>Ga0209426_1000941_pt1 | contig 22179 bp, 14 predicted proteins | sample Deesub1362B_J571_FD_187697 | JGI IMG/M metagenome (GOLD analysis project Ga0209426, IMG submission 187697) | Deep oceanic, basalt-hosted subsurface ecosystem from Juan de Fuca Ridge flank, Pacific Ocean, CORK Borehole 1362B_J2.571 (SPAdes)... ...
ACGTGGTGAACATAAAGGCAGCGTATATTTACAAAGTTTAAGACCCGATCATCCAATGCTCACAACCTTGATTGAACAAGACTATCGTGCCGTTGCAAAACAGATGCTGAGTGAACGTAAAGTTGCGATGTTACCGCCTTATCGTTACGCTGTTTTAGTCCGTGTAGAGTCGAAAGATCGTGATTATAGTCAACAGTTTTTGATGGAAGCAGCACAAAGCTTAAGAGCTATTGCAGCAGATATTATTGAAATTTGGGGACCTATTCCTGCCCCAATGGAACGCAAAGCAGGGCGTTATCGAGCGCATATGGTGATTTTATCTGCCGACCGAGCAAAACTGCATTTTTATTTACGTCAATGGTGGCAACAAGTGGTACATTTACCTCGCCAACATCAACTCAGATTATCAATTGATGTTGATCCACAAGAGTTTAGTTGAATTCACGATAAGAATTTTAGATTCGAGGCATTAAATGTCTTTATTGATTACTGTCCTTTTTTTCCTCGTAGCAGCATTAATTTTTGCACCTATCGCAAAGCGTTATACATTCTCAACGATTTTAGGCTTTACGATTGCAGGACTGTTGTTAGGTCCTAGTGTTTTCAAACTGATTGATGATGTTGATGAAATTCAACTTTTAACCGACTTAGGCATGTTGGCCGTTTTGTTTTTCCTAGGTTTTTATTTAAAACCTAAACAACTATGGCAACAACGTCATCATGTCTTAAAGCTCTATGCTATGCCTTTGGCTTTGATTAGCATTGTCCTCTGTGTCGCATGCTTTCTCTTGTTGGATCAGTTGTTACTAGGCTGTCTTTTGGGGCTATCCCTGAGCTTTTCATCTGTCTTTTTGGTACAACAATTTATAGAGCAAAAAAATCAGATTCATAGTCAATTAGGACAAAATAGTTTAACCGCAGTTCAGCTACAAAGTTGTTTTGCTGTGATCATTATGATCCTTTTTCCATTACTCGAAGATACCGCAACTACACGTCATGGTATCGCCTATTTTGCTGCAATCATTGCAACAATCTCGGGGTTATTTTTAGCAAGCCGCTATCTAGTGCGTCCAGCTTTTCATTATTTAGCGCGTCATAAAAGTCTTGAACTTCTTCCCATCCTCAGCACGCTGGTTGTACTCAGTATTTTTTTGATACTACAGATTTTAAATATTCATATCTTAATCGCTGCCTTTTTAGCGGGTCTGGTGCTCGCTGAAACTGATTTTCGTACTGAGATCGGAAACTTTATTCAACCTTTTAAACATGCGTTCATCGGACTGCTGTTTTTTGCTTTAGGATTAAACCTAACACTCTATCCATTATTCCAAACTCCTGTTTTTATTGTCGCTGCGATCGTTGGGCTTGTGGTGATTAAAGCAAGCATTATTGGAGTGACAAGCTATTTTCAACAACGCCTACTAAAACTCAGTAACCTGTCCGCTGTATTGCTGGCACAAAGTGGAGAGTTGACCTTTATCTTGCTCAAAATTGCTGAAAGTGAAAAAGTCATCAGTACGCAAATATTACAGCCAACTCTAGTCGTGGTATTTGGGTCAATGCTTTTGACTCCACCTTTATTTTGGCTGGTGAATTCTAAAGTTTTACCTTTGATCTTTAAAAAGCCAGTTCAGCCCGATTCAGACGAAGTTGCGCAACATCCAATTCTAATTCTAGGTTTCGGGCGTTTTGGGCAAATCATCGCTAGAGTATTACATGCGCAAGGTCAACACTTTAGCGTCATTGATAGCAATCAACCTGCTGCTCATTTTATAGAACAATATGGACATCGCTTTATTGATGCTGACGTGACTCAAATCGAGAATCTTCGTATCGCTGGTATAGAACACTGTAAGCTGGCAATTTTAGTGATTGATGATGTTGAGGATAGTATGAATCTCGCTCGTCACCTTCGTTTGAATTATCCAGAATTAATTTTATTTGCACGTGCTCGTGATCGACATCATGCCCACCTACTGCATCAATTAGGCGTGCAACAAATTTATCGTGAAACCTATCTCTCATCTTTAGGTATGGCAGAAGATGTGCTGATCGAAACAGGTCTATCAATTGATGAGACAAAAACTCGAATTGAAGAGTTTAAACAGCACGATCAGGTGCTTTTGAGATCGCATTACAGTACATATGATGAAGACGATCAAATAGAGCGTTACCCGAATGCACTTGCAGAACTTGAAAATTTATTTGAAAACACATCTATTTCTGCAAAACATCGTTTGATGAATGAGCAAAATACACAAAGTGAAGCAAATTCTCAGCAGGAAATATCTTGAGTTTTTGCAAACTGACACCATTATTGACTGCATAACCATTCACCTTCTTATAAAGCCATAAGCGCTTTTCAAGGCAAAGCATTGCTTTGTTTTCCCCTAACGGGGTATTGGAGAAAAATATGTCTGATTTACGCCAACGCTTTTATATCGAAGACTGCCCTGTTCGTGGTGAAGTGGTTCATCTAGAAGAAACATTACAAACGATTTTGGCTCAAAGAGAATACATGCCTGCGGTTAAAAGCCTTTTAGGTGAGATGCTCAGCGCAACGGCATTACTTGCAAGCACGCTTAAAATTCGTGGGCGCATCAGCCTACAAATTCAGGCGAGCGGGACATTCAAATGGGCAATGGCGGAGTGTAATCATTTAGGTGAAGTACGTGCATTAGCTGATTACGAAGAAGATCCAAGATTTAATGAAGGTAGTGACAGTCGAACTGTTTTGGCAGCCCTCACCACCCCTGTTCTTTTTATCAATATCGAACCTGAACATGGTGAACGTTACCAAGGGATTGTACCTCTTGATCAACCGACTTTAGCAGGTTGTCTAATGCAATATTATGATTTGTCAGCGCAAATCCCAACACATATTGTACTAGCAACCAATGGAGAGCGTTCTGGTGGTCTTTTAATCCAGCTCTTACCTCGAAACGATGAGGAAGAACAAAAACTTGTTGATGAAGATATATGGCCACGTTTGAGAATGTTAACTGAAACACTCAAATCAGAAGAACTAACAGATCTTCCAGCCAATGAGATTTTGTATCGACTATACAATGAGGAAGAGGTTCGCTTACCAGAAGTTGAACAGCTCAAATTCGGCTGTACTTGTTCAAAAGAGCGTTGTGCCAATGCATTGATTCAAATTGGTGTTCATGCAGTTCATGAAACGCTTGAAGCACAAAACCCAATCCAAATGGATTGCCAATTCTGTAATACACGTTATGAATTTACCGCCGAAGAAGCATTAGGCTTATTTGGTGAACATTTGAGTTAATTGATTTTTCTCATAAAAAAGACGGGCTGCCGTCTTTTTTTATTTTACGTTAAGGTCTACTGGATAAGGCATTATCCAAAACTCTATCTCAGTTAAAGTTATAGCCCAATGGATATCATGATCGGTGTCAGCCAAGCCAAAGTGCTGGCATTTTTTCCAAAACAACAAAACAAGTCTTATACAATCCAGCCTATTGAAATCTTGGCAATTCGTTTCATAATAAAAGAAACATCTCATTATTATATTTAAGATCATGGCAAAAAATTATTATGAAGAGCTCGGTGTTTCAAGAGATGCTTCAGCTGACGAAATCAAAAAAGCATATCGTAAACTGGCAAAGAAATATCATCCAGATATTAGTAAAGAGGCAGATGCTGAAGCCAAAATGCAGGCGATTAATGTCGCCTACGATACCTTGGGTGATGCCACTAAAAAGGCTGAATATGACCAAATGCTCGATCAACCTCAAGGTTTTTCAGGTTTTGGGCAAAACAATCAAAGTGGTTTTGATGGTGCACAATATTATCGACAAAGTTCAGGGGCAGGTGCCGATTTTAGTGGTTTTGAAGATATCTTCGGTCGTTTTGGTGCTGGTTTCGGGGGTGGTCAACATCGCTCACAACGTCAACAACATAGTTACCGTGGTGAAGACCAACATGCACGTATTGAAATCGATTTAGAAATTGGATATCAGGGCTCAACGCAGCAAATTACATTACAAATACCAACCTACAATGTCTATGGTGAACCCGAAATTCAACGTAAAACACTTGAGGTGAAAATTCCGAAGGGAATGAAAGAAGGACAACAAATCCGTCTCAGTGGACAAGGGCAATCAGGAATCAATGGAGGAGCAAATGGCGATCTTTATATTGAAATCCAATATAAAGATACCGACCGCATTCGTATTCAAGGGGCTGATGTCTATCAAACTATTGATGTAACTCCGTGGGAAGCAGCTTTAGGTCAAAGTATTGAGGTCAATACTCCCGCAGGGCAACTCAAAGTAAATTTGCCTAAACAGGCGAAAAATGGGCAACAGCTCCGTTTAAAAGAAAAAGGGATTCCAAACAAACATCCAGGACACCTTTATCTGATTATGAATATTGTTTTACCACCAGCACACAGCGAACAAGAGCAACGAGCTTATCAACAGTTTGCAGATGCTTTTGCTTCATTCAGACCTCGTGCATCATAAGGAGTAAGATCATGACAACTATTCAATACAAAGAAATTCAATATGACGGTCACTGCCAAGTTGAAATCATTGATGAACAATTGGCACTTGATCTTGAGCACTTTGCCGAAGCCTGTGGTCAAAGCACCGACTGGGTACTCAAGCTGATCGACTACGATATTTTGCAGATTCAGGTTGATCCACAAAGCCACCAGTTTATTGGTGAAGATGTTGCTCGCGCCCGTCGTGCCTATCGCCTGCAACGAGATTTCGATGCTAGTCTCTCAGCTGTGGCGGTAATGTTGGATTTAATTGATGAAGTTCAACAATTAAGAAGACAACTCAAACATTTCCACTGAGTAAAATACACAGACCAAATTCATCATTTTAATTTGGTCATTTTCTCAACTTCCTTCAGTGTTTGTTTGATTGGCTCATAATCTAAGAACCAAAGCAGATTAATATTTCGCTGCTTGTTTTGTTGTGCGAGCAAATCAATCACACTACGCTCACCACGACCAACCAAATGTTGCTGATAAAAGTAATAAAGTAGCAAGACTGTACTCAGCAACATCACACCTAACATAATCCAAAAACCTACGGGTGATTTGAGACCAGGAATAAACTCAAAGTTCATTCCATAGATTCCCGTAAGTAAAGTTAATGGTGCAAAAACTGCCGTGATAATTGCCAGTATTCGCATATTCTCGTTAGTTTGGTTCGCAATCGCAGAAAAATGTAGATCAATTGCAGATTGAACGGCATTGCGAAGCCTCAAAGTATGCTTTTGCACGCGTTCGACATGACTCATCAAATCATTTAAACGAACTAACAGAATATCTTGAGTTTTGTGCTTATGTTCTCCAACCACATGATGATAATTATCTACAAGCTCATCCCGAAACTCTTGTAAAGTTTCAATTTGCTCTTCACATAGATTTTCAATCTGCTGAAATGCCATATCTTCATGAAACAACTGATGCCATTGTTTAAATCGACGATTTCCTTGCAATAACTGTTGCTGCCAATATTCAACACGTCGTGTTAATGGAGTTCTTAGGTTTAGATAACCATCAATCATACTGTTTAATAAACGAAGTGATAAATCAGCAGGTGTACTTGGTAATTTACGCGGTTTGTTTTGTTCAGCTATGGGTTTTTCCATAATCATCTGAATACGTTGGATATAACTCTCTACCGCTTTATTGCCCTGCTCTCTAAGACTAATCAAAATATGAGGCGTTAAAATAAAACTGATAGGCGTTGTCGCCAAACCAAAAACGCTTTCATGAGATTCAGATGCTTCATTTTCATAAATTTGGTCATCTGGCGTGATTAACTTACGAAAAACCAGAAGATCATATTCTTCAACACTATCAAAAGCACACGGATGTTCGATATTTAATAAATCTCGCATATGAAATTCATTGAGCACCACACCAGTATGCTCATAAATGTTCTTTTGCCACATCTCGTTATGATTCACTAAATCTTGTCTTAAACTATCGACCCATAAAAACTCTAGATGATGTTCTGCTTGTTCTTCTGCACTAATAAAAATCGTATTTTCACTGTTATGTCGATAAAAATAATAAAGCTGCATAACTCTAATGTTCAGATTAAATTTTAAAAAGATGATGCCATAAAAAAGTCCGCATTTAGCGGACTTTTTGTATATTGAGAAGCTTACGCTTGTTCAATATCTTTCATTGTTAACTTAATACGACCGCGGTTATCAACATCCGCAACCTGTACTTTCACATCTTGACCTTCTTTCAATACATCAGTCACGTTTGCAATACGCTCATTTGAGATTTGCGAAATGTGAAGTAAACCATCAGTACCTGGCATGATGTTTACAAACGCACCAAACTCAACGATACGGATTACTTTACCGTCATAGATCTTACCTGGTTCAACTTCAGCAGTAAGTGCTTGGATTTTTGCAATCGCAGCACGAGCAGCAGCTTTAGTTTCACCAAATACACGAACTGTACCATTGTCTTCGATATCAATCGCAGCTTTAGTCTCTTCTGTAATGGCACGAATCGTTGCGCCACCTTTACCAATGACATCACGAATCTTGTCTGGGTTAATGCTGATCACTTCAAAAGTAGGAGCATGCATTGAAATTTCAGGACGAGCACGTGAAATCACTTTGTTCATTTCATTAAGGATGTGCATACGACCAGCAAATGCTTGGTTTAACGCAACTTCCATAATTTCTTCAGTGATCCCTTCAATCTTAATGTCCATTTGAAGCGCAGTAATACCGTTTGCTGAACCTGCTACTTTAAAGTCCATATCACCAAGATGATCTTCATCACCTAAGATGTCAGAAAGAACTGCGAAACGCTCACCTTCTTTCACTAAGCCCATTGCAATACCAGCAACTGGCGCTTTAAGTGGAACACCTGCATCCATAAGTGATAATGAAGCACCACATACTGAAGCCATAGAAGATGAACCGTTTGATTCAGTAATATCAGATACGATACGAATCACGTACGGGAAACGATCAGCAGCAGGAAGAACAGCTTGAACACCACGACGTGCTAAACGACCATGACCGATTTCACGACGTTTAGGACCTGATTCACGACCAGTCTCACCTACAGAGTATGCAGGGAAGTTGTAGTGCAACATGAAGTTGTCAGTTTTAGTACCAGCAAGGGTATCAACCATCAACGCATCACGAGTATTACCCAAAGTTGTTGTTACCAACGCCTGAGTTTCACCACGTGTAAATAACGCAGAACCGTGAGCACGATCTAATACACCGACTTGAACATCGATCGCACGAACAGTTTTAGTATCACGACCATCAATACGTGGCTTACCTGACAAGATGTTGTCACGTACTGTACGATATTTAAGGTCTTCAAATAATTCATTTACTTCATCAGCGATACCAGTTTCGTCATTTTCAGGAACGAACTGTGCAACTGCTTCAGCATACAATGCATCTAATGCTGTATAACGATCTTGTTTAACTGCAATCGTATAAGCTTCAGAAATTTTTGCTTCGAAAGCTTCTTTCAATTTTGCACGAAGCTCTTCATTTTTAACTGGAGCAACCCAAGTTGATTCAACTGCGCCAGCGGCAGCAGCAAATTCTTTAATGGCTTGAATTGCAATTTGCATTTCGTCATGACCAAAAAGTACAGCACCCAACATTTGGTCTTCTGAAAGTTCTTTCGCTTCAGACTCAACCATTAATACTGCTGATTCTGTACCCGCAACAACTAAATCAAGATCAGATTGTGCAAGTTGTTCAAAGTTCGGGTTTAAAACGTATTCGCCATTGATCAAACCAACACGAGCACCACCGATTGGACCACGGAAAGGTGTACCAGCGATTGATAATGCAGCTGATGTACCTAGCATAGCGGCAATATCAGCATCCATCGTCTTATCAGAAGAAACAACCGTTGCTGTTACTTGGATTTCGTTGAAATAACCTTCTGGGAATAACGGACGAATTGGACGATCGATTAGACGTGAAATCAAAGTTTCAGCTTCAGATGCACGACCTTCACGTTTACCGTAACCACCTGGAATACGACCCGCTGCATATTGTTTTTCTTGATAGTTAACAGTCAACGGGAAAAAATCTTGACCTGCTTTTGCTTTAGGTTGCGCAACAACCGCAACTAAAACAGTTACACCACCCATAGTGACTAAAACTGTATTTGCTTGACGTGCAACGCGACCCGTTTCTAAAACAACTTGGTGCTGACCAAATTGGAATTCTTTACGAACTATATTAAACATAGACATGTATTGTATTTTCCTAATTTTATTCTAGTGAGACCCCTAAGGTTTGGCATTCAGACCACAACTGCTGTGTAGATAAATGACAAAGCTTAGAAGCCATCGCACTAGATCAAATATTTAAAAAAGTTAAACGCAAAGAAGGAGCGAACAAGCGCCCCTTCTTAAAATCACCTAAAATAAATTAGATGAAACTCTCTTTTCAGCGATAAAGCATAACAACATGCGAAATAGCGAAAACAAAGTAAAATCGAATTAACGACGTAAACCTAATGCGCCGATCAAAGCAACATAACGACCGTGATCTTTACCGTTTAAGTAGTCAAGTAATTTACGACGTTGGTTAACCATACGAATCAAACCACGACGGCTGTGGTGGTCATGTTTGTGCTCTTTAAAGTGACCTTGCAAATCATTGATTTGAGCAGTCAACAAAGCAACTTGTACTTCTGGTGAACCAGTGTCATTTTGAGCACGAGCAAATTTAGCGATGATCTCTGCGCGATCAGTATTAGTTAAAGCCATTCGATTTCTCCGAGATGCTTAAAAGTTAAATGATAATGATCAGTTGCGAGCAACCGACTGCCGTGCATCACTACAGCAAGGTGCTATTTTAAGTGATCTATCGTTATATTGCAAAAATGTTTTATGTTTACTGGCAATTCGGCAGCTGACAGCGTTGAACAAAAACGGCACACTAGGATGAATCTGTTTTCAATTTATAACAGAAGTGAAAGAAAACGAAAAAATTCGAGGGAATCGTGAAAATTTTATCTACCAATACCTGTTATGTTCCAAAAGACCTGAATCAAGTTATTCGCTCCAAAGATGAGGTCGCAGCTGAATTGGGTGGGATGACGGAACGTCAAATCCAAAAAATTTGGAATAGTGTCGAACAACTTTATAAAACAGGTAATTACCCGCTTGTAACCCTGTGCTTACGTCGTAATGGACAGATTCTACTCAACCGAAGTATTGGCTATGCACGGGGAAATGCTCCAGAAGGTTTAGCTGCTGATGCGCAAATCGGAACACCAGATACTCCAATTTGTTTATTTTCAGCATCGAAAATGGTCACAGCGATGCTCATCCATATGTTAGATGAGCGTGGTGATCTAAATTTACTAGATCCAATCAGCTACTATATACCTGAATATGGTGTCAACGGAAAGCGTCGTGCCACCATTTTTCATTTACTTTCTCACCGTGGTGGAATCCCTCGTATTGATCAAGAAGTTACTCCTGAACTTCTGTTCAACCAAGATGAAGTTTTAAAGTTTCTTTGTGCTGCTAAACCTGTTTCACCATCAGGTACTCACCTCGCCTATCATGCAGTTACCGCAGGTTATATCTTGGGTGAAATCGTTAAACGTGTAACAGGACAAAATGTTCGTGACTTTTTGGCTGAACAAATCGAAAAACCAATGGGGCTTAACTATTTTAACTACGGTCTCAAACCAGAATATCGTGCCGATGCGGCATTAAACTATGCCACAGGAATCCATCCAAGTTTAGGGACGGATCACTATCTACATCACGTATTAGGTGGTGGACTACAACTTGCAGTTGATGTAACCAATGACAACCGTTTTATGGATACCATCTGTCCAGCGGGAAATATTTACACCAGTGCTGAACAAGCAGGACGTTTCTTTGAAATGTTGTTGAGTGGTGGTGAATATGAAGGCAAACAAATTATGTCGCCACAAACGGTATTCCGTTCAACCCTGCCAACTTCTGGAGTTAGCTTAGATCGTACCTTATTAGCCCCTATGCGCTATGCGTTAGGACCTATGCTTGGAAGCAATCCAATTGGCTTATTTGGTCCAATGACTGGACAAGCATTTGGGCATATCGGGTTCTCAAATATTTTATGTTGGGCAGACCCAGAGCGCGACATCAGTGTTTCTCTACTCACAACGGGCAAATCAGTCGTCGGAACTCATTTACCTGCATTAGCAAAGACCCTCTATCAAATCTCAACCAACTGTCCAAAAATTCCAAAGAATCAGCGACGCTCATTGTTTGCAACTGATCGTACTGAAAATGATAAAGTTTAATCTGAAGCGTTCACGCATAAAAAAGCCCAAGTTAGACTTGGGCTTCTGCGCGTAATTATAGTTATCACTATTCTTCTAATTTTCTTTTCTTGTTTTGCTACATTCAACCCTCTGAACGTATGAGCACATCATTTTCTTGGTGTACTGTGCAGTTATTAGAGCTTGTTCCTCTTTATGCTTACTATTCTCTCAGAATCAATTGTGGAGAAAAATAGCATTTTTCTTATCTCTGTGTAAGCAAAAACGTACAGATCTGTATAACATTTAACTTAATAATACAAATTTGTTGTCCTACAATCACTTTTTTAGATTAAATAATAATCTAAATTTTAAAATGACTCAGAGTGAATATTAATGTGTTGCAAGTTAAACAAACTAAATTGCAATTTGATGAAATCAGATAAATAAAAATCAAGAAAATAAAAAAGCCCTGTAGTCTCTCCCAAAACTACAAGGCTTAGCGGCTGTAAGTTTCCTCTTTTATCACTTACTTCACTGTAAGTTCGCTGTCATAACGACTTTATTATTATCTTTGTGCGATTTACCTAGCATTCCTTGCTAGGCTGTTTGTGGTTATATAATCTCAAAAACACGTATTTAGCTCTAGCGACAATATCTCGAATCTATGTAAGCTTTTGCTTACAAAAACCCTCATTTTAAAGAATAATTTCACAATCAGTCTAAATTAATCTTTTGAACTAAACCACTGCGACGAACTGTTCGAATCGTAAGGGCTGCTCGTAATGATTTCTGTGTCGCTAAAATACTCACGACTTTTTTCGCTCTTGTAATTGCTGTATAGATCAATTCCTGACTCAACAATTTTTCTGCATGTGCATCTAAGACAATTGCAGTATGAGAGAATTCAGAACCTTGAGATTTGTGAATGGTCAATGCAAACGCTGTTTGCATATTACGCGGTAGTCGATGTGCTGCAATCCACTTATTTAAACTCGGAAAGTACACTTCAAATTGTTGTGCTTGGCTTCGATGTTTAAAACAAATCCCAATATCACCATTTGAAATCCCTAACTGATAGTCGTTATAGGTCATCATCACAGGGCGTCCAACATACCATTCTGCAACTGCAATTTGTTTAAGCTGCTGATTCACCCAACGTTCAGCATAGCGATTGAGTTGTTCAATCCCCAAAGCACCATGTTTCACTGCCGCTAAAATTCTATAATCATCAAAGACCTGAATAACCTGTTGAATATATGATTCTGGTTGGTCGGCTTCTATATAGTTTTTTAATACGTCGACATAATCTTGAAAGCCATACATTAGTTTTTGTTGATACTGCTCAGCATCTATATCCTGTTGCTCAGGTAAATATTCCAACTGAATAAAATCAGGCATTTCTTTACTGAGTTTAATCTGCTGAAGTGAAGCAGGCTTTACAATTTCACTTTCAAGTTTAGATAAGACTAAATGAGAGTCAGCAGAAGCCGATTGTGCTTGAATAAAACGAGCTAACTGACCAATTTTGGCTTCATCAGAAAAACGGCGACTTTTTTTTAGCTCTACTCGATTATCTGCCAAGCCTTTCACCTGCTGTAAATCTGCTAAAACTGCTCCCACATCGACGGATGCTAATTGATTGGCATCTCCCAATAAAATAATTCGACATGACTCAGAAACCGCTTCAAATAACGCGGTCGCAAGACTCAAATCTAACATCGACGCCTCATCCAATACGATGACATCATAAGGTAATGGTTGTTTGAGATTGAAGCGTGGAACTTGTCGATTCCCCATTCCTAACAATCGATGCAGTGTTTGGGTACTTTGGTGTCGTAGGTTATCCGTTACTAGCCCAGACTCAAGCAACTTGGGATCCTTAAATGAGTTTTGCAATGCTTCTTGCATACGTTGCGCTGCCTTACCAGTAGGTGCAGCCATGGCAATCCGAATATCAGGGATTGTTTGATTTAATGCAGCAATAATGCGTGCCAAAGTATAGGTTTTACCTGTACCTGGCCCTCCTGTAATGATGCTGAGCCATTGTTGCAACACCATACTTAAAGCTTTCTGCTGAAATTCATCACTCAATAAATGTTGATAAACAGAAATATCAATCTCTGGTACCATTTGTCGCTTTAATCGACAAATCTGATGAGCGAGGCGTTGTTCTAATTGCCAATATCGGTATAATGCCAAGCCCTGCTGATCATAGACGCATGGGGCAACCTGAGTCGTTGCGATTTCACTGGAAACCGCTAGATCACCTAATGCTTCAAGCTGTATTGCTTCAAAATCAATACAACTGTCGCCTTGTAAACTGGCTTCCATCAATTGCTCTAATATTTTCGCAGCATTCGATGGTTGAGCAGATTGAGAGAACGGTGCTTGAGAAAGATAGCGACTCCACACATTCAACCACTGGTTTTGTTCTGGTTGCTGACTAATTCTTTTGTCCACAGAGTTATCCTCAAACTTACCCACACGCTTGTCCACAAGGTTATAGACAGACTTATTCACAAGATAAGCTTTTGTTTAATTTAAAATTACACACTTTATCTACATTATTTTCTGATTTTTATCCTCAGAAAAATATCCCAGTATTGCATCTAATCGTAAAATAAACTCATCATTTGGCTTCCAATAAAAATAGCCTTGCTGAGCCTGTCCATTCATACCACGCAAATACAGATAAGATGCGCCACCTAGATGTTCTGCAATATTATAATTTTGCAGTTTAACGCGAAGATAGCGATGCAAAGCGACTAAATATAACCCTGCCTGAAGCCAATAACTGGACAATGACATACTGTCAGCAATCTGTTCAGCACCATAATCTGATTGATCTGCACCTAAATAATTACTTTTATAATCGGCAATATGGTAGCGCTGACCATCAAAATAAACCAAGTCGATAGAACCATTTAGATAACGTGCTGATTTCGCTTCCAATAGTTCAGGCATATAAATGTCATATTCTTCAAACAACTGCTGTATGCGTTGCATTGCTAATACACGATCAGATAAAGACAGATAAAATGGACATTCCGATAGATACTGTCCTGCTATCAACTGCTTTAACTGAAACTCACCATTCAAAGGTGTAGCCAAAACATCTTGTAGCCATTCCGCAATCCATTGATATAACAACTGCTCAGCTTGTGGCTGTTCTGGAAACTGCTGTTGATACAAGCTAAAAAGATCAGACCATAAACTTTGATAAGTATTCTTAAAACGGCGACGAATTTCTTCGACCCAAATATCAGGTTGTTGAAAATCAATCAGCTCAAAAATCTCATGTAAGAAATTACCTGCCAAAGCACCCTTTGGAAAATTTTGTTTAATCCATGCGATTGGCTGCGAAACCGGTCTCTCATCAATGATGATTTGTGTGAGCTCTAATTCATCTTCAGCCTGTTGTAGATTCTGATCCATATTTGCCAAGCGATCCATACGATTGGCTTTATGTTTTAAATGTTGTGCCAAATAACTAAAGCTAGTTTTGCCGCGTGCATAAAAACGTTGTGTCGGTAAAGGCTGTGCGGCAAGTGTCAAATCTTGAGACATTTTTGCAGTACGAAGAGTTGCAGGACGTTCCTGAAGACACGCCTCATCCGCGCTATAGATATGCTGAAAAACCTCAGCTTGGTTTTTCCAAAAAGCTAAGGCAGATGCTTTGGCTTTATCCCCTTTTTCAGGTTCAAACACAGCATAAACACGATGACTAGCACGCGTTAGTGCGACATACCATAAACGGTTTTGTTCGGCTTGAGCACGTTGTTGATGCTGATTGATTTCTGTATCTTGAAGAAAATTCTTATCGGCGATCGCAACGACACGTTGTGTTCGGATTTGTCCTGTTTCAGGGAGTTGAATCTCTGTAGTGGAAAAGTTTAAAGCTTCTGATTGATTTGAGGGTGATTTATTTGCACCCAATAAAAATACGATTTTGAACTCCAATCCTTTAGATTGATGAATCGTCATGAGTTGTACACCAGCTTCACTGGATAGTTTATGTTCCAGTTCCCACTCTCGATCACTTGGCGAATTCAGCTGTTTAAGATACCAATGATAGAGATTCTGAGGTCCTTGTACATGTTCGCTATGCTGACTCAAAATATCGGTCAAATGACGTAAATTTACCACGGCACGTTCATTATCTTTACTTTGAGTGATCACCAATTGCTGCCAAATCTCGAATTGATTTAGACATTGTTGCCACGCCACCAAGAAACCTTGGTTAATCCACAGTTCACGAAGATCATCAAAGGATTGCATGTACTCACTTAACCCAATTGGGCTCTGCTCGAGTACCAACAAGCGTTTGAGATCAAATCCAAATAAACGGCTAAGTAAGGCTCGTTTCAACTTAGCCTCATCAAAGGGATGAAGTAGAGCCGTCAATAAGGCTGCCACATCTTGTGCGATAGGCGAGTCAAATACGCTGCGTTTTGATGGTCGATTGACACGAATTCCCAAATGCTGCAATGCCTGTTGTACTTCGTCTAGCTGTCTGTGACTACGTGAAAGTACAGCAATATCATCTTCGTCAATTGCTTTCCGAGTTTCACCTTGAAGATACAGTTGATTTAAGTGTGCTTGATTGAGCAAACTTTGAATTTTCCATGCGACCTGAGTCGCTTGTTCTTTTGAGTCTGCGAGCTGTAACCAGCGTAAAGGGGCAGGATTAATTTGATGATCATCTATCAAAGCAGGATGTGGTCGCTCTCCTGCTTGAATCGGGTCATAGATCACTTGCTCGCCAAAATCTATTTGTCGTTGAAATAAAGCATCCACCACTTCGACCAGTTCTTTGACTGATCGATGGTTATGAATCAATTTATATTCGCGTCCCTGTTTTGCCATAATATCTTGATAGGCGTTCAGAAAGGTCAGCATGTCCCCGCCACGGAACCCATAAATCGCCTGTTTACGGTCACCAACCATAATCATGCAGCCCTTTTGATAACGCTGTGGATGCCGCCAAATACTCGCCAACATATCATCCTGATCTTGGTTTGTGTCCTGAAACTCATCTACCAAAATAAGCGGATATCGGGCTTGTACAAAGACTGCAAAACGTTGCCCCTGCTCACCCTTTAAAGCATCTGACAAGGTTTTAATTTGCTGAGCAAAAGTGGTTTCCCCCTTTTGTTGTAATATTTGTGGCAAACGTTTTTTGACTTCAACACATAAATAAGCTTTTAAATAAACTTGCAATTGTTCAAATTGTTGTTGAGTCTGCTGCAGAGATTGAAGTAATCGTTGTAGTTGCAAAAGGGTTGGATGTTGATAAAAACCTTCTGAAATATCAGCCGGACATTTCTTAAATATTTTCTGCTCATTGAGCTTATCTAAAAATTTAAATGCGGCATCACGTTGACTGGAAAAATAAGTATCAAAAACTTGTAAATTCTCCGTCTCAATAAGTGTTTTTAATAGTTGAGGCAGAGACTCACTGAACAGTTTATTAAATGCATGATTACGAAAAGAAGTTCCATTGATATGTGAATAATGCGCACCATCCAAATTAAAATATTCAGCCAAGCAATTAAGTTCAATTTGCTGTGCTTGTTGCCGCCATTGTTGCAGTTGAGCCCATTCAATCTCAGGAAAATTCGGCAACTTAAATTGTGCTGAACTAAAATTTAGTGAACTTTCGACCATACCAATAAAGTAATCGACATTCTTTAATCCGCCCACCATATAAAGTGTATCAATCAACGGTTGGGGCTGGGCTTGAATCCATTCACGCAGTACATCGTGGATCAATTGACGGGTATAGGCTTTTGCATCTTCCGTAATTTGCGCGCGTTCGATCTTGCCACTTTCAAAAGCGAATTCTCGTAATAATTTCTGGCTAAAACTATCTAATGTGCCAACAAATAACTCATCTAACTGATCTATTACTAGCTTTAACCGTTCACAAGCATAGGCAATACGCGGTGCGAAAGTTTGTAAAATATGTTGCTTTAATGGATCATTTTCTTGCAAGGCAAACTGATAAATATCCGCTTCCAATACATTTCGAAATGGTTCCAAAAACTGTTGAACCTCAACTAAACGCGCGCGTATCCGCGTTTTTAACTCTGCTGCTGCTGCGCGAGTAAATGTTGTAGCTATCACCTGATGTGGCAAATATTTTTCTAAAAATATCCGCACCATAAGACTCGACAAGGTATAGGTCTTACCTGTTCCTGCTGAGGCTTCAATTAAATGTAAACCTTCGAATTGAATATCACGAATCGGTTGGTAAGACACTGGAAATTGTGAATGCATGTCTTACTCCACTCGTAAAAATTCAAAAATCGGTTGATATAAAGCATAAGAATAATGATCACAGGCGAATTGCAACAATGCCGTTGCATCCTGTTCCTGCAAAATAAACTGCCAATCTCGATGCTGTTGATTCGCCTCATCTTGACTGAAATCAACAAAGCCTGTGTTGTAGGTATTTTTCCAGATTTTCAGCAAATCATTTTGGCTCTCTTCAATCAGCGTATGTAGTGCATCCTGTTCAACCCAGTCATATGCTTTCCCTTTTTCCAAAGGTTTTAATAACAATGCCGCAGGCAGCACTACAGGTTGCTGTTGGGCCTGTTGCCAAAGCTTTAACCAATGCTGTAGATAGTGCTTCGCCTGATGTGAACTCACCCCTTCACAAATCACGGTTTGATCACTAAATACCACCACACGACGTTTTTCAGAGGCCGTCTCTTGATCCAAAATGACAAGCCACAGCAAATACTCAAGCCAAACTTTGGCAAAGCGTTTAGCACGTGCACTCGAAGCATCTAAGCTAATCCAGTCTTGCGCGATGTGTTTGGGCGTAACGCAACTGATCTGAAGTTGTTTCGATACTCGCCAAACACGTTGCGTGGTTTCTGTTGGGGAAGTTGCATAGTCTTGCAAACGTTCTAACAAACGTTGTTGCTCAATACGACTTTGTTGCCATGCGCTGTGTTGCACTTTTCCGACAGGTAACTGATCTTGTAATAAAGCAGGTGCCGTAGCATCAATGTTTTGTTGTAAAAAATGACGAATCGCGTATTTACCTAGACCATCGAGCATCAGAGGTTCAGTCTGATCCACTACTTCTGTAGCACTTAGATTTTCAATACCCAGCGTTTTAAGATACAAACGTGCAGGGAAAATCAGGTCCTGAATCCATGAATGAGCATCTAGAATGATCATGTCTTGCTGTTCAAGTGGATAACTTGTATTGACCCAAGCCTGACGTTCACCCTTAACCTGCTGCAACTGGGATGCCACCTTAAACCAATGATCTTGATAGCGTATATGTCTTTGCTCAGCGATAAATCCTAATGGATCAAAAGGTTGTAAGCGATGCAAATGATAAAGTTGATAAAGTTTTGACGGGATTTGCAAAGCTTTATAATCATCCGTGCAAGAAGTTTCTGTATTGGCAAATGAGTCAGCGAGATCAGGCTTTATAATCAATCCCAAATGATCTCGAAACCCCTGCAATACACTTGATGGCTCACGTACCTCACCATCATTCACATCAAAACCATTATAGAATAGCCAAAGCTGCTCTTGTGCTAGCAAAACTGCATCCAAAAATGCACCTTGATCATCTTCCAGTCGAGAACGATCACCTAATTGCTGACGAAGAGCATCCATTAAATCAAAGGGGATATGACTATCTCGATTAGGGAACTTACCCGTATCTAAATTCAAAAGCACAATCAATCGATAAGGAATCGGGCGAATCTGACCAATTTGGCTAAATGTAATTTGCCCTGTCGGTTCGACTTGTGCAGATTGGCTTTCTAAAGCTCGTTGAATTTCATCAACGATATAAGGCAAAGGCAGTGAAATCTGACGTAATTGAGTTTCAGCATCATCATAATAGCTCGCCAAAGTCAGCATTCGCTCTTGCTTATGGACAATATCGCGTACTGCTTTCAAGGCAACAATATCAGCTTGTTCAAACTCGTGGATGTCTTCCTTTAGCTTTTTCAACCAAGCTTCTACAGTAAAACTCTGCCCTAACTCATGTGCAATCCACCAATCACGTCGAGCTGATAAATCTTGATAAATTTCAATCAACAAACCTATCAACTCAAAGTCACTTGGCTGAACATCTGCATAACTTAAAGTCTGCTGCACCATCACATGAGCTGGGATGGCAATCCCTAGTGCTAATCGATCTAAAGCAAACTTAAAACTATAGCGATAGTCGTCATCGTTAGCACTTAAGCTTTGCTGTAAATGTGCTGCATCCAAGCCACGCTTGAAGCCTGCATCATTTAACAAAGCTAAAATGCGTTGAGCTTGACTATAATCAAGACCATAACGTTGTTGAGTTGCGGCTAGATTCAACCAATCTGCAAAATCATCCTGAGTAAAACGCCCTTGTGGTAATTGCATCCGACCTAAAACAGCTCGCCATGCATTGAGTGCATCAAGCTGCGCCACTCCAGCAATTTTGACGGGTAAAAATGCCTCTTGAGTATGAGCAACCGCAGGGAACACACTGCGAATTAAAGGTTCTAATTCAGTTAAATTAGGCGTTAATACCAAAACATCGCTCGGACGGCGTGGTATGTCATCTACTTCAGATAACCAATGCACCAATTGCTCTTTCAGCACTTCAAGTTGTCTTAAACTGGAATGACACACATGAATCTGAATCGACTGATCATTTTCATCTAACTGATACTGTTCAGCTTTTGGTTCAGCAAGATAGAAAATATCTGACTGCACTTTACCCAATAAAGTTTCTGGGAAATCATCCACAAAGGCATCGACCCACTTCCCTTCCTCACCTGTTGCCAGTTGTGATAAAAGAGAGAAATGATCTCGAGCTTGTTTACCCAGTCGAGTCAATAAAGGATGACGTGACTCACGGGCCTGCGCATTAAAAAACAAAGTGAATTGTTCAAAAAAGGCCGTTATTTCTGCATCTGTCGCCTTTGGATTTTTAAGAATAAAGCGCTCTTTGACACCAAGATCGTACCGCTGCTTCCATTGCGGATCGACACTGTCTGCCCAGTACTCTTGTGACGGGTTGAAATGCAAAATCAACACATCAAGATACTGCCCTAAACGGCGTAAAAACTGTAATTGGCTGGGTGGTAAATCTAATAGTGTAAATATAATGATCTGCTTGGGAAGTTGAGCCAAAGCCTGCGTTCTTGTAACCTCATTGTCTAAAAGTTTCCAAAAATCGGTATCAATACGCTGCATTTCCACAAAATCCTCATGGAAATAATGCTGCCACAACCAACGCTGCCAAGCCTCTAACTGTTCGATTTGGTTCAAACTAAACGCAGACGTCTGTTGATCTGTTGTCGAGATTAACTTTTCAATATCGAGGGCTTGATTACGCCCCCATTTAGACAACCAGTTACTCGCACAACTACAATCCTGTACGCAGCCATGTTGGCAACTTCCGCGATAAATCATGTAGTTATTAAAAAGATGGGAGACTTGCTCAGCGACCCAATACAGCATGCTTTGCTTTTTTAACTGCTTCTCTGTGCCATCTTGTAATTGGTCGGCACTGTCATAAATACGCTGCACAATCGAATATAAAGGATGATCTTCAAGCAAGCTGATCTGTGCAGACTGAATAAAAGGTTGCAAAGCTTGGTATATACGCCATTTTAAAATCAAACGAGGAATATTGGCTTTACGGACTTGTTCTTTATTTTCGAGCACCTGTTGATAGGCATACCATTGAAAACCACGAATACGCTGGTGAAATTGGTAATTCGCTGACATGCCTTGCTGCTCAGCAATTTTTTGCGTTAGCCATTGTTCTTGAGCAGGGCTAGGAACTATAAAATGCTGCGTTTGAAAAACTTGAAATGGTGACGAACTCGGCTGATTCATCGAGGCCATCACCCCTTGTAATAATACATCTAGGCGCTGACTTTGAATGACATGAATACCCATGTGTTAAAGAAACCTCTTTAATAAATCACCATTCGAATGCACAAATTCGTACACAATCATCACTATACAACTTCAACGAACTATGTCACGTTAATCCAACAATCAAATAAAAAATTTGTTTTGAAATTCATCATTCAATACGATTGAATATACTATCAAGGGATAGACATTAGGTATAACTTTATGAAAATCGAAAAAATTCCTGATTCAATAGATCCAAGTTTGAACTTGGAGCAAATCCGTGAGGAATGTTTAGAATTAACAAAAAAACGTGCATATTGGTCTGCTGGTGCAGCAATTGTACCGATTCCATTTTTTGACGTTGTTGTCGACTTAGGCATGTTGACGCAAATCATTCCGCATATTAATGCACGCTTTGGTTTAGCCCCTGAACATATTAGTGTTTACGATCCTGAAACCAAGAAAATCCATTGGGACGAATTACGCAAACGTGGTTTTGAGTTCTCTGGTTTGGTTGTCGCACGCACAGCGATGAAAAAGTCTTTTAACGGCTTTTTTACCAAAATTGCCACTAAACAAGTAACCAAATTTATCCCTTTGGGCGGTCAACTGATCGCAGCAAGCCTTGGTTATTTTATGATGCGAAAAATCACTGAAGCACATATCCAAGATTGCTATAACTTGGCAAAACGTATTCAGCAAAAAAGTCGAAGCACGATTGTTGCCTAATTTACCTTATAACTAAGGCGGTTAGTCCGCCTTCAGTTGTTTTAGAATCGCCTTCAACACCTCGACCCTTGCTGTATTTTTATCATCAGTCGCAATCACATACCAAGGTGCATAGTCAGTATTCGTTCGCTCAAACATATCTGCCGCAGCGTCTAAATAATCATCCCACTTTTCACGATTTCGCCAATCTTCAGGAGTGATCTTAAAACGTTTATGAGGTGTTTCTTCCCTTTCTTTAAATCGAACCGCCTGTTCATCTTTACTGATCGCAAGCCAAATCTTCACCACTATGGTTTGACTATCGACTAAGCTTTGCTCAAAGCGATTAATCTCATCATAAGCACGTTGCCATTCTACAGTAGTTGCGTATTCCTCAATTCTTTCGACTAAAACACGCCCATACCATGTGCGATCAAAAATCGTAATTTTCTCCCCATCATTGAGCTTATTCCAAAATCTCCAAAGATAAGGACGACGTAGCTCATACCGTTCTGGAGCTCCTATCGTATGGATTTCATATTCACGAGGGTCTAGCTTCTTCACAATCCGTTTGATTGCTCCGCCTTTGCCTGCTGCATCCATTCCTTCCAATGCAACAATCACTTTACGGTCATCATATCGAAGTGCATCAGCCACCTTTTTGGTGAGTTTACTAAGCTCATCCTTATACTGATCTTTATCCAAAACTTGTTTGGATGGCTCTAATAGCTCGTTTGGAATTTTGGCTTGTTGCCACTTCTCAGTGACTTTAGTTTGATGAACAGGGAGCTCTTGTAAAGTCTGCAAAATATATTGAGCAAAACATTGATCACGTCGCTCTGCATCTTCACCATCAATCACATACCAGTCATCCGTAAATCGTTGGCTGAGACTCTGCAATGTATCGTATTGTTTTTTATTACGCCAATCTAAGCCATGCAATTTATGCCAATGCTGCTCAGATGCATCGATTTGGTCTAATCGTTTTTGTAATGATTTCCAAGATAAATCAAACCAAACCTTAATGACATGAACATTATTGTTTTGCAAATCATGTTCAAATGATCGCATCTGCTCAACATAAGCATCAAACAGTGTTTCATCCAAAGGCTTCGCAACATGCATCGCAGTAGATAACAAATCACTATACCAATTACCAAACATCACGACGATTTGCCCTTCAGCAGGAATAAACCGAGTATAGGATTGCCAGAATGTTTGATTGGCACTCAACAACTTAGGCGCATCAGCTTTCACTTTAAGATAACGAGGATCAAGCCATTCACGTAATTGCTTAACTGCTTCGCCCTTACCTGCAAGTTCAA
>Ga0209426_1000942_pt1 | contig 22149 bp, 20 predicted proteins | sample Deesub1362B_J571_FD_187697 | JGI IMG/M metagenome (GOLD analysis project Ga0209426, IMG submission 187697) | Deep oceanic, basalt-hosted subsurface ecosystem from Juan de Fuca Ridge flank, Pacific Ocean, CORK Borehole 1362B_J2.571 (SPAdes)... ...
ACGAGGAAACCGTTGCCGATCGGGCGGCGGTCGGTGAACGTCGCACCTGGCTGGTGCTGCGGCTTCGGCCAACCGCGTGCCTCGACGCCATGCTCTATCGCCGTAGCGTGGCAGAAGCCATCGAAGCGGCCACCGAGCGGATTCGCCAAGGCGCTGCCCGCGCCGGATGCCGCGCGGTGACTTGCAGCGCCGAGCAGATCCGGGTTGCCACCACCATCCTGCTGGTTGGCCACGACCTAGCCGACTACCAGGAACGATGGACCGACCTGCGTGTCGGCGACGACTACGTGACCCCCTACCGGATGTCGGGGGCCGACTTGAGCACTCGCGTGCTCAACGACGTCTGGACCATCCGCGCCACCAAAGCCGTTGTGCTGGTGCGCATGACACGTCATGCCGAGACCGGTGAACTGATGGTCGGGGCGCTGGTGCGCGTGCATACCCCGGCGCATCTGACCCACCCACCACTTTCAACGTTACAAACCGTGCCCGGTCAGGCCTTCGAGGCACTGGCGGCAACCCTGCCCCTGGGTGATCGCTCGTTGTGTGTGCCGCTGTCGATGCGGCCCCTGCAGAGCGCACCGCTTCCCGTGCAGGTCGGGCCGACAGGTTTCCTCCACGGGATGGCCGAGTGGTCCGGCGTACCGCTGCTGCTGAATTGGACGGATCCACTCAAATTTGTGCGCGTGGCCATCGCCGCGGATCTCGACGTTGCGGAAGCCCTGGTGCTGCGGGCCACCTCGGCTGGGGCGACCGCGGAGATTCACACTGTGCGCCCCACTCGGTGGCAGCCGATCTGCGACAACATCCGCATCAGCATGGCCCGCAATCAGGAACGCTCCAAGGTGGCGACGCTGATCGTGGCCGACGGTTCGCAACCTCAGCAGGCCCTGCGTGAAAGCGGGGAACGCGGACATGCATTGGTGTCGGTGATGCGCCCTGACGAAGCGCTACCCGAGGACGCCGACATCCGCATCCGCCAGGTTGGCCCCAACCACATCACCGTAGAGACCCCGGCCCGGCCCCGGCCCATGACGCTGGGAATCATCCGGCCGCGCAACGAAGCTCACACCTTGACCCACCTCCTCCCACCGTCCAGGAGCCCACGCCGATGAGTCAGCGCAGTACCGAAGCCCTGCGGGCGGGCATGAAGACCTTGAAAAGCAACCCACGCCGTGCCCTAGAGGTCTTGAAGCTGGCCACCGACGACGACCCCGGCATGGCTGATGCATGGCTGGGTCGCATCGCTGCCGGCGACCGCTCACCGGGCACGATTGCCCGACTGGCCGACGCACGCGACCGCCTCGGCATAGACCTGGGGACCTGCGGCTGCGATGTCCGCGTCGTCGATCTCGATGTCACCTTCGACATCGAATACCTGCGCTGGCGCATCGAGGACGCCACCACCGCCCAACTCGCCTACGTCGGGATCCTGCTGGCCGACCACAACTACGCCGAGGCCAGCACACGGTTGGCCGGGCTGGGCACCGACCCCAAGGTCCAATACACCCGCGGCGTCCTCATGCAGATGACCGAGCGCTGGCCAGATGTTCTCGCCGCCGTCGCGGGCCGCGAGGCGTGGTTCAACGACACACTGCTAAGCAGAGGTGGCGCCCTCCTAGAAGCCAAGGCCTCCGCGCATCTAGGCATGTGGGAACGGGCTACAGCTGCGGTCGAGGCCGCCTGCGAGAACACCTACGCACCCGACCTCATCACCCGCGACGCCACTTTCCACAAAGCGCTCATCGCCCGCGCGCAAGGAGACGACGACACCGCACGTCAGGTACTGGGCGACGTCGCCATGCGCTGGCCCGAACTCGAGCTGGCGCGAACAGCGCTGGCGGACCCCACTTTCGGGATCAAGGTCGTCGACCACGCCACCATCGACACCCGCGTTGACCCGTGGGACCCGACGACCGGGCGCACCCCGGAACAACGCCACGACGACCAACATGCCTCCGAGGCCCGCAAGGACCTCGCGGACGCAGAGGCGACCCTCAAGGCGATGATCGGCCTCGATGAAGTCAAACAGCAGGTCCGCTCACTCAAGGCCACCACTGTTGCCCGGATCCTGCGGGAGCGCAAGGGACATACCAGCACCGCAGTCACCAACCATCTCTTGATGATGGGTCCCCCCGGGGTTGGAAAGACCGAAGTCGCCCGCGTCATCGCAAGAACATTCTGTGGGCTGGGGATTTTGCCCCATCGCGACGTCCTGGAAACCAGCAAGGAAGCCTTGGCCGGTCAGTTCGTCGGGTCCGTAGAAACGCAGACCCGCGAGTTCCTTGCCAGTGCGATCGGAAAGACGGTGTTCTTCGACGAGTTCGGCGAACTCCTGCACAGCGGGTACGCCGGTGGCGACCCGATCGGTCAGGCCATTGTTGCGGCGATCGTCCCCTGGATGGAGAACAACCGGGACAAAGCCGTGTTCATCGCCGCAGGCTATCCGCGAGGATGCCAAAAGGTGATCGCTTCCAACGCCGGCCTGCAAGGGCGCTTCGCCACCACCATCCAATTCAGCTCCTACCCTCCGGACAAACTGATCGCTATCGCACGCGCAATCCTGGCACGCGGCAGCAACATCGTAGAGCCCGGCGCATTGGAAACAGTTCTGCTGGAACCTTTTACACGGTTTTATAACGAGACCAAGGTCAATGCGGACGGGGACACCGTGAGGGCCATTGACGATCTCAACAACGGCCGATTCGTGCGCAACATCCTAGAGAAGGCTCAGATCGTGCGCGACGTCCGTGTCCTGGACAATCTGGGCCTCGACGAGCTCGACCTCAGCGACGCCACGCTCGGTGACTCCATCGCCGAGAACGACTTGCTCTTGATCACCCGGGAGGATCTGTGGAACGGGCTGCAGCAGGCCACACCACCCGCCTTCCGCACGAACGGCTCCCGCTGAACCGCCGGCCGAGGCCAATGTCGTCGCGAGCGCGCGAACAGGCTCACACTAATCCGAAGTTGCGGTCGCCGATGTTGTTGAAGCCGAGGTTGTTGTAGGTGTCGTTTATCTCATACTTCTGAGGCTCAGCCCCTGCGATGGCCTACGGCGCCGGCTGCGGCCTACCAATTTGGGATGGCGCCGAATGCGTCTTCGGCAGACTTATCGCGGCTGGGAAGAAGTGAGGCACCGCGGTGTCCTGCGTGCAGCGCCCGGCTAGACCAAGTGCCCACCAGGTACTGGCGGGCACCTCTCACCGCGCCCGTGGAACCCTTCACCGTTCGCATCCCGCGCACATCATGTACACGCCGCGCCGGCACCAAGCGATCGGCGCCGCCCGCAAACCCTAGACGGCCGCTAGCTAGGCGATCGACCGTAACGGCTTATTTGCCCTGTCCGGGGTACCGGTACAGCCGCTGATAAATCCAAGACTCTGAGCGGTCGAAGCTGCGGCTGATCGACATGGCGGTGATCGTCGGGTCGGCGGCCAGCAGGGCGCGCACCTGATCGCACCACTGTTGCAGCGGGAGATCATCACCTAGTTTCTCGAAACAAATCCGAGTTAAATGCTAACTCGGGAAGGGGTCGGATGGGGCAATTGTTTGCAGTGCTCTTTGTTGTGGGCCTGGTGATCGTGATCGTTCGGGCGGTCTGGAAAATCGTTGTGGTCGTGGGCGGTATCGTCCTTGCGGCCTGGACCGTGTATCGGGTTGGCCGCTACGTCTGCAAAGAGCGGTACTTCCGCAGCGAGAAGTTTCTAGCGCACCAAAAAAAGCTCGCCTCCGTGGTCGCTGAGCACAACGAGATCGCAGACTACGTATCGGAGATCCGCAGCCGAGGATCGTTCAGTCTGGGGGCATCAGCCACGGGCACGCACGCGCATCTGGCGACCTTTCAGAACACCAGCCAGCACAGCTACCGGCGGGATCGCAACGTCGCGAACTACGACGCATCGAACGTTCATAACTGTTCGTTGCAGGTCGTCCGCAATGCCAAGGCTGCCCCTGTGAAGTATCTGATGAAGTACTTCAGCATCGATGCTGACGAGCCCAGCCTTGCCCGCGTGGAGAAGCTGGGTGAAGAAGTCGCACGACTCGAAGACGCGATCAGCAACCTCAGGGAGCGCGAAGCCAGCATCACCGAGTCGTTCGATCCCCCGGCCTTCATAATGAAGCATTACGCGGACGAATTTATGCAGCACGTCGGGGTCGAACTGTCACCAATCACGGTTCCCTATCCCGTGTATATGTTCCAATACGTCAGCGCCGGCGGAAACAGCGGGCAGGAAACCGCAATCACACTGGACACCCCGACGATTGATGCGCTCATAGATGCGATGTCGCAGAAGATTCGTTTTAGGAAGACTGCGGCTGGCCAGCGCGCGCTGATGACCTCGAAGCTGCGGAGCCTCATCAAGTCCCGTGACAACTACACTTGCCGCTCGTGCTCGGTGTCGGTCGCTGCCGAGCCTCATTTGCTGCTGGAGGTCGACCACGTCATCCCAGTCTCAAAGGGGGGCTTGTCCACGCCAGGGAATCTGCAGACTTTGTGCTGGCGCTGCAACAGGACCAAGTCGAACAAGCTCGCGACGGCCTGACCCTAGACCGGCCGGCGAAGGCTGCGCCCCAGTCACTCCCCTCGGCCTAAAACCCGTTCCGCCGCGGCGCAAAACCCGCTCTACCGCCTCAGCGCCGATCGTCACTTAGTGCCGCTCTGACGGCCGGGATAATTAAGTGATCAACCTCCGGGTTCGCGCCTGGCTACAGTGATCAGCTATGCGGGTCGGAGGATGGCCACGGCGCCTTCGGCCAGCTCACCACCGACGAGAACGGCCATCTCGTCTGCCACGAATGTGGCCGCGCGTTCCTGCATCTGGCGACTCACGCGATGCGCACCCATGGCCTTTCCGGTGCTCAGTATCGCGCTCGCCACGGTTTGGAGCTGACCGCGGTTCTGATTGCCGGCGAGATCCGTCAGAAGATGTCGCAGGCGTGGGAGCTGCACCGCGACGAGCACGTCGCGAACCTGGACCGGTCACGCAATCCGGATCGGGCGCGCGCACAGATGCGGCCGAGGTCTCAGTGGCCGGCCGCGAGTCGGGTCCGTCGGAGCGCGGCGTTGTCGGCGAAGCGAGGGCGGCTGCTGACCGATGATGAGATGCGGCAGCTAGCCACGGCGGCGGTCGGGGCTGCGCCGGAGCACAGCACCGCAATTGTCCTGTGGGGCACAGTAGTTGGACCTTTCCGGTGGTGTCTGGTTTATCGGGATTCGCGTGTTGTTGCTCAGCAAGCCAGGTTTGGTTGTCGGCGTTGCGGTCGCGCGTGGTGTGCGCTTTCGGTGTCGAGGGTATCCAGGCGCGCGGTGGCGCGGGCGATGGCCCAGCTCAGGGCGGCGGCCGCGCACCCGAACGCGAGGAACAGCGCGGATGTGGTCATCGCGGGTCGCCGTTTCGCCGTGGTGTTTGCGGCGCTGGCGGTCCGTCAATCATGCTGGTGTGCATGGTGTTTGAGTTCTTTCTGAATACGTACCGAGCAAGTCGTTGCACGGCTCACCACCGAGCCGGATATCAACTGCTCTCACATGCTCCGATTGACAATTTCTGCGAGACTGTTAAGTACTTGTGGTGTAATGGTTTTGACATTTCGATGGCACTGAACGACGCCGCCGCTATCGCGCATTGCTCGAAGCACATTGAGCTGCGCGTCGACCACCTCGTCGGTTGGATCGGTCAGATAAACCGTTGGTACACCAAAATATTTCGCTATCGCTTCGAGCTGCTCGCCTGTAGCGTCGATCCTCATCCCGGCGCGCCATTGCTCTAAATCGTTGTGGTTGAACGACACACCCGTCCGGCGCGTCATGGCTTCGGTGGCGGCCGCGTTGGAAAGCGGCGGCTCTCCCGCCCTATGCATCACCGCAAATAACTTGTTTAGCCGATCCGCCAGGGTTGAGTTCATGGCATCTATTGTGCCCTCAGAGGCACCGTTGGGTGGTTTGCGGTTCATCGCAGATGCCGCCGCGTCTCGTGCTGTCGGTTCGGTACGCATGGCAGCCTCCCAATAAATCAGTATGTGCACAGCATTGCGTTTACTGATTGCAGTATATGATTTATACTAAGGCGGGTCCTGTCCTTTGCTCGGCTCGACCACTCAGGCAGCCCCGCACTCTGCCTCATTGTGACCACTACTTGGGAGGACCAGCTGTGACGTTTCCTGAGTCCTCAAAGGGGCAGCGACGACGCGGCGAGGGGATCGACCACCAGACGCTCACTAACTGGCGCTCTGCGGGACGTCTCTCTGATGCCGGTCTGCGACCCCGGGAGGACCGAGGGCGGCGGCGTAACGGTGGCCCTCTACCAGCGACCGACGCTGGCCGTCACCTCGGTCCCCGCCGAGTCCCAACAACGAATACCCATCGGGTATCCGCCAAAAGGATGGTGCCCCAGTGACCTACGCACCGCCAGAGACACCGTATTGCGGGTTCATGCGTCGGTTCGTCAAAGGCCGTGAGCAGCTGTTCGTTCCGCGCACCGCCGCGCATTGTTTGATCAGTGCACCTACCGAATCGGGCAAGTCGCGCCGGCTGCTAGCGCCGGCGAGCGCGTTGTGGGGCGGTCCATTGGTGCAGGTGTCGTCGAAGGACGACGTCATGCAGCTGACGATGGAGCGCCGGTTCGGGCCCAAGGCGGTGGTCGATTTTCGGCCGATCATTGACCCCTTCTATCCAATCGGGGTCCAGGTGATGGTGTACGACCCGACGACCACCATCGAAACCCCTTACGAGGCGCTGACCGTCGCCGAAACCATCATGCAGATGGCCACCGTCGGAATGGGCTCAGGTGCCGATCAGGTGTCCGATGGCGGCGTCTGGGAGTCTCAGGCTGCGGGCCCGCTGGCGGCATTCTTGTATGCGGCATCGCCCAACGGCAACGGGATGGGGATGGAGTGGGTTCTCAAAGCTGTCGACAATCTAGAGGTCACCGAAGCCGCCTCGCGGCAACCGAGCTGGGTTCAAGCTGCCGCCCTGTGTAGCAGGTATGAGGTGCTGGCGATCGGCATGACCAGAATTCTGGGAATGGAGCCGCGGCAACGTGATTCGGTGGCCATCACGATGCGCAAAGCCATCACCCCGTGGTTGCGAACCTCGTTGATGATGGCGGGCGGGGCAGATGTCGCCACGGTGTTCGACGCTTCGTTTCTCGATGATCCCAGCGCCACCCTGTTCGTGTTGGCGCCGGCAGATGGCACTGTGGCGGGTGCCGCCGTGACGTTGATCGACTCGTTGATTCGGCGTTGGCGTGAGAAGACGTCGCGGTGCGAACAGATGCACCGCCTTCTGTTGGCGATCGACGAATTGCCCAACACGGCGCCCCTTCCCGATTTGCGTCGCATCGTGGGGGAGGGCCGTGGTCTAGGTATCAACTTGCTCGCCGTAGTGCAGGCCTCGGCCCAGAATGACACCGTCTACGGGCAGGTCTACGCCCAGGAACTCCGTGAGATCTTTCCAGCCAACATCATCATGTATGGAGCCCACGAAGAGGCCTTGCTTGCGCGCACTGAGGACTGGTCGGGGCTGACATTTCGCCGCACCGAAAGCTATGGGCAGGCCGACGGACACAAATCTCTGAGCACCGATTTCGGGCCGGTCCTGCGGTGGCAGGAGTTGCTGCCACCTGACCCCGAACACGCACGCCTTCTTCTGCGCGGGGGACTCGGGCATTGCGTCGAAATTCCGGATTGGACACGGTTTAAGGCGTACTACGATCAGGCCAGCCGTGCGTTGGTCGCCGCACGCGCGGGTTGCCCCGCCTCTGACGGCGGCTTCGCCCGCTCCACCGGAATTGGCGGTTCTGAGCGCAAACGCTGGCACCAGCGGCTTCTCGGCACGTGACCTTTCACCACAGGCTGTTGCAAGCGAGTGGTCTTTACGGAGTGCCTTCGTCTGCGGTCTTCGCGAAGGTTCCGGCCGAGTTGCGTGGTTACTGTTGGGGCGTTCCGCTTCCAAGGGAGTGGAACGCCGGACGGACTGACGCCAGACCGAGGCGAAAACGAGGTATTAGAAGAGGAGGCGGAGCCTAAAGCTCAAGGCCGTAGTCGTGGTCCTGGCTACGGCTGCGATCACGTTCGGCGATTTTCTTGATCAGGTCGTCAAGGTGATCTTTGACCTGCGGGGCAGCACTGGTGGACGGGATTGCGTCGTGGAGTTCCTGCCTCCGGTAGGACCCCAGCGACTGTGTGACCCGTGCACTGCTATGGGGTAGCTGTGCCGCACGGGCAAGAAGCGTGTCGAGGCCAACCAATTCCGCATCCAACAAACTCGCCGCGAACACGATGTCCTTCTCACGCCCTGCTGCGAGCTTGCTGACAACGAGATCGTGCGGCTCTACGAACCGCGGTTCTGCTGGATGGCTGGATTGCAGGTTCCAACTCACCAACCGTTCGCGCCAGCCGGCGGGCAGTTCAGCGGTGTCGACATGGATCCCTTCGGCGTACACATGGTTGTTCTCGTGGAATGTGGACATCTCGCCGATCGCGCCTTCAACCGCGTCTGCTTTACGTCGGTCGGGATCGCTGAGGAACGCAATGTCGGCCTCCATCGACATCAACACCGCAGCGGGAAGCTCCTCGTCGTCATAGGCGCCGAGGATCGCCTGAGAACCGAGAACCAACACTTGATTGTCCCGGGCAATCTGGCATGACGCCCGCAGGATGTGGGCAAGCTGCTGGCGCCTGACCGCGCCAATCCCGCCAGACGGCGTTGCCGCCACGCCTCCTTAATCGCGCGAACCTCATCCTGAGGCAAAATCCCAGCGAATGGAGAGCTGGACCGCAGCGTCGCGGCATGCTCGCAGGGGTCTAACAGCGCAGCGATGGTGCATCCCACGCCCCCATCCAGGATCGCCTCCCATTCAAGGGCATACGGCTCGCTGTGAACGTCGATAGCTCCAGACGCCCGTCCCTGCGCCAGATTCGCACGAGCTTTCCCGACCACCGCGTCGGGGTCTTTGAGCAGGCGCGGGATCAATGCGGCATGCAGCCATAGGGACTGCTCCGACCCGCCGGCAACTAACGCACGCCCACTAACGGATGCGAGCTTGGCCGTGACGGCGCCTTCGGGAATTCTGCGGTGGCTGCCCACCATGACACAGGGCAGCGCCCCTTGATCGCACAGGTCGACGATGTGTTGCCGAGACACGCCAAGTCGCCTGGCGGCCTCGCCAGTACGAAGGAGAATCTCGGTACTCATACGATCAAAGTAAGCAGTATCCACCAAAAACACAACACGATTCCCAAGGGTGCCGGAAGCATCCAAATCGTTGGGAACATGCTTGCTCTCGCGCATGAAGGCTTCGTCTACCTCAAGCCAAATCTCCTTACTACTAAGACGATTCGACCGCAGCCAGTTTTTCGACACGCTTTAGTAGTCACTGACGGGCACGGGGGCTTGGGCGATGTCGAACACCGCGTCTCGGATGCCTACTGCCACAGCACCACTCATCCATGCAACACCGATCAGGCACAGGGTCAGGGCGATGCGCACGAGGTGCAGGGGCTGTTGGGATTGTGAAATCTGGTTGGTGGGGGTCATGTCGACCACCTCTGCGGGTTCGAATGTCTCGAACACTGATGGCGCGGTGAGGTCGTCGGGTCCCAGGGGCAGGGTAAGTTCTACCGGCAGCGGGGGCGGGGTCAGGGGCCACCAACTCGCCGAGCCCTCAACGGCCAACCAGCCGTTGAGGATTCCGTAGATGCCTGCGGCCGCGAAGGTGGCCGGGATTTGGGCCAGCACGTAGGGCGCGATTACCGTCCCGGCCAGGGTGCCATCAGGGCTGTAGAGCAGTGCGGTGATGGTTCCGATGCCCACCGCAGTGCACAACAATGCCGGAATCGGGTATGCCCGCAGTCGCTCAGGAATGAACCGCATCGCGAACTCGTAGAGCAGCCGACCGGCGAGCCAGCCAAGGGGAGCTAGCAGCGCGCAGACCCCGATCACGATGCGCTCGCTGACGATCTCGATCGTCGAGCCTCGCCGGGCCCACAGCGGGTGCATCACGTTGTCGTCGTAGGGGCTTGGCCGTGCACCCGCCGCCATGCGGATGCGCTTGCGGATTTGGCGGTTGAGCAGCTCGGCGCGGCGTTTCTGGACGTTCCAGATGCTGGCGTGTTCGGAGATCCATTCGCGGCGAAGCTCGTCGTACCGATCAGGCATTACGTGACCCATTGTGTGTTCCTTTATTGTTGTTTGTGCTTTTATCTGCCAGACTCGACAGCAATGGGACGAGCGTAGCCGCTGCTGCGCACAATGTCGCCAGTCGGTTGAAGAGAGAGGCTCACACCATGGCTCTACTCGCGTTGGGCGGCATATTTATGCTGTTCATGGTACTTTTGGCAGCGGTACTATGTCTGGGCAGTGCTAGCTCCTCGCGGCGGTCGGCGCCGCCTGTAACGATCCCGTTCGGCGTCACCGCCGCCACTAAAAGTAAGCAGTTCGCGAACACCCCTGCCTCGGCTATGGGTGTTTACCAGGTGATGCCTTCGGCTGGGTGCTGGCCGGGTGTGTGGGTGGGTTTTTCGCCGGTGGTCCACGCCCGTCCCGTGGTGTCGCCCGTCCCGGAACGGATGCAACGCCGCCACCCGAGCGCAATCGTGGCGCGGGCGACCTCGCACGGGGCGCTGCGATGAGTGCCGACGAGCTGATTTCTGACGATGAGTGGGTCCGCGGGCTGAACGGATCCGGCGCCGACGCCTTCCCATACGACTCCGAGGGCGACCCCGGCGATGTCGGGGAACTGGATGTGGCCGTGCTGATGGCCGACGATGACGATCCCTCGACCGGTCCGGTGAATCTCGATTCCGAGCTCGACGGTGACCAGAGACCTGCCCGGTTCGACCACAGGCTTCTGTGGGGCTTTGGTGGCGTGGTGGCCGCAGCTGTGGTCGCCGCACTGGTGGGTTCCGTGGCGTTCTATTCCCACGACACGCCGGAGCCGACCAGAGCGGGCGGATCGTTGAGTGAGCCGCAGGCGGTAGCGGTCGCGAATGCATCGTCATCGCCTGCCCCTGCCGCCGGTCCGGGCGTGGACCGCCCGTTGCCCTATACCGCCGATGCCCAGAACAGCTGCGCTGAAGGGTCGACGCCGGCGCAGACGATGTCGGGGATGGATCCCCATAACGCGTTCGTGTGTGTGCGGGCAGGCGGTGACGGGCAGGTCATCACTATCGACCTGGGGCGAACCTACGTGCTGACGGCTTTCTCGTTGACCCCCGGCTGGGTAGGGCAAGATGCCAGTGGGGTCTCGCAGTGGTCGCAGCACCGTGTGGTGAGCATCGTTCAGTGGAGCTTTCCCGATGATCCGAGCATCCCACCGGTGATGCAGAACACCCAGAACGTTCACGGTGAAGCGGTGCAACCGATCAAACGTGTTCTCGCATCACGTATTCAGATGCTGATCCGGTATACCTCACGTCCCCCGGCCGATCCGGTCGCACCACCGACATCGGCCCCTGGCAATGGGTTGACCAGCGTGTTCGGCGACTCCGCTCCCAGCGTCGCCCCGCACCCGTCGGCGGCGTACCCGACGGGTGCGGGGACGGCTGCCAGCAGCAGTGATGGCTCCGATCCGGTCGACGCCACCTTCGCCATCAGCGCGTTGAAGATCATCGGACACGAGGCGGTGTGACGCAGATGAGTGACAGCTCCTACGGAAACCTCAACAACCCGGTCATTTGGGAGGCAGCGCACGCCGTCGCCGCGACGACGCCTCCGACGATGCGCTCGTCATTCGTCCGCGAGATGAACATGGAGCACCGTCAGCGCGACTCCGTCGCCATGGTGATGCGTGATGCCGTGCTCGGCGCGAGCGTGGCGGTCCAGTGATGAAACTGAATCGGACATGGACCGGGCGGGTGTCCGCAACATCGTCGGCCCTGCGGCGCTACGGGACCATCGCACTGATCGTACTGGCGGCTCTGAGCGGTCTGCATACCGTGTGGGACTTCATGTTCGACAAGCCCACTGACGTTGTTACTCCGGCCCGCACCGTGGTGAACAAGTCCGCGGTGGTGTCCTCGTTCGCCGAAGATTTCGTGACGACCTGGCTCACCGCGACCGCGTCCAGCGCAGCCTCACTGAATCAATTCGTTTCGGTGACCACCGCCGACTTGAACCTCCCCACGACTCCGGCCGTTGTCCTGGGATCACCGTCAGTGGTTGCTGTGACTTACGAAGGCAATGCCGGTAAAGACGCTGAGGCAGAAGTTTTTTCGGTCGTGGTGGGGGTCAACGAACGCCCGTACGAATCAGCCTCGCCCACCCGGTACCTCTACCGAGTTCCGGTCCTGTGGTCGCGTTTCGGGCCACGGGCGATCGGCCTGCCGTTTCAGGTCAGCGGTCCCGGACCCGGTGCCAATCTCGCTGTGGCATATCCGCGCACCCTCGCGAGCGCCGACAACGCCTACCAGGTGGTGTCGGGGTTCATTACCGCCTACCTGACCGGCACGGGAGATGTCGCCCGTTATGTGACAACCGATTCCATGCTGGTCGGCATCGGCGCACCCTATCTGGCGCGCAAAGACGACAAGGGCAACCCCTTACCACTGGTCACCTCGGTCACCGCGACCGGTCCAGTGCCCGCCCAACCCGCCGACGGCCAAACCGCGCAGGTCTTGGCTCAGGTGACCGCCTTGACCTCGCAGTACGCCAACGTGGCAATGACCTACCCATTGACGTTGCGAGGCGTCGGCGGGCATTGGTCGGTGGCCGGGATTGACCGGGCGCCTGTGCTCTCCAGTGACGACAACATCACTCCGGTGGCACTCATGAGTGCCCCACCGGCGAATTAGCCAGTCCATCAACATCTCTGAGAAAAGGAAGCACCACCATGATCACCACCATCGTCGCCGCCGGCGACTTGCTCACTGCGATCCCGAGCCTGTGGAACGATATGCGCTACCCGCTGGCGATCTGCTTGATCATCTCCGGCATCTTCGGCGGAATCGTCAGCATCCACAAAGGGTTTGGCGCCGCAGCGGGCAAGCTCATCGGCGGAATCGCGCTGGCCGCCATCGCGCTGGGCGCCGTCGGGCTGACCGCGTCAGTCGAGAACACCGTCAACCGGCACGGCGGCAACGTGCTCACCGGTCAATACGGCCAGTAGCCGCATCCACCGCCACCACACCTGCAAATGGGGAAGGACCACGATGGCAGAAGACCAGCAGGAGACGGCGAAGTCGTTCGCCGATGTTTTGAACTTCCCGAAACGGCTGGGCTTCCTCGACGAGCACACCAGGATCCCACTCGGCCCATGGGGTCCGTGGGACGGTGCTGCGGCGATCCTGGGGCTGGGTCTTACCGGCTGGGGAATGTACGTCTGGTTCTATGACGGGTACGCCCGCTGGATCGCCATGTTCGGGCTGATGTTCACCGCGATGGCGACCTACGCGGCCCGCCAGATTCCCATCTCCCGCCCCTCACCACGGTATCGGATGTTGTGGGTGCTGAACTGCTTCATCGGTACCCAGTCCCGCGCCGCGGTGTCGGGCAAGCGTGACCTGTGGAAGTCACCCCCCAAAGCGGTCATCGACAATCTGGTGTTCACCAAGGGTGGCGTTTATGCCGATTTCATCCTCGCTGAACAGCCCAGCGGTATGCAGCGCTTCGCCGCTCGGCGCGCTATCGCCGCCGACCACCGGCCACTAGTGCGCCAGCTGCCGTCGGGGATCATGTTTTGGGGAGTATCGCCGCGCGTGGACACCAAGCGGTTGCAGCAGCGCATGATCGCCGGCCGCGAACACCAGCCGCGCTGGATCCGCGAGGTGCGTGAGTGGGAACCGTTTCTCGCCGAGAACCTCTTCTATGAGCAGGTCTTCGGTGTTCGTGTTCCCGTGGATGCGGGGATGGCGGGTCGCTCAGCGGCGGGGTCGGTGGCCAAACTGACCAGCGCGGTCATCGGTCGCGACCAAGACGCCCCTGACAGCCTCGATGCGTTGCGTGAGGTCGTCGCTCAAATTTTGGGGAAGATCCCGGCGACCTTCGCGCCGAGGCCGGCTACCCCGCAGCAGATCATGTGGCTTTACGAACGGCACTGCACGCGCGGTGCGCTCAACCGGCCCTTTCCCCACGAACCGGGGGGGCCACGTCGCCTGGCGGGCAAGGATTTTGCATGGATGATGCCGGTCGAGTTCGATGAAGGCGACCAGCAGCGACGCAAACAGCACCGCTCCTGGTGGCGGCGGGTGTTCCCGTCCTTGCGCCCGTTGGTGGTGCTGCGCGGGCCGTCCTGTGACAGTTACCAGAGCATGCTCGCCGTCGCCGAGCTGCCGCGTGGAGGCCTGCGTTTCCCGGGTGCAGAGATTCTGCAGTCGGCCTACGACGTCGACATCACCGCCGATGTCGACTGGTACCAGCACGTCAGCATCACTACCCGGGAACAGGAATTGAGCACCGTCGACCGCGCCCAACGCAACCTCGATGACCAGTCTTTCCAGATGTCGGGCACCCGTGACGCGGACCTGGCCCGGCGCTACGCCGCTGGCGAGGAATACGAGAATGCGCTCAACGCCAGCCAACTGGAACGCGGTGTGCACGCCACGACGGTGTTAGCGGTTGGCGCCGCGACCGCAACGCACCTGACCGACGCCGTACAGCAGCTCAGGACCCATTTCGCCGAAGAGCTGGGCACCGCGCTGTCGGCTCGTCACGGTGCACAGGCTTCGCTGTGGCAGCTCGGCCAGCCGGGGAGCGAAGGCAACACGCCACGAAGCCAATTCAAGCAGCCCACCACCACCGAGCACTGGGCCCGGTATGCGCCGCTGGTGGGCTCCCAGCTGGGCCACGACACCGGCATCCTGTTCGCAGCCAATCTGGCCACCAGACGGCCCCGCCCTGTGCTGCTGGATTTCGAGGGTTTCAAGGAGCGCCGGGGCGCGCCGGGCATGCTGTGGATCGGTCCTCCTGGGGGCGGAAAGTCGCTGTCCTGCAAGCGTGTTACTGATGCGCTCATCAAACGCGGGCACCAAGTGTCCATTATCGACCCGGGCACGCTGGGTGAGTGGATTCCCGCGCTGGCGCACCACGGCGACCGCGTCCTGACCATCAACCCCTACACCAGTCGGTGGTCGTTGGACGGTCTGCGGATCTTTCCGCGCGAACACGCCGTCGAGCACACCCTCGATCACCTGTTGCCGATGATGGGCATGGATGCCGTGTCGGCGCCGGCCCGCCAGTTGGGCCGGCTCCTTCGTCCTGATGAACGAGTGGCCGAATCCCTTGGCGGGCTGGTGCGCTACTTCAGAAATCTCGACCGGGCGGCCTACACCGAGTACGAGGAGCTGGCCGACAGTCTGATCTATTTCTCCGAAAAGGATTATCTGCGGGCGATGTTCGACGAGTCGCTGCCGGTACCGCCGATCGCCGACAAGGACGCGGTGATCTGGCAGATGACCGGGCAAGAGTTGCCGACGACGTCTGAGACCGACGAAGTCCACCTCTACAAGCGTCAATCACCGCGCGCCCGTGCTGGTTTGGCGATCTACGGAATGATCGCCTCCTTGACGCGACTGTCCTACACCGGGCCGAGCCGCCGCCCAGGCGCGTTCGGATTCTTGGTGACCGAGGAAGCCCGCGAGTACTTCGCGTCCCCGGTGGGTCGCAAGGACGCCGAGCGGATGGGCAATCAGGGCCGCAAGGAACGTTACGGCCTGCTAGGCATCTCGCAATACCTGGAGCATTTTGACGGCATCGGCATCCAAAACCTGCCGATGCGGGTGGTCACGCCGTTCAAGCCGACCGACCTCGAGTATGCGAAGGCGACATTCAAGCGGTTGGGGATCGACCCGGACGAATACCCCAAGGTGCTGCAAACGCAGGTGCAGCCCGGCCGCGGGCTGGCCTACCTCTTCGACGATCTGGGGCGGGTCGGACTGGTGGACATGCTGCCCCCGGTCCAACCAGACCTGTTGGCTGCCTTCGATACGCGCGACATGGAAGTCCAAGGGCAGGAGTGGGCAGCATGACTGAACTGCTGGCCGCGTGGTTGTACACGCGGCCCCGGATCCGCCGCTTCTGGTTCATCGTCCAAGCCATCTGGGGTGCCTCGCTCTTGGCTGTTGTGACCGCGCCTACGGCGACCGCCGACACTCTGGGCTCGGCATGGTCGTTCACCGGCTTACACGACAGCTATGGCGTTCCGATCGGCCAGCACTTCGTGTCCTTGCCCCCGCTGATGGAGATGATCGGCTCCAACGCTCCGGAATTTGGCGTCGACCCGACCACCTGGGCGCCGGCCATCATGTCTTCACTGAACACCTCGCTGACCTACGCCCAACTCAACATGTTCCTGGCCGGGGAAACCGCGTTTCTAATTGGTGTGTGCTCGGTGGGCATCTGGCTCATCAAGTTCGCCCTGGGGGTGCTGTGGCTCTCCTGGCTGGGTGCGATCGCCTCCCCGATCGTGGACACCATGAAGGCGATGATCGAGCGGATGCACCTGTTCGAAGGTGGCATCTTGTTCTCCGTCGTGGTCGGCGGAATCCTCTGTCTTACCACGGGTTTCAGCACGGGCATCGGGATCATCTTGGGCGGGTTTGTGGCGTTGCTGGTGTTCTGGCTGCTGCTACGCGACCCCACGGGCGAGTTGATCAGCGACAACGGACTGTTGGGTATCGGCCGCTCACTGGGCTTCTCCCTGGCCCAGGGGGTCGTCCACAATGGGCCCGTCGCCGCAGGCGGCACCAGCGAGCAATTGGACACTCTGACCTCTTGGATGGTCGACGTGCTCGTCCGCGACATGGTGCAGCTGGTGAACTTCGGCCAACTGATCGACGACGTTCCCGGGTGCGCGAGCATATACAACAGCGCACTACTCACTGGCACCGGCGCAGCTCAAGCCGTGAAGTCATGCGCTCCAAGCGCCTACGCCCACGCCCTACACCTCGACGCGACCACCGCCGGGTTGTTCTTCATCATTAATTGCCTTGTCCTACTGATTCTGTGGTCACTCGATTACATGGGAATCGAGGCGTTCCGGGTGGGCTTCAAGGCCTTCTGGAACTTGTTCATCGTCGTTCCCGCCGTGGCCATTGCAGCATTCCCAGGCCCGCCCCGACAGTTCGCGAAGAAAGCCGCCGGGCGGATGCTGTTGCACGGCGCGGAGATGATGGCCGCAACCGCCGGACTGGGCATCCTTGTCCTCGTCATGGCCAGCGTCACCCGCGGAACGCTGCCCGGAACGATCGCAATGACCGCTCCGCTGGCCAAAGTGCTGGTGATGGTGCTCTTGGCCGTCGTAGGCGCGCTGGCTTTCCGTTTCGCACTACTGCGGGCCTTCGGCGACCACGGCATTCCCGGCCCTGTGCGGTTTGCGCGGGGCGGATATCGCGCCGTTACCGGAACCGCCCGCACCGTCAACGAGGTCGAGTACAGCGGCCGGGTCCTCAACACCTGGCGCGGGCGTCTGAAAGACCGCAAACAGTCGGCGTCGGGGCAGGGCCAGGGCGAGCACGGCGGACCGGGCGCGCAACCACCCGGCCGCCAAGCACACCCCACCCCAACCGAGCGGCCCAGACGCAACGGCCCGGACCCACACTTCGGTACCGCGCCGACCCCATCACGTCCCGGCGGCGGTCCAGGAAGCGGCGGCGGCGTCCCGGCACGCACACCTGCGGCCCCCGCTGCACGCGCGTCGAACACCGCCGGTGGCCAGGCGGCCGGTCGCACCGCCGCCCGCGGTGCCGCCGAGGTCGTGGCCCCGGAGGTCGCGATCCCCGTCGCTGCGGGCGCATCGCTAGCCCACCGCGGCGCCGGGGCCCGCGGCCACCACCACGACACGCACGGCGGGAGCGCGCCGGGCCGATCACAGGCTGGGGCGCCCCCGCCGAACAGCGCAGCCGGCTTCTACCGCGACCGCAACGAGCACAACGACGCACCGACGACGCGGACAGCGACGTCAGATCATCCGGATCCCGGTGATCAACCACCGCCACCAGGGCGCTCGACACCCAGCCCGTAAACGCGCAGCAACCTAGCCGTCTTTTGCCCCATCACGCGAGTAGGACCGACTATGACTCTGGCCGTCTCTGAGCACCACCCCGACCTCTGGACACCGACGGTGGCCGGCCCGCAACCGCGCGTGCAGCGCGCGGGACTGCCGGTGCCACGCGGCGCGGTATCGGTCGCGGCCGGCACTGCGTTCGCCAACACCTACGACACCCCGGCGCTGACCGATGAACAGCGTCTCGGGGCGACGGTGCGCTATGCGGTGTCCCTCGCAGGCCAACCAGACCGACTGGCCGACATCGCCGCCCTGCGCGGGCGGGACTTGTCCTGCACCTGTGCTCTGGGAGACCCCGGATGCCATCGCGGGGTTGTACTGGACCTTGCCAACCCGCCGAACTCGCTGTATGCCGCGACCGGGCACGCGATGGGCATCACCTTGCGCCGACCGTGGGCCTCACTGCTGCTCGTCCCAGAACGACTGGGCGGCAAGACAATCGAGAATCGAACATGGTCCACCGACTACCGCGGGCCGGTGCTCATCTACGGCGGTACCCGCATCGACGACGCGGGGGTGAAGGCAGCCAGCAACGCCGGCATGAACGCCGGGTGGCACACCAGCCAGCAAGGGTGGCTGGGCGCGGCGGCCCTGGTCGACGTGCACCGCTCTCGCGGATGCTGCCAACCGTGGGGGCAACCGAAGGTCCGTCCCGACGTTCCGGTCTATCACTGGGTTTTCACCCATCCCCAACGGCTCTCCGACCGCACCTGGGGCCGCGGCTTCGTCGGTCTGCGACCCACACCGTGGTCGGTTCTGGTCCGACGCAGTCTGCTCAACCCCACCACCAAGAAAGGAGGGCACTAGCGATGACTGCCCTGTTCGATTACGACATCTACGACCACGACAACACCGACCGAGAGGCACAAGACCGCCAAGCGCTGCGGGTGGAAGCTGAGAAGAAAGCGCAGGAGCGGGCGCGAGAGCGCCGCAATAAACTGGTGGGCCGAGTCGATGTTTTTGACGAGCTGCTCGACGGTCAGGTGGACTTTCTGGCCGGATCGCCATCGATCGCGGACGTCGCCGCCTTCTTCGGCATCGCGGACAGTGTCTTGAACCGGCTGCTGCGCATGTTTCCCGATGAGTTCGCCGTAGACGGGTGGACCGCGCCGCGGTCCCGCGGCGGCAAGGATCGGTGGACTGATCGGGCGATCGTGCGGGCGGCTCTGCTGCTCGATGAAGTGCCATCAGCACCTGCGGCCGAGATTCGCTACCGTCTCGACGTAGCAGCACTTCCGGTGGCGTTCTCCAGCCGGTACTTCCGAATTACGCAGTGCGAGAAGCTGTTCGCTCAAGCGATGGCGGTGGTTGAGGACGTGCACGGTGATTCGTCTCCAGTGGACATCTGGCGCCGGTTTCAAGAAATGCCGCGCTATGAACTGCAAGCACTTACCGTAGCGCTGGCGGCGTTGGTGCCCGACGATGTCCCTGGCACAGGGTCTTTCCTGCGTACGATCGGGGGGCGGCAGGGACGAGTCGCCGAGGGGCTTGCGCAGCTGATCCCGGTTCGGTCGAATCTGTATGAGCGTCGTCGTCGCGCCGGCCGCGAGCCGCGTTCATCCGAGCCGGGCGGTGTGGCGGTCATAGCGCGGCGTGGGCGGCGGCGTTGACCACGGCCGACACCATCGCGCTGCGCGAAGGCCTGCTCGCAGAACTTCGTCGCAGCCCCGTCCCGCTGTCGACAGCCGAACTGGCACAACGGATGCCGTGGAAGTCGGAGCGAACCCACGCTCCCTGCGCTCAGCTGTGTGACCTCAAACGACTCGGTCCGGGAGTCAAAATCGTTGAATGCCATGCGGACTGGCACATTGTCGCCTACCGCCGCACCACTCACGGCTATACCGGCGTCTATCGGCACCTGCGCAGCCTGGAGGGCCATGGCCTGATCCGCAGGACAATTCGAGACGGCCGCAAACGGGTCTGCTGGACCGTTGTCGAGCCGACCCCGCTGCCGGTGCCGGCGGCCCGCGACACCGCCAGCCGCGACCAGGACCGGCCCGACGATGACCGCCCGCCCGAGGATCTCGACGCCAGGACCGCACACCAGGTGGCCTGCTGAACGACCAGCACAGCCACGCCGCACATGACGTCTCCACCTATGTATTTGCGAGAGGACAAAAATGACGATGGAAGCGAGCATCCAGCGACACCCCTGGGCTGTGCTGGCTATCCGGGCCGCGGCCGTGAGCCTGGCCGTCTTCGTCGGTGTGGCCAGCTTCTTTTTGAGCTTCACCGCGCTGGCCGACGTAGCGGTACGGTCACACGTCCCGCCCCGCCAAGCCTGGCTGTGGCCTTGCACGGTGGACGGAGCGACGCTGTTGGCCACCCTCGGCGCTGTGGTCTGCATGTCCGAACACGGCGCCCGGCGGTTCTTCTGGGCCGTTCTGATCGGCGGACTGCTAGTCAGCGTCGGCGGCAACGACCTGCACGCGGTCCTGCCGCCTAAGCAGGAGTTGCCCTGGATGCTGCGGGCCGCGGTAGGGGCTGTTGCTCCGATCGCGGTTGTCGTCAGCATCCACGGTCTGACGATCCTGATGCGGGTGCGTCGACCCAGCTCGGCCGCCGATCAACGCGCCACCCCGGCTGATCAGCAACAGACGGAACGCCCGCGCGACGTGCCCGCACCGACACGCGAGTCGGTGACCGCAACGGCTACCGCAGCGGACCGGCCATGCCTCCACGAGGGCGTGGCCCCGGCGCCCGCGGCGACCCCGCCGATTCGCGACCACACTGACGCTGACAAGGGGTCGGTGCTGCCGTACGTCGATTTGGCCGACAAGGTGCTCGGAATTATCACGGTCAAAGACATAGACCGCGAGGAGATCGCAAACGTTTTGCGGATGAGCTACGAACACAATCTGCCCAACCGGGACATCGGTCGCCGCCTGACGCTGCGGCACCACACGGTCGGCAAGATCATCGATGCGAGCGCACAGGTCCTGCGCAGTGAGTCGTTGGCCAAGGTTTGCTAATGCAACGCCACCTTGGCCATGAGGAAGGTCGCCTTTGCCGACGAAGTCCGCCTTCCGCAGGCCCGGCCGCGGGGGTGCCGCAGCTATACCTGCGTTCCGGGCGGACGGCTTCGGGCGCGGCGATAAGCTGCGCGGTAAGTATCAACGCTGATACCCAGTACCGCAGCAAGGGTTCTGGCGTTGTGGTCGCTCAGCGACTGGTCGGCGCGCTCAATCGCCCGCAGGGTTGTGGTGGCGATTTTGGCGGCTGCCGCGAGTTCGGGTTGTGTCATTCCTTTCATGACGCGCCAATCTCCGGGGTAGCGCTCTTCGGGGTCAATGCAGACGACCTGGTCGATTGCAGCGCCGAGAACGTCCATGACGCGTGCAAGGAGATCCACCTGTGGGGTGCGGGTGCCAGCTTCCCACGCATGGATGGTGGAGGTCCCGATGTCGCCCAGTCGTGCTAGATCGGAGACGCTCAAGCCGCGTTCCTGGCGGAGTGCAGCGAACTTCGCAGCATCAAATCCGCGCAGCACTCGCCTGGTCATCGGCGCGTTAGGGGCGTCATAGCTAGACAGGTTCACATTAACTCACATGCAGTGTTCAAGGCGGGCGACTTTTCGCAGCGTCTTAACGTAGACTAACGCCAGGCAGTGCCGCCCGCTTTCCAAACCCCCGTCCGACTACACACGAGGATTCCCATGTCTTTTCTCTTCGCCACCCCAGAGTCGGTCACGGCGGCGGCATCGCAGATCACGACGATCGGATCCGCGCTTGAACAGGCCAACACCGCGGTGAAAGCATCGACAGCCACGGTACTGGCAGCCGGCGCTGATGAGGTCTCGACGGCTATCGCCACACTGATGAGCACACACGGGCAGGCATACCAGACCGCCAGCGCCCAGGTCTCGCAGTTTCACAACCAGTTCATCCAGCTACTCAACGCCAGCGCAGGATCCTACGCAACCGCCGAAGCCGCCAACGCCAATCCACTACAGGCGGTAGAGCAAGAACTGCTGGGGGTAATCAATGCGCCGACGAACACGCTGCTGGGGCGCCCGCTGATCGGTGACGGTGTTGCCGGCAGCGCAGCGAATCCCAATGGTCAGGCCGGTGGATTGCTCTACGGCAACGGCGGCAATGGCTACAACGGTTTGGGCGGCGCGGGCGGCGCAGCCGGGTTGATCGGCAATGGC
>Ga0209426_1000945_pt1 | contig 22074 bp, 21 predicted proteins | sample Deesub1362B_J571_FD_187697 | JGI IMG/M metagenome (GOLD analysis project Ga0209426, IMG submission 187697) | Deep oceanic, basalt-hosted subsurface ecosystem from Juan de Fuca Ridge flank, Pacific Ocean, CORK Borehole 1362B_J2.571 (SPAdes)... ...
GGGGGCAGCGCCGGCGTGGGCCATCGAGCCACCACAGATCAACCGGGATGCTGTCCCCCCCGACGGGCCGCCGGCACCGGAGTCACCCAACAAACAGACCTACGAGTGCCGGGTTGGCGCTGTACTGCCCGGCACCGACTTCAACGCTGTCAATCCCGCCGTCAGCAGCCTCAATCTCAGCGATGCGTGGCGCTACAGCCGAGGCGCCGGGCAGACGGTGGCGGTCATCGACACCGGTGTGCGCCCGCATCCGCGGCTGCCCAACCTTCGCCCGGGCGGCGACTACGTGGTGGCCGGCGGTGACGGTCACGACGACTGCGACGCGCACGGCACGTTGATCGCCGGCATCATCGCCGCCCAGCCCGCCCCCGGGGACTCCTTTAGCGGTGTGGCGCCCGATGCCAGCATCCTGTCGATTCGGCAGACCTCGGAACTGTACGGGCCGGTGGAGGCCCGCACCGTCAATCCCGACGATCCCAACACGACTCCGGTCGCCGGTGACGTGCGCACGTTGGCGCGGGCCATTGTTCATGCCGCCAATATGGGCGCCACCGTGATCAATATCAGTGGAGTGTCGTGCATTTCGGCTCTCAAGCCCATCGATCAGACATCGTTGGGGGCCGCAGTGTGGTACGCGGCGGTGGTCAAGGACGTGGTCATCGTTGCCGCCGCCGGCAACGTCACCGGGGAGTGCCAGCAGAACCCTCTGTATGACGCGGCGCGGCCGGCTGATCAGCGGGACTGGGGTCACGTGGTGACGATCTCGACACCGTCCTGGTTCAGCGACTTCATCTTGTCGGTCGGGGCGCTGGGACAAGACGGTCAGCCCGCGTTGTCCTCGCAAGGCGGTCATCCGCTGACTCTGGCCGGCCCGTGGGTCGGGGCGGCCGCCATCGGGGTGAACATCGTCTCCCTCGATCCTGGGGGGCCTGGCCTGATCAATGCGATGCCCGCCAAACATGGTGGTCTGGAAGCGATCAACGGGACCAGTTTCGCGGCGCCGGCGGTGGCGGGCCTGGCTGCTCTGGTGCGATCACGGTTCCCCACGCTCTCGGCTCACCAGGTGATCCGGCGGATCACCGAGACCGCCCATAATCCTGCCCGCGGTGAGGACAGTCTGGTCGGCGCCGGCGTCATCGACCCGGTCGCGGCGCTGACGTTCGTCGTCTCCCCCGGCGACCGGCTTCCGAAGTATGCGTGGGGCAAACCGGCGCCGGCCCCGGTGGTCGCGGCGCCGCCGGATCGACGCCCGATGTATGCGGCACTGATGGGATTGGGCGCCGCGGCAGCGATCGTGGGCGCCGCAGTCGGGCTGAGCAAACTGAAACGGCAAAGCTGATGAGCACCGGACTACACACACGCACAATCGACACACCCGCCGCCGGTGGTGCGGGCCAGTCGGCAGCCGCCGGCGGCCAAGCCGTCCCCGGAGGTAGGAACGAGCGGGTCAGCCCTTCCAATCCGACCGAACGCCAACGGCTTGCGCTGCGCATCCATGCACCGGGTGTGACCGTAGTGGTCAGTGAAGTCGTGGCTTCGGTGATGGTCGGGATGCTGGCGTGGCAGGGCGTCGGGTGGCCGTGGCTGCTCGCCGCGGCGGTGTTAGTGCTCGCGGTCGGGTTCGTGTCGTTCAAGGACGCCAGCCTGACCCGGTGGGCGCTGATCTGGTGGCGGTGGTGGCGCGGCGCCACGACCAAACCTGTCAACAAGATTTGGGCCGCCGCAGCTCAGGCCAGGGTCGTCGACGTCGCGCTACCCGGCGACGAAGGCGAGGTCGGGATCCGTTGGGACGGCGACATCCTGGTCACCGCGATCGAACTATGCCCGCAGCCGCACACCCCCACCGTCCTTGCCGACGGCATCGCCGTCACCGTCGATACCGTGCCGCTGCCGGTCGTGGCGCAATGCTTGTGGCAGTTCGACATCAACCTTGTAGGTATCGATGTCGCCTCGGTCGGCCGGCGAGTCGTTGCGGGGACGGCCTACGCCCGGTCCTATGACCAGCTTGTCGGGGTGAAACCCGGCGTTGTCTCTCGGCGCAGCTGGTTGATTCTGCGGATGCGCTTTGACGCTGATGATCCCGGTATCCGCAATCGTGGTGGGGGGATCGAGGGCGCGGTAGCAGCGGCGATCGCCGCCACACGGCGCACAGTGCGCCGGCTCCGGGAATCCGGCTGTGCGGCTGTAGCGGCCGACTCCGAATCACTAGCTGGCGCGCACACGGCGCTGACCGCCGGGCTTGTCGCCCAGGAGACTCAGGTCGAACGGGGCGCCTTGGCCACAGCGAGCCGGTTCGTCACCACCTTCCGCCTACACCCCAGCGATTTGACCAACGTCAACCTCGGGGCGTGGTGGTCCTACCGGTGCACATCGGCCGCCATGATCATCCGATTGACTGCGGGATCGCAGAGGGGTGAGGTCGGTGTGCGTGCCTGGGTGAGGTATGCGACAGCGGCGCGGCCCGAGCGCTCAGACCGGCTACCGGGCTTGATCCGCCAGTACGGCGACCAGGCAGACGCGCTGGCGGCCACTTTGCCGTTGGGTGAGAACAGCTGGAAAGCGCAGCGGCGCATGGTTTCTAGCCCCCTGTCGGTGGTTAGTGCGCAGTCGCTGACGGATCTGCAGATTCCTGTGGGACCCAGCGGACAGCTGATCGGCACCACACCGACTGGTCATCCGTTGCTGCTGCCGTTGTCCGAGCCCGGCATGCTGACCCGCATCTACGTCGACGCTGAGCTGTGGGTAGCTCAGCAACTGGTGTTGCGGGCGCTGGCGGGCGGCGCGACCACACGGGTGATCTCCGGTAGGCCTCAGGCGTGGTGGCCGATGATCCGGCGGCTGGCCGAGCCGCGGCGATTGTGGCTGGCACAGACCGACAGCAGCCGAAGCGCATCGATCCAGGTCTGTGATCACGTACCGCCCAGCTACCCCAGCGGAGCCCAGACTCTGCTGGTCGTCGGCACCGATGATCAGCAGATGGCCGATGAGGCAGACATCGTGATCCGCCAGTGCCACGGCACCGACCAGGTCATCCTCACCGTCGGCCAGCGGCGGATGCCGGTGTTGTTGTCTGCGACCAAGGAAGAGACCCGCTACCTTGGCCGATTGGATTAAAACGGCCTCTGCTCGGTCGGCGACAGCAGACAACCGGGCCGCCGGCGCGGATTTCCCGACGGCCGCCGCTGACACCGCGATCCGGGCGCGGCTGGATCCCTACCGCACCGGCAGCCCCCGCAGCTGCGGCCCCGACAGGCCGCAGGGCCGGTTGGGCATCACCCCCGACCTACCAGTGATCCTGGGCGAGGACGCTCGACGATTCCGGCCTGGGAGTGTCGTTGCGGCCGGAGCGGACATCAACGACCACCGCTGCGCTGCGCGTGATCGCCGGCCCGGTCGGTTGCTGGTCCTTTACGGTCAAGCCATGAATCTGGAAGCGGTCTGGCGAGCCGACCCGTTCAATGGACTGCCGTTGGGCGCCTACGTCGTTCGGGTGTGCAAGTTCGCGCCAGACTTCGCCGACAACTGGTACGTGGCCTGGCTCAACGACGAATTTCACACACTGTCTCTCCCCCAGTATTTGAACCAGCTCGACGCCCACACTTCGGCCTCGTTGGAACGCTGGTACGACGTGTGGCGCTCGGATACAGCGAACACGCTGAGCTACCCCGACTACCTGAACAGCCTTCTCCGCCACGGCGAAACCTTGGCTGAGACAAAGCATCCGCAGTGGGCCAGCAGCAGCGCAACGACGTCGTTCCCGGATTATCTGCACACGCTCAGCGAGCCGGGCCGCGACTGAGTATCAGTCCGAGAACCGCTCCTGCGCGACGAACGTGAACGAACCCGGGTCCGTGTGCCAAAGCAGCGTGTCGCCGTCGTACAAGATATGCACCGTTACTTGGTGATCGACCTCGCGGGTGGTGGCTACCGTGGCTTGCCCCTCAAACATGTCCCCGGCCGCACGCATGACGCTGATCGACTTGACGTGAAGGCCCATTTTGGCGAAATCCTTATCCGTGGAAAGCGATTGGTTCATCGAATCCATCACTTTCGTGGTGAGCCCGGTCATGTCGGGCTGATTCTCCCGCCAATAGCTGAACTCGACTAAAGCGCCGATGACCACCACCGCAGTGACCAGCGCGGTCACGACCGCCACGAGAACAACAAAGCGCCTGGTGGCCGGCCGTGGCGGGTTTGGCGCCGGTGCCACGGGTTCAGTCATAGCCGGAGTTTAGTTTCGGTAGTTCTTTTGCTGGTGTCGCGACAAGTCCCGCAACAATCCGGCGGGCGTGCAACCGAAACGGCTGACCTTGCATACGGCGCACTTTACGAAACGATTCCGACAACCTCATCTGACCACGCTGTTCACCGACGCGCCGATCCCCCGGCCGCTAAAGCGACCGGCCCCCCTCGGGCCTCATCGGTAATCCAGGGCTCCGCCCGCAAGGTGGGCGGTTTGCACAATGGTTAGCACGTGCCATCACAAGAGAGTGAACGTCACCGCTACCAACGTCGGTAACCGATACCGCTACCAACGTCGGTAACCGAAACGGCTAACAGATCGGCTACCGTGCACGGTAACCATGGAGGTATCAATACTGTTACCTCAGTTGTTAACTACTTTGCTAACAGCACCGCTAGCGGCGGTGCTAACTTGTTAACAGTCATGACGGTTAGTTAACTCGTTAGTCGTTTCGTGCGTTCCTCGTTCTGCTGACTAGTCGTTACGATCCTTAGATGGTGAAACGATCCTCATACGTTTCATTCGTACGGTCATTCACTCATTGTGCGTGCCTTGTAACGGGTGTTACGACACGTACGAGGACGAGTCGTCCATGCAACCAATGAGTCATCAAGTGTGTATTTCCGCACGTCACCTCGTTGCCCTTCTAGCTTTCCCGCAGACGGGCAGACCCACTAGCGTGTCGTCGGGCGACTTAGATGGATTCCATGTGAGCTGTCACGTAATCTCATCTGCATGTCCACTCATCATCGGCCTCGCGTGCTTGCTATCGCTATGCAAAAAGGTGGCGTAGGAAAGACAACTACCGCGATTAACCTGGCAGTTTGCTTCACCGAGCTCGGCCAACGCGTCGCTTTGCTGGACCTGGACCCCCAAGCCAATGCCACCGACGGTCTATCGGTGCATGTTGGGCGCGACGACGCCTCGATGTTCGAGGTCCTCGACGACAGCTCCGATGTGCCGGTGCCGCTTGCGAACGCGCTGATCCAGAGTAAGTGGGGAGTTTGGGTAGGAGCGTCTCATCGGGCGCTGCGCCGCGTCGAACGCTACGGCCTCGGTATCGGTGGCTATCAGCGGTTCGCACGCCAGGTCCGCGAGTTGCCCGTCGATCTCGTCATCATCGATTGCCCGCCGAATCTTGGCGAACTCACCATCGCCGCTTTGACGGCTGCGGACTCTGTCTTGGCGACGATTAAGCCCGGCCCTGACGAGATTAAAGGGCTGATCGAGCTTCAAGCATCGGTACGGGAGACCAGGGACAGTCTCAACCCTGACGTCAGTATCGACTTCCTGGTAGCCACGCAGTTCGACTCGCGCACGATTCTCGCCAAGGACGTCCGGCGCAATCTGAGGAACGACTGGCCCGACGAATACCTGGGCGAGGTGTCGTTGTCGGTGCGCGTGCCCGAGGCCAAGAATGCGCGTGAGCCGGTCGTTTCGTATCTGCCTGAGCTGACCTCATCAGAGGACTACCGACGTATTGCGCAGTCCATTAACGAAAGGATGTCAGCTCATGTCGTCCTCAGCTAGACGACCCGGACTTGGCGCGGTCAGTACCCGGACTCGTGAGGAAGCACGCGAGGAGGCCGGAAGAATCGGCGTCGACGACACCCGGGTCGAGACGGGACGCCTGGGCGCCGCCGTTGCGCCGCCCACCCTCTCCGCGCCTGTCGATGACGCGATTGCCGGCGAGGGATCGCGGGGTTTCGAGGACTCTGGCACTGCGGTCGCCTCGACCAGCGAGCCGGCGACGCCGGCCGCTAAAGCCCCGTCTCGAGCCCGCGCGGGAGGTCGTTCCGCGGCGCCGGCCAGTCTGCGTCCCTCGCGTGTTCAGTTACGCCGCGTACAAATCGGTCCTCGGCTTCGGGAGCATGTTCACGAGGAGTTCTCCGAATATGTTCATGACTTAGCAAACACCGGTTTAACGCAGTCCGACATCGTTGAGTCCGCATTGATTGAATTTATGGCGAAGTATCCGCCTGAGACTTTACGGGCGGCATTACGTGAGGATCGCTGAGCGCTTATGCGCACCGCGGATTGCCTGGTGAGAAACCTTCAGCGCGTCGGCGAGCACTTCGATGCGCTTGGCGGTGAGCTGGCCGCGGCCACGTTCGAGGGTTCCGAGGACCTTGCGCGACAGGCCGGTCCGCTCACACAGCTTGACCTGCGTCAATCCCGTGACCATCCGCAGATCGGCAAGGGTCTGTTCGGATTCGGGAACGGTCAGGAAGTCGTCGACGCGTTTGGCCATCGCAGCTGCGCACAAGCTCAGGGAGCTCACTAGTGGTAGACACTGGCCACTTTCCCAACGGACTATCGCGGCGCGATCGACGCCGGCGCGATTCCCTAATTCCCGGACGGTCAGCCCCGCTGCTATTCTCGCGTTCGCAAATCCAGCACGGTCAAATCCACGGAGAATGCTATTGGCGTGGGTCTTTTCGCGTGCATTTTCTGTTGGGGGGGTCCTGTTCATTTCGCGTTGATCGTGACACCTCGACAGATAGTCCAGCAAGTTATCCGGCTACAGGCTTCGGGTCGCGTATTATCTCCCCAGGAAGCGCAGGCTTGGTCTCTGCGAGGGAGGAGTGGTGATGCTGCAGCCGCCGGTACGGGGCTTTAACCGCAGCGCGGTCTCCCGTATTCGCCGGGAGGCCGGCCTCTCGATGCCTGAGCTGGGGCTTCGCACTGGGCTGGATCCGTCGGTGCTGTCGCGGTGGGAGGCTGGTGCCACTAGTCCCACACCTGAGTGTCTGCGTCGTTTCGCGGACGCGATGGGGGTGAGCACGTCAATTTTTGTTGACACGCCGCCCGAGGAACGCACGCTTGCCGATCTTCGCAGTTTGGCTGGGTTCAGTCAGCGGGCGCTGGCCAAGCACCTTCAGCTTCCGTTCAAGACTTTGGCCAGGCTGGAGAATGGGCTGATTGACCTTGACTCCGAGCGTGCCGGGATCATGGCGGCGGCTTTAGAGGTCACGGTTCCTGAGCTGGTAGCGGCCTACAAGCGCGGGGCGATCCAGATGTTGCGGCAGCGGATTGACGAATTGGAGTCGCTGCCGATCGCTGCCACGGCCTGAGACTTTCCCGGGCCGGGGCTTGGCCTGCCGCGCTTGGATCCGTCCTCATCGTCCCTGGTGGAGCGGCACGGGGGAGCGGTCGCCCAGATCTTCGGCGGCTTGCGTGTTGCTAGATGTGGATGCGACACGCCGTAGGGTCGTACGCGTTGTGAATTTTTTTCCCTACAGTCTGTAGCGAGCGTCACCGCTGGTCAGCCCTGGTTGGCGACCCGTATTGCGGCTTCTGCCCTTGCCCCGCGTGATCAATGTTCTCTATCTTGGACAAATCGTCTTATTCTAAAGACACCGGCGTGTTAGATTGCTCGCTGGGTGACCGCATGATGCACTGCCACAGGACCGCAACAGATCGGACAAGAAACGGCCACGGCACAACCGGGGCCACGGAGGAGGAGACAGGGTCCCGCCACCGCGGGAGCAGTGACTTGGCGAGAAAGAAATCAACCCCCCTTTAGAGGGAAGGGGGGTGATCACCAAAGACGTGGAAGCCGAAGCGCCAACTTCAAACTTCCGGTAGCCCCAAGAAAGGGACGTTGTGCAAACTGCGTCTCAGGGTAATTTGTACCCTGATGCCACGTCAAGCGAGACGCGGCTGTTAGCCGCGTTTACCGCTTGCGCGGGCGCTGGTCGCCGTATGGGCGATCGCACGCTGTTCGCATGCCCCGTACACGGCGACCACATCCCCACCCTCAGCGTCCGGTCCAACCCGACTACCGCCATGATCGATGTCGAATGCGCCGTCGGGTGTGACCTCGACGCAATCCTGAGCGCCGTTGGCCTCAGCCGTGCCGATCTGGTCCTGCCTGTGGCTTCAAATGCTCTGGCGGACAACGCTTTCAACGCCGAGCCGGCCGCCTTCAGCAACGCGACCTTTACCTATCTGAGCGCAGAGGGTCAGCGACTGGGCCAGGTTGTGTACCGCGGCGCCCAACCTCCTCGCCTACGCGTCTGGAATCAGGGCACCGCGCGTTGGGGAAGCGGGGATTTCGGCTGTGTCCTCTACCGGCTGCCTGAGCTGGCGGCCGCGGCGAAGGCCGGCGAACCTGTCTGGCTCGTGGGTACTGAAGAACAGGCGGAACTGCTCGCCGAGCACCAGGCCGTCGCGACGTGTGCCCACGGGGGATGGGGCAGCTTCGGCATCGACCATGTCGCCCAGCTCGGCAGTCCTTCACGGGTGGTGGTGGTCGCCGAGCGCACCCGCGGCGGTTATTGGCATGCCAACCGGATTCGCACGATGCTGGCTGCTGTTGCTCCCGCGCTCGCCGTCGACGTAGTCGAGCCGGCGGTAGGTCGCGATATTGGTCAGCATTTGGCTGCGGGTCGGGCTCTCGGCGAGGTCGTCGCCATCGATCCCGCGCGCCAATTGGCCGCTCCCGAGGATCCGACAGCACCGACCACGGTGCCGAACCGGCCGGCATTATCTGTTGCGCCCCAACGCAATGGCGGCCGTGGCGGTGGTGGTGATGATTCGACTCCCAACCGCGCGGCGGTGTATGCCCACCGCCACGGTCAGACCGTTCAGGTCCGCTACAGCCGTGCGCGCGGCGGCGACCAGCCACGAATCTGGTACGAGGTCATTTGGAGTTGTGAGGTTCGGGTCCGCAAAATCACCTATCAGGACTTGGCGGAGTCTGATGCTGATGCGGCCCGCATCCCGGGATCGTGGCTGATTGAGTTGCGGCGTCGGATCATTGATGATTCTGGGCATTACCTGGCGGACTCCGACAGCATCGACGGATTCGCTTATGAGACGGTGCGAACCACGATCGCCGCCGAAGAGTTTCATACTCCGGGTTGGCCGGATCTGCTGCCGTGGGCCGGTGTCATCGCCAATGAAACCCCCTCCGGTCGCGCCAAAGCCCGCGCTGCTGCCATCGCAGTCTCGGGAATCCGGCACAGCACACCGGCTTTCGCAGCGACCGGGTGGCGCGAGTCGAACGGTTCGGCGATTTATGTGCACCCTGGGGGCGCCATCGGTGACAGCGGTGCTCTGATGGGTGACGTCACCTTGGATTTGCCGCCGCGGTTTGCTCCGATGGCGATGGCCACACCGCTTCCCACGCGCGACTTGCTGTCGCATGCTGTGGAACACGGGTTGGATCCGCTGGTGTCGATGTTGCCCGCCGAAATCGCTGCTCCGCTGATCGGTTATGCGTTTCGGACGTTCCTGGGCAAGCCGCGCGGATCGATACACCTGATGGGCGCACCCGGTACCGGTAAGACCGTCGTTGCGCGTGTGTGCGGAATGAGTTGGACCTCAACGTCTTTTCACGAGCATGGCCATACGAGCCTGTTCACCGGTGGCGACAAAATGGACGATTCCATGCGCGCGTTGGCGCTGTTGATGCATGCGGCCAAAGATGCCTTGGTGCTCGTCGATGAGTTCAAGGGTCGCACCGCCCAGGAGCGTATTAACGCCTTGCACACGCTGTTTTGGAACGGCAACGAGCGTTCTGTGTCTACCACTCGAGGCACGATCCGGCGCAGCAGTGGACCGCCGCGTTGCGGGCTGATCACCACCGGGGAGGTGGGCTCGGTGGGATCCAGCGCGACGCGGACGTTGACGATGGCGATCAACCGGGATGTTGTCGCCGATCCTATCGGGGTCTGGTCCCATCTGGAGTCGGCCGGAGCGCGGGCCTGGCGCGCGCAGTTGGGTGCGTCGTTTGTGCAATGGCTGGCCGCAGATCATGAGACCAAAGTTGCTGCGGCACTTCGCTATGGCAACGATAGGGCTGTGTCGGCCTGGCAAGAGTTCGCTGCGGCGCTGCCGCATACTGATGGGCTTGCTGGCCGGCTGGTGGCGATCGCCTCTGAGATCACGGTCGGCTGGGCGGTGTTGTTGGAGTTTTTGCGGGACACGGGCGCGATCAGTGCCGAGCGTTCCGACGTGGTTTGGCGCTGGGCGATGGGTGGCTTGTCAACGCAATTGAGGGCCCAGGATCACAGTGTCGGCGACGGGGCCGAGCAGCTGCTGTCGTTGATCCGTGAGGCAATGACGTGTGGCGCCGGGCATGCCACGGACCGCATTAGCGGTGAGGTGCCGGCGGGGGAACTTCATGGCTCTTCGGATGGGGCAGATCTCGCGCGGGCGTTCGGCTGGTTTTCACGTGGGCGGGTGGACGGTGCCGCTGCGAGTTGGTCGCCGCGTGGAAATCATTTGGGCGTTGTCGATTCCACTGAGCGGATGTTGTACCTGTTTCCGCGTGAGACCTTGGCGACGATGGCGTCGTTGACGGCGCGGGTGGGGGAGCATTTCACCGCAACGTCGGCGACGATCACGTCGTCGCTGGGGCGGCGCGGCTGGCTGGGTGTGGAAGGTGATGGCACACGGCGTAGCCGGATTCGGGTTGCCGGCGTCCTGACGTCGGTGTGGCCGGTGCCGTTGGCGGCGTTTTATGGCGACGACGGCCCTGAATCGGGGGTTGCGGGGGGCGGGGGTCCTGATTATCCGTTGCCGCCGTGGTCTTTGCGTCCGCGGATTGTGGCGCTGCCGGTCGTTGATGAGGGCGCCGCTGAGGGCGGTGATGATGCCCGTGTTGGTGAGGACATGACGGGAGGTGGGGACGAGATGACCCAGGAGATGCTTGACTTCGGTTCCGGTGGTAGGGAATTGAGGGTTGTCCCCGATGCCGCCGGCGACGCTGAGGGCAGTGACACCTCGGGCCCGGTGCAAGGCGCGTCCTGTGGTGAGGCGGCGGGCCCGCAGAGTGCTGATGCGACGCAGCGGGCGCAGATCGCGGCGCCAGTGGTCGAGGCCGTCGATGATGCGCCGGGGGCGCCGGGCTGCCCGGGTGAGCCGGCAGCACCTCCGTGTGATCCGGGGCAGAGCCTCGATGCGGAAGTCGCCGATGCCGAGGACGAGCCGGTGGCGTTGCGGCCCTTGGTCGTTGCGGGGGGCGAGGACGAACGCTGGCTGTTTGCGGCGGCCACGGTGACTGGCAATGCTTTGGTGCTGCCTGACGGCGAGGAGATACCGATCACGATCGGTGCCGACGGCGATATCCAGCACCTTGGTGATCTCGTTGATCTGGCTGCAGCGTTGCATCTGGGTTGGGGAGGGGGGCGGGCCATGCCTGAGCCTCCGACACTGCTGCTCACAGAGCAAGCTCTGCAGCGGTTCGGCGTGAGCTTGCCTGATGCTGCGGAGCTGGCGAAATCCCCTGACCCCTTTGCCGTTATCGCCGCGGCCGGCGCTGCGGTCATGAACGCGACAGTGGCTGCCGGGTACAGCACCGGTGATGTTGGAACACTACGGATTTGGACGAAGGTCTGGCGGGGCAAGTTCGGAGCGGAGTTTGTGGTGCTGCCTGCCGTGGAGGTCACCGACCCGCATTCGGGGTTGCTGTCGGGCACCGATGTTGCGGTGGACTTGGCCTATCGCGCTCATCGTGTGGCTGAGCTGCTCGGGACCACCTATTCGTCATCGGGTGCGATCACCGGGCGGCGACTCTATGAGCGGCTTCACCCTCCCGGTGGGCGGGCTTTGACTCCCACCGAATTGGTGCCCGCGCCACCACCGTTGAATAATCCGCGGCGCATGGCAGTGGGCACGCTGATCGATGTGCGGCCGTTCACCGAGGCCGAGGCACGGCAGCGCTACATCCATGGCTATGACTTGAGGGCCAATTACCTCACTGCCGCGGGTAAGGCGATCGTTGGGATCGGTGCGCCCGAGCATCATCCCGAGGGCATCGATTTCGATCCGAAAACAGTTGGTTTATGGCGTCTTTCGTGTGGATCGGAGTTTTATCCCGGGTTCATCGGCACTGGCGGTGGTCACACGATGTTGCCTAATCTGATGGCGCTGGCGGGTCGCGGTGATGCCGAGACCGGGTGGTTCACGACGCCCACGGTCCGCTATCTGGCCACTGAATTGGATTTGCCGATCCAGGTGCACGAGGCCTACACGTGGGCGACGTCGCGCCGCTTACTTGAGACCTGGGCCAAGCACGTCAATGCCGCTCGTGTGGCCGCGGTGAAGCATCTCATCGACAACCCCCGCGATACCAACGGGCAGGCCGTGCGTGGTGCTATCAAAGCGATCTACACCGGATTCATTGGGCGCCTGGCCTACGGCGGGGACTGCGACAGCAGCGGTCGGCCGTTGACACCGTGGCATCGGCCGGACTGGCGCATCTTCATCCAGGCCGAAGCCAACGTCGATCTGCACCGCAAGACCCGGCTCATCGGGGAAAGCAGTGGACGGTATCCGATTGCGTGGATCACCGATGAAGTGCTCTACACCAGCGATGAGGCCGATCCGGTGTGCGCTAAGCCTGAACAGATGACGCTGGGTGTCGGGCTGGGGCAGTGGGATCCGTCGCGGACCTATGAGGTCAGCGATCAACTGATCGATGCCGCTGCTCGCCGGGCGGTGGGCGAGTTCAATAATCTGATTCCCAAGAAGTCCTGATGCCAGCCCGACCCGTCTGTGGGGTTCCTCGAAGCCGGCCGGACTCCTTCTACCGGATCCTCTCGTGGCTCAGGCATGGGTCCGCGGCCGGTGGCGCAGTCCTCAAAGATGGCCGTGGTCAGGATGATTGGGCCTGTGGGTGGCGTATACGGCACTGCGTGCCGGCGGTGGGGGAGGAGCGGCGAAGGTGGCCGGCTGGTCAGGGTGTGGGTTTGACGCTGCATACAGGCTCTGCTGCAACGACACCCGCCCGCCGGCGCCAGGTGCTGCGACCTGATATTTCCCATGCTGGCTGGATCGGCGCACAGGAATGGTCGCGGCAATGGCGTTGAAACGGACGACTTCTCGTATCGGTGAAGCCTTGGCCAACGCTCCACTGGTCAAACCACGCAGCTTGCGCGCCCAAATCAAGGAACTGGGAGGAGTCAAAGCAGCGGCAGCGATCGCGGGTCGATCGGTGAGCAGTGTCTACCGGTGGCTCAGCGGCAAAAATAAACCCAGCGCCAGCGCCAAAGGAGCATTGGATACCGCGACCAGCGACTTTCAGGCGTCTCAGCAGTACCGGCGCAGCAAGTTGGCCCTGGGTCGCGAGAAGCGGTTCCGCACCAAGGGAGCCAAGATCACGGTGCACGGGATGAGCGGTCCGGCGATCGATTCACCGAAGAAGTCGGTGACCATCAAGTACCGGCGCATCATCAACCAGCATCTCAGTGCCGAGGGCATGGCCGACATCATTGATGCGTGGCTTCAGGACGGTGATGAGGCCGCCCTTGAGCGACTCCGCGACGTCATGGCCAGCGACTACCTCGCGCTACACAGCCCCGAGGTTGCCGAATACGGGTGGGAGTTTGAGACCATCGACTTGATCAAGTTCACGTAGCTTTTTCAAGTCGTTTCCTGAAAATAACTGAACAGTTAGTTGCTGACCGTTATCGCCGCGATGGGATACCGGGTTTTGTCGTACCAAAATATTTTATCACGTTTCAGTAACGACAATCGGCCGATGCTGCCGTACCGTTGCACTGCCGGAACAATCCTGTGTCCTTGCGCCACCCGGCCGGAACACCTATACATGCCGTTGAGCTGCGATTTCTGGCACTGCCAGCGTCGTTCCGGCTGTTCCGGCTTACTACCGGAACGAACACGCACCATGTGGATACGGGCAGGGAAGGTGGCAGGGTAAAGCTGCCGAATCCGATGGACATTTCCTTTGCTGGGAACACATTTCGTTCATGTGGTCCACGGTCGTGAATCGGCTTCACCCTGACCCGCGGATTCGGTACTTTCGTGCTTCACGACCTGTGACCGGATCGGTCACTTGGACGGCATATACCTCCAACTAGTCCAGCGCGCACAAGAACAGGAGACCCGCCGTGAGCACACCGGCCGAATCGCTGCACCGCCTGGAAAGCCTCGCTCCTACGGTGATCTCAGGCGTGCGGTGGCTGTATGGCATTGAACAACCGCACGCGGCCCTGGTGCGCCCCGATGGCCTGGCGCTGCCGGCAGTGGCCGGGCGCCGTCTGTTCTTCGTCCCCGATGTCGGGGGCAAGGGGCCGGCTATCGTGGTCCAAACGGCCGGCACAGACGCCGGCGAGCTCCTTGACAGCGACGAACTCGCCGGCCTTGTTGCCGTCATTCGGCACTGCGGCGGAATCGAATGCGCCCTGGATTCCCCGCCCCGGCACCCGAGAGCCTCGATCCGGCTTGCCGGATCTGCTCATCCCTCATTACTTGCCGCAGTGACGCGATACCGCAGGGGCTGTCCCGTGCATCGCCGCCCAGCCTGTGGCCATGCACTGGGGCCCGCAGCACCGTGCCAGTGGTACACCCAGGGGTTCAGCCGCCTCATCCTGCCCGCACCGCCGACACCGCTCACGCCGGATCAGTGGGGGCACATCTCGCCTCCGCCGCAGCTGTCCCCGCCTGGATCTCGCAAGCTGGATGCTGCCAATGCGCGCCGACGCGACCACGGCGCGTCACGCGCGATCGCTTTGGCGCGTCGGGCGATTGCGATCTTGGAACGTCGCCCGCATCGAAGTCGGTCCAGTGAGCAGGGGCTGCGCGTGCTGCGTTTGCGGGTGGAGAATCCGGGGCTGTCGCTGCGTGAATTGGCGGTTCTGCACGAGCCGCCGTTGACGAAGGACACCTATGCGGCGCGGTTGCGTCGAGCGTTGGTTGCCGTCGAACGCTCCGGTGCACTGCCCCATGGGTATGACAGGGTCCCCGAACCAGCTACCTAGTACACCGTTTTAGGTGTATTGTTGGCGGCGCAACCCTTTCGCAGACGCACAGAGGTGGACCTCATGATTACCGAAACCCCCACAAAGACGGCGTTTACACCCGTCGTGCGTACCGCGACCAGTCGCTGCCAATGCCACTGCGCTCGGCCACTATTGGGATATCGTGCTGAGATCCGTGACCACCGCGGTGCGGCTGTCGAATGCACCGACGAGCCGCTGCCCACCCGCGACAGCGCCCGCCAATGGGCGCGCGCCTACCAAGAGGATCACCCCGGCGCGGCCGACGTGCGGATCGATCCCGTACCCAACCAGGACTACCAGCCTCAATGCGCCGGGGCGATCGCCCCCGGCGACCAGTACATCGCCGACACCGCCAGCGAACGCCGCTACTGCCTTCGCTGCGGCTTCATGCGCGCGGCCACCATCGAGAGTCCTTCGGCGTGATTAGCGCACCGGCGCGCACCGCCGCGACCGCCTCTTTGACATCCGGACCTGTTACAGCCCATGTGCCCGTGGGGATTTACGACCGGTGCCGATGCGAGCCGGGCGGCATCGACTATCCCGCGACGCACGTCATCAACACCGATGCCGGCCTGGCGTGCGAACTTGGGCTCGTCCACCTCGTCTGCGCACACTGCTGCACCGGCGCTAATGAAGCCCGCTGTGAAACAGACCACGTGCATCACAGCGGTAAGCCATGGTGCCCCGGGGGAAAGGCTATCGAGATCAGGCCGCAACCAGCACCGCCGCAGCCGCGGGCCGACACCAGCCCGTAGCCCGGGGGGCCTCACGTTAATCGTCTTGATAGTGAACAGCTTTGGGAGAAGAAACCACCACAATGAATATCAAGATTCCCGCAGAAGTTTGGCTTGACGACAAGCGCATCAATCACCCGCACGTCGAACGCCCCGGCAACGCCGAGTTGTCAGCATTCGAAGGCAAAGTCGAGCTCGCCGTACCCGTCGACCTCGGCTTGCTAGCCACCACCATCACGGTCACATTCCCGTTGAGTGCACTGTTGCGTCTCAACCAGACCCCAGGGCCCCAGTCACATTGAGATCCAGCCTGATCACGCACCAAAGCTGCCACCGCGACAACTGAAACATCACGCAGTCCCCTGTCAGTGGCTGATCAACCCATATCGCACCAGACACATGGAGGACAGATGCCTGTGGCCAGCACCGCGGACGCCAAGACGCCCAGGCGTCGTAGTCGCGACTGCCGCAACGACTTCAAGACGACCGCCGACGCCGATCTCGGGCTGTCGGTAACCGACTTCTTCTCCGGGGCGGGAGGCGCCTCCGAAGGCCTCCGGCAAGCCGGCTATCGCATCGCCGCATGCGCCAACCACTGGCCAACCGCCGTGAACACCCACCGGCTCAACCACCCCGAGGCCGAACACCACCTGGCCAACCTCCACGACCTCGACATGCGCCGAATGCCGACGACCACCATGCTCTGGGCATCCCCGTCCTGTGTCTGGCACACTCCGGCCGGCGGGCGCAAAAAGCTCCCCGTCGATCAAGAGCTGCAACGACGCGATGCCGGGTCCGTCGACCGCGCAACAGCGTTCGCTGTCATCGCCGCCACCGAAGTGCACGCATACCAGGCCGTAATCGTCGAGAACGTCCCCGAATTCACCGACTGGGTGCTCTATGACTGGTGGCTCGACGGCATGCGCGCTCTGGGCTACCGCGTCCAGACCATGATTCTTGACGCCGCAAAATTCGGCTTACCGCAGCGGCGTCGGCGTTGGTTCGGCGTCTTCACTCGGGCGGGCAACGTTGACCTCACACCGCCGGCGCTGCCGCCGGTGTCCGCCTCAACCATTCTTGATGCAGACCTTGGCGCGCCGGTCTCCCGCCGACTCTACGTATCGCCCCAGATCGATCAGATCCATGATCGGAATGTGCCACACCTGGTGATGTATCGGCGCAACGCCCGACCACGCCGAGCCGACGAGCACCCACTGGCGACCATCACCGCGGGGGGCAACCATCACGGTTTGGCTACCGTCACCGCCGACGGTGTTCTTCATCGCATGCTGACCAACCGCGAATGCGCACGCGCACAGGGATTCTCCGAATCCTATGAGTTCGTGGGATCGGCAGCCGATGTCAAACGGCAGATCGGCAACGCCGTCGCGGTGCCGGTGGCTTGCTGGCTCGGTCGACAGGTCGCCGCCTCGTTGGGGCAAGATCGGGCCGCCACGCCGACCCGGCCAGCACGGACCCCACGCACCCGCAGCTTCGCCCAGGGCCGGGTCGGGCCCCACCGGTCGACAGCCGTCAGTGTGCCCCACAGGCCGTAGTACGGCGGCGGTCGGTGGCCGGTGGCGGGGATCGGTGCAGGTGAGGGAAGGTAGAAGACACCTGAATCGGTGTATAGTCCGTGACGTGCCGCCAGCGAAAGGAAAGTCGCCGAAGCGGCCTCAGGTGTTTCTTGGGATGAATGAGGTCGCGGCGCTGCTGGGTATTTCTGTCAATTCGGCAAAGAGCTACCTACACAAGGGAATGCTGCCTGAACCGGACGCGATGATTGGTACCCATCGCGGGTGGCTCCCCAAAACGATCACCGACTGGAATTACAACCGCCCACGGCCGCGCCGTCGCGAACTGGATCCGGCGGTTCTCAAAAGCAGGCGCGCCGCCGTTGCGTCGCCCGCCCTCTCCGCGCCTGTCGATGACGCGATTGCCGGCGAGGGATCGCGGGGTTTCGAGGACCCTGGCACTGCGATCGCCTCGACCAGCGGGACGGTGGCACCGGCCGCTGAAGCCCCGTCTCGAGCCCGCTCGGGAGGTCGTTCCGCGGCGCGCCGAACACGGCAGTAACAGGGTGCCTGGCATCTAAACCGTTGTGGTTTCGTGGCGTGTCAGGAAATTTCCCTCGACCTTGATGTATCTGAAATCCGTTTTCCAACTATTAGTTTGGCGTACAGCGACTCACCTCCAATATACACCGTTGTCGGTGTATTATTTGGTGATGCACATGCCCGATGCAGCAAAGTGGAACGATGCGTAGCGATAAGACTCTCGCGCGTATCGGGGCGTTGCTCGTTCGCGCGGAAGGTACTGATAACCCTCACGAGGCCGATGCTTGCCTTTCCCGGGCGCAGACGCTGGCCACGCTGAATTCGATTGACCTGTCTGTCGCCCGCATGAGCGTCCAGCCGCGCACGCCAGCATCCCGGCCTCAGCAGAAAACGATCACGATCGCTTCTGTCCACGGCCGCGGCCTTCGCACCCTCGTTGACCTTTTCCTCGTGGTCGCCCGCGCCAACAACGTGAAAGTTGATCTGGCCCGCAACTACACCGAGGTCTACGCATTCGGCTATCCCGAAGATTTGGCGACCACCGAGCTGCTCTACAACCACGTCGTCACACAAATGATCAGCGCATGCCAGGCCTACCTCGACACCGGCGACTACAAGCACGAACTCGTACAGCGCTCACCAGGGCCCGGCGCGCCGCCAACCCTAAGACCCCTGAGTAAGCAATCCGCGCGCCTAGAGTTCCACGCAGCCTTCACCGCGCGCGTCAAAACTCGCCTGGCACAGGCCCGCGCCGCCGCGGCCGCGGCCGTACCCCCCTCGGAATCCGGCGGTGGAGGTCAAATCGTTCTGGCGGGAAAAGCTCTGGCAGTCCAGGACTACTACACCCAACACAGCATTGCACGCGGCCGCCGCTACCGTGGGCATCAACCTACGACACGGTCCGTGCGCAGTCGCGCCGCCGGCGACGCCGCCGGCTCCGCCGTGAAGCTGCAGGCTCCGGGGGAACTGGCCGGCGCCGGAGCCGCATTGGAAGCCGGCTCGTTGTGACCGGCCGCGACTGCCATCGCAGCGATGTCTACAGCGCCGAGACCATCTTCGGTCGGATGCTTAATAACTGTGCCGCCAGCTCTAATCCGCTGGTAACCATCGACGGCGTTGCGCTGACTCTTCCCCCTGAAGCGAAGTTCGCATCAGTCGACGATGTCGGGCGCTACATCGATCGCCTCCTGAGCTGGCAGCCACTGATTGACGCCTTCGGGCCACCACGGTCAGTTCACGTCCGAGCTTGCCGCAGCACTCAACCCAGAGCACACTACGATCCCGATCGCGCAGTCATCGCCATACCTGATGAACCGAGCATGCTGCGGGAATTAGTTGTGCTGCACGAACTTTCCCATCATCTCGACAACAGCGACGGCCCCGACCACGGACCGGGGTTCCTCAACACCTACCTGACGCTGCTGGCCCTGGTCATGGCGCCGGAGGCGGCGCTGGGGTTGCGGCTGCTGCTGGCTCACCACGGCGTCAGTACCGTCACCGGTGCGGCGTAAAGCCCCTGCTCAGCAGGTCTGATTCCGCTGAAGGCTCAAGCCGGCGATCATCGCCGGCTCGGCACGCGGCACACTGAAAGGGTGCCCGAATCGAGACTATCTCTGCCCGCCGGGCCTATGCTGGCCACCGCGGGGGCACCACCGCTGGGACCGGGGTGGACAGCCGAGGCCAAATGGGATGGCGCCCGGGCGGCGAGTTTGGTGCGTCCTTCAGGCGTGGAGCTCGTCAGTCGGCCGGGCAATAACTTCGCCACCCGCTTCCCCGACGTGACCTCTGCTCTGCAGAGTGCGCTGGCCGGCCACACAGCAATCTTGGACGGCGAGATCGTCGCGCTCGGCAATGATGGCCGACCCGATTTCGCGCGTCTACAGCGGCGGCTCAGGGCGCCTCGGGCAACATCGGCTCTGCGTGCGGCTGTGCCGTGCCACTACTTCCTGTTCGACTGTCTGCACCTTGATGGTGTGGATCTTGCGGGGCGGCCTTATGTGGAGCGTCGCGCTGCATTGGAAAGTTTGGGATTGGGTCGCGAGGGACTTATTGTGGTGCCGCCGTGCTGGCCGGACCTCGACGGGCGCGTGTTGCTCGAAGTCGTGAAAGATTTCGCTCTTGAAGGTGTCGTCATGAAGCGGGCGAATTCCACCTATCAGGCGGGGCGTAGATCGCGCGCATGGATCAAGGTGGTGATTCGCCGTAAGGCACAGCTCGCCGTCATCGGGTGGGCGAGCGGCCGAACCGAACCTGTGGGCGCGTTACTGGTAGGTGGCCACGACCCCAGTGGCCGCCTCGTGTATTGCGGCACGGTCAGTTCGGGGCTGAGCCGTGCGGCACGGCGGGCGTTGTTTGAGCCGCTGCGGGCCCTGGAAATTTCAGCGCCGGCTGTCACAGGTCTGCCGGCCGGGGCGCAGCTCTGCCATGTGCGCTGGACGATGCCGCATCTGGTTGGAGCAGTCGAATACCGAGAATTCACTGGACATTTACGCCACGCGGCCTGGAAGGGCCTTGTCGGCGGTGCAGACCCGGCGGCGGTGGAACTGCCGCATGCTTAGTAGACTCCGCACCCGCCCGAGGACCGGGTCCGTCATCATTGATGGCGCAGTTGTGTAGTTCTGCAATCGGATTGAGCTCCGAGAGCCGTGGCTGGGCCCAGGCCGCCAACTACACCTGGACGAACGACGAAGACGGCACTGTTGTGCTGTCATCAGCAGTCGGTGGGTCCACTCGCTATTACATCCGAGCCCGTGGGAGCCACCGGCTTGAACTCCGTGAATCCTTCACTCCCCACACCTCATGGCGGCTCAAGCTCTTTGTGTCCGACGCAGGTGTGCTTGAGCGTCACCTAATCTCGCTCCTTGGCGAGGAGATCCGCGAAGACTTGGACCTTCCCTACCTGGACTTAGGTTTCGCCGAAAGCGACCTCGCAGACGGATTCGCTCTTGACGACTACGCCAACGGCCACCGTGTTCTGCGACTTAACGATGTGGGACCGGTGGCCGCGGCTCCTGATCGGCAACTGAGCCTGGTTACGCTCGTGCCCCTGTCTCACTTCCTCAGTTGGACTGTCGCTGAACTCAAACAGTCCTTCCTCAGCGTCACTGGTGCACCGGTGTTGCGCGGCCGTTGCTACGCCGCGGCACCGCCGCCCCGCTGGCTCGCAGCGCCGGAATGATTTGCGGCATGATCGCGTCATGCCAGCGGGCGACCCAGCGGGCGTCACCCATCGCCGTGTGACGCTCCGCCGAGGTAGGCGGGTGCACACCACAGGCGTGTGAGGTCTTTTCGGAATTCTTCTCAAGGGTCTGCCCACGGCCCGCCAGGTAGCCCGAGGCGAACACCGCGATGTCCCATGGCTGGTAGTGCCAACTGGTGCTGAGCCCGTGCCGGTTGAGCAGTTCGCTGAGGCATTCGGTGTCGAAAGAGGGCACCACTCCGAAAACTGTTGCTGCCGCAGTCCATTGCCTGACCAGGGCGGCGGCCTGAGCACCGCTGCAGAGCAGCTCATTGGTTCCCAGCGGCGCGCCGAAGTGTGGGTGGCGTTGATGAAAGCGACTGATTGCCAGGGCATCAGGGCAGGCCTGCTCGAGGTCGAGGTCTGCGATGTCGACGAACACCGTGATCTCACGCTGGATTGCCCCGTCACGTCGAATCATCGCGATTTCCCACGGCCGGCGCTCGCGGTGGCAGCCGGTGGTCTCGGTGTCCAAGAAGACAAGTGGGCGCATGTTCGTTTCCTTCGATCAAAGCGGGCGTTGTCGTGGCGCCCATAGTGTGCCGAGGCTTACCGACAGCTCCGAGGACGGCCGGGACACTCTTTGGGCGCGTGTGGGGAATTTGTGTGCCGGCGGGCTGCTTGATGCCGGCGGACCGGGCCTAGGGCTGGAATCGATTGGTGAACGTGTCCCAGGCTCTGGTATCGGTTTTCTGACCCGTTTCCGGCGGTGACGGTCGATCCAGTCGCAGCCACTGGTCATGTTCGTCTTCCCATTTGTAGGGCTTCTCAATGTAATAGAGCGCGTCTTGGGGAGTGTCGAACGCACCAGCCGCGGCGAGTATGTGTCCGAATTCAATGACTTGATCCGGACGCATGATCCATGGTTGCGGTGGGGCATCGATGCCGCCGTAGGCGGCCAGGAGTCGATTGGCGGCCGCGCTCAGCGATTCGCCGCGGCTGTTGGCGGCCGTCATCGCGGCATCCCATATCCGGTCCGGCACCCGTAGCGAGCGCAGAGGCTGGCGGGCCATCATCGCTGCGGCTGCGGGGGGTAGGCGACGGGCAGGAT
>Ga0209426_1000946_pt1 | contig 22072 bp, 24 predicted proteins | sample Deesub1362B_J571_FD_187697 | JGI IMG/M metagenome (GOLD analysis project Ga0209426, IMG submission 187697) | Deep oceanic, basalt-hosted subsurface ecosystem from Juan de Fuca Ridge flank, Pacific Ocean, CORK Borehole 1362B_J2.571 (SPAdes)... ...
CGAACGCCCTGAGACTTCGAACCACTTGCTTGAAGAGCCACCGAGTGGTAGGATAGAGTCGGGACGCCATGGTGGAAACACCTCCCGAGGGGATGGTTTTAGATACCCTAATTTTACCTCGGGGGCGCCCCGTTTCATATTGTCAACGTGCTAGCCGTTCAACTGCGTAAGTCCTGTAACGTAAGCATACCGGCGGTACGTATCCATATCGAAATACAGGTAGGTATAGTACCGGTCGTCGCTCTCCAAGAGCATGACGAAGATCATCTCCGGCCCCGTGTGGAGGGGGATCGGCTTTCGGAGCCCCTGGAGTTCGGCCAGAAGCATCTCATCCCCGGTCCGCAGCGCGTCTCCCAGCGCCCGTGCCACGGAGCCGGGGGTGTCGTACCGCTGGCGGTACTCCTCGGTGAAATAGGCCGGATCATACCGCCCAAGCCGCTGTATTTCGGCGACCAGAGCGAACAGCCCGGCGAGCACTAATGGGAAAAGGGCCACGATCAACGCGGTCCGCCAGTTGAGCCATTTCGTCACTGTGTGATCCATTGCTCCTCCCGCAATCGAGGGTTGGCCATCCGTTGCAGGCCGATAGCGATCAGGTGGAACGTGGCGGCGAAGAGGTCCCCAGCCCCTCGCGCAGCACTCGCCCCAGCCGGGTGATGTACCGCTTCCAGAGGGAACGATCCAACCCCAGTTCGCGCTGCAGCCGTTCCCGAGCAGCGCGGTTCATCGCAGGTCCGCATCAGACCCTCCGCAGGCGCGGGTTGAACACCTCATCGAGGGCCCGCCCGACCAGGTAGAAGGCGCTACAGAAGCCCATGAGGGCAAAGGCCGGGGGGAGGATGACGTGCCATTGGCCCTCCAGGGTGAACCAGCGGAAGGACTGCTGCCCCATCCAGATCATCGACCCCCAACTGAGGTAGTAGGTGGTGCGGCTGAAGAAGGAGAGGAGCGACTCGGTGAGCACCGCGCCCACTACGGTGAACACAGCGTGGGCCGCCAGGAGGGGCATCAGGCCGGGGAGGATGTGCTTGCGCAGGATGTGGAAATGTCCACCGCCAGCGAGACGGGCGGCTTCGATAAAAGATCGGTTCCGTAGGACCAGCGTATGGGATTTGACGACGACGGCCTGGGCGCCCAACCCGCTGAGCACGCCGTAACTGAGGGCGACCATCGGCCAGTTCAGGCGCAGGAGCAGCCCGAAGATCAGGAGGACCACCGGCGGCGGCATCAGCACGAACACGTCGGCGACGCCCATCAGCGCGGCGTCGGCCCACCCACCGAAGTAGCCCGCCGTCCCACCGAGGAGCACAGAGAGGAGGACGGCCACCGCAGCGGCGATCAACCCCACACCGAAGGAAACCCGCGTTCCGACCAGCAACTGGCTGAGCACGTCCCGTCCGAAACCGTCGGTGCCCAGGAGGTGCTGGGGGGTTGGAGGATGAGGATGTGGCGTCTGGGAGGCGTCGTACCCCACGATGGGGTCGAAGCGGGCCCGGTTCCAGACGGTGGCCATCAGGACGGGGTGTGCCAGCGCCATCAGGCCGAACACACCGATGAGTGCCAGGCCGATCAGAGCCAGCGGCTGGCGCAGGAAGAGGCCGACCTCTGTCCCCCAGCGCCGTTGCCAGGCCGCCATCCGCTGCTTCCACGCCCGTCGCACGCCGACCATCGCGGCCATCACTCCCCCCTGGGATACCGCACCCGCGGGTCGAGCCAGGCGTACAGGACGTCCAGGACAATGTGGGCCAGAAGGACCAGGACACCGACCACGGAGAGGATGCCCAGGATCACCGGGATATCCTGGAACTCGATGGCGTCGAACAACGCCTGGCCCATCGCGTGCCACATGAAGACCCGCTCGACGACGAGGCTGCCCACCAGCACGAAGGGAAGGCTGAGGGCCAGGCGGGCGAGGACGGGCAGGATGGCGTTGCGGGCCACGTGGCGGTCGCGGATCACCCGACCGGGCAGCCCCTTCGCCCGGGCGGTGAGCACATAATCCTCCCGCAGCGAATCCAACATCGCTGCCCGCATGGTCATCATCGTCTCCCCAAAGGAGAGGAGAAAAACCGTACCCAGCGGCAGGACGAGGTGGGCCAGGACATCCGCCGCCAGGGGCCCGATCCCAGAGGCGTTCCATCCCATCCAGGCGACTACCCCAAGCGCGGTCAACCCGCCGATCCGCGCCACCCGGCGGAGAAGCAGGCCGGTGATCCGGCGTGTCGCCCACCACAGCCCCAACCCTCCTGCGAAGAGCCCTCCTCCGGTCCCCAACAACCCGATCAGCACCCTGTCCACCGTCACCGGCGCGTTGAACCAGACGTTGGGGTTCACCAACCGCTGGTAGGGAAGCCACCTCAAGTACCACCCGAAAACGTTGAGCAGGACGAAACCGAGCCATGGGGCAAAGGAGGTGTAGGCGGCGACACTGAAGAGACTGGCTCCTACCTCCAGCATCCCCCCCCGACGCCAGGCGATCTCCTTACCCAGCCAGATGCCGAACAGGTAGGCCAGGACTGCGGCGGGGAGGAAGAGGAGGAGCGTGCGGGGCAGCCGACTGAGGATGACCCGTGAGACGGGCGCAGGCCAGTAGAGAAAAGAGCGGCCCAGGTCGAGGCGGACAAATCCCCACATCCAGCGGGCATACTGCTCCCAGAGGGGACGGTCGAGCCCCAGTTCCTCGCGGATGAATGCCCGCAGGCTGGGCGAGACGATGAAGAAAGCGCTGAAGTCGTAGGGAAGGGCCTGGACGAGGGCGAAGATGAGGGTCTGAAAGAGCAAGAGGGCCACCGCCCCCCGCACCAGTCGCCTCAGCACAAACCGGGCCATCCCCCCCTCTCCCAAGCGACCAGACACAATCCACGCCCGACACGTCTGCCGGGCGCGGAGGCGGGATCGATCTCTCGAAAAGATCGACCGTCGATCGTCCTGCCAGTGACACTCACACCTTGTAACAGGCCACGAAGTGGTTGCCCCCTTTGTCCTCCAGCGGAGGGTGGTCGTTGTCCCGACAGAAGTCGTCGGCGATGGGGCACCGCTCGTAGAACCGACAGCGAGGCGGCGGGTTGATCGGCTTGCTGATGCCGCCCTTGATCTCCATCGGCTTCCGCTTGTAGGTCGGATCCGGCACCGGGACGGCGGAGAGAAGGGCCCGCGTGTAGGGGTGCTGGGGATGGTGCAGCAGTTCCTCGGTCTCCGCCAACTCCACCATCTTGCCCAGATACATCACCGCGATCCGCTGGCACATGTAGCGAGCGACGGCCAGGTCGTGGGTGATGTAGAGATAGGTAACCCCCAATTTCTCCGCCAGTTCCTGCATCAACTGCATCACGCCCGTGCGCACCGAGACATCCAGCATCGATGTGGGCTCGTCGGCGACGACGAAAGTGGGCTCCACGACCAGGGCGCGGGCGATGGCGACCCGCTGCCGCTGCCCGCCCGACAACTCGTGGGGGTAGCGGAACATAAAACTGGAGGCGGGGGTCAGCCCGACGGTCTCCAGCAACTCCGCCACCCGCTCTTCCCGCTCCGGCAACGTACCGATCCCCTGCACGTCCAGTGGCTCGGCGACGGTGTCGTAGATAGTCATACGCGGGTTAAGGGACTCGTAGGGGTCCTGGAAGATCATCTGCACGTTACGCCGGAACCGTTTCAGCGCCTTCCCACGCAGAGTGGCCACATCCACCACTCCATCCTCGGCGTGGAACGCGATCTTCCCCTCGGTGGGGTCGATCAGCCGGACCAGCAGTTTGCCGGTGGTGGTCTTGCCGCAACCGGACTCGCCGACCAGCCCTACGCTTTCCCCCCGGTAGATCTGCAAGTTCAGATCGCTCACCGCGTGGACGAAGAGATTGGTCCGGGTGAAGAATCCCGTCTCCACCGGGTACAGTTTGCTCAGATGTTGGATGTCAACCAGGATCTCATCGCGCATCGTTACCCTTCTCCTCCCGGATGCCAGCAGGCGACGTAGTGGTCCTCCTCATACTCGACGAACTCCGGCGTCTTCTCCCGGCAGATGCTGGTGGCGTAGTGACAGCGGGGGTGGAACCGGCACCCCGGCGGGGGGTTCAGCAGGTCTGGTGGCTCCCCCGGCAACGTCGTCAGTTCCCGCTTCGGCCCGACGATGCTGGGGAAGGCGGACATCAGTCCCATCGTGTAGGGGTGAACAGGGTGGTGGAAGATCGCCTCGGTGGAGGCCATCTCCACCAGGTGCCCGGCGTACATCACCCCCACCCGGTCGCTGACCTCGGCGATGACGGCGATGTCGTGGGAGATATAGATCATCGCCATGTTCAGTTGCTCCTGAATCTCTCGGATCCGCTTGAGCAACTGGTCCTGCACGATCACGTCCAGCGCCGTCGTCGGCTCATCGGCGATGATCAGGTCCGGCTCGCAGGATAGGGCCATCGCGATCACAGCCCGCTGGCGCATCCCGCCGCTGTACTGGTGAGGATACTGGTTCTTGAACGCCGGGTCCAACCCCACCAGTTCGAACAACTGGTCCACCCGTGCGTGCATCTCCTCATCACTCAGGTGGGGCATATGCTGCTGCATCGCCTCGATGATCTGCTCTTCAACGGTGTAGACCGGGTTGAGGGCGTTCATCGCTGCCTGGAAGACCATAGAGATCCGCCGCCAGCGGAAACGGCGCATCTCGTCCTCGGAGAGCGGGACCAGATCGACGCCGTCGAGGAGGATCTGTCCGCTCAGGATCTCCGCGTTGTCCGGCAGCAGTTTAAGCAGGGAGATGGCGATCGAGGTCTTCCCGCAGCCGGATTCCCCCACCAGTCCCACCGACTCGCCGCGCCCGACGTAGAAACTCACGTCATCCACGGCGTAGACCGGCCCCTTACGGGTCGTGTAGTGCATCGTCAGATTCTTGACTTCAAGGACCTTGTCTCGCATCGGTATCCTATCCGTTCCGGGTTTGGAAACCTACCGCCGACGCAGCCGGGGATTCACCACCTCATCCAGCGCCCGTCCCACCAGGTAGAAAGCGGCGCAGAGGGTCGTGATCGCCAGGCTGGCCGGGATCAGCAGCCACCAGGTGTCGAACCGCAGCAAGTACCCGAACAACTGGGTCGTGTTGATCATGATGCCCCAACTCATCTGGATGGTGGTCAGCCCGAAGAAAGAGAGGACGGCCTCGGAGAAGATCGCGCCGGTGACGACAAACATCATGTAGAGGAGAGAGATGGGCAGGAGGTTGGGGATCAGGTGGCGGAAGATGATGTGGAAGTCGCCACCGCCGGAGACGCGGGCCGCTTCGATGAAGGGCTTCACCTTGATAGCCAGCGCCTGGGACTTGATGACGATGGTCGTCCCGCCGAAGCCGGAGAGGATCCCGATGACCAGGGCCAGTTCGATCATTCCGACCTCGGTGAGGGCGCTGAGGACGATGAGGATGGGGAGGAAGGGCACCATGATCACCAGGTCGGCCAGGCGCATAAAGAGGGTGTCTATGATGCCCCCATAATAGGCCGACACGGCTCCGATGGTGGTGGCGATGACCACCGTGACCACCGCAGAGAGGATCCCTAGCGCGAACTCGTAGCGGGTGCTGTACATCAACTGGCTAAGCACGTCCCGCCCCAGGGGATCCGTACCCAGCAGATGTCGCGGCGAGGGCGGGGCAGGGTGGAAAGCGACCTCCATATCGTAGCCGGAGACCGGGTCGTAGATCTTCGAGGGCCAGACAGTGTTCATCAGAATGGGGTGAGCCAGGGCGAAGAGGCCGAAGAAGATGATGATCCCCAGTCCGATCAGGCCGATGGGGTTTTCGGCGAAGAGCGCCCAGTTGGTGCGCAGCGAACGCAGGAACAGGTTGAGCCGTACCCGCCACAGCGGTACATAGGTATGTTGTGTCGCGACCGTCCCTTCAGACATTCTCCGCTCCTGTATTAGTACCGGATCCTCGGATCAAGGAAGACGTAACCGATGTCCGCCACCAGGTGGCTGACCAGGGTCAGCACGCCGATCATCGTCAGCGCCCCCATAGCCAGCGGGATGTCGGCCACCAGCGAGGCGTTAAGGAGCGTGAGTCCGATGCCCGGCCAGGAGAAGATGGTCTCCGTGATGATGCCGCCGCTGACAGAACCACCGATGCTGAAGACCAGGCTGGTCCAAACGGGCAGCAGGGCGTTCCGCGCGGCGTGCTTATCCCGGATATCCTTCTCCGGCAGTCCCTTGGCCCGTGCCGTCAGGATGTAATCCTCCCGCAAGGTCTCCAGCATGCTGGTCCGGGTCAGCAACATCGTCCCGCCATAGGCGATGAGGGTGACCGTCAGCACGGGGAGGATAAGGTGGCGGAGGATGTCCCACGCGTAGAAACCCAGGCCGTTCAGCCGCCAGTAGAGAAGGATCCCTCCCAGGGGCACCAGAAAACTGAGCAGGCGAACAGCCGGCCGGCTCCGCCGCGGCATCCGATTGGAGAGCCAGAAGCCCAGGAACATCACCACCAGCCCGACGAACGCGCTGGTGATCATCCGGGTGAAGACCTCATTGGCCGAGATGGGGGCATCCAGCCATTTCAGGGGATCGAGAAACTTCCCTGCGGGGAGCCAGTTCAGGGTAACAGCGAAGAGCCAGATCATCATCAGGGCAAACCAGGGAGTGAAAACGGTATATAGTGTGACCCCTGTGATGGTGGCCGTGTACTCGATCCATCCTCCTCGTTTCCATGCCAGGATCTTCCCGGTCACGAACCCTGCCCAGAAAGAGACAAGGGAGGCTGTGAGGAAGAGGACCACCGTGCGCGGCAAGCGCTCTTTGATGATATCGATCACGGGTCGCGGATACTCTTGGAACGAGACCCCCAGGTTCCCCCGGTAGAAGTTGAAGATGTAATTGACGAACCGCTCCACCGGGGGCCGGTCCAGCCCCAGTTGCGCCCGCAGGCGATCCCGCTCAGCAGGGGGGATGTCGGGGTTCAACGCCAGCAGATCGGCGATGTCACCAGGCTGGGCGTCGAGCAGAAAGTAGGTGGCCGTTTGAAAGAGCAGGAGGGTGATCAACATCTGCAGCAGGCGTTTACCAAGGAATTTCCACATTCTTCTGCTCCTCTGGGTCGATCCGACCGATGATTGAAGTGAGCCACGAAACACACCACGAGCACCAAGGATCCCTTCGTGCCCCTCGTGTCCTCCGTGGCAAGACCGCTATTGGGAAAGGGAGCGGGTAGGGAACCCCCCACCCGCTCCCCTGGTTCCCATCCGGTCGCCCGGCCGCTCCCGGTTTAGCGGAAGTGCGGCTTGGCGTCCGTCTGGAAGCCGGCCGCGGCCTCGATCCCGCCCAGGACCTCGGTGTACGGGAACTCGATGTTGTCGCGGGCGAGGTCGGTGACCCGCTTGTAGAACAGCGGGATGTAGGGCCGCTGGTCGGCGAGCATCTCCTGCATCTGGAAGCACAAGTCGCGCGCTTCCTCGATGCTGGTGGTGCTCATAAACCTGTTGACCAGCGCATCGTAGTCCGGGTTGTTGAAGCCGGGCGTGTTGAAGTTGCCGGAGGTGGCGGTGTCGTTCCAGGAGGCCCAGAACGCCTCATAGTAGTCGGGGAAGGCGGGGTTGCCCAGGCTCCAACCCAGGATGTACATATCGAAGTCGGCGTTGACGAAGACCGGGCCGAGGATGTTGTTGAAGCCGGTCAACTCAGAGCGCACCGGCATGCCGAGCTCGCGGGCCCACTCGCTGATCCACTGGTTGAAGGTAGCGCGGATGGGATCGTAGGCTGGGCCAGGACCGAGGATGGTGACCTCCGGCATCGGCTCGCCGTTGGGCATCTTCAAGCCCTCGCCGGGGATGACGTCCTCGGCGTCCGGATCCCACTGCGGCTCCTTCTCCCAGGTCCAGCCGGCGTCCTTCAGCACCTGGACCGCCAGGTTGACCCGCTCCTCCCGGGTGAGGCCCTTGTACGGGTGGTTCTCCTCGATGGCCGGGTTGTACCAGAACCCGTTGCCGGGCGGCATCGTGGAGTACATCGGGTAGACCACACCCTGCAGGACCTCGTTGATGACGAACTCCTTGTCGATGATGATGTCGAAGACCTGGCGGAACTCGTAGTAGGACATGGGCTCCTTGCGCATGTTGAAGGCCAGGTAGAACATACCGTAGTCGGGGTTATCGTAGGCCACGATGCCCTCACCCTGCATCGCCTTCTCGCGCAGGCCGCGGGACAGGCCCAGCGGGTTGAGGACGTAGTCCACCTCGCCGTTGGCCAGGGCCAGGAACGCCGAGTCCTGCGAGCCGTAGATGGAGAGGATCACGTTGGGCGCGTAGGGGCCCGAGACGTAGTCCAGCGTCACGTCGCCGGTGGCCTCGCCGTAGAGCTGGAGGGTCGTGCCGTCGGGCATCTTCCGGACCCAGGTGCCATCGGAGTACTCGATGATCTCCGCGCCCTTGAAGTAGTAGTTGGGGTTCTGGCTCCGCTGGACGAAGGCGCCCGGCTCCCACTTGTCGGTGATGAAGCCACCGAAGACGGGCGAGCCAGTCGGATCGGCCTCGTAGAGGGTCTTGCGGGCGTTCTCGTAGGCCTCGTCGTAGGCCGCCCACGCCTCACAGGCCGCCTTCTCCTCGTCGCTCAGATCTTCGGCCTCGCAGTCCTCCGGCCGCTCCGCCTCCGGCTCAGCGACGCCCTCAATGTAGGAGCGAGCCTCCTCGACGACCGGCCCCCAGAAGTGCTCGGGCAGGATCGGGGCCAGGGCGACGCCCGCGTTCCAGATGCCCAGGCTCGGGGTCACGTCGAAGGTGTACTTCACCGTGTAGTCGTCCAGGGCCTCGGCCGTGACGTCCGCCCCGAGCGGCGCGCAGTTGTTGGGCCAGTTCTGGGTCAACTGTAGTTCCTTACAGGTGTTGTGGGTGAAGACCACGTCGTGGGCCGTGACGGGCTCGCCGTCGCTCCACACGGCGTTGTCCACCATCTCGACCTCGATGACCCAGCGATCGCCCTCCTTGTAGGGCTCGGGGATCTCCTTCGCCAGCACCGGCACGAAGGCGAAGGTCTTATCCGCCAGGCCGAAGAGGGAGGCGGCGTAGCCGGTCAGGACGTAGCTGGTCCACACCGAGGAGCCTGGGCCAAGGTAGTTCCAGTAGTTGAGGCTCACTGGCTCCTCGAAGATGCCGATCCGATAGACATCGTACTGCGGCGCTTCTTCGGTGGGAGCCGCCTCCGTCGGCGCTTCCGTGGGTGCCTCCGTCGGTGCCTCCGTGGGAGGCGGTGTCGGGGTCGGGCTCGGCTTGCATGCAGCCAGCACGGTCACGACCACCGTCAGCAGCGCCATCACCAGCATCCACTTCTTGGACATTGCTTCTCCTCCTTGTCTTCAAGGATGTTGCCGAAACGTACTCCGCTCGCTAGAACTGGTCTTCCTGCCGCTCTGTCCACTGTCCCCGCGCATCACCTCCTTTCAAAGATATGACCTGAAACCGCCAACCAGGGGAAAATTTCGGAAGGTTGAGCCACCGCACGCCCGGCGATGACTCCTTCTCGAGGAACGTACCCTACCTCCGCATTATGACGAGGCCGTTCGTTCGGAGCCAGCGAGTTTACCTCCAATCAGGTCGATTCTCCCCAACTCCCGCCCCTCTATTATACGCAAATCGCACAAACGCACAACTCCGGGTAAACGCTCCCTCTTATATACCCCCGACGGCACCAGTAGGTTCAAACGGAAGGGGAAATACCACGCCCCCTGAGACAGGGATCCCAGGCAGACGACCGGCGATGTCCGTATATCCTGCAAAAACAGGCGGCGTGTGGTACGTTCACGGTGAAGGAAACCACCAGCCCGGAAGGGCAGAAAGGATCACCCGCTATGAACAAACAAAGGATACCACCGAGTGGACGATTGCGCCAGCAGATCGAGACGTTTTCGAGACAGTATCAGTTTAGTGGGTCAAATTCCCCCCGCGGGTACCGTTCGCCCACAGCGAGAGGGCAACAAAAGGCACAGGGATGCACTAGACGCTGACCGCCGCACATATGCCACCTACTAACTTGATACTGTCTCGTGGCTGGTACGCGGACTTGACTTCTCCTGCAAGGAGGGTATAATCCGGCGCAGGATTGACAAAGCAGCTAACATCGTAGCATGAAGTCCTGCCGGTTCCCCCGATTCTCTCAGGAAACGGATCCCCACGCCCGCAACCTCTCGCGAGCATCGAGCGGTTCGCGTTGCGATCTTACGCCTTTTCCCAGCCAGTCAGCCATGCGCAGATCCATCTGCACGTGGTTGGGAACCCATCCGAAGGATCAACAAGGCTTACATCACATACCTAAGGAGGTTCAAATGGCTTGGAACAACGACTGCCGCTTCATCGGAAACATCACCCATCCTCCTCACTTCCAACGGGTAGGGCCGTCCCTTCTGCCGTTCATGCGCCTCTACCTGGCGGTGGACGACGGGAAAGACAAAACTTCCTACGTGCGAGTCGTCGCCTATGGCGACCTGGCACTCCATGCCTACCCTTATCTCCAGACAGGTTCCAAGATCATGGTCCAAGCGCGGTATCGCCAGCGCCGCCGCCACGATAAGGATGAGATCGTCCACGAATTCGTAGCCGATCACATCGTCTTCTTGGACAAGATCAACTGGGAACGTGGGAACGCTGCCCGCAACAACTGGTTGGGGGAGCAGAACACCGAGGCGATCGGGGCTACTGAAAGCACCTGAGAAAAATGATCTCAATCCTCGGCACCCAGGTCGGCCTGTAAGCCGGGTTCTGTACCCCGTGGGGACGCGATCGATCGCGTCCGCCGGGGTGGCGGTCATCTATCTGGGACGGCGGTTGCCCGCCGCCTCGAGCGGCCTACCCGGGGCTCGGACGGGACGGGCCGCCCCGTGAGGGCGCAGCGAACTGCACCCCTGCTCGCCCCTGCTTGGCCTTGCTCCCGGTGGGGGTTGCCTGGCCGCCCGGGTCACCCCGGGCGCCGGTGGTCTCTTACACCACCTTTTCACCCTTGCCCGCAGCACCGGCGACCTTCCGGCCGCCGGTGCCCGCTGGCGGTCTGTTTCTGTGGCCCTGTCCGCGGGTTACCCCGCCTGGGTGTTACCCAGCACCGCGCCCTGTGGAGCCCGGACTTTCCTCACCCCGCCGCGAAGGCGAGGCGCGACCGCCCGGCCGGCCTGGGTGCCGTCTCCATCATAACACACCATCGGGGCCTGTCAAGGGGATTACTCGCGCGGTACGTAGTATCGGATCCGAAAAGCGGCCTCGGCCTGGAGTTCATCCTCAATGTAAAGGGAGACGGTGTAGTCTCCACCCCGCAGGACCGTCCCCTCCGGGTTGAAATACGCGACCCAATAGGTGCCCGCCTGACCGTCCCTCTCTTCATCCCAGAAGTGGCTCTCCTGCGCCACCTCCTCCCCGTTCCGGGTCCACACCACCGACCACTCCAACCCGTCCCGCATCCCCACGTAGTCGAACACAGCGTAGACCGCCTTGGTGTTCCAGTCGAAGGTGTCGCCCACCAGGAAGGGCTCGCCCGACCCCAGCACGCCCAGGGCCACGGTCAGGTCGCTGAAGGCAGCCGGGACCGGCGTGGGCGTGGGAGGAGGCGTAGGCGTGGGAGTGGGCAAGGGGGTCGGAGAGGGCGTGGGAGAGGGGCGCGGCGTAGGGGAAGGGGGAAGAGGAGTGGCGGTCGGCCCCACGGCGATGGCCCCCGCCGAGAAGCCCGCCACCGCCACTAGGCCCGCCAGGATGACCAAGGCGGCTGCACCGACCAAGGCCCACATCCAGGGCGGGACCGCCGCACCACCGGCTGAGGGGGGAGGCGATGCGGGCCATCGTTCCCGATCCGGCGGCAGCAGGTCGATCTCCGGGATCTCCTGATCCGCTTCGCCCAGCAGCGCGGCCAGGAACCGCATATACGCCCGCAGTTGACCCCGCTCCGCCGGGTCGACGACCATCGCGCCCGCCTTGCGCGCGTCGCTCAGGAAGAGGCGGATCGACTCGAGGAGATCCTCGTCGCCATTGCCCGCCTCGCTCCGGGCAACCAGGTCCCGATAACGGCGCTGCAGGGTCTCAAACACTTCGCTCATCGGAGGTCTCCTTCGTCCGGTGGCTCACCCAACTGTTCCACCACTCCGTTCAGGTCCTGCTCCACCCAGAGCAGGAGAGCCTCGCAGACTTGCTCCAGGGCATCGGTCGCTTCGACGAGGGCCGCATAGCTGTACATCTCATCCAGAAGGTGCCCCTCAACCTCGCGTCGCAGGAGGTGCAGTCGAACGGCGTGGGGGAGGTCGGCCGGAAGAACCTCCAGAAGGAGGTCCATCCAGTCCTGACACGGCCGCCAGAGGGTAAGAAGATGCCGCTTGCCCTCCGCTCCCTCCCCATCGGCCCAGAGCGCCGCGTGGAAGGGGGCCAGCGCGACGCGCAGCCGGGTCAGGCGACGCAACCGCAGCCCGACCGTTTGCAGATACGCCGTGGTCGTCGGTTCGCCCATTCGTCTCACCCCTCGTCGGGGAGCATCATCCCGCGCAGGGTCTCAGCCTGGCGCCGGCTGATCTCCCGCCACATCGGATCCTTCCCCACCTCCAGATACCGCTCGAAGTCGGCCAGCGCGCCCTCGACGTCCCCCATCACCTGCCGGGCAAGAGCGCGGTTGAACCAGGCCTCCGCCCGTTCCGGCTCTAGTTCGATCACGCGGGTAAGGTCCCGCACCGCCCCCTCCCCGTCGGCCAGTTCCCGCCACAGCAGAAGCCCTCGGTCGTAAATGGCCTGCACGAACTCGGGGTCCAGCCGGATCGCCCGCGTGAAATCGGCGACGGCCCGGCGATACTCCCGGGGGTCCGTCCACCGGTGCCCCCAGTGCCGGTGTGCCGCCCCCAAAGCATAGTAGAAGCGGGCCAGCAGGCGGTGGAACCAACGGGACCTACCTTCCACAGGTATGATTATAGCCAAGGTGATGGGGAGGACAAACGCGATTGCCGGGCTCGGGCGTTCGTAGCAGAGGGGGTAACCGCGATTTTCACCGCAGGGGCGCAGAGATCGCAGAGGTTTTTGTGGTATTCTCCGCGCCCTCGGCGTCTCAGAAACGCTGGGGTTTGGACAGGAGTTCCGACATACTCCATCCGCCCCGCCGTGAACGGGCGGGGCGGGCAATCGATCCAGCACCGGCTCTTGTGCTGGGCCAGCCAGGAAGGAGATTCGCACGCGATGTCCGAACCCCTGCCCGAAGGTCAGAGAAACGGGGTGGTAAGTGGTAAGGGGAACAGGCACGGTCTTCGAGTATCCAGCCCCCCTTTGCTCGGTGGACCAGGCCGTGGTATGATCGGAACCATCCTTCAAAGACAGGGGGTACGCAGTTGTGGAATAAAGCACCACAGAGACGCAGAGGACACGGAGTTTCCCCAAGTTTTCCAGAGATTTCTCTGTGCTCTCCGTGCCTCTGTGGTGAAACTGCGTAGGTCCTGTCGAAGAGAGGGGAGCATCATGCGCGTGTTCATCGCCGGGGTGATGCAGGGAACGCGGCCCGGGGCCGACATCGTCCCCCAGACGTACCGGGAGGAGATCGCCCAGATCCTGCACCGGTTCGTCCCAGGGGTGGAGATCTGGGACCCCAACCGGATCCATCCAGACGGGGTGAACTACGACCGGGAGCGGGCGAAGCGGACGTTGCTGGAGATGGCGGAACTGGCGGCGGCGGCGGACTGCCTGGTGGCCTACGTGCCGGAGGCGAGCATGGGGACGGCCATCGAGATGTGGCAGGCGTACCGGGCCGGTGTCCCCGTCTACACCATCTCGCCGCTGACGGAGAACTGGGTGATCTTCACCCTCTCCACGGAGATCTTCCCCGACATCCCCGCCTTCGCCGACTTCGTGGCCTCGGGAGGGTTGGCGAAGTCCTAAACGACCCCCCGATCCCGCAGTTGGGCCACCGTCGCCTCGTCGTACCCCAGTTCGGCCAGGATCGCGTCGGTGTGCTGGCCCAGGGCCGGGGCGGAGGCCGGCGGCCGGATCGACCAGCCGGAGGAACGGAGCGGAGGGAGCAGGCCTGCCTGGCTGACCATGCCCAACGCCCGAACCGGTGCCGATTCCAGCGCCTCGGCGACGGTGTAGACCGGCTCGCAACAGGTGTCCACCTCGGCGAAGAACTCCTCCCACTCCTCCCGGGTGCGGGTGCGGAACAGGTCGCGCAGTGCCTCGAAGACCGGATTGCCGGGGACGGCGGGGGCAAACTGCTCGCCCAGCAGATCCTCCCGCCCCACCGCGCGACAGAAACCGGTCCAGAACTCCGGCTCCAGCGCGGCCAGGGTGACGTACCCTCCATCGGCGGTCTCATAGACGTTGTAGCAGACGACCCCGCCGGTGAGGTCGCTGCCCCCTCGGACCATCGGCTGGCCTCCGGCCTGGCGGGCTACCGCGAAAGGGAGGGAGGCCAGCGCAGCCCCCAGCAGCGAGGATTCGATCCGTTGCCCCCGCCCCGTCCGCTCCCGCGCCGCCAGCGCCAGCAGGATGCCGATCACGGCCCAGAGCGCGCCCGCGATGTCGGCGATGGGCGTCCCGGGGATGGCCGGAGGACCGTTGCGGGGACCGGTCAGATCCAGCAGCCCCGCCAGACCGATGTAGTTCAGGTCGTGCCCGGGCCGGCTGCGGTGGGGTCCCTCGGAGCCGTAGCCGGTGAGAGCGCAGTAGATCAGGCGAGGGTTGACCTGGGAGAGTTGCTCGTAGCCCAGACCCAGCCGCTCCATCGTGCCGGGGCGGAAGCCCTCCAGAAGGACGTCGGCCGTCTCGACCAATCGCAGGAAGAGGGCGCGGCCCTCCTCGGCCTTGAGGTTCAGGGTGAGGCTCTTCTTCCCCCGGTTGAGAGCGCGGAAGAGGAGGCTTTCCCCATCCTCCAGGGGAGGCACGTACCGAAGCCAATCCCCCTCACCGGGCCGCTCGATCTTGATGACCTCCGCCCCGAAGTCGGCCAGGACGCGGGAGGCGTAGGGACCGGGGAGGAGGCGGGAGAGGTCGAGGACGCGGAGGGGGTGTAAAGGATGGGAATCCATAGCAGTGCTCCTTTCTGCAGGGTGCAAGGTGTGTCAGGGAAGGGGGTAGAGATGGCGGACGGCGTCGACGACGCGGGCCAGGTAGAGGGGACGGGAAATCCAGGCGGCCACCTGGTCTCGCAGGGAGGCGAAGGTGCGGGCATCGTAGGCTCCCACCAAGAGCACGACGGGCGTATCGCCCAACATCCTAAGCAGCCGGTGCACCTGGTCGGGGCGGGCTTCTGCATCGCCGGTCACGTCCAGCACCACCAGCGCGGGCGTCAGCCGTCCGCCCGCCAGGGCGACCAGGGCCCACCGGACACCCGGCAGGGCCACGACATCGTAACCCGCTTCCTCCAACTCCGCCAGGAGCAGCGCTCGCGTGCGCCACTCGGCGGCGATCAGCAGGATTTTGCCCCCTTTACCTTCCAATTTTCAGGACCGCGCCCCGTTGAGCACCTCCAGAGAGACCTTAGCGACGTGTTCGTTATCCTCTCCGAAGGTGAAGACCGCCCGCACTCGCTTTCCGGCCAGGACGTGGGGGAGCCAGTAGGCGCTGTCGTCCCACATCCGGTCGAAGGGGATCGCCTCCACCCGGAACCAGGCCGGCTCCATCTCGTCGCTCTCCCGCGGTTCGCCCCGCCACCGAGGGACGAGGAAGGCGTGGACCAGGTGGTCCCAATCGGGCCGGTAGGGGAACAGGAAGGTGAGGTGGGCCATCGGGATCAGGTCGGCCTCGCTCGCCCGCACCCCTGTCTCCTCCCACAGTTCCCGGACGGCGGCGCGGACGACCGGCTCCCCCGGTTCCACCTTGCCGCCGATCCCCACGTACCGGCCCGCGCCGAAACCGCCCTTCTTGAGGCCCAGCAACACCTCCCGGATCGGCTCCCCCCGCACCAGATAACACAACGTCGCTTCCTGCACCGCTCCCCCCGATCGCTCGCTTCCCCGCTTCCTTGCTCCCCGCTTCACCGATTCGACGTCCGCCGTTCCTCCTCCCGCGACCGGTAGGGGATGGGGATGTACTCCACCGACGGCCGACGCTGGGCGGTCTGCGGATAGAGGCTCATCAGGTTATACACCTCTTGGGGCATCTCGGTACTGACCGGCAACCCCAGTTCCTGTGCCTCCTGCACGGTGATCGGATAGTCGTGGGTCCAGGTGCCGGTGGCCAGTTTCTCCGCCAGCGCCTCCGCCTGCTCGGGCTCCATCCGCTCGCTCACGATCTGGACGATGGTCTGTTTCACCTGTCGGATCGCCTTCTCCGCCACGTCGGCCAGGATCAGCGTCTGGTCGTCGATCTCGTTGACGTCCTTCTGAGCGACCACCTTGAGGATCGACGCTGCCGGGTACTGGCCCAACTGGGGGTCCACCGGCCCCAGCACCGCGTTCTCGTCCATCACGATCTGATCGGCCGCCAGCGCGATCAGGGTGCCGCCGGACATCGCGTAGTGGGGGACGAAGACGGTGACGGGGGCTTTGTGCCGACAGAGGGCGTAGGCGATCTGCTCCGCCGCCAGGACCAGCCCGCCCGGCGTGTGGAGGATGAGGTCGATGGGGACCTCGGGGTCGGTCAACTTGATGGCCCGCAGGACCTCCTCCGAGTCGTCGATGTCGATGTAGCGGGCGAGGGGGAAGCCCAGGAAACGGAGCGTCTCCTGGCGGTGGATGAGGGCGATGACCCGGCTCCCCCGCTTCTGCTCCAGCCTGCGGAGCATCCGCACCCTCGCTGCCTCCAGCATCTTCTGCCGGATCACCGGCTGAAGCGAGGCGATCATAAAGAAGAACCAGAACAGATCGAAGATGGACATCTCTCCCTCCTTGCTCCCGTGCTCCTCTGCTTCTCTGCTCCCCTGCGACCTGCTCCTTGCTTACCAGGGCCAATACTCATCCGGATACCACACGTAGTAGTACCGTTCTCGTCGTCGCTCGAACACCTTGACCAGCAGCAGGCCGGCCACGAAGCCGCCCACGTGGGCCCACCAGGCGACGCCGCCGTAGGTGCCGATGACGCCGGGAGCGGCCAGGGCGAACAGGCCGTTGAACAACTGGGAGATGAACCACATCCCCAGGTAGATCAGGGCGGGGATCTCCACGAACCAGGGGAAGAAGAACCAGAGCGGGACGAGCGTCACGACGCGGGCGGTGGGGAAGAGCACCAGGTAGGCCCCCAGGACCCCGGAGATGGCCCCGCTGGCCCCCACCGTCGGGACGGGGGAGTCGGGGTTGAAGAAGACATGGGTCAGGGATGCCACCGCGCCGGTCAGCAGGTAGAAGAGCAGGTAGCGGCCGTGCCCCATCCGGTCCTCCACGTTGTCGCCGAAGAGGTAAAGGGCCCACATGTTGCTGATCAGGTGGAACCAGCCGCCGTGGAGGAACATCGAGGTGAAGATCGTCAGCACCTCGTGAACGCCGAAGGCGTGCAGGAACCGGGCTGGCACAACGCCGAAGTAGTGGACGAACCGCTCCAGCCCGGCGGGCCCCAGCGAGGTCTCGACGACGAAGGCAAGGACATTTGCTCCGATGAGAAGCCAGTTCACGATAGGCATGTCCCGCGCCCGCACGGTGTCTTTCAGAGGGAACATCGGTCACAACCTCCTCTGTGGCCTTTGCGGTTACTCGTAAGCAATCGCTACGGTCCTTGACCCGACGGGATCACCGCTCGCCCAGGATGATCCCCGACCGACCGGCACCGCTCCGCCGGTCCGGCTCCTTTGGCTCTTCCTCCTCCGACTCCTCCGCCAGCAGGGCCAGGAGTCCCTCCACGTCCGAAAGGTGCAGATCCAACCGCTCGCCGACGTCGAGCAGGGTGCGGGCCAGCCGCCGGACCAGCAACCGTTCCAGTTCGGCGGGGGAGTCGAAGGGCTCCCACTCCACTCCCTTCTGGTAGAAGACCCACTGGGCCGAGGGGGAGCGGGCGACCCGCTTGGAAAAGGCCAGCATCAACCGGCGGTGACGGCGGGCTTCCTGCCACTCGCTCCCCATCGGCGCAGCGAAGTCGGCCCCCAGCAGGACGACAAAGAGGTCGCACGAGGCGACAAAGGAGAGGGAATCCCCCTCCGGCTCGCCAACGAGAGGGGTGTGGCGGATCTCCCAGCCCAGGGAGACGGGCAACGTGGCCACAGCCCTTCCCAGCGCTTCCCGCTCCGGTGCCAGGTCGGGGCTGCTGCTGACGTACAACCGGATCGATCGCGGCATGTCCCGACCTCCTCGCCTGCCGACGGCGGGGCAGGTTCGGACGGTTTAACCCTCCGCCTCCTGCGGTGGACGGTAGGCGATCCGGGCCAGCAGGATACTGATCCCGTAGAGGAGGATGAGGGGAAGCATCACCAGGCTCATGTTCACCGGGTCCGGTGTGGGAGTGATGACGGCGGCCAGGACGGCGATGAGGAGGATAGCGACCCGCCAGCCACGGATCAGCATCTTATAGTTGATCAGACGGACCTTGGCCAGGAAGAAGAGGATGAGAGGGGTCTCAAAACTCAGGCCAATCCAGAACATGATGCTGGTCACGAAGGAGAAATAGTTGGCAGGCCGCAATCGGACGGGGATGCCGGCAAAACTGATCAGGAAAGGGATGGCCGTCGGGAGCATCACGTAGTAGGTGAACAGGGACCCGCTGAGGAAGAGGATCGTCCCCAGGGGAAGGAGAAAATAGACATACCGACGTTCGTGGGGATACAGGCCCGGGGCGACGAACTTCCACAGTTGGAGCAGAATGAACGGCATCGCCAGGGTGACCCCGCCCAGGAGGGTGGCTTGCATAAAGACCCCTACGTTCTCGGTGACCTCGATGGCCTCCAACTGCTGGAGACCACCGCCCGGGAGGGGGCGGGCCAACCACTCGAGGATCTGAGGAGCAAAGGCCGCGCTGATGGCGACGCCTGTCCCTAGCGCGATCAGGGAGCGCAAAAGCCGACGCCGCAGTTCTTCAATGTGCTCCAGGATGGGGAGCGTCTCCTCTTGCTGCGTCACCTGTCGTTCCATCGGCTACCTTGCCTGTCTCGGCCCTCACATCCGTCGATTGGCCTGCCGTCTCGTCCGTCGCTCTCTCCTCTGTCTCCTTCGCGCCTCCACCTGCCGGTCGATTGATCGGTCGAGGGGATGTGATCCAGTCGGAGGTGTCCAGCGAGACCTCATCCCGCACCACCTGGACCTCGGTCATAATATCGCGCTGGATGGTGCGCCACTCCTGCTGCAGTCGGGCCAACAGTCGACCGGCCTGCTGCATCAACTGGACCGACCGCTTCGGCCCGACCACCAGGATGGCGAGCAGGGCGATGAAGAGGAGTTCGCCAGGACCGATGTTAAAGAACTCCATCGTCAAGGGAAGGAAACTAGCCTATGCGCTCTCGGCGTCGATTGTCTCCTCCTCGGTCTCCACTTCCTCGCCGGAGAGCGCCTGGCGAAAGTTGCGGATGCCCTTTCCCAACTCGGCCCCGATCTTTCCCAGCCGCCCAACTCCGAAGAGCACGATCACGATGAGGAGAATGATCAACAACTCTGTAGGACCCAGGTTCCGAAACATGCCGTGCCTTACCTCCGCTCTCTAAGTCTACGCTGCCCTCCAAGCATAGCCTTGCAGGGTGTAGGGATTGTACCTCTCCTGTGGAGGGTTGTCAACCGGATCAGAGTCCGTAGGCCGGCACGGTGTGTCTCAGAGTGAGGGCGGCGGCATCGACAGGCCGGGGGTGGAATTCACCGCAGAGGCGCAGAAGCCGCAGAGTCCTTAACCACAGAAAATCTCTGCGCTCCCCGCGCCTCTGACCGGCACGGAGGCTTGACTTCCCGCTGAAGAAGAATATAATCCCACCCCGAGATCGACAACGCAGCCGGCAACGGAGTATGCTGTCCTGCTGGGTCCCCAATCCTTCACGAAGACGACTCCTCGGGCTTGCGGGTTCCCAGAGACCTCTGGTGAGCCCCACCTCGTCGTCGCCCCTCCCCGGCATCGGCTCTCCAGAGGGATGGTCCTGCAGCCCACTGGGTACGACCGACCCGGAGGTTTCGCAGTGATCCACATCCGACTCTCCCGACGTCTGTTACGGTGGAGCAGGACGGTGGTCGCCCTGTTGGTCTTCCTCGGGTGCTGCTACAGCCTCGGCAGCCAGTTGACCCCCACCGACGCGACGGGCCGCCCCCTTCTCCTCTCCCCCTCCGTCTACCGGGCGGAGCGGTACCGCCGCTCCGCTGCAGAGTGGGTCTCTCGGATGGAAGAGGTAGACCGATTGCTGACCGGCCTGCTGGCGCAGGGGGAGGAGATCGACCCCGCCCGCCTCTACGCGCTGAGCCGGCAGGCGGAGGTGGCGGTGGGTGAGATCACCGCCGTCGTCCGGAATGCCACCTTCACCCCGCCTCCGCCCGCGCTGATGGGGCTTTCGGAACAGGTGCGCGCCGCCGCCGAGGCGTACCTGGCAGCGGCGCGGGCGGCAGCGCGGTGGGTCGGTGCGCCGGAGCCGGAGAACCGGCGCGCGGCACTAGAAACACTGCGAACGGCGCGAGGGCTGCGGACCGAGTTGCAGAGGAGCGCGTGGTTGAATGGACGCTGAACGGCAGGTGTACGAAACGACTCTGCGTCAGTTGCGGGCGCTGCTGGAGGCCCAGGAACGGCTGCGCCGAGCGGCGGAGGGAATGGCGCGGGAGGCACGGAGAGAACTGGAGCGGGTGGCGGAAGCCCTCTGCCCGGAGGAGGTGGACCGGTTGCGGGTCCGCTCCCCCCAGGGGCTCGCTGCCCTCTCCCCCCGCCAGATCGCCGACCTGGTGATCCGGAAAGCCGCCCACCGTTCGACCTCCTCCGCTCCGGTGCCGATCAGAATGGAGGCCCGCCCCCGCGCGGCGCTGGACCGAACGGCTTGTGACGAGGCCGAGGTGGGCGTGCTCAAGGGGCAATCCCCTGTCGCCGCCTGCCAGGAGGACCCCCGGCAAGAGTTGATCCAGCGGGCAGCGGACCTGCTGGTCGCGGCCGGTTATGCCGTCGAGCGGATCCCCGCCCCCATTCCCCTCCCCGATGGCACACCCTTCCAGCCCGACCTGACGATCCGCGAGGAGGACCGGCTCCTGCCCGTGGAGGTCGAAGACCTCTCCCGCCCGCCGGAGGAGCGGGAGGCCCGATGGGAGGCGTGCTACCGCCTCGCCGGGGGCGACCTTCGGTTCATCGCGCCGGACCCCGGGACGCTGGACCGGGTCCGATCGGAGGTCTTCTACTGGCTCGGCCCGCGGCCCTTCTCCCTGCGGATGACCGACCTCTCCTACGGTAGGGGCCGCTACGGAGAAGCAATCTGGCGGATACAGAGAGGGACCAAGTAGATCACAGGGGCACAGAGGAACCCCGTCAGACCCTGCCCCCGTGTCGCTAGGGCGTCCCACTACCGGACAAGGATAGGGGTGCCGACCCTGCAGTTCCCCTGGATGAAGTCGTCCTCCGCCCCGCCGATGGGGTAGACCCACCGGTAGATCCAGCGGGCGGCGTCGATAGAGACGTTAAGGCAACCGTGGCTGCGGGGGATCCCGAAGTCGTTGTGCCAGTAGGTCCCGTGGATGGCCCGCCCCTCGTAGTCGAAGAAGACGTTCCACGGCACGCCGGGCAGGTCGAACAGGTCCGGCGGCGGTTCCTCCTCCTCGTCCTCCGGACGGTTGCTCATATGGCGGGAGGGCTGTTTCAGGATGACGCAGTACTCCCCCGGCGGGGTGCTCAGGTCCTCAACCGTCCCATCCTCCAACTCCCGCTCGCCGAGCCCCGAGGAACAGCGCGTAGTGAAGACCACCCGCTCCCCCTCAAAGCAGGTGATCCGCTGCTGCGCCAGGTCCACTTCGATCCGTTTGGCCCCGGCGAAGGGGTGGATAGGGGAGAGCTCTTCCCGCGGAATGCGACGGATGTCCCGCGCCAGTACCCACTGGTAGGAGGGAGGCGGGAGTTCGTCGTAGATCTTGTACCAGCCGTTCCCTTGGTCGTCGAAGGTCACGTCCACCACGTGGTACACCGTGCCGTTGTAGAACCGGTAGACCTTCCGGGCGTTCGGATGGGGCTCGGCACGGGCCTCGGTGTAGGGGACACAGACCTCGCCCCAGAACCCCCACTCCCCGAGGTCGAGAAGGGTCGGCTGA
>Ga0209426_1000948_pt1 | contig 22022 bp, 16 predicted proteins | sample Deesub1362B_J571_FD_187697 | JGI IMG/M metagenome (GOLD analysis project Ga0209426, IMG submission 187697) | Deep oceanic, basalt-hosted subsurface ecosystem from Juan de Fuca Ridge flank, Pacific Ocean, CORK Borehole 1362B_J2.571 (SPAdes)... ...
CTCGGTATAATTATTGCTGTTCCATGTGCTATAATGTATAACTATTTCAGAAATAAAATAAATCATCTTATGGCAAGGATAGAAGTTTCTGCTGAGGAAATTATGAATTTTATGATTTATGTAAAAGAAAAGAGGGAAAGAGAAAGAGTGGTATGAGAAAAAAGAAAAGAAAACTTAAAGAGGAAAATTTTGAACTTGATTTAACACCTGCAATAAGTATTGCTTTAATTCTTGTGTTGATTTTTATCACAGGAGCGGCTCAGATATTTCAGACCTGGCTTACGGTAAGTGCACCAAAAGTTAGAAAGGTAGCAGGAAAAAAGAAACAATCATCTACAACAGAATTCAAGGTAAATATACATTTAACATCAGAAGGACAGATTCTTCTAAATGAAACCCCTGTTTCCTTTGAAAAACTTGATTCACTTTTACCATATTTACTTGTAAGAAGTGCCTCAGGCCTTGTTCTTGTGAGTGCTGATTCTGAAGTAGAACACGGTAAAGTTGTGGAAGTTATAGACCTTGCCAAACAGAAAGGGGCAAGAGAAGTAGCTCTATTAAAAAGGAGGCGATGAAATGAATGATTTTGATGATCAGGATTTTGCGCGTGTTAATGTGACTCCCCTAACAGATGTTGCTTTTACACTTCTTATCACACTTATGATGGCTACAGCTTATGTAGCAATTAAACAGGCACCTTTCAGGGTTATACTTCCAAGCGTAGAAACAGTTGAACCCAGAGGCGCTGATATTGTTACTGTTGATATTGATGCAGAAGGAAAGAAAATAGCTGTAAATGGTGTTATTGTAGACTGGAATGCTTATATTCAAATACTTAAAAAAGAAGCTGAAAAAGATCCTTACAGATTGCTGCTTATTAGAGCAGATAAAGGAACACCCCATGGGATTGTAATGAGAGTTTTATCGGATATAAAAAGAATGAATGCTGAATTAAAATCCGAGGATAAAGAAACCTTTGAAAAAATAGCCTTTGGAACAAGAAAGAAAAAATGATTGAACATTATTTAAAAAAACAATATAATTTAAAATGAAAACGTCAACATCTAAAGCTTATAAATATGTTTATAAAACATCCAGATGGTCTAATTATGCAGGATTTATTTTATCTTTAATAGTTCATATAATAATTCTTCTATTATTATTGTTCCGACAAGGTGCTTCCTCAGGTACTACTGCTTTATCAGTGACAATAATTGAGGAAGAGTTAAAAAAGGAGAAAAAGGCAGAGGTAAAAAAAGAAGTAGAGAAGAAGGAAGAGAAAAAACCGGGACCAAGAGTTAGACATAAACCCAATTTATTTGCTGCAATACAGAGAACAATTGAAAAACCGCCACCTATAACAAATATCAATTTGAAAGCAAAAATAGAAACTCCAAAGATAAAAATTTCTCAGAAATTGCCGGTTGAACCGGCTCCTATAGTGCCACTTAAGAATATTGAAATAAAATCAGTTACAGAGGATATAGGACCTCAGGCAAAAATTGATTTGAAATCTCTGGAATCAGATGAATCAGGCATAGGAGGTGAAATTGTTGTAGGGCAGGGAGTAGCTACTTCTGAAATTTTGAAACGTCCTGCATATAAGCCATCTGTTGATATTTCAAAATCAGTTGCAGAAGGAGGCATTGGAGCAGGAGGAACTGCTCCCTGGGGGCCAGGAGGTGGAAGTGGTGGAATGGGAACAGGTGGTAGGGTAGAGTTAAAGGTGAGAGCAGAGGAGCCTCCACCACCTGCGCCTGTTAGCTCTCCTGCAGTTTCTTTAAAACCATCGGGTAAGAAGAAAAAAGAAAAGAAAATTAAAATTGAAATTTCAGGTTCTATTGCTGGAAGAAAAATTTTAAACAGAGTTTTACCTCAATACCCTTCATGGGCTGCTGAAAGAGGGGTTCAAGCTGTTATTACGGTTAAGGTAGAAGTAGAACCTGATGGAACAGTTAGAAGAAATGTGATTGTTATAGGAACAAGTGGTTATCCTCAATGGGATAATATTGTTAAAAGAGCAGTATTATCCTGGAAATTTGCTCCGCTTCCTTCAGGTTCAAATATAATTCAATCAGGATACATTACCTTCAGGTTTGTTTTGGAATGATGAATAGAGTAATTTACTTCTTGGTTTTTATTTTAATATTTAATCTTTCAGCTCAACAGACAGAACAGTCACAGGAAGAGGTAGAGATTAAAGCAAAGTTCAAGGGTAAGATAAACGAAAGAAAACCTGTATGGAAGATAAAATTCGACATATTCGAGGCTGCTTATGAACCATTCAGTAATAAGGGATATATATTTGACCAGAGATTCGGAAAAGGAATAATAAAACCTCCGATTCCCTCACTTGCATCTGAAGAACTCAGAAAACCTTGGTTACAGAGTATCGTGAGAGCTGAAGTTGGTCTTTTTTATCCTTTCTATGGGAGAGATGTAAAAAAATGGAAATTGACAATACTTGATGCTAAAGGCAATATTTTCAGAACCTATAGTGGTGAGGATGAACCTCCCCCAAAGATTATGTGGGACGGAAGGAATGATAGAGGAGAAATTCTGGATGTCAGTTTAATGTATTTCTACACAGCAGAAGTCCAGGATGAGGCAGGTAATATTGTTAAGTCACCTGAAAAGCCTATAAAACTGAGTGGTATTCTATGGCAGGATGGTGTTAACTGGATTGTTTCTGTGGATGGAAACGAAATCTTCGACAAAAATTCAAGTAAAATTAAAAATTATGAATTACTGCAAGAAACAAGAAGTATTATAAAGGAAAAAGCAAAGGTGAAGGTTCAAGTTGTTGTTTATGGGCAGAATCCTCAATTAACGAGAAAAAGATATGAGGCACTTGTTGAATGGTTGAAAAAGAATTTGAAGATTCCAAAGGGAAAGGTTATCTATCTTGAAGGATTTTTTAAAAGAACAGGTTACGAGACATCAAGAGTTGACTTTATTATACTTTAATAAGTAGTTTACTGTATTTAAAACTTTCGTAGGAGAAAAAGGCTTTTCCATAAAATTAAATCCTTCTTCTTTAAGTTTCTCCAGATTTAAATCTTCAAGATAACCAGAGGTTATGATTATCTTTAATTCTGGTATCTTCTTTTTTAAATCTCTTGCAAAGCTGATTCCATTTCCGTCAGGGAGTATATAATCCGTAATTAAGATATCAAACTTATAATTTTCTTTTTCAAACAGTTCCCTTGCTTGTTTAGTATTTTTTGCTGTGAAAACCTGATAATTATACTTTTCAAGTATATTTTTCAAAACAAAAAGTAAGTCATCATCATCTTCTATAACAATTATCTTTTCGCCTTTTCCTTTTTCAGTTATTTTTTCTTCTATTTTATCTTCAAGTTTCCCAAAATATGCAGGTAATTTTATTATAAAAGTTGTTCCTTTACCTTTTTCGCTTATAACATCAATATCTCCTTCGTGTTTTTTTACTATGTCATATACTACTGTTAATCCAAGACCTGTTCCTTTCTCTTTTTTGGTTGTGAAGAATGGATCAAAAATTTTATCCATTATTTCAGGTTCAATTCCTCTACCTGTATCTTCAACATATAGAATGATATACTTGTTTTCCTTTCTAAGCCTTATTCTTATTTCTCCCTTTTCCTCAATTGCATCCTTTGCGTTTATTACAAGATTCATAATAACCTGTTCAATGCTTGCTTCGTCCCCATAAATGTTGTAAACTTCATCCTCAATATCTATTTTAAGCTTCACATTTTCTCCTGCCATTTTTTCAAGTAATTTTTTCATATTTAAAACCGTATCCTTTAAATTGAATATCCTTTTATCTTCTATTCTTTTCTTTGAAAAAATAAGTAGCTTTTTTATTACTCCAGCAGAGCGATACGAGGCTTTTATTACCTGCTCTATAAACTCGTATGCCGGATTTTTTTTATCAATATAGGAAAGAGACAATTCAGCAAGACCATGGACAACAGTAAGGAGATTATTTATATCATGAGCAACACCTCCTGCAAGTCTCCCTATTGCTTCCATTTTCTGAGAAAAAACATATTTGTTGTAATATTCTTCTTTTTCTTTCTCAATTTCTATATCTTTTAATTTCATACCTATAAGATTAGCAATGGACTTTAAAAATTCAAGTTCATCAAGTTCAAATTTCCTTTTTGTTTTTAAATGGACTCCAAGAATTCCCCATTTTTCTTTTTCTTTTTTTATTAACACACTCATACCACTTTTTACAGAATGTTCCTTTAAAAGTTCAGGAAGCTTGAATCTCTTTTCTTTATCTGAATCTGCTAAAACCACAGGTTCATCTGTAAGAAGTGTATAGCCTGCCTGAGAATCTCTATCTGCAGGGACCTTTATCTTTCCTACATAACCTTTCTTCCATCCTTTACCTTCAATAAGAATAAACTTATTCTCCTCATGAAGATATTTCATTATTTTTATAAAATCAGCATCAATTGAGTCCTTTATAATAGAAATTGCTTTTTTAAAAACTTTTTTTATATCTTTCTCAACAAAAAGATATTCAAGAAATTCATTTAATTTTCTTTGCCGGGCTAATTTTATTTCAAGTTTTTCCTGTGTTTTAATTATTTCTGTTACATCTTTACCGATAGAAATAAAATTTGTAATTTCTCCTCTTTCATTTTTTAATGGAATAATTGTTTGATACAAATGAAATAACTCCTTATTTTTCTTTCTATTTATAATAATTGATTTAAATATTTTGCCTGATGAAATTATATTCCATAGATTTTTATAAAATTTCTCTTTATGCATTCCTGATTTCAGAATATTTGGTTTTTTGCCCAGAACCTCAATGTATTTATACCCTGTTATTCTCTCAAAAGCAGGATTTACATACTCTATAAATCCATTTCTATCTGTTATAAAAATTACGTCTTCTGTATTTTCAACTGCAAGATAGAGTTTTTTTATAGTCTCTTCGAGTCTTAAAATCTCAGAAATTTCTTTTATGATTCCAGCAATATAGAAATCTTCAATTAAGACAGCGGAAATTAAAAACTTTTTAACCTTTTTGTTTTTTGTAACAAGAAATATCTCATAGTCTCTTAGAATTCCATATTTTTTCAAGGTGTTAAGAAACTTTCTTCTCTCTTCAGTATTTTTATATCTTTTGATAACCCCCTCTTTAATTAATTCCTCTTTTGAATCAAATTCCATATATTTTACGAGTTCGTTGTTAACATAATGAAAATTCCCTTTGATATCTGTTATATAAAATCCTACGGGAAGGGCATCAAAGATTAAAGGGAAGATATCTTCTATACTCTTGAGTGGCATAGATTACATTATAAAGTTTTAAAAAAAAAAAAATCAAAAATTATGTTATTGAGAATTATATTATTATACAAAATTTAAGTTATTATTTATTATTTAATATTTAAAAATTATAAATTTATTTTTAATATAATATGTGAAATTTTCTTTAATAAAAGTTATAATATTTACCTATGAAAAATGAGTATATAAAGGTTTTTGGAGCAAGAGAGCATAATCTTAAAAATATTAATGTTTTTATCCCTAAAAATAAATTTGTTGTTATTACTGGAATATCAGGTTCCGGAAAATCATCTCTTGCCTTTGATACCCTTTATGCAGAGGGACAAAGGAGATATCTTGAGTCACTTTCATCTTATGCACGACAATTCATAGGTAAAATTGAAAAACCAGATGTTGAACTTATTGAAGGTCTATCACCCGCTATAGCTATAGAGCAGAGAAAAGTTCAGAAGAACCCAAGATCAACAGTGGCTACCGTCACAGAGATTTATGATTACCTGCGTCTTCTTTTTGCAAGGATAGGAGTTCCTTATTGTCCCAATTGCAATATAAAACTTTCAAAGAGTACAGTTGATGAAATAGTTGACCTGCTCTTAAAAAGAGAAAACGAAAGAATTTTAATCCTTGCTCCCTTAGTAAAAGGTAGAAAAGGAGAACATAAAGATTTATTTGAGAGATTAAGAAAACAAGGATGGTCAAGGCTCAGAATTGACGGCTTTGTATATGAACTGGATGATTTACCAAAGATTAACAAAAATAAAAAACATAATATAGAACTTGTTATTGATAGAATTGTTATTAAAAAAGAAGCAAGGGCAAGATTAGCAGAATCAATTGAAAATGCTTTGAGATATGGTGAGGGAAATGTTACAATGTTTTATCTAAAGGATGAGAAAGAGGAAATTTTTTCTGAATCTCTTAAATGTCCGAAATGTGATTTTTCACTTCCAGAACTTGAACCTAGGTTATTCTCTTTTAATTCTCCTTATGGTGCGTGTAAAAAATGTCATGGGCTCGGTTTTAAACACGAGATAGACCCGGAATTACTTGTAAACCCCTATCTTTCAATTCTTGAGGGTGCTATAAGACCGATAGGAGAACCCTATGGTTCTCTTTATTACAAATTATCAAGACTTGCAAGAAGATTTCATGTTTCACTTGATACCCCTTGGAAAGATTTACCCGAAGATTTTAAAAACATTGTTCTTTTCGGAGATGAGTATGATGAAATTGCTTATGAATACGATTTTGAAGGAATCATTCCTTTTCTGCTTAGAAAATTTGAGGAAACAGAATCGGATTATGTTCAGGAAGAGATTGGAAAATATATAGTTAAAAAAACCTGTCCAGAGTGTAAGGGTGCAAGATTAAATAAATCTGCCCTTTCTGTAAGGATAAGAAATAAAAATATATATGATATTACCCAAATGAGCATAAGAGAGGCAAGGAATTTCTTTGAAAGTTTAAAACTGAATAAAAAGGAAAAGATTATAGCAGAAAGAATTGTTAAGGAAATTATATCAAGATTATCCTTTCTTGATGATGTTGGTCTTTATTATATAACCCTTGACAGAACCATGGAAACTCTGTCAGGGGGAGAAGAACAGAGGGTTCGTCTTGCAACACAGATAGGAAGCGGCTTAACAGGTGTTCTTTATGTTCTGGATGAACCATCCATAGGACTGCATCCAAGAGATAATAAAAAACTTCTCAATACCCTTTTAAAACTCAGAGACCTGGGAAATACCGTTTTAGTGGTTGAACATGATGAACAAACAATAAGAACAGCAGACTATATAATAGACCTTGGACCAGGGGCAGGCGAAGAAGGTGGATATGTGGTTACTCAGGGAAGTATCAAAGATATAATTAATTCTCCCTCATCAATCACAGGAAAATATCTTAAAGGTGAGTTGAAAATTGAAATTCCCAAAAAAAGAAGAAAGCCGGGTGATAGATGGCTTATTATTGAAGGAGCAAAGGGGTTTAACCTTAAAAATATTACTGTAAGAATTCCTCTAGGGCTTTTTGTATGTATAACAGGGGTCTCAGGTTCAGGCAAGAGTACACTTGTTGTTGAGACAATTTATAAGGCTTTAAAAAGAATTCTTTATAATTCTCCTGAAACTCCTGCTCCTTACGATAATATTAAGGGTGTTAAAAATATAGATAAAATAATCAATATTGATCAATCACCCATAGGAAGGACACCCCGTTCGAACCCTGCAACCTATACAGGTGTTTTTACTCCAATAAGAGAACTTTTTGCTTCTTTACCTGAAAGTAAAATAAGAGGTTATAAACCAGGAAGATTTTCCTTTAATGTTAAAGGTGGAAGATGTGATGCTTGTGATGGACAGGGATATAATATTATTGATATGCTATTTTTACCGAGTGTTCATGTCCCATGTGATGTATGTAAAGGCAAAAGATATAACAGGGAAACCCTTGAAATAAAATATAAAGGCAAAAATATTGCTGATGTGCTTGATATGTCTGTAAAAGAAGCTTATGAGTTTTTTGAAAATATTCCACAGATTAAAAGAAAATTAAAACTTCTTATGGATGTTGGACTTTCTTATATAAAACTCGGACAACCTGCTACCACCCTTTCAGGAGGAGAGGCACAGAGAATAAAACTCGCAAAAGAACTTTCAAAAATAGCCACAGGAAAAACCCTTTATATTCTGGATGAGCCAACCACAGGACTTCATTTTGATGATATTAAAAAATTATTGAATGTTTTGCATTTACTTGTTGATAAAGGAAATACTGTAATTGTTATTGAACATCAACTTGATGTGATAAAATCAGCCGACTGGATTATTGATCTGGGTCCTGAAGGAGGTGATGAAGGCGGTTATATAGTTGCTGAAGGTCCACCCGAAGAAATCGCAAAATGTGAAAATTCCTATACAGGAAGATTTTTAAAAGAAATTCTAAATATAAAAGAGGAACAGAGAATAAAAGTATGAAAGAAATTTACAAATTTATATCAAAAAAGGAACTTTTAAACAAAGTAAAAGAGGCTCTTGATGAAGATACAAAAAAAGGAGACATTACAAGTAATTTAATATTCAAAGATAAAGAGTATGCAAAATTCAGTTTAATCTCAAAAAATAACGGAATACTTTGTGGTACAGAGATTTTTACTGTGGTATTTAAACAGATTGATAAAAATATCAAGGTAAAATGGTTTAAAGAAGATGGAGATTTTATTAAAAAAAATGAAAAAATTGCTGAAATTGAGGGGAAAATTAAATCTGTTTTAAAAGGAGAAAGAGTAGCTTTGAATTTTCTTTCTCATTTAACAGGTATTGCTACTCAGACATATGAATTAAAGAAAAGGGCTGGAAATTTGATAATAAAAGATACAAGAAAGACAATTCCACTTTTGAGAAAAATTCAGAAGTATGCTGTATATATCGGTGGTGGGAAAAACCACAGAATGAGTCTTTCTGATGGAATTATGATTAAGGATAATCATAAGAAATTGAAAGGGTTGAAAAATATACTGGAAATTATCAGGAAAAAGAAACTTGAGAAAAAAGTGATTCTTGAGGTTGAAAATTTAAAAGAATTTGAACTCGCCATTAAATATGGAATATCTTATATAATGCTTGATAATATGAAAATTGAAGATATAAAAAAAGCTGCCAAACTTGCAGGAAAAAAAGTTTTTCTTGAAGCAAGTGGAAATATAAATTTTGAAAATATAAAAAGATATAAAAATCTTGGAATTAAGGCTGTTTCATGTGGTTTTTTAACACATTCCGTAAAATCTTTTGATTTTTCACTTGAAGCAGAGGAGGTTATTTAATGGATGGTGAAACAAAGGAAAAAATTGAGAAAATTCTTGAATTAAAGAAAAAAAAGAATGCTCTTATATTGGCTCATAATTATCAGATACCTGAGATACAGGATGTTGCTGATTTTGTGGGTGATTCATTGGGACTTTCACAAAAAGCAAAGGAAACGGATAAACCGATAATTGTATTCTGTGGTGTTCTTTTTATGGCTGAAACAGCAAAAATTTTGAATTCTGAGAAAAAGGTTTTAATTCCTGATTCTGAGGCAGGTTGCTCACTTGTAGAAAGTATAACGATTGAAGATGTAAAAAAATGGAAAGAAAAGCATCCGGAAGCAGTTGTTGTGGGGTATATAAATACATCTGCAGAGGTAAAAGCAGAATGTGATTATATTTGCACATCAAGCAATGCTGTCAAAGTTATAGAAGCGATTCCTGAGGATAAAGAGATTTTATTTCTTCCTGACATGTTTCTGGGTTTTTATGTTCAGAGGAAAACAAAAAGAAAGAATCTGCATATCTGGCCTGGAGAGTGCCATGTTCATGCAGCAATCAGGATTGAGGATATAAAAAAGGCTTCAGAGGAACATAAAAATGCTGAACTTTTGATACATCCTGAGTGTGGTTGTTCTTCATCATGTATGTATCTGGCAGAGGAAGGTTCAATAAAAGGAGAAATACTTTCAACAAGCGGAATGATAAAATATGCTGAAAATTCTGAATCTCAAGAATTTGTGGTTGCAACAGAAATCGGAATATTGCATCCTTTAAAAAAGAATTTACCCGAGAAAAGATTTTATCCTGTAAATGAGAATGCAATATGTGAGTACATGAAAAAAATCACAGTTGATAAATTGCTTAAAAGTTTAGAAGAAGAAATTTATGAAATAAATGTGCCTGAAGAGATAATGAAAAAGGCAAGAAAAGGAATAGAAAGAATGCTTGAGATTACCTGATTAAAAATATTTTCTTTTTGATAAATTTCTTCTTTCCTCTTTCTAACTTTATAAAATAAATACCAGATTTAAGGTTTAATACTTCTTTATAAATTCCTTTTTTAAAGTTTTTATTAAATACCTTTCTACCTGATATATCGAATATCTCAAATCCTATTTCAAAAGGTGTATTTATAAGAATGGTTCTGTTTTTTATTTTTAGTAAAAAATTATTTTCCCTTATTTCCTTCTCCTGTATTTCAAGCATTCTCTGTAGAATACTTATTCCTTTAATTTTATTTTTGTTCCTATCAACAAAGAAAAGGGAATCGGTATATATTGAATCTCCCTCTGTAACAGTTGGATTACCCCCATCAGTTGAAAACTGTATTAAAAATATAGTGTCATTTAAAAGTTCTATTCTTGTTATCTCTCCATTACCACTGAGCCAGGAGTGGTTGTAAGAAAGTTTAAACACAGAATCAATATTGGATTTATCCACTGAATCCATTAATATAACAGGTTCTGAAAATTTTATTATGGTGTGATCAAAAATAGAATTTGGATTCGGAGAGAAAGGGGAATAATCATAAAAAATTGCAAATTCAATAAAAGGATTTTTGCTATCAAGTGTTCCGACTGTTTTTATTTTTCCAGGTATAATTGGATTGCCTCCTAAATCTTCTATTGGATTATTTGAGCTCACATTTATTGAATCATCTCTTAAGATTGGTTCTTCTCCTGAGCCATTAAATAAAATCAATAGTGTATCCTCTGATTTCCATGCTGTTTGGATTGTGTAACCAGAGTTCAACCAGCTTCCTCTGTCAAGAGGAAACCAGGAGTCAAGGGATTCAGGTGGTACAGAAGGGATGTTTGTTTTTTCAGAAAAGATTAATTTAACAGTATCTCCTGTATTGGCACCGTCATCAGGAGTGATTCCATCTGTTAAAATTACTCTTTTAAGCCTTGGAGGATTTAAATCGTCATAAGAACCACCAATAATTCCCGATGAAAGATTGGAATTTCCCCATAAATCTTCTATAAATCTTTTTATTATCTTTAAAGTGTCCCCAGGCTGGGGTGGAGAGAAGGAATTGAAAACGAAAATTTCAAGAGTATCATTACTTATCCATCTTACAGAATCAGACCCTGCAAGGGTATTTCCATTTGAAATATAAAATAGCGTATCAATCCCTGTAATATCTATTTGAGGTCTATTGGTTTTTTCATTGAATACCACAACAAGGCGGTCATCCGGGTCAATTCCATTTTGAGAAACATTTCCATCACTTATAAAACATTCAGATATTATAGGCCCTGTTGTATCAATATCGTAGGTAAAGTATATTTTATCAACTCTCGGTGTTTTACCCGAAGGTGTTTTGTAAATTAATATACGGTATTGAAAATATCTGAATTTTGGATTTAAATGTGTTATTGTATCTCCATTTGATTGAAATGGAATAAATCCCCAGGAGGGAGCTGTCTGGAGTGAATCAAGTGTATCCCCTCTTATTTGGATTTTAACATAATTAAGAGAATCTCCTTCAACGAAAACTCTTCTAAAAATTGTTGCTCCAGCATTTTCATTTCTTGATATAAAAATTGAAGACTCAAGAAATCCTTGGGAAGGATATGAGGTTTTGTAGACAATTGCTCCATTATAAGTCCCTATCAATAATTCATAATCTTTATTCTGATAAATTGAATATCCTTTAGATATATAAAAAAGAGTATCCCATTTAACTCTGTCTGTAGTTCTATACACACCTTTTGAGGTTAGAGCATAAATATTGTTGTCTTTACCTGCTATTATTGAATTGAAAAGAACAGAATTGTCAAGCTGTATACTGTCAATTTTTATCAAGGTATTCCCTGAATAATCAAATACCAATATGTAGGCTATCTGTGTATTTGACACGGGAACATAAAGGAATCCTGATAGAGAGTCGAAAATCGGATGTCCGATTATTATATTTTTAAAGGTATTGTAAAATTTTCTCCAGCTTGAAGAGATGTAAGGAGAGTCAGTATAGTAAATATTTTCACCACCTGCCTTTAAGATCCCAATTGCCACTGTGTCGGCTTTATTGTTAAAATATGAAAATACAAGGTCCTTTAAGTTTGAATTCCAAGTCACATACATATAGCTCACGGAAGAAAAATCAGGGTTTGGAGAGTAATAAAGATTATAAGCTCCATCAGTTGTTATATTGATGAAGCCCTTATAGTAAAATATTTTGTTACATTCCCGAGGTGAGGGTGAGATGTTCTTTAAGAAAAAACTCTGTCCTTTATTGGAGGAGACAAGTAATAGATACGAATTGTCAGTTTTTCCAGAAAAATACCAATAATTTAAATTTCTAAAAAAGTCATTATAAGAAGAAACTTGAAAGGGGGATAAAGGTGAAAATATTTCCGGTTGACTCCCATTTATTGATATATAAACTTTCCCAGGGAATGATTTTAAAATAAAAATGGTATCATTCCCTACTTCTTCTATATTGTTTATCCTTGATATTGAATCAGAACTATTTTCTCTCAGATCCCATAAAGGAAAAGAGGATATAAATTTTAGACTTAAAAAACCTTTAGGTCTATAAATATCTATATTATCTGTTTGGAGAAATTTGGTGGTATCTAAAAAATAAAACTGTTTATCCCCTCCTGACCAATCTGCCTGAGACCATATATTAAAAAAAATAATAAAGAAAAGAACCATTAATAAATTTTAAAGAAAACTTAAGATATTTTCAAATATTGATAGGCAGTCAGGGAATTCTGTTAAAAAAATCCTTTAGTTTCTCAAGTGTTACAGGTTTTTCCAGATAGGGGACCTCATGTGGAATCAAAGAATTAGGAGAACCTGTAATAAAGAATGTCCTTTTGGAAAGCTCAGAATAATTTCTCTTTATATATTCATACACTTCTCTTCCATTTTTTTCAGGCATTATAAGGTCAAGAAGTATATAGTCAGGTTTTTCTTCTTTCAATTTTTCTTCAAAATCCTCAAATCTGCTGAAATTCTTAACCTGAAACCCGAGTTTTTCAAGCATTTTTGCTATTGTAAAACCTGCAAGTTCATCGTCATCAAGATAAAAAATCCTTTTCATGTTTAAAATATTAAAATTGCCTTAACAAAAAAATCAAATTTTTAAGAATTTTTTGGTGTAAAAAAAATTTACACCCCCTCTTTCCGGAGGGGGTGTGTTGTTACATTTTTTTATTTTCTGTTCTTACTTTTATCTTTATCTTATTTTGGGGGTATGGGAATCGGGGGGAGTATTGGGCCTTTATTGAGTTTCATTTTGAAACCTCCTCTTTTCTTTTAGGGGATTTGAACCCGAGACCCCATTTAGATGCAAAATATATACCAGAGATTAGTTTTTGAAATTTTTTGTTGAGTTACAGAGAGATTTTAAATTTAGAAAATTCCGAAATCCTTAAGTTTCTGTAATAAAGATTGTCTTGAAATTTTTAAAATTTTTGCTGCTTCTGATTTGTTCCATTTGGTAAAGTTTAGTACTTCAAGGATATATTTCTTTTCCATTTCTTTTAAGGAGATAAATCTTTTTTCCTCTTTTATTTCTCTTATTTCTTTTGGAAAATGCTCAGGACCTATTAATTCTCCAGGTTTAGCATTCAAAACAGCTGCTTCAAATGCAAATTTTAATTCTCTTACATTGCCGGGCCAGGGATATTTATATAAATAATCCCATGTTTCATGTTTTATTCTTATTTTTTCTGTGATTCCATGTCTTTTCCTTATGTCATCTATAAAGTGAGTAATCAAAACAGGTATATCATCTGTTCTTTCTCTTAAAGGAGGGAGATAGAAATAAATGCCTTTTAATCTGTAGTAAAGGTCCTGTCTTATTTCTCCTTTTTTTACCTTTTCTTCTATTTCAGGTAAAGCAGTTGCAATAATCATGACATCTATTTCTTTTTCTTTAGTGGACCCCAGCGGACGAATTTTCCCTGTATCAAGAAATCTCAGGAGTTTATCCTGTAAAGAAGGAGGAATTGATTCAATGTTTTCAAGAACAAGTGTTCCATTGTCTGCCTGTTCAATAAGACCTATTTTGTCCTCAAATGCTCCTGTGAATGCTCCTTTCTTATACCCAAATAACTCACTCTCAGCAAGTGTCTCGGGGAAGTCATTAAATGAGAAAAATACAATTGGTCCTTTTTTCCTTATGCTTGCACGATGAATTGTATCTGCGAGGAGGGTTTTACCTGTTCCTGTTTCTCCGACTATTAAAATTGGAATAGGTTTTTCCAGGTTTTTAATCCTATCTATCAGACTTGTAATCTTGGCTATGAAATCTCTTGTCCCTACAATTTCCCCTATCCTTTCTATTTCTTTTAATTTTTCTTCAACTTTTCTTTTTTCTTCCTCAATTTTTTCTTTTTCTTCTTCAATTCTTTCTATTAATCTATTTCTCTGATAGGATATCGTAAAAACATCAGCCATTATTCGAACAAGTTCAAAATCCTCATCTGTAAACTCTTTTTTCCTCTTTGAATCAAGATATATAGCACCAAACGGTTTATCATTATAATACAGTGGGACACAGAGAATTGACCTTATTCTGAATTTTCTTATACTTTCCCTTTTCTTTAAATCCGGATCAAGGAAAGCATCTGGAACATAAAAATGAGCTCCCTTTTTTGTTGCATCCTTAAGAGAACTCATCGATATGTCTATAAGGTCTTTACCCACTTTTTTTCTGTATGTACCATAGAGAGCTTTTATCTCAAATATTTCTTTTTCATCGTCTTTTCTCAGAACAATCATTCCTCTCTCTGTGTCCGTGGCTTTAACAAGTATTTCAATAGTTTTATTCAAAAATTCTTTTTCGTTGTTATATTTTGAAGCATAGATAAGATAACTTCTGAAGATATCCCATTTTTCTTTTTTTCTGATTCCTCCAAAGGATGACATTTTTATAATTTCATTTTTGATATTATTTAATTCATTTCTTATGAATTCATCTGTCAATTTTTCAGAAATTTTGGTGATAAAGTTATCAATCTTGGGCAAGATTCCAGATTCTGTAAGTTTTGTTTTATCTTTTAAATTTAAAATTACTCTTGTAAAGATAATGAAATCTTTTAAAAATCCTACATTTTTGGAAAAATTTGAAGATGACCTTGAGAATTTGTCAAATTCTGTAAGAGAGTCTACAAATTTATTAGTGATTAAATTATTAATGGCTTTTATTAAGTGCATAAAACTATTAACGTATTCAGAAGGATAGACTATGTTATTTAATTTTTTTAATATTTCTTTCTTTATTTTTTCATCTTTTTCTATATTAAGGAGGTAAAGTAATAAAAGTTCTAATTTTTCCCTTTCATAATTTTCAATTTTTCTGTAATTATTCACTAACTTCTTTGCTATCTCTTCTACTTTGGGGAGATTATTTATTATTGAGAAATAAAGTTGAGTGTTTTCAAATGACATGATTCTGTAATGATAGGGATAAATATTTTCAACATATGATTCATAGGTTTTTAGTATTTCAACAAATTTTCTGTTTTCATTTTTTATTCTCAGATATTTTAGATACTCATCTGTCAAATCAATTAATTTTGAATATAGTTTATACCTTTTTGAAAGTTCTATTGCTTTTTCAAAATATAGGGATGGGTCCTCGTTTTTTAATATATTAAGCTTTGCATAAACTGAAATTACATAGGGTTCCACATAGGATAAATTTATACTTTCAAATACAATATCAATTCTCTTTTTTATATTTTCAAGAAAATTTAAGTCTTTTTCGTCTTTATAAAATTCAAATCTCAAAAACTCTAAGAGTAACAGAATTCGTGGAAATATTCTTGCAATCTTATAAAACTCATTTAATTTATTTACATATCTGAATGCCCTGCCTTTTCTTCCTATTATATATAAAAATTCGAGATAATAGAGTAAAAACAAGTAACTTCTGTACGTTTCTCCGTGTTTCTTTGCATTGAACAGACTCTTTTTATAAGCTATATCTGCTTTTGCTATATCTCCTTTTAATTCATAATAATATGCTTCAATACGATGAAATAAGGCAAGATTGATGGGGCTGGCTTTTAAATAATATTTAAATCTATAGATTCTTATTACCTTTCGTAATTCTTCAATGTCTCCAATATTAATAAGTATCTGTCCCCTCCACAATAATGCTTCTTCTGATTTCATATCTTTTACTGCTTCATACGCTTTTTCAAATTCTCCCTTTGTGTAAAGGTATAAGGAGTAGAGAAGCTGATACTCCTCTATGTCTTTTTGTTTCAAAAACCTCAATATTTTGTTTAATTTCTGATTTTCTTTTTTGAAGCCAAGTAAATAGTTAAAATAACTTCTTAATATTTTGGGAGGTATCTTACTTAATTTTATCTTTTCTGGAAAATTGTTGAAGAACTTAATAAGATAATCCTCATTTTCTTCTCCGATAATTTTAATTTCCTCCTCTATCTGTTTAAGATAATTATAGTCATTAAACTGGAGTGCAGAAATGGTTAATAACAATTTTCCTTCTTTTGAGAGTTCTTTAATCTTTCTTAATTTTTCGTAAATCTTTTTATAAGGTATTTTTGTATCTATTTCATAAAGAGATATAAAATAGTCATGTATTCTTTCTATTAAGTTTTTCTTAAGAAGTTTTTCAATTGGTTCACTTCCGAAGATTGTTTCAGCTTCATAAGAATTCAACTTTCCAAAGAAGTTTATTGTGGATATTATCTCTTTTTCATTTTTCTTTATTTCTGGTTTTTTCTTTAACTCAGTTTCGAGCTCAACAACTTTTTTTACAGTTTTTATTACATTAAATATATTTTTTAAATTAGATTTATTTCTTCTTATGAATTTTTTTATCAAATCCTGTTTCATTAATAAACCTGTATTCTCCTCTAAATAGGCAAGTATTTTTTCTTCCTCAGTTTTATTCAATTTTATTCTTTTGCCTTTTATTGTTCTATTCGTGTCTTCAATAAAAAGTGCTAATTTTTTGTATTTAACCGTATCTTCAAGACCCTTAAGGAATCTTTTGAAACTTTCTTTTCCGTACGGGGGATCAGTTATAATTACTGCAAACTTTGTATTAGAACGCAAATTCAATAAATGATTTATTATAAAAGGATACAGGTTATTCTCAGGAATTGTTAAGTAAGGTATTTTCCCTCCTTCAATCAAAAGTGCATTCATTTCTGCTCTTATTTCAGATAAGAATTTTCTAAGCAGAAAGGTTTTACCACTTCCTTCTTCTCCCTCTATAATATAAATTCCTTCTCCTTTTTTCTTCATTACATTTACAAGTTCCTTTTTTAGTTTTTCGTTTTCTTTATTAATAAACTCAAATTCGTTGATATAGAATCTATTTTCTTTAAAAACTTCTTCCAGAATCTGTGAAGCAGTTGGTCTTCTTCTCGGGTCTTTAATGAGAGCTTTTTCAAGAATCTTTTTTAAAAGTCCGTTTTTAACTTTTTTCTTCCATTTTTCTTCAAGGAATAACTCTCTATATTTAGTGAAATCATCTATTCTATCTCCTGTGAATATTTCATACAATATTACTCCTGCTGAAAAGACATCTGATTTATGGGTATTTTTCTTTCCTTCAATCACCTCAGGAGCCGAATAGAGAACTGTTCCCCTTCTTGCTCTTTGTTTCTTATTTCCTGAAGCAAGTCCGAAGTCTGAAAGGACAGGTAATTGAGAATTTTCATCTGGAAATAAAATATTCTCAGGTTTTATATCAGCATGTACCACATTATTTTTCTCCAGATAGGCAAGAATATCAAAGAGATTTTTTGAAAAACTTAGAAGGTCAATACTTTCACCTCTATCTATTCTTTCTTTTAAATTTCCACCTTTTAAATATTCAAGTAAGAGTACTGATTTATAATCCGGGTAAAAATAGAAATCAAGTGCCTTGATAATCCCAGGATGGTTAAGGTTAAATAGTAATTTGAATTCGTTATAGAGTTCTGTGTGATTGGTAGAAGTTGTTTCCTTTATTACTAAATGGTTACCCCCTGGTTCTTTCCCCAGAAACACTTTATAATTTTCAGTCTCGTATAATATTCGTTCTCTTTTAATTACCCCGTCTATTTCATATGACCATGCTCTTTGTTTCATAGTATGACCTCTTCTCTCCTGTCCGAATGACACTGTATGTTCACTGACACTGGGAGTGATGTAATATGACAGGGATAGGTCTCAATATGTACATCAAGTGCAGTTATTCTTCCTCCAAGTCCCATTGGACCTATTCCTAATTTATTAATCTCTTCAAGAAGTTCTTCTTCAAACTCTGCATAAAAGGGGTCTGGATTTCTATGTCCAAGAGGTCTTGCTGTAGCTTTTTTTGCAAGAAAAGCAGAATATTCAAATGTTCCCCCAATACCAACTCCCACCACAATAGGAGGACACGGATTTGCTCCTGCTTTCTTTACTGTTTCAATCACAAATTTCTTTACCCCCTCCTTACCCTCACCTGGTAATAACATTTTAAAAGCACTCATATTCTCACTTCCTCCTCCTTTTGGCTCAAATATAATTTTAAGATTATCACCAGGAACAATGTCAAAATGGATTACAGGAGGAGTGTTATCGCCTGTATTTTTTCTTCTTAAAGGGTCTTCAACAATAGATTTCCTTAGATAACCTTCAGTGTATCCCTTCCTCACTCCTTCAATAAGAGCATCTTTTAAAGAACCTCCTTCAATTTTAACATTTTCACCGACTTCTACAAACAAAACAGCAAAACCTGTGTCCTGACAAAGAGGCCTTTTATCTTCTTTAGCAACTTCTATATTTTTCAAAATCTGATTGAGAACTTCTTTACCAAAAGAGGATTCTTCCTTTTTATAGGCTTCCTGTAATGCATTTATAACATCTGGTTTCAATTCATGAGTAGCTTTTATACACATGTTTTTCACTTCTTCAACGATTTTTTCATATTTTATTATCTTCATTTTTACCCTCCTGAATTAAATTTTAACACTTTAAAATTATAATATGAATCTTCCATTTTTAGAAAATATTCGCCTCTAATCCTTCTTATTTGTAGTCTTTTTATATCATGACACAAAAAATTGTCTCTTCTTATCTCAATAATACATGCATCAAGACCATCGTTTTCTCTTGCTGGTTCAAAACGGTAAGGAATTCCGGTTAAGAATCTTTTTATTATAGGTTCTCTCTCTCCACCTATAATTGAATCAAAACTTCCTGTCATTCCCACATCCGATATATAACCTGTGCCCTTTGGAAGAATAATATTATCAGCAGTTTGCACATGTGTATGTGTTCCAATAACTGCACTCACTTTCCCATCTGCATAATACCCGAAAGCAATCTTCTCAGAAGATGCCTCTGCATGGAAATCAACAATTATGGGTAATTTTATTTTCTTTAAAACTTCATCAAGCTTTCTGAAAGGACAGTCAAGAGGGTTCATAAAAACTCTTCCCATAAGGTTTACAACATAAAGTTCTGTTCCATAAATATTGAACTTCGCAAACCCTCTTCCTGGAACAGAGTCAGGGTAATTAAGGGGTCTCAAAATATCACTCTTTGTGTCAATCCATTTTAATATTTCTTTTTTGTCCCATATATGGTTACCACTTGTGAGGCAATTTACTCCTATGGACACAACCTCATTATAGATTTTTTCTGTTATTCCATTTCCATGGGCTGCATTTTCAATATTTGCAATGACAAAATTTATGTTAAAATTTTTTTTTATAAAAGGTAAAAATTTTTTTAATGCTCTTCTTCCTGTTCTCCCCACAATATCACCGATGAATAAAACATTAAGGGTGTCCATTGATATAAATTTTTTTCGCCAGAATTAAATCGTTCAATACAAGTTCTTCTTCCTTAGGATTTTGTAGAATTCTTGAAGGATGAAGGGTTATAACAACATGAATTCCTTTGAATTTGTAAATAGAGCCTCTTTCTCTCATAACAGAAATTTTTCTTCCTGTAAGGACATGGGAAGCAAACCTACCCAGAGCTACAATTACTCTTGGTTTTATTATTTCTATTTGCTTCTCAAGATATGGATAACACATTTTAAGTTCATTTTCTTCAGGGTCTCTATTTCTGGGAGGACGACATTTAAGGGTGTTCATTATATATACACCTTCTCTTCTAATTCCGGCTCTTGCCATGATTTCATTTAATTTCTTTCCTGCTCTTCCGATAAAGGGGAGCCCCTGTTTGTCTTCCTCGGCTCCGGGTGCCTCACCTATGAAAACAAAACCTGTAAGTGGGTTTCCGTCACCGAACACAACATTTGTTCGTGTTTTATATAAAGGGCACCTTCTGCACCTTGACACTCTTTTTGATAATCTCTCAAGTGCCTCATTTACTTTAAGATTATCACGTTCAATAATTATATTTTTTTCTCCTATAACTTCGCTGATGTAAAATAAAACTTCGTAGGGATTTATTTTCATTGTATAATTTCTGATATTTTTTTACATATTTCAACAGCAGCCTTTGCTTTTTCAATCCTCCCGAAATCAAAAATCTTTTTGTTACTTGTTATTATTTTCATATCTATAAATTGAGAGCCCATTGTTTTTACTGTGTTAAGAATTATTAAATCAAGTTTTTTCTCTTTTAATTTTTTATATGCAATTTCTACATCAGGTTTATCTTCAAGAGCAAAACCGATGAATTTTGTATTTCCTTTGATTTTACTCAATTCTTTTATGACATCAGGATTTCTTTTAAATTCAATTTTTAAACTTCTAACATTTTTCTTTATTTTTCTTTCAACTTTTTTTGATGGTCTGAAGTCAGAAAGTGCAGCGCACATAATAAGTGCATCATATTTTTCTTTTTTTAACTCTTTTTTTAATTCCTTTAAAAAATCAAGTGTGGTATAAATTCTTTTTACATCAGCAGGAAGTTCAAAATCAGTCTTTCCTGCAATTGCCTTTACGTCAGCCCCCATTATTTTTAGAATCTTGTAAAGAGCATACCCCATTTTGCCTGATGATTTGTTTGTAATAACCCTTACAGAATCTATCTCCTCTTCTGTTCTCCCAAATGTTAAAAGAACTTTTTTCCCTTTCAGCTTTTCTTTCAGGTTAATCACTTTTTCAATTTCCTTTACTATCTCTTTAGGTTCTTTTAATCTTCCTTTACCAAATGTGAGGTCAGACATTTCACCTTCAAGAGGCTCAATAACAAAGACCCCCTGTTTTTCAAGATTTAGAAGATGAGCTTTCAGAATTTCATTCTCATAAAGGGTTGGATGCATACAGGGAGCTATAATTTTTGGGGTCTGCGAGGTGTGAAACAGAAGTGAAAGGAGATCATCTGTAATACCTGTGGAAACTTTGGAGATGAAATTAAAGGTCGCAGGAATGATTGCTATAAGGTCTGCCTCTTTTGAAAGTTTTACATGTATGGGAACTCTATTATCTTCAATTTCAAACATATCATAATATACTTTTTCACCTAAAAGAGAAGTCAGGCTGAGAGGTGTTACGAAATTCAAAGCATTTTTTGTTAATACAGGGATTATTCTGTAACCCCTTTTAAGAAGTAATCTACCTACAGAGATTGCTTTGAAAGCAGCAATACTTCCGGTTATTCCGAGGATTATGTTCAAAGTGTTCCCTTTCTTGTCTCAATCTCACCTTCTTTATAATGTTTTAAGGCATCAATTATGGCTTTTTTCCCGGGTGAATCTATGTTTGTTCCAAAAAGTTCCTTAATAATCCTTCTGGTTTCTTTCATCACAATCACAAGTCCCTTGAATTTATTTGTTTCTTTTTCAAGGATATCCTCAACTGCAAAATCTGTTAATTTTTCTTTCTCCATTTGAATTCACTTTCTGAGTATGGGCCGTCGGGGATTCGAACCCCGGACCCCTGGATTAAAAATCCAGTGCTCTTCCTACTGAGCTAACGGCCCGTAGTTTTTATTATAATATCTATTATGGAAAAAATTCAAGAGGAACTTATAA
>Ga0209426_1000949_pt1 | contig 22013 bp, 24 predicted proteins | sample Deesub1362B_J571_FD_187697 | JGI IMG/M metagenome (GOLD analysis project Ga0209426, IMG submission 187697) | Deep oceanic, basalt-hosted subsurface ecosystem from Juan de Fuca Ridge flank, Pacific Ocean, CORK Borehole 1362B_J2.571 (SPAdes)... ...
GTTCGCACATCTCTTTAACTTCGTTTTGCCATTGTTGATTCAGATCAGCATCATTGAGCACCTGATCAACCAACCATGCACCAGTTGTTGGTGGGCTTGAGTAGATACGACGTACCGTTGCTTTTAACTGACCGAATGTGCATTTTGCTGCTTCAGCATCGTCACATACGAAAGTTAAACCACCAACACGCTCACCATAAAGTGAGAAGATTTTAGAGAACGAGTTGCTTACGATAAAGTTCAAACCAGCTTGGTCTAAAGCGCGAATTGCATAAGCATCTTGTTCCATGCTATCGCCAAAGCCTTGATAAGCGATGTCGAGGAATGGAATCAAGTTACGCTCTTTTAATACTGCAATGACTTGATCCCACTGTGCTGGATTTAGATCAGCACCTGTCGGGTTATGGCAGCAAGGGTGTAACAATACGATGCTTTGCTCTGGCAAAGTTTTTAATGTAGACAACATGCCATCAAAATCAACGCCACGTGTTTCAGCATCGAAATATGGATAGTAGTTGCTCTTGATGCCAGCACCGTTGAAAATCGCAACATGGTTATCCCACGTTGGTTGGCTCACCCAAACTTCTGAATTTGGGAAATAAGTTTTTAAGAAATCTGCACCAACTTTTAATGCACCTGAACCACCAAGAGTTTGTATGGTAGCAACACGACCTTGTTGAATTGCAGGGCTATTTGCACCAAACAATAACGCTTGAATCGCTTCACGGTAAGGTTTAAAACCTTCCATTGGTAGATAAAGTTTGGTTTGAGTATTTTTAGGTGCAATACGTTTTTGAGCTTCGATAATAGTTTCGAGCTGTGGAACGATACTGTCTTCGTTATAGTACAAACCAATACTTAGATTAACCTTTTCAGCGCGTGGATCAGCATTAAACTGTTCCATTAAAGAGAGAATCGGGTCGCCTGCATAAGGTGGGATATGTTGAAACATTAACAATGTCCTTTTATTCAACAAGGTGCATGGATGTATCTTGCGGAGCATGACTCCAGATGCCCAATAATGTACCAATAAAGCGCCTATGAAGCACGCTGTTATTTACATTTCTAGTGTAGGGTCTGTTGACATTTCACAGATGCTTGCGACAGAGGACATTTTTTAGACGGTACAAGGCATGTTTAGCGAAATTTAGTTATTCTAAATGAGCGAAACATAACGCAGTAACGACAAAAATGTTCCTGTCCCGCAGGGTTATGGCTAAAACCTCCCTAAACTGCGTTATGAAACTTGACAAGGGAAGGCCATTGCCTGCGTTTCATGTCTTGTTTATGTTGTTTTAGCCGATAACGCAATGCATGGCTGAAATATCAACAGACCCTATTATTTACTTACAAAAATTTGTAGCAAAGCACTCGATTATAAAGATTGTCTACAATCAAGCTGTCATACCATAGTCGTAGCATAAGCAATATCAATGAGTCCAAAGATATACAAAATTGAGCGTAGATCAATTGCAATAAAATCATAAACATTTGTTTTATTTATACTTATTATGGTTTTTATGACGGTTTTGAATGATTCTAATCAGAATGGATAGAATGTCTGACTGACTGCACAGGTCTATTTTATTGTCGACAATCCTATTGCATTATTTCTATTATCCCGTTATAAAATCATCAAAACTGTAGAGATTGTCGACAATATGCAAGATACCCTTGTTCCTCAAGCCATCAGCACGAGTCAGAGTATTACTCTGACGGAACACGTATTTAAGCAAATTCAATCGGCGATTGTATTAGGACAAATTCCTGCGGGCAGTAAAATTTCTGAGCCTGAGTTAGCGCGTATTTACGGGATTAGTCGTGGTCCATTGCGCGAGGCGATTCATCGTCTCGAAGGGCAGCGATTGGTTGAGCGTACGGCACATGTTGGCGCGCGAGTTGTTTCTCTTTCTCTACAACAATTTAAAGAACTTTACCAAATTCGTGCTTCACTTGAAGGCTTAGCTTGTAAGCTGGCTGCACAGCATATTGATAAAAAACAAATCTTAGCATTGCGTGATGTGTTGCGAATGCATGCTGAAGATGAAAATTTTAAAGCAGGTAAGGGTTATTACCTACAAGAAGGTCAAGACGATTTCCATTACTGCATTATCAAAAGCAGTGGCAATAAAACCTTAGAAAAAATGTTATGTGACGAGCTGTATCACCTCATCCGTATGTACCGAATTCAATTTTCAAACACCCCAAATCGACCGAGCAAAGCTTGGGACGAACATATCCGCATTTTAGATGCGATCGCAGAAGGTGACGGTGAACTTGCCGAAATGCTAATGCACCGTCACATCAATGCATCTTACAAAATTGTTGAGCAAACATTGCTGCAAACCCAAGGAGAACATCAACATGGCTAAATCTGCTGGTCAGCTATTCCGCGACGCGGTCGCAAATGAAAAACCATTACAAGTGGTTGGTGCGATTAACGCCAATCATGCATTGTTAGCAAAACGTGCAGGCTATAAAGCAATTTATTTGTCAGGTGGTGGTGTTGCCGCAGGTTCGTTAGGTTTACCTGATTTAGGGATTAGTAACCTTGATGATGTATTGACGGATGTACGCCGTATTACTGATGTCTGTGATCTCCCATTATTGGTTGATGTGGATACAGGTTTTGGTGCTTCAGCATTCAACATTGCACGTACTACTAAATCAATGATTAAGTTCGGTGCAGCAGCGATGCACATCGAAGACCAAGTGGGTGCAAAGCGTTGTGGACACCGTCCAAACAAAGCAATCGTGACCCAACAAGAAATGGTGGATCGTATTAAAGCTGCGGTTGATGCGCGTACTGATGAAAACTTTGTGATCATGGCGCGTACTGATGCACTTGCAGTTGAAGGTTTACAAGCAGCAATTGATCGTGCAGGTGCGTATATTGAAGCTGGTGCGGATATGTTGTTCCCTGAAGCGATCACTGAATTGGCGATGTACAAGCAATTTGCTGATCTGACCAAAGTTCCAGTATTAGCAAACATTACTGAATTTGGTTCTACACCATTATTCACGACTGAAGAATTGGCTTCTGCGGATGTGAGCATTGCGTTGTACCCACTTTCAGCATTCCGTGCGATGAATAAAGCAGCGGAAAATGTGTATGTGACTTTGCGTCAAGAAGGCACACAGAAGAACGTTGTTGACACCATGCAAACCCGTCAAGAATTGTATGAACGCATTAACTACCATGCATTTGAACAATACCTAGATGGAACTTTCGCAAAGAATAAATAAGGAATCCCCCTAAATCCCCCTTTGTAAAGGGGGACTTCCCTCCCTTTGGAAAAGGGAGGGCTAGGGAGGGATTTTTGTATTAACCCAAAGATATAAAAAAGGACAATCTTATGAGCAGTAATGAAACTCCAACAGGCTTCAAGCCAAAAAAATCAGTTGCGTTAAGTGGTCAAGTTGCAGGTAACACAGCACTTTGTACAGTGGGTCGTAGTGGTAATGACTTGCACTATCGTGGTTATGACATTCTTGACCTTGCAGTGGGTAGCGAATTTGAAGAAGTTGCGCACTTGCTTGTACATGGCAAACTTCCAAACAAAGCTGAGTTGAAAGCCTATAAAGCAAAACTGAAAGCACTTCGTGGCTTACCAGCAGCATTGAAAACTGCACTTGAGCAGTTACCACCATCTGCACACCCAATGGACGTGATGCGTACGGGCGTTTCAGTTCTAGGTTGTTTAACGCCTGAACATGAAGATCACAATGAAGCGGGTGCGAAAGACATCGCTGATAAATTGATGGCAAGCTTGGGTTCAATGTTGTTGTATTGGTACCACTTCAGCAACAACGGTCGTCGTATCGAAGTTGAAACGAATGATGATTCAATCGCTGCGCATTTCCTCCATTTACTGCATGGCGAAGCGCCATCTGAAGAATGGATTCAAGCAATGCATACGTCTTTGATTCTGTATGCTGAGCATGAATTCAACGCTTCTACATTTACTTCACGTGTTGTTGCAGGTACAGGTTCAGACATGTACTCAGCAATTACAGGTGGTATTGGTGCGTTGCGTGGTCCAAAACATGGTGGTGCGAATGAAGTTGCATTTGTGATTCAACAACGTTATGACAACGCTGATGAAGCAGAAGCAGACATCCGTAGCCGTGTAGAGAAAAAAGAAGTGATCATCGGCTTTGGTCACCCTGTTTATACGATCTCTGATCCACGTAACGAAGTGATCAAGAAAGTGGCGCGTGATCTTGCTGAAGCGCAAGAGAACACCAAAATGTACCTGATTGCTGAACGTTTAGAAGCAGTGATGAAAGAAGTGAAAAACATGTTCCCGAATCTCGACTGGTTCAGCGCGGTGAGCTATCACTTGATGGGTGTTCCAACAGCAATGTTCACTCCATTATTCGTGATTGCACGTACAGCTGGCTGGTCAGCACACGTGATTGAACAACGTCAAGACGGCAAGATCATTCGCCCAAGCGCGAACTATACTGGCCCTGAAAACTTAGAATTTAAACCTTTGGCGGAGCGTGGTTAATGACAAATCAATACCGTAAACCGCTGGCAAATCAGAATGGCAATACCCAGCTCGAATACTATGACGTGCGTCAAGCCGTTGAAGATATTCAGCCAGGCGCATATGAAACTTTGCCATACACATCTAAAGTATTGGCAGAGCAGCTTGTACGTAAAGCTGATGCAGCAAACTTAACTAATTATTTAAAGCAATTGATTGAACGCCGTCAGGACATGGATTTTCCTTGGTATCCTGCACGTGTGGTATGTCATGACATCTTAGGTCAAACCGCACTCGTCGACCTAGCTGGTTTACGTGATGCGATTGCTGACAAAGGTGGCGATCCTTCTAAAGTGAACCCAGTAGTTCCAACGCAGTTGATCGTGGATCACTCTTTGGCAGTGGAATATGGTGGCTTTGATCCTGACGCGTTTGAAAAAAACCGTGCAGTAGAAGATCGTCGTAACGAAGACCGCTTCCACTTTATCGAGTGGACGAAAACCGCATTTAAAAATGTCGACGTGATCCCTGCGGGTAACGGCATCATGCACCAGATCAACTTGGAGAAAATGTCTCCAGTGATCCAAAATCGTGATGGCTTAGCGTTCCCAGACACATGCGTAGGTACAGACTCACATACACCACATACTGATGCACTTGGTGTGATCTCAGTGGGTGTGGGTGGTTTAGAAGCTGAAAACGTGATGTTGGGTCGTGCATCTTGGATGCGTCTTCCAGACATTATCGGTGTTGAGCTTGTCGGTCAACGTCAAGCAGGCATCACAGCGACTGATATCGTATTGGCACTCACTGAATTCTTGCGTAAAGAACGTGTCGTTGGTGCATACCTTGAGTTCTTCGGTGAAGGCGCAGACACCATGTCGATTGGTGATCGTGCAACCATCTCGAACATGACACCTGAATACGGTGCAACGGCTGCGATGTTCTACATCGACCAAAACACGATTGATTATTTACGCCTGACAGGTCGTGAAGATGCACAAGTGGCATTGGTTGAGCAATATGCAAAAGAAATCGGACTTTGGGCATCGGATATGACCAAAGCGCAGTACCCACGTGTACTCCGTTTCGATCTTTCAACAGTGACTCGTAACATTGCAGGTCCATCAAACCCACATGCACGTGTGTCAACTGCTGATTTGAAAGAAAAAGGTATTGCTGGCGTTGTTGAAAACCGTACTGATGGTTTAATGCCTGATGGCGCGATCATCATTGCGGCAATTACTTCTTGTACCAATACCTCAAACCCACGTAACACCGTGGCAGCAGGTCTATTGGCACGTAAAGCCAATGAACTTGGTTTAGTGCGTAAACCTTGGGTGAAATCTTCATTTGCACCAGGTTCTAAAGCGGCTGCACTTTATCTTGAAGAAGCTGGCGTACTCAAAGACCTAGAGAAACTTGGTTTTGGTATCGTGGCGTATGCATGTACAACCTGTAACGGGATGTCAGGTGCGCTTGATCCAGTGATTCAACAAGAAATCATTGACCGTGATTTGTATGCGACAGCGGTACTTTCGGGTAACCGTAACTTCGATGGTCGTATCCATCCTTATGCAAAACAAGCGTTCTTGGCATCGCCTCCACTTGTCGTAGCGTATGCGATTGCAGGTACGATTCGTTTTGACATCGAAAAAGATTCATTGGGTACAGACAAAGACGGTAATCCAATTTACCTCAAAGATATCTGGCCATCTGATGCTGAAATCGATGCACTGGTAAAAGAAGCTGTGAAGCCTGAACAATTCCGTAAAGTCTACATTCCTATGTTTGACCTCGGTGAAGTTGAGCAAGCGGAAAGCCCACTTTACGACTGGCGTCCAATGAGTACTTATATCCGTCGTCCGCCGTATTGGGAAGGGGCGTTGGCTGCACCACGTACGTTGACCAACATGCGTCCGCTTGCAATTTTGGGTGATAACATCACGACTGACCATTTATCGCCTTCAAATGCGATCATGATGGATTCGGCTGCGGGTGAATACCTACACAAAATGGGCGTACCTGAAGAAGACTTCAACTCATACGCGACACATCGTGGTGACCATTTGACCGCACAACGTGCAACATTTGCCAACCCGAAATTGTTTAATGAAATGGTGGTTCGTTCAGACGGCACGATTAAACAAGGTTCAAAAGCGCGTGTAGAGCCTGAAGGCGAAGTGATGCGTATGTGGGAAGCGATTGAAACTTACATGAACCGTAAGCAACCGTTGATCATTGTTGCAGGTGCGGATTATGGTCAAGGTTCAAGCCGTGACTGGGCAGCGAAAGGTGTTCGTCTTGCAGGTGTTGAAGCAATCGTGGCTGAAGGTTTTGAGCGTATTCACCGTACTAACTTAGTGGGTATGGGCGTGTTACCGCTTGAGTTTAAACCAGGTGTGAACCGTAAGACGTTGAAGTTAGATGGTACCGAGCTTTATAGCGTGATTGGTAATATCTCACCGCGTTCGACTTTGATTTTAGTGATTGAGCGTTCAACTGCTGACGGTAAAGAAGAAATTCTTGAAGTGCCTGTGACTTGCCGTTTAGATACAGAAGAAGAAGTTTCTGTATATGAAGCGGGCGGTGTACTTCAGCGTTTTGCGCAAGACTTTTTAGAAGGTCAAGTGGCTTAATACTTTAGCTAAAAATAATTGATATTGTTTAAAAAAGACCCTATCTTGATGATGGGGTTTTTTATGCTAATATTTTGTCAGACTATAATGCTAAATTTTTTTATAAAAAGGTTTTATGTGAATTTAAAAGAAGAATTTATAAGGGAAGTGAGTTTCATAGCTGTAATAAAAAAGGACACTGTTCTTTTTTTTGACATGGATGGAACGTTAGTTGATACAGATTATGCTAATTTTTTAGCTTATAAACAGGCTATATCAGAAACTGTTAAATTTGATTTTAATGTTGAATATGACCCTAATTTTAGATTGACTAGAAATAGTTTAACAGCTGTTGCACCATTTTTATCTGAAACTGAATATCATAGAATAGTAGAAAAAAAAGAAGAATTATATAATAACTATTTACATGAAATTCAAGTGTGTAAAGAGAAAGTCAGTGTAATTTTTGAATATGCTAAATATAATAAAATTGTTTTAGTCACAAATAGCTCGAGTAATAGGGCGATGACTATACTCAATTATTTTGGATTAACTGAATATTTTGATGAAATATTTTGTCAAGAATCAATGGGTAGAAAAAATAAAGTTAATAAATTTCAAAATGCTATTGAAAAATTGGGGATATGTCCAAATAGAGTTATAGCATTTGAAAATGAGGAGTCAGAGGTTTTACTTGCGTTAAAAGCAGGTATTGAAATTATTAACCCTAAGATGGATGAATATAATGCAAAAATTTGAAATAGATGGGTGCGGTTGGTATACAGTTCCTGGAACAGATACAAGACGATCTTGTCACTTTCTAACTAAGAAAGTCATAGGTTATTATCATGATGATTATCATAGTGCTAATAATGAAAAAAGAATTACTGAAGGAACTGTTGAGTTTGTTATTACAACTCTAAAAAATCAATTTAATGAAAAGAGTCGAAATGTTTTACAGAAAGCTATTGATAATTTGCAAAGAATATTGATTGGTGACCTACCAAAAATTATGGTTGAAAGTAATAAGGTTATATGTGTAATTCCTCGGGCTAAAGTTGAAAGTAACTATCAATATAACCAACTTCTTTTTAAAAAAGTTGTATCATCAATTGCTAAGGATCTAAATTATATTGATGGTACAGATTATATTTTGAGACATACGGATACTTGTACTACACATTTAGCGCGCTCAGGTTATGGTGGCAATGGTGATATGCCGTATCCTGGAATTACAAAAGCAACATGTACTATATCAAATGAGGTAAAAGGGAAAGATATTTTACTTATAGATGATTTATATACTAAGAATGTAGGAATAGACGAAGATGCGATCCAAGCATTATTTGATCATGGTGCAAAGTCTGTTACCTTTTATTCAATTGGTAAAACTGTAAAGAATTCATAATTTCAGGTGAGTGTGTAAAAGTGAAGTATACAAGTAATGCTTTAAATATTTTAACAGCCCTATCTTATAAAGGGATTGGAAAAGCTTGGATTGTAAGAAAATTAAAAGGCAATGAAAGTGCTGAAACCATAGTTGCTTTTTTAAATGAAACCATTAAAGAAAAAACAGATATTGATATATTTGAAAGTAAAAGAGCAGGATTTGAAAAAACAATCCTTCATAAGTTTGAGTCATATTGTGATGGTTTTATTGCGTTAGGAGATAAAAAGTTCCCTCAGCATAGAGGTAATGTAAAAGATAGTGAGCGTCCTATTTTTCTTTTTTATAAAGGGGATATTGATCTCTTAGGTATTGAAAATAAAAATATAACTGTAATTGGTTTATTGAATCCTGAGGGTAATATTGAAGAAAGAGAGCGAGAAATTGTAGATAAATTTGTTAAAGCTGGTGCAACGATAATAAGTGGTTTGGCTCTTGGATGTGACAGCATTTCTCATAGACAGGCTCTAGATTCTAATGGTAAAACAGTTGCTATTTTACCAAGTCCATTAAGTAATATTCTTCCAGCTAAAAATAGAGACTTAGCTTTTCAAATTGTTGAGGAAGGAGGGTTGCTTGTTACTGAATACGGTAACGATTTTAAAAGCCCAATGGAATTAAGTAGTCGTTATAAAGAAAGAGATCGTTTGCAGGCATTATTTTGCGATACGATTGTTTTAGCTGCAAGCTATTCTCAGGACTCATCCAAGCACTGGGAAAATTTATCTGGGAAAAAACTTGATAGTGGTGCTCGTTTAGCAATGGATTATGCAAAAGAATATATTATTCCACGTGCTGTAATGTATGATAAAAATATTGATATAAATAATCCAATGTTTGATTTGAATAGAAAAATTATTCAAGAACAAAAAGATACTATGGTTATAACACAAGATAACTTATCGGAAATTGTCAATAGTATTATGGATAAAAGATCCTCTATTCCTAATAAGACTCCTGTCCAAGACCAACTACTTTAATTCTCCTTGTGCTAGGAACACAAAGATCACTGTAGATTCTATCTATTGATGTAATGTATATCGCTACAGGGCATTACATCTTTTAGAGTTTCTTATTAGTAATTCTTATATCCAAATTTAAGATTGTTAAATAAAAAAGCCAAACCTCCTATCCCTATTTGAGTTCGTTTTAATTAAAGATTCAATCCACTAAACACCTAAAATTAAGTAGAAAAAACATACACAATTCATTCTTCACCTTTCCGCCACCACCATTCGTCAGGAAGGTCAATAAATAATCAAAACTATCACGCTATAGTATATGAACCATTTCTAAAATCTATGGAGAACAAAGATGGTTACTGCTGGCGAAAGACCTGGAACTGGCTTCTATTTTTGTGTCCAATGCGGACATCGCACTTATTTAGAAATTGGTACTGATCGTTTACCTCCGTGTACCAAATGCCTTGGCAATCAATTCAACAGTAAGAATGCCTAAGCCGCAAACACCAAACAGTTACCCACTGTTTTGATGAAAGCCCTGTCACTCGATAGGGCTTTTTTGTTACTTTAAAATATGAAATAACAAGATAACGATATCCGACAAAAATAAGGAAAACCCAGATGGAGACAATTTTAGGACTTTGTATCGGCGTAGGATTAAGCGCAGCCTGTGGTTTTCGTGTCTTTGTTCCTTTATTGGTGATGAGCATTGCAACCCTGATGGGCTGGTATGAACCTGCAGAAGGCTTTGAATGGTTAGCGATCCCTGCCGTATGCGCTGCACTTGGATTTGCAACCATCTGTGAGATCGCAGCTTACTATGTGCCGTGGGTCGATAATCTCTTGGATACCATCGCTACGCCTGCTGCTGTAGTGGCAGGCACACTTAGTACGATGGCAGTCAGTAGTGGAGAAATGTCACAATTTGCGACTTGGGCAGCCGCGCTAATCGTGGGTGGTGGAACAGCAGGTGTGGTGCAAATGAGCACGGTAGCAGCACGTGGCGTTTCAACAGCAACCACTGGTGGACTGGGGAATTTTGTAGTGGCAACAGGTGAGTTGATTGGCTCGATTGTCTTGTCGATCTTGGCATTTGTGATGCCTGTCGTGATTACGGTATTTGTGATTATTCTCGTGATTGTGGTCGCACGTTGGGTGAGCCAAAAAAAGCAAGAAAAGATCAGTCATTCAACATCGTGAGTTTTTAAATTCAGTACAATCAGGAAACTTAGACCTAATTTTATAATCTAAGTTTCCTATGTGTATTACCACTTCACACGTTTTAATAAGATATCTTTATACATAATAAAATCGCAGGCGAGGCTAAAGAAAGGCTGCTTAAAGGTCGCAGGTTTATTATGCTCATAAAAGAAATGACCTACCCACGCAAAGCCATATCCGACTACAGGCAAAGCCCAAAGTAATTTGGCATTTCCAGTTGCAACAGATGCAGCAGCGATACCAATCACACAGCTTGTCCCCACGAAATGCAGACGACGACAAGTCGCATTTTCATGTTGCGAAAGATAAAAAGGATAAAATTCAGCAAGGGTTTTATAACGAACTTCACTGGTTTCCATCTGCACAGTATTGTTTTTCATCAGTTCTTGAGTATTGTGAGACATATGACTATTCCTTTCGTTTTAAAGTCGTCTTCATTTTGAACACTCCAACCGAAATGGTCTTGAACGAATATGCTATCTCAACACACGGAATTGGACGCGATCACACCGTATAAAAGCTTGGTCTATGCGTGGGATGGCATGATTGTGTATGTGACTCAAGATCATTTGAATAAAGCACACGCGCATTTTCCAGCACTATTACAAATCGGTTTGGGCACTGCTTTTGCATTGGCCGTTGAAGATCAACCTACCCGCTATCATGAAATTGTGGTGATGGCACCCAATATTAGCCACAGTACCGATTCACAGAATCAACCTTATATTGCAATTCTGATTGATCCTGATCATGTGCTTTATGCTTATCTGCATCCTTTATTGAATGGACAGACATTTAATTCATTATCTGCTGATCGACTTCAATCTTTTCAAAAACAGTTTCAGCAATTGATGACTGCTCAACTCTGCTTAGAACAAGTAAAGAAATTGCTGATGGATGTGCTATTGGCACTCAATCCTCAGCCATTATTGGCTTTACCATGGGATCAACGGATTCAACTCGCATGTGATTACATCAAACGCTGTGTGCCTCATCAAATTCCAACCATCGCAGATGTTGCGTTACAGGTTGGGCTATCAGAGTCACGTTTGATGCATCTGTTTAGTCAGCAACTCGGACTTTCCATGCGGCAATATATTTTGTGGTTGCGTATCCGCTATGCTATCAAGCTGTGGATGCAGGGCAAAACTTTGATTGAGATAGCAGTTGAATCAGGCTTTTCTGATCAAGCTCATTTCACCCGAACTTTACGTCGTATGGTGGATTTTGCGCCGTCGATGTTGAAAGCCAATACGATTTTTATCAGCGATGACGCTACCGAAAAATAAACTAAGCATTGAAAGAGTTCGGTCAAAGTATTTCTAAGATTCGATGCTAAGATTTTCATGAACACTCAGAAGAATTACAGATATGAAAATCGTCGCCATTCAGCCTGCATTACAGTTAGGGCAGGTTAAAGCAAATTTAAAAAAACTCGAAAAATTGATTTTAGCGGCATATCAAGAGCATTCGCCTGATGTGATCGTACTTCCTGAGTCGATGACTTCTCCAAATGTCTATTCACCACAAGCTTTGCGACACCACAACCATTACAGGGTCAGCCCTTACAGCTTTTAATTCGCTTAGCCAAGCAATTGAATGTGGTGATCACAGGGGGCTTCGTGGCAATTCGTGACGGGCATACCTATGGTACTTATGTCATGGTGGAGCGGAATGGCGATTATCATCTGCATGACAAAGATATTCCAACCGCATGGGAGCAAAATTTTTATCGCGGTGGTTCGGATGATGGAGTTGTGGATTCAAGTAGCTTGAACTGTAAGGTTGCATTGCTCTCAGGTTGGGAGTGGGCAAGATTCCGTACTGCCAAGCGTGTTCGAGAACAACATGCACAGTTGATTTTAGGTGGAATGTGTTGGTATTCGATGCCGATCAATTGGTATGGATTGTTGGGTACTTGGATGCGTCGTGAACATGAAATTTATAAACAACAAAGTGAAGCGCTACCAGCGCAAATGGCACGCTTAACAGGTATTCCCGTAGTGCATGCCGCGCATGTCGGCGAAGTCTTGAGTGATATGCCGATGTTACCTTACGTCAAATGGTTAACTGAAATGGTGGGCGAAACGCAGATTTGTGATGCTGCTGGAAATGTTTTAGCGCGTATGAGTCTAGCCGATGGTGAGGGCTATATCGCCGCAGAAATTGAATTGGCTGAACCAAAACCTGTCGATCCTTTAGCATCTAGTTATTGGATTCCTGACATGACGCTGACTTCAAAATTAGCATGGCATGTCGGCAATCTTCATGGCGGACTGATGTATCGTGTGAGACATCGCCTAAAAAAGTTTCCTTGGCAAAAACAGTTGAAGTGAAGCAAAGCTAGCTTCTCATTCAACAAAGAACGATGGCATGGTGATCTTGACCATCGCTTCAGAGTTGCAATGACAGTATTTTTCTCAATCAAAGCTCGAAAAATCATCTTCAAGCGAGTAAATTACACCCACATTTTGAGTGTGCATGGTTGATGATGGCGTTTACTTGGATTTTATTTACCTTGATGGCTGCTTTTATGCAGGCGTGGCGCAATGCATTTCAAAAACAACTCAGCACCACAGTCGATGTTTATGGCACGACATTGGCACGCTTTCTATTTGCACCGATCTTTGCTTTTAGTTATATCGTCATTCTTTATGCTCAGCAGCCTGTCAGTGTTGAAGTCAGTTTTTCTAATAAATTTTGGTTTTATGTGGTGATCGCAGGGATTAGCCAAATCTATGCAACGGCTTTAATGGTCAAATTATTTCAACAAAAGAATTATGCCATCGGGGTCGGTCTCGCCAAAAGTGAAGCTATTTTAGCGGCATTGGTCGGTGTGCTGTTTTTACAAGAGCATTTAACAGCATGGGGCTGGGTGGGTGTTTCAATTGGTGCAGTCGCGGTATTTTTACTGAGTAAAGGCAGACAACATACTGAACTTTCAATGAAAACATTGATGATCGGTTTAGGTAGTGGTTTGTGTTTTGCCATCACCTCATTGTTGGTGCGTGAAGCAAGTTTAGAGTTGAGCATGTTGCCATTTCTACATCGTGCCGCATGGGTGCTGTGTAGCTTGATTAGTTTTCAGTGCATTATATTGTTGCTATATCTTGGCATTTTCAGTCGTCAGACTTTATACAAAATGTGGCAACGTCTTGGACTGACTTTCAAAGTGAGTGTCTGTAGTTTTCTTGCTTCATTGGGGTGGTTTAGTGCGATGAGTATGCAAACCGTGGCAATCGTGAAAACACTGGGTCAGGTCGAGATTTTATTTAGTTTATTGATCTCTGCATTTTTCTTTAAGGAAAAATTGGCGAGAACTGATCATTTGGGATTGTGGTTGGTGATCGTGGCTGCGATTATGGTGATTTGGGCTTAAATTTTATAAGCTCATGAAAAAATACACATGTAAATTTGAATATATCGGAATTTAAATCAGTTATTTTTTGTTGAAATGGGAAATAATTCTGATTTTAGAATCTGTTACGCAAAACTATTTCATTTGTGGCGAAAAATACCATTTTTTAGGAAAACAATCCCATCCCGATCTGCCTAAACTATGTCTCAAGGGTGTGAAAGGGATCGAAAAGAGTAGCATGCACCGAGGCTTATAAAGCAAGTGTGTACGAACCCAAAAGGTCTCGATTCGGCTTAGGACGCTATAGATCAAAAAGTTTATAGGCAAAGGTTATGGCTTACAAAGTCATAGGTGTTGAAGTAAACAACATGTTTTCCCTTGATACCCTAAAAAATTAATCTAAACAGAATATGACGAAAACATTAAAAATAATAAATACTAGATCAATAAAAGCAAATCCGAATGTGAAACACATCTTTAAATTCAAAAAATATGAATAGAATTCGAGATTTTTATATTAAAAAACAAAGTGATATAATGCCATTAAAAGCGAAAAATCAAAATATGATCATACTGGAATAGGTCAGAAAAATAATGAACGAGTTCGATCTGAAAATACGTTATCCCCATCAAACCAACAGAAATGATGCTGCTCATTTGGGTATATTTGACGCAGAGACGATCATTCGTAAGTTTGATGAAATGGGATGGCGACAACAAATGGTCCGTCAGTTACAACTGGATGGTACAAGCACCAGTTTTATCGTAACGAATGAATATACAGGACAAAGTGTCCGTATCATTTTGGATGCCTATGCTCAATCCCAGCAACTTGAATTTAAATTGGATAGTGATATTCCTGTTCTGATTTCGAGAAAGGATGTATTTGGATTGGTCACCCGCAAAGCCAAAGATACGATTTCCTTTAATCACCTGACACTGAACCGTGCCAAAGAATATCTCATCGCGTTTATGAATGGTGAGGTTGAGGAGTTAGAAGCACTTTATCGTGACAGCTTAAATAAACCGATGAAGACAGCGTCTTAACTTTTAATTTTCCTGAACACAATCGAATAAACCCTGAATAAAGACATTTTATTCAGGGTTTTATTTTAGATAAACCAAAGATAAAAAATAGCGAGCCGCTGGCTGTGATTTTTTTGAATGGGTCGATTTTCTATCCGTTGTCGTTATAATCTGCTCGATTGATTCAATCTGTTTGCTTCCTATGCCTTTAAACGATCATTTTATTTACCAACCTCCCCAAGAACCTCTTGAGATCATGTACGAAGATGAGGATTTGGTCGTGGTCAATAAACCTGCGGGCTTATTGTCCGTGATGGGGCGATTACCAGAACATCATGACAGCGCGTATTTGCGTGTATTGGATCTCCATCCAACGGCTAAAGTAACGCACCGTTTAGATATGGCCACTTCAGGTTTACTGATGTTTGCTAAGCATCGTGATGCAGAGGTCGCCGTGAGTAAAATGTTTCAAGCGCGTACCGTTAAAAAATATTATGAGGCCTTGGTACAAGGTGCAATTCAGGCTGAAGGCAGTGTCGATGTTCCATTGATTACAGATTGGGAAAATCGTCCACGTCAAATCGTACATTTCGAGTTGGGTAAGCAAGCCAACACACTGTTTCAATTGATGGATTACGATGTTGAAACTGATCAAAGTCGTGTGCGACTAGAACCCGTTACAGGTCGCTCACACCAACTTCGTGTGCACATGATGCATATTGGACATCCAATCATGGGCGATAAACTTTATCATCCTGAGCCTGCCAAATTTCATTTAAAACGTATGGCATTACATGCTGCATTTTTGTCTTTTCAGCATCCTTTACAACAACATCTCGTTGAAATTAAATCGGTGATTCCATTTTAAAATGTAAGCTAAGGTGAAATAAGTGTAGCTAAGCTAGGCATGTGGATGGATTTATAATAGATTATAAAAACATATAATGTTTTGTGAGATGCCCGATGAGTCAACCATTAACCCAGCATTGGCAAACCATCTATTCCACCAAAGATCCTAAAGAAGTCAGTTGGTTCCAAGCTCAGGCTTCGACCTCCTTGCGATTGATCCAAAAAGCGCAACTCCACCCTGAGGCAGAAATCATAGACGTTGGGGGTGGCGCCTCAGTTTTAGTTGATCAGCTTTTAGAACAAGGCTTTAAACACATCACAGTTTTAGATTTGGCAGAGGCTGCGTTACAAAAAAGTCAGGTACGCTTGGGAGAACTTGCCAACAAAGTGACATGGCTTATTGCGAATATAGTCGAGGTTGAGTTTGCAGATCATCAATTTGATCTTTGGCATGATCGGGCGGTTTTTCATTTTTTGACAGAGCACAACGATCAGCAGCGTTATTTGCAAAAAGTAACTGCTGCGCTGAAATCAGGTGGTTATCTAGTGATCTCAATCTTTGCAGAAGATGGAGCATTGAAGTGTAGTGGTTTGCCTGTGCAACGCTACAGTACACAAGAGCTGATACATTTCTTTGGACAATCTGCATTTGATGTGGTGGAAGAGGGGAAAGAAGTTCATATCACCCCAGCGGGAAATGAACAGAAGTTTAGCTATCTACTCTTGCGAAAAAAATAAAACAAGGAATAACGTTCTTAACTATGTATTCGTGTATCAACGAGTTAAAGTGGGCTGGTTTGCCAACTTTGACTCAAGCGCAATTAAAAAAATTACTACTTGAAGCCGATCCAGATTGGCAGCATGTTTTAACTTATCTATCAGAAGTAAAAATCTTTGTGATTTCCAATGATCGTCGGGATGTAATTGCAGAATTATGTTTATTACAACGCGGGGATGAAGCGGAGATTATCAATTTAGCCGTCACCAAAGAGCATCGAGGTTTTGGTCTAGCCAAATCATTGATTAAACATGCGATAGAAAATGCATGGCAATCTTCGGTCAGCACTGTTTTGATTAAAACAGGCAACTCAAGTTTTGATCAGTTGGTTCTGTATCAGAAGTGTGGTTTTCGTATGTCATACATTGAGCGAGATGTATTTAAACACTATCCTGAGCCGATTTATGAAAATGGAATCCGTTGTATCGATCAAGTTGTGCTATCCATCGAGTTGACCGTATAGCTATCGAAGATCATTTATGCTTTCACTACAATAATGATCTTCATGCGTCTAAAAACTGACATAAAAATAGGTTAATCTATAGCCAAATAATTAAACTGAAACGACAACAAAGGATATTCAAATGACACGTGATTACGAGCAATTTCCTGATAATGACAATGGTAATGTGCTTTGGCAAATGGTTGAAGATGGCAATGACCTAAGTGAACCGCATGAAGTCGAATTTTCAATTGTATTTGAAAAGCAAGAACAAGCAGAAAAGTGTGCATTGCATCTGTTGCATCAAGAGCAAAAAATTTCACTGTATCAAGAAGAATTGCATTCAGATGGATCGGATTTGTGGGTGTTAAATATTCACGTCAATATGATGTTGGAATATGAAGATATTGCTGATTTAGAAGAGTGGATGACGCGGATTGCGCAAGAGTTTGATGGTGAATACGACGGATGGGGTTGTATGAGCTATATCTATGATGATGAAGACGAATAATGATAGATATTCAGCCTGCGTTTGCAGGCTGAAATATTTTTAATGGTGCATCCTACGACATCTAATTTTATTTACTCACATCTAAGTAAAGACTTTCTTTGACTTCTTCCATCACCACATAACTATGGGATGATGCCGAAGCAGGCAGTTTTTTCAGTAAATCACCCAATAAACGTCGATAAGCACTCATTTCTTTGAGTCGAGCTTTGACTAAATAATCAAACTCACCTGAGATCAGATGACATTCCAAGACCTCAGGAATATCGACTAAATCTCGAGCTACTTGATCAAAGACATCACCTGATTTTGCTGACAGTTTGATTTCCAAAAACACCAATAGGCTACGATCAACATGCGCAGGATTAAGCCGAGCGTAGTAGCCCATAATAATACCTTCACGTTCCAATCGTTTGACGCGTTCTGAGCAAGGCGTGGTAGATAAGTTCACACGTGAAGCTAACTCACTAATTGCGATACGCCCTTCACGTTGCAGAATGTCTAAAATCAGGCGATCAATACGGTCTAATTTACGCATAGATTATTCCCTTTTATTTTAATTTTTCCGCGATAAAAACATTAAATTACCTAGATTATAGCCATAAAAACAGTCAAAAAAACTATTGAAGCAAAAATATACTAGTTAAATAAACTAGTGGGCGAGAGGGACCTATTATGCGCGTCATCGTTTTAGGAAGTGGTGTTATTGGTGTAGCAAGTGCTTACTATCTTGCGCAACAAGGTGCCCAAGTGACTGTACTTGATCGTCAGTCTGGTCCAGCAAAAGAAACCAGTTTTGGTAATGCTGGGCAAATCTCGCCAGGATATTCAACACCTTGGGCTGCACCAGGGATTCCATTCAAAGCAGTAAAATGGATGTTCCAGCATCATGCACCACTTGCCATTAATATAGATGGCAGCATGTGGCAGCTTCAGTGGATGGCACAGATGCTGAAAAACTGTAATCCTCAAAGTTATGCGGTCAACAAAGAACGTATGATGCGTGTGGCGGAATACAGTCGTGATTGTTTGCGTCAACTCAGAAGTGAAACAGGTATTCATTACGAAAATCGTTCCAAAGGTACCTTACAGGTATTTCGTAATGAAGCGCAGCTTGAAGCAGTGCAACGAGACATCCAAGTACTGAAAGAATGTGGTGTTGATTTTAATTTACTCAATGCTCAAGAACTGGGCAGTGTAGAACCAGCATTGGCACACACCGATAAAAGACCCCAACCTTGGCAAGAGTCACCGACATAAAATACACTAAACAACATAATTGGCACCTTGATAAACTCTATATATAACAGTTATATAGAGTTTTTATTTTGTGTGACGTAATTTAAGGTGGGGTGGGGTACTTTGATTTAGGGTCACAAATTTATTGTGATAATCAACAATAATAACCAACATACATATGCTTAATCTAAGGGTATTTTACTGACTGGTATAATTTTATAATGAGAGGGGTGTTGCCTGAGGCTACGGTTTCTGTTTTGCCTTTTGGCGTAAGACGTACAAATATAAGCTTTCTACTTTTTCACGTGCCCATGGTGTGATACGCAAGAATCGTAATGATGATTTAACACTTGGGTCTATGCAAAAACATCTAATTTCAATTTTGCGACTTAAGCCTTCAAAGCCACCGTAGTAATCATTGTCAACGGCATTCTTAAATTGCCCCCTTTTACCTTACAAATGGCAAAGAAAAATTAACCCCTTTGACCTCGTATTAAGTTTCAACCTGTGGCTGAATCCCTATTCATTTTTATCCTTCAAACGATAACTCTCACCGGCTTTGTTGCACAAAGCTGTTCTTAAGGGCTTCTTCGGCAATATAATTTCCAAATGAAGAAGCCTACACACAAAATCTACCGCACAACCAATTGGCCCGCATATAACCGAGCTCTCATTAATCGTGGGAATATTGCCATTTGGTTCGATCCAAAAACACAATGGTATGCAGAACCTCAAGGCAAACAAGGTCGAAGTCAAACCTACTCCGACATAGCGATTCAATGCTGTTTGATGATCAAATCTCTCTTTAGACTCACTTTACGCATGGTTACTGGTTTTGTTCAAAGCTTAATTAAACTTTGCGGATTAGATTGGACAGCGCCAGACTTCACGACGCTTTGTAGAAGACAAAAGTATATTGATATTCAAATTAGCTACCAGAAAAGTCATGATGGGTTACACCTACTCGTCGACTCTACGGGTTTAAAATTTTTAGGTGAAGGCGAATGGAAGCGTAAGAAATATCAGCCTGAACACCGTCGGCAATGGCGTAAACTGCATATTGGTATAGATGCTGAAATACTGCAAATACGTGCCGTTCAGCTTACGACAAATAATGTCAGTGATTCACAAGTACTTGGTGATTTACTCGATTAGATTCCCCAAGATGAGCATATTGACTCCGTTTATACCGTTGGTGCTTATGACACGAAGCGGTGTCGCCAGTTGATCACAGATCGAAATGCCCATGCGATTATTCCACCCAGAAAAAATGCGAAGCCTTGGAAAGATACAAAAGTTAATTCGCTAGAGCGAAATGAATTACTTCGCACTGTTAAACGTTTAGGCAGGACACTATGGAAAAAATGGTCGGGCTAGCATCAGCGAAGTCTGGTAGAAACCAAGATGCACTGCATCAAATTATTAGGCGATAAGATCAGTGCTCGGAATTTTGATAGCCAAGTCAACGAGATTCATGCACGTGTGGCCATCTTAAATAAGTTTACGGAGCTCGGCCGACCTCACACCCAAGTTGCCACTTAAATTTGAATAACTTAGGAAAGCTTTATCTTTAAAATCTTTATGCAACAAAGCCTTGGAAAAATACGAGTTATGATCGAACACATTAATAGTCAATTGAAAAAATTTAGAATATTAAGTGAACGCTATCGAAATAGACGGAAAAGATTCAGTTTACGCATTAACTTAATTGCTGCACTCGTAAACCGGATAAACTTGAAATAATCACTTTCGCAAGAGATCTGGTCAATAAGTACTTATAAAATATTCTCTCATACTAAGAATAGGGAATATTATTAGTAATGGAACCGACATTGAACAATGGAAATTCGTTCATCCGTCACTTCATAAACTAATCTATGCTTCTCATCAATTCTACGGCTCCAGAATCCTGAAAGATTTGCTTTTAAAGGTTCTGGTTTTCCAGTTCCTTCAAAGGGTGTTCTTTGACATTCTCTGATTAAGGTATTGATACGTTTGAGTATCTTTTTATCCTGTGTTTGCCAATAGATATATTCATACCAGGCATTTTCAGTCCATTCGACATTACGACTCGTCATCTTTAATCAACTCTCTTTGTTTGGTTTTACCTGCGCGTAATTGAGCAATTGATTCGTTTAAACGAGTGGTATTATTTGGAGATGAAAGGAGATACAACGTTTCCATTAAACTGTCGTAATGATCTTGTCCCATTACTACAGCATGACCGCCTTCTTTTCTTGTAATGAAAGCGACATCTGCATCATCAATAACTTTATCTAAAACAGATTTTAAGTTGTTACGTGCGTCTGTATATGTAAATACATGCATATATTTCTCCCTCATAAAGTAAGCTGTATTAAAACGTTACTGACTAGATGATAGTGATTGAACTTTACAATCTAAAATGTACAGGATTCTGTACATGTTGTCAATGTTGTAACAGTTTTATATCAAATAGGCTTTGTTGCACAAAGATTTCATAACTATATGATTTTAAAAGTTTTGATTATTTTTTGATCCAAAATTAAATTTATTTAAATCAGTTGCTTACATATTTATGCAACAAAGCCCCAGCTAATAGAAAAAACACCAAAGTTCACTACCAGATAGCGAGTTATAATTTAAATTTGAGTGAGTTGGGGGATGCTTCAAATTATAAATCTTTGTGCAACAAAGCCCTACTGTTCTGAAATGACAGCTTTGTCCGTTATAATTGTATAAACATTTTTAGTATCTGGTAATCATGTCCTCATTGATCAATTTTCTATCTCGCTTTAGTACAGCAACTCTTCAGCGCAGTCTGAGCTATGCTAAACACATTGATAGGGAAACGATTGAGTTCTTTGAGGACAAAGACGGGGTTACGATGTATGCCCAAATTGAAGGGACAGATTATTACGATACTGCAATTACCTATAATCCCCAAAAAGACCGTTTAATCGATGACGACTGCACTTGTCCGGTTGGATATAACTGTAAACATGCTGCTGCTTTAGCGCGGTTATTCTTTCAGGAATATCGCCAGGAATTTCAGCAGCGTTATGCTGACTCTCAATCCCCGCAGGGAATCAC
>Ga0209426_1000950_pt1 | contig 22009 bp, 22 predicted proteins | sample Deesub1362B_J571_FD_187697 | JGI IMG/M metagenome (GOLD analysis project Ga0209426, IMG submission 187697) | Deep oceanic, basalt-hosted subsurface ecosystem from Juan de Fuca Ridge flank, Pacific Ocean, CORK Borehole 1362B_J2.571 (SPAdes)... ...
GGGTTCGAGCGCAAAAGGCGCGCTCGAACCCGGCGCCCGTCGGCGAGACCGGGGGCAAACGGAGGGGCGGCTTCGCGGGGACCCGGCTGCAGGGCGCGCCTGTCCGGATGCCCGATCGCCGTCTCACGCCCGAAGCTGGGCGGAAGCCGATCCGAAGTGCGCTAGGGGCAGAGCCCCAGCACGCGGCCGGCCGCCAGGCCGGCGCCCTAGCAAAGATGAAGCCTGCAAGGAGCCCGCGTCCGGCGCGGGCGGGAAGCGGCGTCGAGCGGCCGGCGGCGGCGCCAGCCGCCCGAAGGGGCGCGCCCGAGGGAGCGGCGAAAGCCGCGGGACCGAGCGTGCCCGCCGGTCGCTCTCCGTAGAGGGGGAAGCCCGGCGCGAAAGCGCCGGGCGGAACCCTATCTGGCCCGTTCCCACGCCTGATCGAGCGAACGCCAACTCGGCGAACGGCGTTAACCAAGCTTGACAAGGGGCAAGTTATGTGATAGTATATAGGTACGGTTGGAATTCCTCTACCCGTTTTCAGCGCCCTTCAAACCGACGGCTGAGAAAGAAATCAAATGAACTGAAATCAATAAGGACAAAATAGATTGTATAATCCATTCATTCAACAAATTTTCCGCTCTCGACAAGCTCGCAACGGCGGGCTCGTCCGCCGCAATATCGGCTGGGTCAATTTCCACGCTTCTATGGCGCTGCTGGAGGCCGAGGTCCGTCGCCGAGGCTTCCACATGTTCGTTGTGGGCGACCAAGCGTTGATCCTCTGCAATAGCGGAGGCCTCGCCGTGGTCTGCTAAGGTACTGAAGGGCGTCTTGGGCTTCACTCCAAGACGCCCGTCGCCTAGCCGCCCAGCGCCCTGCCGAGGACAGCGCGCTCACGAGCACCAAGTCGAACCGCCCAGCTAGTCGACCTTCCACATCCGTGGATCCTCGACCCCGAATAAGCGCAGGAACGCAGCCCACAGGGGTTCGAGGCTGTCATTCGCCAGCGTGTCGTCCAGGACCTCGCCCAGATAGGCGATATTCTGGAAGGCGGGTCCGGCGGAGAAGTCGTAGCCACCGATCAACATGAAGTCGCGCACGCCCAACACCGTGGCCATGAGTGTCCAGGGGCCCTCGACCCCATGATTCCGGAGCCGCGTCAGGCCATGGCGCACGGTCCCGAACAGGGCCTCACGAAAGCGCTGAGGCCAGACGCGCCCCTGCCCCTCCCGCGTGGCGCCGATGACCGTCGCCACATCGATGTAGCCGCGACGATGGTTCACAGCCCAGCCGGTGGTCGCCTCCTCAGTGTGCCCGAGGGGAACGAAGGCGATCACCCCATCGAGCCCCACCGCCATGTCGTAACCCCGACCGTGCAGCGGCGGCAGCAGCGCATTTTCCGCCAGATCGCGGGGTTCGCGTAGGATCGACAGGGGCGCCAGGGTCAGGACCAAGGCCGGACCAGCCTCCAGCCGACAAGGCATGTTCTCGCCAGAGATCGCCTGAACCGCCGCTGTGTGCAGGTCGCGCAGCTTGCGGGGCGTCTGGTCCGAGGCCGCAAAGGCCAGACGCAGCTCACCGGTGTCCATCTCGTATTTCCCCCGGCTGTTTCGCGCGAAGAAGCGGCTCGTGCCCTTGAGGGTGACGCGATGCGGCGCCACCAGGCTCGCCCCGACCCGAGCGATCAGCGCCACGCGATCACCTTCCAACGGCGTTACGTGGAAGCGCACCCGTGGCACGCGCGGATCCATGCCATCGCGCACCAGGCTCTCCAGCCGCAGGATCTCGCCATCCAGACCCTCGGTCGGCAGGCCCACCAGTTCCGCGGCGACGCCTTCAACGTCACGCATGCCGTAGATCAGATCGCCGCCATCGGTATTGGCCAGGGCGGTGATGTCGGCCAGGAACTCCTTGGTGTCGGCGTCGCCCCGTCCAGGTAGCGTCAGCTTGTAGTCGAGCCGCCGACCTTCAGGTCGTCCAGCTTCGATCAGACGAGCCAGATCCGCCGCGTCGATGTCGTCCAGGGTCCGTTCGATCATGCCATCCCCCTGTGCTGCGTGACCTGCGCCGCGCCTATCCCCGCCCGGCCAGGACAACACCCTCTTCGCCGGTCCGCCGCCCCCGCCCCCGCCCAGCCTGGCGGTAGACCTCGCCGAACGCGGCGACCAGCATCTCGGCCATCAGGTCCTCGTCCACGCCCTGCAGCCGCACCAGGGTCACGCCGGTGTTGCGCCGCCGGCCTGGCTCGACGGTGACCGCGTCACTGCGACCCAGGACGCGGGCCTGGTCCTTGCGGCTGAGTTTGATCACCGCCCAGCCCGCCGCGGGCCATCCCAACGTCGCGAAAGCCTTGTCGCCGATCCGGAATTGAACCGCGTCGAGGATCGGACGGACCTGAACACCGGAGCCCAGGCGGCAGGCGAGATCGGAGAAGGCTTCAGGCGTCATAACCATCCTCGCACGGAGCGACGCCCTTCATGGCCATGAGTCGCGTCCTGGTCGCAAAGCTGACGGCGCTCTGCGTCAGAAACGGTCGCCAGGGTCGAGCGCCGTCGGCCCTGCGCGCGCGCGACAGCGAGCGCCCATGACAATGGAGACTGCAAGGAGACCGCGCAAAGCGCGGTCGGGAAGCGGCGCCGAGCCGCCGGCGGCCGGCCAAGGCCGGCCCGCAGGGGCGCGCCCGTAGGAGCCGCGAGCGGAGGCGGCGCCCGCCAGGGCGCGCGGCGGGACCGAGCGTGCCCGCCGGTGGCTCACCATCCAGGTCGCTGGTCCCGATTTCGGCAAACGCTGCCGTTGCGGAAACTTGGCCTTAAGCCGGAGCCACCTAGAGCCTCGCCGATGTCCAAGGATCTGGAGACCTTCATCCGGGCGGCCCACGCCGCGGGGGTCGGGCGGCGCCTCGCCGACCTGGCGCAGGAGGTCGACGCGGTCATCGCCAGCTATCCACGCTACGGCGGCGCCCGGTACCTAACTCGGCTGACAGAGCAACGCCGTCGCCTCGCTGAACCGGATCTGCCGCTGATCGCGCACCTGACCGCCGAACTCTGCGGCCAGGACGCGCGGGTCCTGGCCGCCCTGTTGCCGCTGGCCCATCGCCTGGCGCCCGGTCACGCCTGCCTGCGCCGGGTCATCGCCTTGGCCGGCGCCCCGCGACACTAGCCCCTACGCCCAACCTGGCCGGAAAACTGTGCGCGGCCTGTGGACGTCGTCGTCGGCTCGACTTGCGGACGATTGACGCGCCGCCCTGGCGAAACGAGAACATTTAAAGAACACACAACCCCATCGCTTGCCTCGGCGGATCGTCCTTCGCCGGGATCGAGCCCCTGCGTCCGGATCTCGCCATGCTGCAAGCCCAGCCCGCCTCGCCCAAGGCGCCCCGCATCCACCGCCAGGCCATCGAGAAGCTCACGCGCCGGACCTGCCAGGATGTCATCGACGGCAAGCTCGTCCGCCGCACCCTGCATTTCACCTTTCCCGGCGGCCGCAAGAACCGGCGCTCCAGCGTCAGCTTCATCGATCCCGAGCAGGTGCCGCCGTTCGAGGGCGATGAGGCCTGGTTCCTGATCGAGCTGGTGATCGCCAAGCCCTGGTCCTACTGGCGCGCGGTGCGTCAGGTCGAGCCACCCCAGGCTTGACCCCCGCGCCACCGACCACCGCAAGACCGAAGCGGCTCGACCTGGGAAGCTGAATGTAACGGTGGTCGAAACGCACAAGGTCGAGAGCGGGGACGAGGGACAATTCCGGCGCCACGAGACCGGCGTGCGCGATTCAAGAGAAATATCCGGAATCGGACGCAAGTTTTCCGTTTGACGCGCCCCCGGAACAGCCCGACAAAACCTTCGGTCTTTCGTTTCCTTAAATGAAAGGCTGTGTCGATGACCTCCCAACAATCCAAAGACGACAAACCGGCGCACGCCATCACTGTGCGCGCCTGGCCGCTCGAAGTCAGCGGTCAAGGCCTGGGCATTATTGGAGTTCTGGCGGTGATCGCGTTGGTCCTGTGGTTCTTCAAGCCCGATATCACGACGGCGCTTCAACACATCAAGGACAGGCCGGCTGCTGTGGAGACCCGGCCATGACCCTTGGCTCCGACTTACCGATCATGGGCGAACTTGGGGCGGTCGCTGCTCCATTGGCCGTCGCGCAACAGCCTGGCTAGGGTGCGGCCATGGACACCAAAACCATCATCGGCCTGATCCTGGGCTCATCGGTCATCGGCGGCGTCATCAGCGGCCTGATCGCCCAGGGCGCGCCGTGGTTGCGCGAGAAGATGGCCAACGACAAGACGGCGGCGTTCTCGGCGCTGCGCCTGGCGCTGCTGCTGGAGGAGTTCGCGGGCGACTGCGCGAGCGTCTATGGCGATCACGATACCCATCGCTCTTCGCGCGGTGGCGCGGGCGAGCTGGCGACACGGCTGCCGGCGCTCAAGGACTATCCCGACGATATCGCCTGGCAGGCGCTGGGCACGAAGCTGGCCACCAAGGTCCTGCATTTTCGCGTCGCCCGCTCGGACGCCGGCGCCGAGATCACCGCTGACGCCGAATTCGCCGACCAGTGGGACCATTCCCAGCTCATCGCCGAAACCGCCCTGAAGCTGGGCCTTCAGGCGCTAGGCGTCGCCCATACCCTTCGAACAGAACGGAAGTTGGACCCCGCCCACAGCTCGCCGGATCATTCGACGGAAGACTACCTGACCCGCTCACTGGCCGCCGTGGCGGACCGAAAAGCCAAGCTGGCGCTCCAGAGCCACGACGAGATCTAGACGCCGGACCTCAACTCGTCCTTCGTCAGATAGCGGTCCGACGCATAGAACGCCTTCAGCCGCTCCGGATCGTTCTGGCCAGGATCCATCAGCCAGCGCGTGTGCCAGGTCATGAACCAGAGCCAGTCGGCCTGCGGACCAAGAAGCGCCGGATCCGGGATCGGCCCGTTCTCGTGCAGGCAGATCGGGATAGTGTCGCCGACGATAGCCTTCATCGCTCCGAACATCGGCGCCAGCGCGCCGTGGTCGTCAGCGTAGATGTCGGCGCCGGCGATATCGACCTGGCCGCGCCCAGGATGCCAGGCTGGATCGACGTTCTGCCCGGCCCAGCCCGCCACCCAGATCAGGTTGTCGAGACCGCGGCGATGGGTGAACTCGTCGTACATCAGCGCCCAGAGCGCCTTGAACGCGGCCGGGCCGTGCTTGCCCCACCAGAACCAGTCGCCGCTGAACTCATGAAGCGGTCGCCACAGCACAGGCACCTTGTGATCGCGAAGCTCGGTCAGCAGATCACCGATTCGCGCAAGATCACGATGCAGAGCCAGGTTCTGGGCCGTGCCGGGCTGCAGGGCCGCGGTGAGGTCGAAGTCCTTCTTGGAATTCTCGTAGCCCGGACCGATGTCCGGCGCCCCCCAGTGCCAGCAGATCGTGACGATGCCGCCAGAACGGCTCCAGGCCGTGGCGCGATCATTGACCCCGGCGTTCAGGCGCGGCTCGATGTAGTCCAGGCCCAGTATCGCCGGCAACCGACCCGTTGCCTTCTCGATATAGTCCAACTCGACGTCGGGCCTCGCCACGCCCTCTTGCTGACCGGTCAGGGTCTTTCGGCCGTAGAACCGCCAGAGCAGAGTATAAAGCGCCCGAGCTTCGGCCGATGCGTTCGGATTGCTCAGCTGACGCGACGACGGCGTGGACCGCGCCATGCCCGGCGCCATCGCGAACGCCAGACCCGCCGTCATCGCCGCCCTTCGCGTGCTCTGCCCGCTCATCGCCACCCTCTCACACGACGTCGATCGCGACGCCCCGCCGATTTCCGCCGATCGCCAGTCTCTCTACGCCCCGACCGCGCCGCCTCTTGTTCCATGCGCCCAGCTGGCGCGTCCATGCGTCATGTCCCGCCGAAAGCCCAAGCTGAACCGTAGCGCCGTGGGCGACCTCTACGATTATTTGTCTCCGGAACTACCAACCCCTGCCCGTCCGAACGTCTCACCCAAACGCAGGGTGATCCGGCTTCCCTCTGTTTCCGACGATTGGCCCGACGTGGTGCCGATCTCCGAAGCGGAGTTGCGGATCACCGAGGCGTATTTGGAGAAGGTGCTGGCCGAACTGCTCGGACCCCTGCCCTGATCCACAGGGAAAACGATGGCCAAGCGTAAGACACCTCCCCCGCCCACCGCACCGAGCGCGGCGCTTTATCTCCGGGTCTCGACCGGCCGGCAGGCCGAAAGCGACCTTTCCATTCCCGATCAGGGCCGACAACTTCGAGCCTACTGCCAGGCCAAGGGCTGGCCCGTCGCCGAAGAGTTTGTCGAACCGGGCAACTCGGCCACCGACGACCGCCGCCCGGCGTTCCAGCAGATGATCGACACGGCGACCGCCAAGCCGCCGCCGTTCAACGTCATCCTGGTCCACTCGTTCTCGCGCTTCTTCCGTGACCAGTTCCTCTTCGAGTTCTACGCCCGCAAGCTGGCCAAAAACGGGGTCCGCATCGTCTCGATCACCCAGGAGGTTGGCGACGATCCGATGGGGATCATGGTGCGCCAGATGATGAACCTCTTCGACGAGTACCAATCGCGCGAGAACGCCAAGCACACCTTGCGCGCGATGAAGGAAAACGCGCGCCAGGGCTTCTGGAACGGCTCCCACCCGCCGCTCGGCTATCGGGTCATCACGGCCGAACAACGCGGTGAGCGGATCAAGAAGAAGCTCGAGATCGACCCCATCGGCGCCGAGACCGTGCGCCAGATCTTCCGCCTGGCGCTGCACGGTGTCGAAAACAGCGGCCCCATGGGTTTGAAGTCGATCGCCACCTATCTCAACGACAAGGGCATCACCACGCGCGGCGGCGGCCGATGGGGCGTAGGCACCGTCCACCATACCCTGACGCGGACGACTTATATCGGCGAGCACGTCTTCAACAGCCGCAACTGGGCCAGCCAGGAACCCAAGGACGACACCGAGCATGTCGTGATGGCCGTGCCGCCGCTGATCGAGCGCGACACGTTCGAGGCCGTGCAGCGCGCCATGTCGCTGCGCAATCCCAGGGCCATGGCCCCACGCTTCGTGAACAGCTCGATCCTGCTGGGCGGCATCTGCTTTTGCGGGCTCTGCGGCAAGGCGATGACGCTGCGGACCGGCAAGGGCGGCGCCTATCGCTACTACACCTGCTGCACCAACGCGCGTCAGGGTCCGGTCGGTTGCGAAGGCATGGCCGTGCGGATGGATCTGCTGGACGCCTCGGTGATCGACCACCTGGAGAACCGTCTGCTCAATCCCGAACGACTGGCCACGATGATGGACAACATCATCGACCGCCGGTCGGAGTGGATTGAACGCCGGCATCGGCACGTCGCCGACCTGCGCAAGCGCGCCACCGAAGCCGACCAGCGGCTTCAGCGTCTCTACCTTTCGATCGAGCAAGGGATCATCGATCCAGGCGATCCATCGCTCAAGCAACGGGTCACAACCCTGAAGGCCCAGCGCGACAAAGCCGACGGCGACGCCCAGCGCGCGGCTAAGGCCATCGACGGGATCACGCCCGCGCTGACGCCGGACTTGCTGCGCCGGTTCTCTGAAGCGACGCGGGAAATGTTCAGGGACGAAGCCGGCGCCTATCGCCGGGATCTCATCCGGGCCGTTGCCCAGAAGGTGGAATTGCTGTCCCCGCATGAGGCGAGGATCTGTGGCTCAAGGGTGGAATTGCTCCGAACCCTGGCGAGCAACAATGGCGTACAATCGGCGGCGTTAGCGCTGCCGGGTTTTGCACCAGGGTGGCGCGCCCTGCAGGATTCGAACCTGCGACCGCTCGCTTAGAAGGCGAGTGCTCTATCCAGCTGAGCTAAGGGCGCGCGCTGGCCGGCCGGTAACAGGCCCTAGTGGGTCCAGGGCTGCTTGCGGTTGGCGGCGAAGTTGTCGGCGTAGGCCTTGATGATGCGCTTGGGCGTCTTCGGTTCGAACAGCTGGAACGCGATTTCGTGGCGCTGGGCGTAGGCCACGGCCTCGTCGCGGGTCTCGAAGGTCAAGCGGATCTGGCCGTTCATGTCGCTGGACTGGGTCCAGCCCATCAGCGGGTCGGGCTTGCGCGCAGAGGCCGGCTCGAATTCCAGCACCCAGTCCTTGGTCTTGGCCTTGCCCGACTGCATGGCGTTCTTGGCGGGACGATAGATGCGGGCCAGCATGGACCTTCTCCCAAAGAGCCTCACCGATGGTCGGAGCGGCAGGATTTGAACCTGCGACCCTCTGCTCCCAAAACAGATGCGCTACCAGGCTGCGCTACGCTCCGAAACATCGGCAGGCGATGGGGTATAAGGGCTTTTCGATTCCGCGCAACCACGATGCGGAAAACGCGTGGCTTTCCCGCTGATTCCGTGTGGACGGACCGGGCGGGAATGGGATTGCCAGGCGCGAAAAGTCGATGACGCCCCGGATCCGCTCCAGCGCGAGCGAAGCACCATCGACCTAACGCTTCCGGCTTCTCCGCGCGCCGATCAGGCGTCGCCGGCGGTGATCTCGGCGACAACGAGGCCCTTGGGACCTCGCGCGAACCGCACCAGGACGTCGTCGCCCGGCTGCAGATCTTCGAGACCACCCCGTCGGAGCGTCTCGATATGCACGAAGATGTCCCCCGGCTCGGCATCGCGGATCACGAAGCCATAACCCTTGGTGCGGTTGAACCACTTGACCTTGGCCCGCTCCGCCGGCCCCTCCGGCGCCAGCGCGCCCCGTCCGTGAGGGTCGCGCGACTCACGACGCGGCGGATTATCGGCGAAGGTCCGCCTCTGGCGCTCCAGCGGCGCGGGCGCGCTGCTTTCGTCCAGATTGACGACTTCGCTGACCTGCCAGCCCTTGGGCCGCCTCACCACGTCACACACGATGACCGCCCCCTCCATGGCGGTTTCGCGGCCGCAGTTGCGAAGCGACGTCACATGCAGAAGCACGTCCTTCAGTCCGGTCTGCCCGGGATCATCGGGTACGATGAACCCGTAGCCTTTTCCGGCGTCGAACCACTTCACCCTTCCGCTGATGCGCACGAACTCGTCGGGCGCCGCAGCGTCCTCTAAATCATAACCAGACATCCCACCCCTCTGGCTCGCCCAATCAGCCCATCGGAGCGAGCACCACGAGAACAGTGTTCTCGCGTGACGAGAACCGTCAATGACGAAATCGCGCCGAAACCGCATCCAAGCGCGATCCGCGTCATTCCGTCGCAGTTATGTCATGGAAATAATTGTTAACTACAGCCGAAGGTGGCAGTCCCTAGGGGAGTCGAACCCCTCTCTCCAGATTGAAAATCTGGCGTCCTAACCGATAGACGAAGGGACCACGTCGCCGAAAGGCGAGCATCGTCGGTATGTAAGCCTCGCGGGTGGCAGTCCCTAGGGGAGTCGAACCCCTCTCTCCAGATTGAAAATCTGGCGTCCTAACCGATAGACGAAGGGACCAGCGGCCCCGCGAGGAAGCGGGTGTATAGCCGCGCCGTTTTGGGCGCGCAACCCGCGAAACCGGATTTTTTCGTTCGGACTTCAGTCCGTCCACACCCGGCTGTCGTGGGCGTCCTCGATCTCGATCTGAACCCCGTTTCGGCCCATGTAGTCGTCAGGCTTCAGCTTGCCCACCACGTTCAGCGCGCCGCCGCCCGCCAGCAGGCGCTGGCCCAGCGGCGTCTCGGCGCTGCGCCAGCTGATCGCCTTGATGCGGTCGCCCGTCGGACCGACCAGATCGAGCCGAACATGGCCGCCCTTCAACGCCGAGACGCGCTCGGGCCGCACCTGGGTCAGCCCGAACATGGGCTCGGGGTTACCCGGGCCGAACGGCGCCAGACGCTGAAAATCGTCCAACAGAGCGCGATTGGCCGCGCGGGGTTGGACCAGGGCGTCGATCTCGACCGCCTCCACGCCGATCGCTTCCATTTCGCCCGCCAGCCGCTCTTCCAGAAAGGCTCGGAATTCGGGAATGGCGTCGGGGCGAATCGACAGCCCCGCCGCCATGGCGTGACCGCCGCCGGCCATCAGCAGCCCGGCCTCGAAAGCGGCCTGAATGGCGCGACCAAGATTGACCCCCGGCTGCGAGCGACCCGACCCCTTGCCGACATTGGCGGCGCGGTCGATGCCGATCACCACCACCGGCTTTCGATAGCGCTCGCGTAGACGACCGGCGACGATGCCGATGACGCCGGGATGCCAGTTCTCGCCGGCCACCACGATCACGGGGGCGTCGGGATTGAAATTGCTGCCGCGCTCCAGCATCGCCGCGGCCTCCTCGACAACGGCGGCCTCGACCGCCTTGCGCTCGGTATTGAGGCTGTCGAGCTCTTCGGCCAGGGCGGCGGCCTCCAGCGGATCATCCGTGGACAGCAGCTTAGCGCCGAGGTCCGACCGACCGATACGCCCCCCGGCGTTGATGCGAGGCCCCAAAATGAAGCCCGCGTGAAAGACCGACGGCTCCCCGGACCCCTTTCCGACCTCGAACAGGGCTTTCAGCCCGGGATTGGCCCAGGCGCCCATGGTCCGCAGGCCCAGCGCCGTCAGGGCGCGATTGAAGCCGACCAGCTGGGTGACGTCGCAGACCTCGCCCAAGGCCACGAGATCCAGCCACTGGCGCAGATCCGGCTGCGGGCGTTCCTCGGTGAACAGGCCGCGCCCCCGCGCCTCGCGATTCAAGGCGGCCAGCAGCACGAACGTCACCCCGGCGGCGGCCAGAACCCCCTGCCCGCTCCGGCAGCCCGGCCGGTTGGGATTGACCACGGCGGCGGCGGCCGGCGGGTCCTCGCGCATCAGGTGGTGGTCGATGACGACCACCTCCAGACCGATCTCGGCGGCGCTGGCGATGGCGTCATAGGCCGCCGCCCCGCAGTCGAGGGTGACGACAAGTTCGGCCCCGCCTTCGCGGATGGTCTTGAACGCCGCCGGGCTGGGGCCATAGCCTTCGGTCAGGCGGTCCGGAATGTAGATGGGCAGTTCGACGCCCATATAGCGAAACCAGCGGACCAGCAGGGCGGCGCTGGTGGCTCCATCGACGTCGTAGTCGGCGAAAACCATGGTCGGCCGGCCCCGCTCGAGCGCGTCGATCAAGATCTCGGCGGCCCGATCCATGTCGGTGAAGGTCGACGGATCGGGAAACAGCGCCTTCAAGGTCGGACGCAGATAGTGTTCCGCTTGCTCCAGCGTGACGCCGCGCGAGGCGAGCGCCCTGGCCAGGGGCTCGGTCAGGCCATGGCGCTGCTGAATATCGCGCACCACGGCCAAGTCGGCCGGGCGCTCGCGCCAGACGCGGCCGCTCAGCGAGCGCTCGACGCCCAGGAAGGCGGGGGAAGAGAGGTTGGGAGCACCGTCGGCGGCCATCGCGGCAGAGTATCCGGTCATGCGGATTCGGACCATGCGCCGCCGCGACGACAGTCCGGGACGTAGCTACTCGGCCCGCATCTCCGCGCGCACGGCCTCGACCTCGTTGGCCGAGCCCAGCGCGACCGGCACGCGCTGGTGCAGCCTGGTCGGCTGGACGTCCAGGATATCGCCGCCGTCGCCGATCGCCTTGCCGCCGGCCCGCTCGACCAGAAGGCTCATCGGATTGGCCTCGTACATCAGGCGCAGCTTGCCGGGCTTGTCCGGCTCGCGGGCGTCCCACGGGTACATGAAGATCCCGCCACGCATCAGGATGCGATGGACGTCGGCCACCATCGAGGCCACCCAGCGCATATTGAAGTTCTTGCCGCGCGGCCCGTCCTTGCCCCTTAGGCAGCCGTCGATATAGCGGCGCACGGGCTCGGCCCAATGGCGCTGGTTCGACATGTTGATCGCGAACTCGGCGGTGTCGGCCTTGATGGCAATGGCCCGATGGGTCAGCAGCCACCGCCCCTCGGCGTCGAGCGTGAAGCCGTTGACGCCGCTGGCCAGCGTGAGCACGAGCATGGTCTGCGGACCATAGACGGCATAGCCCGCCGCCACCTGATCGCGGCCCTGCCGCAGGAAATCGGCCTCGACCGGCGCATGGCCCGCTGGCGCGGGCAGCACCGAGAAGATCGTCCCCACCGAGACGTTGACGTCGATGTTGCTGGAGCCGTCGAGAGGATCGAACGTCACCAGATAGCCGCCGACGCGGCCCGTGGGTTCGACCTCTTCCATCTCCTCCGAGGCCAGGCCGGCGACCGGGCCGCACGCCTTCAGGGCTTCGCTGAGCATGTCGTTGGTGATGACGTCGAGCTTCTTCTGCTCCTCGTCCTGGACATTGATGCTGCCGGCCGCGCCGAGGCTGCCCGACAGGGCGCCGGAGGCGACGACGCGGCTGATCCGCGCGCAGGTCGCCGCGATCGTCTGAACGACGTCCGTGAGCGCGGCGTCGGCCGGCTCGGCCGCGAGCCAGGCGGTCAGGTCGACGAAGGTGGTCATCTCATATCCTCGGGAACCGGAAGCGGACCGCCGCTACTACAGGACGGTCGTGACAAGAAAGTCTCGGGGTGCGCGCGCCCTAGACCTTCCGCTTCATGCGAACCTCGCGGACCGTGCCCGTCGAGGAGTTCATCACCAGGGTGTGGGTGTGCACGCAGCCGTCGCGGAAGACGACGCCGTCCAGCAGCCCCCCGCGCGTCACGCCGGTGGCCGCGAAGATCGCCTCGTCTCGAACGATCTCGTGCAGGTCGTACTTCTTGTCGAGTTCGGTGACGCCCCAGCGCGCGGCGCGGGCCCGCTCGTCGGCGTTGCGGAAAAGCAGCCGCCCTTGGAACTGGCCGCCGACGCACTTCAAGGCCGCGCAGGCCAGAACGCCCTCGGGCGCGCCGCCCGAGCCCAGATAGAGATCGATGCCCGTCGACGGATCGGTGGTGTTGATCACCCCGGCCACGTCGCCGTCCGTGATCAGTTGGATGCGCGCGCCGGCCGCGCGGACGCCGGCGATGATCTCGGCGTGGCGCGGGCGATCCAGCACGCAGACGGTGATTTCGCTGGCGGCGACGCCCTTGGCCTCGGCCAGGGCCTGGATGTTCTCGGCCGGCGACCGGTCGAGGTCGATCACCCCGGGGGGCAGGCCCGGGCCGCAAGCGATCTTGTCCATGTAGGTGTCGGGGGCGTTCAGCAGCGTGCCCTTGGGCGCCCAGGCCATCACCGTCAGGGCGTTGGGCTGGGACTTGGCCGCCAGGGTGGTGCCCTCAAGCGGATCCAGGGCGATGTCGATCCTGGGGCCTTTGCCCGAGCCGACCTTCTCGCCGATATAGAGCATGGGCGCTTCGTCGCGCTCGCCCTCGCCAATGACGATCTCGCCGTCGATGTTCAGCTCGTTGAGAGCGTTGCGCATCGCGTCAACGGCGGCCTGATCGGCGGCCATCTCGTCGCCCCGCCCCAGCATCGTCCATGAAGCGATGGCGGCGGCTTCGGTTACGCGAACGGCGTCCAGGACCAGCGAGCGGTCCAGGGTGTTCGAACTCATCCGTTTCTCCCGGTCCTCCTAGGAGGACCTGTTCCCAATGTCGCCTTCGGCGCCGTCTTTTGACGGCTTTATTAGATGCGCGCGACGCGCAGAAGACGGGGACGCTCTAGCACGGTCCGCAGCTTTTCGATGCGGCTAATCGCGTCCAGCAATTTGGATTCCGGAGTCGCATGGGTAACGAGCACGATCGGCACCCCGCCCGCGCCTTCGACGGGCTTTTGCAGGAAGCTTTCGATCGAAACGTCGCATTCGGCCAGGGTCTCGGAAATCGCGGCGATCACGCCCGGCTGGTCCTGGACCATGACGCGCAGATAGGCCTTGCCCACCGCGCGGGCGGGATCGATGGCCACGAACGGCGCCAGATCGCCGGCCGGAGCCTGAAACACCGGACGCACGGCCTTGGTCATGACATCGGCGATATCGGCGGCCACGGCGGCGGCGGTCGGACCCGCGCCCGCGCCCGGCCCCTGGATGAAGATCCGGCCGATGCGCTTGCCCTCGATGAACAGCGCGTTCAGAGCGCCGCCGGCCTGGGCCAGCGGATGGTCCAGCGGGACGAGCGAGGGATGCACCTTCACCGCGACACCGTCCTCGGCCTTGGCCGCCGCGGCGATCAGCTTGATACGATAGCCCAGGTCCTTGGCCAGCTTGATGTCCAGCAGGTCGACCTCGCTGATGCCCTCGATTTCGGCGGCGTCGAAATTGGGAGCGCAGCCGAACGCGAGCGCGGCGAGGATGCTGATCTTGTGGCCCGCGTCGAAGCCGCCGACGTCGGTGGTCGGATCAGCCTCGGCATAGCCCAGCCCCTGCGCCTCGCGCAGCACGTCGGCGAACGAGCGACCGGTCTTCTCCATCTCCGAGAGGATGAAGTTGCAGGTGCCATTGAGGATGCCCGCCACCGAAATCACGTCGTCGCCGACCATGGCCTCGCGCAGCATCTTCACCGCCGGCGTGCCGCCCATGACGGCCGCTTCGAACAGCAGCGGCACGCCCTGAGCCTCGGCCAAGGCGGCCAGCTCGGCGCCGTGGACGGCGATCAGGGCCTTGTTGGCCGTGACCACCGGCTTACCGGCCTTCAGGGCGGTTTCGACGGCGACCTTGGCCGGACCGTCGCTGCCGCCCACCAGTTCGACGAACAGGTCGATGTCCGGCGATCCCGCCAAGGCCACCGGATCGTCGAACCAGGCCAGGTTCGAAATATCGACCGTGCGCGGCCGCGACTTGTTGCGGGCCGAGACGGCGGTGATCACCGCCCGATCGCCGGCCGGCGCGAAGTCGGGGCGATCAGCCAGGAACCGCAGGAGGCCGCCGCCGACGGTGCCCAGGCCCGCCACGCCGATGCGCCAGGTCTTCTTCGTCATCTTCGAAATCCTTGGGGTGAACCGGCCCTAAGCCTGTTCCATCTTGTTGTGGGCCTTGGCCAGGATGGAGTCGGCGTTGGCGATGAATTTCTTGACGTTGCGCGCGGCCTGGCGAATGCGGTGCTCGTTCTCGACCAGACCGATGCGCACATAACCCTCGCCATACTCGCCAAAGCCGATGCCGGGCGCGACGGCGACGCCGGCCTCCTCGATCAACAGGCGCGAGAACAGCATCGAGCCCGCCTCGCGATAGGCCTCGGGGATCTTGGCCCAGGCGAACATCGAAGCCGGCGGATTGGGAATGTCCCAGCCGGCGGCGGCCATCGACTTGATCAAGGTGTCGCGGCGGCTCTTGTAGATGCCCCGGATCTCGTCGACGCAGTCCTGCGGCCCGTTCAGCGCGGCGGCGGCCGCCACCTGCACCGGCGTATAGGCCCCGTAATCAAGATAGGACTTCACCCGCGCCAGCGCCGCGCAGATGCGGCTGTTGCCGACCACCATGCCCACGCGCCAGCCAGCCATGGCGTAGGTCTTGGACAGCGAATTGACCTCGACCGCGATGTCCTTGGCGCCGTCGACCTGCAGCACCGACGGCGGGGGATTGTTGTCGAAATAGATCTCGCCATAGGCCACGTCGCTGATGACCAGAAGGTCGTGCTTCTTGGCCAGGGCGATCGCGTCCTTGTAGAAGTCCAGCCCCACCCATTGGGCGGTCGGGTTCGATGGATAGGACAGGATCATCACCGACGGCGGCGGCACAGAGTGCTTCACCGCGCGGCTGATGTTGGACAGGTAATCCTCGGGCGACAGGGCCGGCACGTGGCGGATAATGCCGCCCGCCATGATGAAGCCGAAGGCGTGGATCGGATAGGCCGGGTTCGGACAGATGATCACGTCACCGGGCCCCGTCAGGGCCTGGGCGAGGTTGGCGAAGCCTTCCTTGGAGCCCAGCGTGGCGATCACCTCGGTGTCGGGGTTCAACTTCACCCCGAAGCGGCGGCCATAATAGTTGGCCATGGCCTTGCGCAGGCCAGGAATGCCCTTGGACGCGGAATAGCGGCCCGCCTTCGGGTCGCGCGCGGTCTCGATCAGCTTCTCGACGATGTGCGGCGGGGTCGGCATGTCGGGATTGCCCATCCCGAAGTCGATGATGTCGACGCCCTCGGCGCGAAGACGCGCCTTGATCTTGTTGACCTCTTCGAAGACGTAGGGCGGCAGACGGCGGATACGGTGGAAATCGGTGCTCATGGGGGCTCTATGCGCCGCTTCGGCGCTTTGGGAGCGGAAAGTCGGGCATGGATAGACCCCGAGCGGGGTCGAGCCAAGCCGGTTCAAGGAAGATTATGCCTCCGCCACCCTATTGGGGCTGTGACGGAGGCGCGCTAGCTCGGCCGCGCGCGGCCTTGGCGAAGGCTTCGGTCGCGGCGCGATCGGCGTCGGTCGGCGCTTCGAACGCCGGCGGCTTCACGTCGCGATAGGCCTTGTCGGCGTAGGGCTGAGTATCCTTGAGTTCCCAGGTGCCCGGGGCGACGGCCTTGGTCAGGGCTTCGCCGGCGGCGGTCTGGGAGGCCACGCGCGCGCGGATCTGGGCGTCGGTCGGAATGTCCTTCGGCACGGCCGGGATCTGCACGAGCTTGATGCGCGGTTCACGCGACTTGGCGGCGGCGGCAACCTGGGCGGCGATCGGCGACGCGGGATCGACCTGGGCCGTGGCGAACGGGTTCGCGCACGCCGCCGCGCCGGCGGCGAGGCCGACGGTCAGGGCAAGACGCGTGATTTTGCGGGTTTCGCCGTTCATTGGATCTGGTCTTATGCGATGATCGCGACGAGCGGAAGGCGTTCGTCGTCGCTTTTCTCGAACGGGCTCAGGACTAGAGCGGAGGAAACCCAATGGCCACGGCGAAACCCGCCCCCAAGCCTCGGAAGAAAGCCGTTCCCGAGGCCGAGTCGGCCCCCTCCAAGCCCAAGACCCCCAAGGCGAAGGCCAAGCCCGCGATCGCCGAGGCGCCGCCGGAGCCCAAGGGCCCGCCCGAATCGGCCGCCGGAGCCAAGCCGGCTCAGCCCCCCTTCCCGCCGTTCGAAACCGTGCTCTCGGCCGACCAGTTGAAAATGGTCGAGACCCTGTCTGCGAACCTGGCCCGCGCCGCGGTGACCGCCCAAGGCGCGATCGCCGAGGCCGCGCTGCGCCAAGCCGATCGGCCGGCGGCCCTGACGCCCGATCCCTTCCATGTCGCCCCGGCCCTCAACGAGGTGATGGGCCGCCTGGCCGCCCAGCCCGACCGCCTGATGCGCGCCCAGGCCGATCTCTTTGGCCAATACATGGATCTCTGGCAGTCGGTCGCCCGTCGCGCCGCTGGCGAGGAAGTCAAGCCCGTCGTCGCCCCGGCCGCCGGCGACAAGCGCTTCAACGATCCGGACTGGGCGTCGAACCCGATGTTCGACCTGATGAAGCAGTCCTATCTCCTGTCGTCGAACTGGCTGAACAAACTGGTGGCCGACGTCGACGGCGTCGATCCGGCCACCAAGCGTCGCGTCGAGTTCTTCACGAAGATGCTGACCGACGCCTTTTCGCCGTCGAATTTCCTGATCTCCAATCCCGCCGCCCTGCGCGAGGTCGTGCAGACCCAAGGCGAGAGTCTGGTGAAGGGCATGGAGAATTTCGCCGCCGATCTCGAGCGCGGCGGCGGCCAGCTGGCGATCAGCCAGACGGATCTCGCCAAGTTCAAGGTCGGCGAGAACGTCGCCACCGCGCCGGGCAAGGTCGTCTATCAGAACGACATCCTACAGCTGCTGCAGTTCAACCCGACCACCGAGACGGTGTGCGAAATCCCGCTGCTGATCTTCCCGCCTTGGATCAACAAGTTCTACATCCTGGATCTGCGCCCCGAGAACTCGATGATCCGCTGGCTGACCGGCCAGGGCTTCACGGTGTTCGTCGCCTCCTGGGTCAACCCGGACCGAAAGCTGGCCGACAAGACCTTCGAGGACTACATGTTCGAAGGGATTTATGACGCCACTCAGCAGGTCATGACCCAGTGCGGCGTCGATCGGGTCAACACGGTCGGCTACTGCATCGGCGGCACCCTGCTGTCGGTGGCCCTGGCCCACATGGCGGCCAAGGGCGACAAGCGGATCAATTCGGCCACCTTCTTCGCGGCCCAGCAGGACTTCGCCGAAGCCGGCGATCTGCTGCTGTTCACCAACGAGGAATGGCTGCAGTCGATCGAGCAGCAAATGGACCAGGCGGGCGGCTTCCTGCCCAGCCAGTCGATGGCCGACACCTTCAACGCCCTGCGCGGCAACGACCTGATCTGGTCGTTCTTCGTCAGCAACTATCTGATGGGCAAGGAGCCGAGGCCGTTCGATCTTCTGTTCTGGAACGCCGATCAGACCCGGATGCCCAAGGCGCTGCATCTGTTCTATCTGCGCAATTTCTATAAGGACAACGCCCTGACCACGGGCAAGCTCAACCTGGGCGGCGAGCATCTGGATCTCTCCAAGGTGAAGATCCCCATCTATGTCCAGTCGTCGAAGGACGACCACATCGCGCCCTATCGCAGCGTCTATCGCGGGGCCAAGGCTTTCGGCGGGTCGGTCACCTTCACCATGGCCGGCTCGGGCCATATCGCCGGGGTGATCAATCACCCCGACGCCAAGAAATATCAGCACTGGACGAACGATAAGCTGCCGGGCGACGTCAGCGAATGGATCGCCGGGGCGCAGGAGCATCCCGGCTCCTGGTGGCCGCACTGGGGCGCATGGCTGCGGGCTCGGTCGGGCGACCAGGTTCCCGCCCGGGATCCCGCCAAGGGCAAGCTGAAGCCGCTGGAGGATGCGCCCGGCAGCTTCGTGCTGGTGAAGTCATGAACCGCCTTGTCGGCGCGGCTCTGATCGCCGTGACCGCCGCGCTGGCCGCCCAGCCAGCGGACGCTCAGCGCTTGCGCGACCGGATCGCCGCGCGAATGGCCGAACGCGCCGAGGCCCGCGCGGCGACCGCGCCAGCGCCGGACGGCGTCGAGGTCGATCGCGACATCGCCTACGGCGGCGACAAGGCCCAGACCTTCGACGTCTATCGCCCCAAGGCGGCCAAGGGCGCGCCGATCGTGGTCATGGCGCACGGCGGCGGCTGGCGGATCGGCGACAAGGCCATGGGTCGCGTGGTCGACAACAAGGTCCGATGGCTCTCCAGCCAGGGCGTGATCTTCGTCTCGATCAACTATCGAATGCTGCCCCAGACCGGCATCGCCGAGCAGGCCGCCGACGTCGCCCGCGCCGTGGCCGCTGTCCAGGCCAAGGCGGAAAGCTGGGGCGGCGACCCTGGCAAGGTGGTGTTGATGGGCCATTCGGCCGGCGCGCACCTCGTGGCGCTGCTAACCGCGGAGCCCGCCCTCGCCGCCCAGCAAGGCGTCAAACCCTGGCGCGGCGCGGTGGCGCTGGACAGCGCGGCCATGGACGTTCCCGCGATCATGGAGGCCAAGCACTTCAAGCTCTATGACGACGCCTTCGGCCACGACCCCATCGTGTGGCGAGCCCTCTCGCCTCTGCACCAGATGAAGTCCGCCCCCGTTCCGATGCTCTTGGTCTGCTCCTCGCGCCGCGCCGACTCGTGCCCGCAGGCCAAGGGGCTGGCGGACAAGGCCGTGAGCCTGGGCGGCAAGGCGAGCGTGCTGCCCGAGGATCTCAGCCACGGCGACATCAACGCCCAGCTCGGCGAGCCCGGCGGCTATACGCAGGCGGTACAGCGTTTCATCGAGTCGATAACCCGCTAGAGCCTGTCCACTTCAAATGGAATCATTTGAAGTGGACAGGCTCTAGATTCAAACGTTTAGAGCGCGTTCGAGCGGTTTAACCGCTCACACTTAAACCTAACGCGCTCTAGAAGCCTGTCCGCCCCGACGCCAACATCGGCCATCGGCCTTACAGGCCCGCGCTTTCCTTCAGGCTCAGGGCGAGATTGAGGTTCTGCACCGCCGCCCCGGAGGCGCCCTTGCCGAGATTGTCGAGCAAGGCCACCAGCCGCGCTTGGCCGCTGGTGTCCGAACCGAACACGAAGAGCTTCAGGCGATTGGTGCCGTTCAGGCCTTCCGGATCCAGGGTGGTCAGGCTTTTGGCCTCGTCCAGCGACGCCACCTCGACGAAATGCTCGCCCTTGTAGTGCTTGGCCAGGGCGTCGTGCAGGTCGCCCAGCGACGGCGCGCCGTTCAGGGTCGAGAAGTGCAGCGGCAGCTCGACGATCATGCCCTGCGGATAGCGTCCGACGGCCGGCATGAAGATCGGGCGGGTCAGAAGACCGCCGTGCTTCTGCATTTCCGGCACATGCTTGTGAGCCAGGGACAGGCCGTAGATCCGGTAAGGAACCTTGGTGTGGTTCGGCGCGCCCTCGTCCTCGAACTCGGCGATCATCGCCTTGCCGCCGCCGCTGTAACCGGAGACGGCGTTGTATGAGATCGGCAGTTCGGCGGGCAGGATGCCGGCGCTGACCAGCGGCCGCGTCAGGGCGATGGCGCCGGTCGGATAGCAGCCGGGATTGGAGATGCGCTTGGCGGCGGCGATCTTGCCGCGCTGTTCCTTGTCCAGCTCCGGGAAGCCATAGGTCCAGCCCTCCGCGGTGCGATAGGCCGTCGAGGCGTCGATGATCACCGTGTTCGGATTGGTGACCAGCGAGACAGCCTCCTTGGCCGCGTCATCGGGCAGGCACAGGATCACGGCGTCGGCGCCGTTTAGCATCTCGGCGCGGGCGTCGGCGTCCTTGCGCTTGTCCGGATCGATCGAGATCAGCTCCAGGTCCTTGCGGCCGACCAGACGCTCGCGGATCTGCAAGCCGGTGGTGCCGGCTTCGCCGTCGATGAAGACCTTGGGGGCGCTGGACATGGCGAACTCCGATCTGGGGCGATCAGCCAGAAGAAGCAGAAAACAGAGACAGAAATGAAAAAGGGCGCTTCGGCCGAACCGAAGCGCCCCTTCCCAAACACGTAATCGTCGCGATTAGCGCTTCGAGAACTGGAAGCTGCGGCGGGCCTTGGCCTTGCCGTACTTCTTACGCTCGACGACGCGGCTGTCGCGGGTCAGGAAGCCGTGCGGCTTCAGGACCGGACGCAGGCCGGGTTCGTAGTAGGTCAGAGCCTTGGACAGGCCGTGGCGGATGGCGCCGGCCTGACCCGACAGGCCCGAGCCTTCGACCGTCACGACGACGTCGAATTGACCCAGACGGTCGGTCACTTCCAGCGGCTGGGCGATCATCATGCGCAGCACCGGACGGGCGAAATAGACTTCCTGGTCACGACCGTTGATCGTGATCGAGCCCTTGCCCGGCTTGATCCAAACGCGAGCGATCGCGTTCTTGCGCTTGCCGGTCGCGTAGGCGCGGCCTTGGGCGTCGATCTTGGGTTCGGCCGGAGCGGCGGCTTCCGGGTTGCTGGACAGGCTGGCCAGCGCGTCAAAGCCTTGTGCGTCGGTCATGGCTTAGAGGCTCCGGATGTTCTTGGCGTTGCGGCCCGCGAAGTCGACGACTTCGGGGTTCTGCGCTTGGTGCGGGTGCTCGCCGGTGTTGTAGATGAGCAGGTGGGTCAGCTGCTTGCGAGCCAGCGGGCTCTCCTTCGGCAGCATGCGCTCGACGGCCTTCTCCAGGACGCGCTCGGGGAAACGACCGCCCAGCACCTTGCGCGGGGTGGTTTCCTTGATGCCGCCCGGGTGACCGGTGTGACGGTAGTAGACCTTGTCGTCGAGCTTCTTGCCGGTGAACTTCACCTTGTCGGCGTTGATCACGACGACGAAGTCGCCGCAATCGACGTGCGGGGTGTAGTCAGGACGGTGCTTGCCGCGAAGACGCATGGCGATGAACGTCGCCAGACGACCGACAACGGCGTTCTCGGCGTCGACCACGATCCACTTCTTCTCGACCTCGGCTGGCTTCAAGGAAGCCGTGATCTTCTGCATGGGATTGATCCGTAATTTCTAGGCGTCCGACCCCGAGAAATCCGGTTTCGTCCGTGTGAGGCGCGGCATGTACGGGAGGGTTCGCCCCCTGTCAACAACAGCGATGCAAAAAACTTACAAAGCCAATATAATACAAAGGGATATGACGAAAGGTATTATAATACCGCAACCGCGAATTCGGCGCGCCGCGAGGTCATGCGTCCGCCGCTTCACGCGGCCAGCCGCTGAAGGCGTGTGGGGAGGCGACGGAGCGGCCGGGCGAACCCGGAGACCGTAGGGTTTGTGGTGTTTCGGCTCGCAAGTCCGCTCCGCCAGGCTGTTCTTGCCCGTGAGG
>Ga0209426_1000952_pt1 | contig 21932 bp, 22 predicted proteins | sample Deesub1362B_J571_FD_187697 | JGI IMG/M metagenome (GOLD analysis project Ga0209426, IMG submission 187697) | Deep oceanic, basalt-hosted subsurface ecosystem from Juan de Fuca Ridge flank, Pacific Ocean, CORK Borehole 1362B_J2.571 (SPAdes)... ...
GAAATACACATTAAGATGCTCTGTCCTGCTGTCAAGGCTGCAAAAAGCTTCATCCTTCTCAAGCCATTTAGCAATCCTGTTTGCACGTTGTAAAAGGAGGCGAAAGGCAAGACAATGGCGAGAATCTTAAGTAACTTTTCTAGCTCTGGCATATTAAAAATGTTTGCCAGTAATCGGGAAGAGAAAAAGATAACTGCGCCGAGGATCAAGCCCAAAATTAAGGCGTTTGTAAATCCACACGACGTGGCTTGATTTAACTTCTCGTTATCTTCCTTATATTCCGCAACAAACTTTATCAATGCTGATGAAATCCCAAATGCTGTGACAAGCGTGGCACTTCCATAAATTGTGAATGTCATCCGATATAAGCCTAGCTCATGCGGACCTAGCCAGCGTGCGAGAACAATGCCAAGGCTAAATCCAAGGAGCAGGGTTATAGTTGAGCCGAGGAAAGTCCAACCAACATCAATTCCAAATCTTGCTGATTCTTTCATGCTTGTGTCCTAACTAAGAGGTCATAATGGCAAGAGCCCCTACCGTTAATCCCCATGATGCATTATAAAGGCAAAGAACCTCTCACTTGTAGCTAAGGGGGTTCCCCTTAAGCTACAAGTGAGCAAACATCAAGTGCCCCACAAGGCGCGTAAAGTAGGCCACCCCCTGTTTTTAGTAGCGCTTACAGGAGTCAGTTCCTGCACTTTCCTTTGCTAGTTTAACCTTTCGCCGGGTATTTTCACAGTAGCTCTTGGCAAATTCGACCCGCGTCAGGTAACCCAGCGAGCTGTGTGGACGATAGTTATTGTACTCCTGCTTCCAGCTTTCCACAATAGCGTGGACTGCGCTCCTATGATTGGACAGGCAGAGTCGGGAGAGTGTGGTGGGGGTACTTCATCAGTTTCCTCACCAAGCAGCAATTCCTCAAGTCATTCGGTGAGCGGTAACCAGGTGGCGAAATGAAGCTTCCTCTGATCATAGACTTCCTCGATGAAATTGGGGAAGCTTGGTTACCATGTCCTCAAAGGTGTCTCATACTCCCATAGATTCACCTCCTCACACTTTGGTGTTTTCAAAAAGCTCTCTATCCTGACATTCTCACAGGGATTGTCTCCCCGTACCATGCTAATCTCAAAGCCATAACTTTTTCATTCGTCTGTGTATTCGGCCTGAGGCATGCTGCGTCCCTTTGGTCCGAGTAGCGGACAAGACGGCGCCAGGCCGCCGTCGGGCAATCGCCATTCGCCGCGCCTGAAGTGCCAAGGCGGTACCCAGAGCCCTCGATACAGCGTAGCTTTTCCACGAGACCTCAGCTTTGATGGCGGTGTTGGCTTTTTTGGAGGCAGAGAGATTGCAGTGGAAGAAGGTGGGGATGAGACCCGAAGATATTGCCTCGCGAGAAGAGGTGTCCAAGACACCGGAGCAAGAGCCAATGGGGGAGTTCCTTAAAGAGGCCTTAGTTACTTTGGAAGATTGACTGTTATGCTAATGAGAGGTAGGATATGACCGGAGAAACTTCCATCAGTTATGGAACCCGCCGTTTCCAGAAAAGACAGAAGACTTTAACCAGGGTGCTGCCTCGTTTGAATCAGCAATCGTGGACAAAGGGAATACGTGCCGAGCAAAATCCTTCCATCAACATAGGATTGGAGCCAGCTGAACTGCAGGCGGTGAAAGAAACACAAAATCGGGAGGGGAGTTAATGACGGTCTCTGGGAGGAAGAAAAGGAAGGTACTCATAGTTTCGTTCCTTTTCCCCCCTCTTAATGACGTTGGAGCGTTGAGGATAGGTAAATTCGCTAAGTACCTGCCGGAGTTTGGATGGGAGCCAATGGTACTGACGGTAGACGAGGTAAAAGGCAAACCACAAACGCTGCCGTTGGAGATAGACGAGGCAAAGATAGTGAGGACGCCTTATTTTGACCTTGGTCTTGCCATCCAACAGAAGCTAATAGGCAATGCAGCTTCCACTTCTGGGAGTCCAGGAACAAGCGAAGATAATGTATGGAGGAAAGTAATCTTTAAACTCCTGGGCTCCATGCGCCCCATTTATACTTTGCCTCTAGTGAGAACTTTGCTATTTGAGTCGATAGGTTGGTATCCGTATGCAGTACGAGAAGGGGAAAAGGTGCTAAATGAATTTAAACCGGATATAATCTTTAGTTCTTTTAACCCTGCAGTATCTCATCTTGTTGCCTTTCGTCTTCGTAAGCAGACACGAATCCCTTGGGTGGCCGAATTCAGGGATCCTTGGGCACTGAATCCATACACCAGGAAGACCCAGCCGTTTCAGAGCCTAGAGGAGCAATGGGAAAAAAGAACCATGAGGGATTGTGATCTTCTAATCTCTGTCTCCGAGACTTGGGTTCGGCAATTAGAAGAATTCCACCACAAAAGAACTATCCTTATTCCCAATGGTTTCGATGAGGAGGACTACATAGGGAATGTTCCTGTTACTCCAAAGTTCACTATTACTTACACTGGGAGCATATATCCCGGCAGGCGAGACCCCACAGCGCTCTTTGAAGCAATAGCCGAATTGAGGCAGGAAGCCAAGATCTCGCCTCGTGACCTTGAAGTGCGTTTCTTCGGTAATGTCGCGGAAACTCTTTCTCCTTTGATTAGAAAACACAGTCTTTCGGACTTTGTCAAAACATACGGGTTCGTTCCTTTCGAGGAAAGCATCAGGAGACAAAAGGAATCCACAGCGCTCTTGCTGTTGGAATGGGATGACCCGAGAGGCGCAGGAACCTATACTGCCAAGATCTTTGAATATTTGGGGGCTGGAAGGCCCATTCTTGGTATAGCATTTGAAGGTGGCGAGATTGACAAGTTGCTCATCGAATCAGGCTGCGGGTTAGTGCTCACTGAGCCGGATCAGATCAAGGCGCTTCTCTTAAAGTGGCTCCAAGAGTTTAAGCAACGTGGGGAAATTGTTTCTCACTATTGTCCCAATCGAGAAATCATAAAGCAGTACACCCGGCGGGAACAAGCAAGGAGACTGGCGGCGGCCTTCGATGAGGTTATTACTAGTTCCACAGCTGGAACTAGTGCCGATTAGGAGGAAAAGCGTACGCGTGGATGTAGTATGCATCGAATCCCCCATTCGAATATATATGATCTACTGTTGGATCTTGTCCTAGTTTGTCAAAATCGCTCGAGGAATATCTTAAATACTCTATTTCCGGGAAGACTTCCTTATAGATTAGCCGGTCTTTTGCATTTAATATTAGGTAGGTGTCCGTATCATAAAGTTCTCCTAGGGCGAAGTGCGTATCATACCCGAAATGGAATGGGACTCTTGATTCCTGCCCGATTTGTAAGGGCATATACTTATGTTCTTTCCTCTCCTCAGGTGTCAAAAGGAAGTCGGCAAATCTGCCCGGTGGAATCGAGTTGCTTGATATCGATATATCACTGTCTTTATTGTGCAAAAACCAATCCATCCCAGCTATTTCTGACCTTGTAATCTGCCAGTTAGGCTCCAGTATATATCGGGAAGGGTAAAGCTTTAGAGCACCAGCCGCAAATAATATAGTAAGAGTGGCTACTACCAGCAAAGGCGCTAACCGGTGGGTATTATTGCTTTTGTACCAAAACTGAGCTCTTTCCAATATCTCGTATAGCACAAATCCAGAGAAAATAGTGCATATCATCACCACATATATGAGCAGTCTAAGAGGACCGAAGCCTAGATTGAGAAAATAAAGCAATATGATAGCCAAGGCAAATGTTGTCAGGGGAGCGTACAATGAGAAAAGCTTCCTTATGTTGATCTCGGTGGACATTCTCTTCCACAGAGTCGGGAAGGCAATGATCGCAAGGAGGATAAGTACGGCAGTCCCTCCATACTCTTTAAGAAATTGCGTGGCTGCGCTATAGCCGTATCTCTCGGCGAATAGAATCCGCTCTATCAAAATATCAAGGTAAACGGGACCGCGTTCGCTAATGAGGACGTAGATATTGCGTATTGCCGAGTCCCATATGTAGAAGCTAGAGAGCCAAGTGATGTTCCAGACGAGCAAAAGGAATGATGTAGTAACAGTGGAGCGGAAAGGGCTACCTTTAGCAATCGATGGGTGCCTACTCAAGGTGTTCAATATCTTGCTTGGCAACCGTATCGTCAGTAGCACTAGCAAGAGTGCAAACCCTGGAACAGTATGGAACATGGGAAATAGGAAAACCATAATGGTAAATAGTATCTTCCATTGAACTGTGCCAGTGGTGAAGCTTTCTATCAGGATGAAGAAGGCTAGAGGCAAAGCTAAATTGGAGAGGTGATTTGGAGTGAAATTCAAATACCAGCCATGGAGAGGAATAATGCTGACTATGGTAGCTAATATTGTTGCCCCTTTGGACGGCAGGATAGCCTTTGCGAGGAGATACATATTGGCTACGTATAACAGGGCAAAAAAAAGTGGTATCAATCTGTATAACACTACGGGATTCATATTTAGGAGCTGCGAGATCTGTGCCGCATATATATGAGATATGGGATAGAAGTTACCTTCTGCAGTATGACCACTAGAAATAACATTTTGAATTATTCCTAAGTGGGTGAGAGGGTCACCAGTCGACCATAGAGCATAGTCCCTGATGATCCATATAGAGAGAAGGGCAGTGTAGCTAACTAAAATTAAGACCAAGCCGATAACCCACAAATTGTTGTTCTCGTGTTCTCCGGCACATATCTGCTGAACTATGATTCCAATTCCACAGATAAGGCTGAAAATTAAAGCCACCCAAAATATGGAGGGCGTGGCAGCATATATAGACGGTTCATAGCCCTTGGCTGGTGAGTTCCATGCCGCCAAGACGCCTGTTATCAGTAAGATAAAGCATGTGGCGGCCGCTGATTTGACGATTCTCTCGTTTCGCACTTTGAAGTCAACTTACAAGGGTACTTCTGTACTTCCCATGATATTTTTCATAGGTGAATTCGCTCTCCGCAGAAGCACGGACGTTCTGGGCGATTTCCTGAAGGTGGTGATAATTCAAGGCTCTGATGACATTCCTAGCGATGCGATCAGTCCTTGGTGCTTCCTCTATACCACTCAATATATCTCCGCAACCCTTCTTCAAAATCCACCTTCGGTTCCCAGCCAAGCTCTTTTTTAGCTTTTTCAGTCGAGACAATGGCACCGCTGTAATCTCCAGGCCTTGCTTCTTTGTAATCGATAACTACATCACCAACCAGGTTCCTTACCGTCTCAGCGATTTCTTTTATAGTAACTGGTCGCTTTCCTTCGAGATTGTAAGTCTGATTTACAGCTACATCTTTTAGTGCAGCTACGTTTCCCTCTGCCAAGTCCTCTACGTAGATGAAGTTTCGGTATTGGGAGCCATCTCCAAAGATGATTAAAGGCTCTCCTTTTAAAGCCCTTTGCACAAAGGTGGCTATGACCGTCCCACGTCTTGCCCTTGGGCCATAAGGAATTCCGTAGCGGAGGATGGTGAAGTTTTGGCCATATAGCTTTTGGCAGGCATGACAATATAATTCAGCAGCGACTTTCGATGCCGTATACACATGCGTTACCTTTGAAGGGCTAAATAAAGTTTGTTCATTTCTTTCACCCCCCTCCGCCATTTCATAGACCCAGACAGTGCTGGCTAAGATTATCCGTAGAATGCCACTTCTCCTTGCCGCCTCTAGGACGTTAGCTACTCCAAGAATGTTGACCTGACAAGCTTCCACGGGATTCTTATAGACGTCATTCACATCTGCCATCGCTGCCAGCATGTATGCGATATCGTACCCACCCGCCAATGCCACACAGGTCTTAGATAGATTGGTAACGTCAATGTAAACGTGTCGCACATCATCTCTATGTGGCTTCATGATGTCAAAGACAGTGACCTCATGCCCATGTTCTAGAAGCTTATCCACAATGTGCGAGCCGATAAATCCAGAACCACCTATAACCGCGATATTCATGGCCTAAGCACCTCCTTTAGGGAGTTTACAACATGTCTTGCCTCTTCTTCGGTCATTCTAGCAAAAATGGGCAGGCAAATTTGCCTTCGGCATAACTCCTCTGCCTTTGGTAACTCGCCGCCATCGAAGTTATAAAGTTTCTTAAATATTGGCTGGAGATGACATGGCAATTCATAAACCTCTCCACTTAAGCTTACGCCATATTTCTCCCTGAGCTGCTTCTTAAGATATGTCCTATCAATCCCGTTACTTAACAAGGCTGCATACTTGTAATAATTTGACTTTACCTCGGGCGGAATCTTAATTGGGGCAACATTAGCAAACTTCCCCAGCTCCTCATCATAAATCTGAGCTATCCTTCTTCGATCGGCGATGAATTCCTCTAGCCGAGCAAACTGTGAAAGTCCAATAGCAGCATGAATCTCACTCATCCTCCAGTTATGCCCCATCTCAACATGGATGTTGCCCAAGAATGCTGCTTTACCTTGATCTCGGAAAATTAAAGCCTTTTTGTAAATGTTTTCATCGCTGGTTACGATCATGCCACCTTCTCCCGATGTCATCACCTTGGTGGGATAAAAGGAAAAGGCAGCAGCTATGCCGAAAGTCCCTGCTTTCTGCCCGTCTAGAGTGCTTCCATGAGCATGAGCCGCATCCTCAATGAGATATAGTCCATACTTCTTGCAAATCTCTCGGGTATCCTTTATCTGAGGAGGAATTATGCCGCCGATGTGGACGATAATCACTGCCTTTGTATCCTTCCGGATATTTCTTTCCAAGCTTTCTGGATCGAGACAAAGATTAGGAGTAATATCGGCGAGGATCGCCTTTCCTCCGGCGTGGATTACCGAGGCGGGGGTGGCGAAGAAGGTATTGGTAGGCACTATCACAGAGTGCCCCTCGATATCAAGTGCTCTTAAGATTATCTCCAAAGCACTGGTGCCGCTGTTTACCGCTACGGCATATTTTGTGCCCACATACTCTGCAAACCTTTGTTCAAACTCCGCGCCATATTTTCCTAGGGTTAGCTGCCCACTTTGCAAAATTCTATCAATTTGCTGTAGTAGTGCTTTTCTATCTTCCTCGGGGAAAAATATTCTTGCTGCTGGTATCTGCATAACAAATTCCTCCTTACGATTTTCTGCTTACTGCTTCCACATAATAAAGGTGACATATCTTCGGGAATAGGGCATCAAGTTTATTAACAACTTTGGCAAGCCATGTTGGAATAAGCTTTCCTTTAAAATCCTTGAACAAGCTGATTGGTGTAATTAGCCCTATTCCTCTTCTGTGGGTAATGTGAAACCCGGCTTGCTCTAGGATTTGTTCAAATTCGCTTGGGGTGTAATTGAAGACAAAATCGGCTTTCCAACCCCGAAATTGTACCCACCGAGCATGGAATGAATTTCTGTTTGATATATTAGTGAGCAATACTCTAGTTACTGTTGCCAACTTGGTCAGCAAAGTAAGAAGTTCTGTCTTATCGAGATTTTGAGTCAGCTCGATGCACGTGGTTATGTCAAATCTCTCCCCGAAATCGGCATTGCGAACGTCTTGTAATACAACCTTGACATCCTTGAATTTATTCTTTAGTTCGGTGATAAATTCCTCATTAAAGTCTACTGCAGTAACCTCGTAACCCTTTTCTACCAAGTAAGAAACAATCCTTCCATGCCCAGAGCCTATATCAAGTGCCTTCATCCCATTACCTAGCGGGAGTCTTTGCCTCACATACTCGTTTAGGCTTTCGAACACCACATTACGAATATCTCTTGGGTTCTCCCACCATTCAGAGTAATATTTCTTGATTTCCTCAACATCAAAAGGGTCTATCATGTTTTGACCAGCTTCTCTAAAGCTTGCTTAAACTTTTCTACCATGGCTTCATAGCTATATTCCCGCTCGATCAAGTTACGGGCATTCTGAGTAATCTCTTCCAAGTTTGGGTGATTTAACGCCCTAATGGCATTCCTAGCAATGCACTCCGGCGAATTATCTTCCATGATAAACCCGGTTTCACCATCCTTTATCAAATCCGGAATGCCCCCAACCGGTGTTGCCAGAACTGGAGTACCACAAGCCATTGCTTCTTGAATTATACCTGGAATCCCTTCAGTATAGGAGGGTAGGACAAGTAGCATCATCTGATTCAAGTACCTAGGGACTTCATCGTGCGGAATCCAACTTATAATCTTTACTTTACCTGAGGCTTCCCCTACCCTCAACACTTCATTGATCTTCCGGGACAAAGGTCCGTCTCCGCCGATCAGAAACTCGACGTCGCTTTGTTCTTTTAGGATCAAAGGAATTGCTCTAGCTAATTCCATAACCCCTTTTAGCTCGGTCAAAGAACCGATGTAGCCAACCAATTTCTTCCTGTCCTTCAGATCCCTTTTTTTCTGGAAAAGGCTGAAATCCATGTACTGGGCCCCGTAAATTGAAATTTTATTCTTGAATCTCTCTAGGCCTGAAAACTTAATCACACTTTCCGATTCAACAGCAATCTGGTCAGCAAGGGAAAGGGTTACATTCTCCAGAATAGCAGCCAGGCGTAAGGAAATTAGCATGCTTTTTTTAAAGACTTTGTGATCCGCACCTATTTTTCCAATTTTGTGGATTCTGCTGAATGAAAAGGCAACCAATTTCTTTCTCATAAGCTTAGACAAAAGTACTGATAATAAATAGGCTCTTGCCCCGATATGAAAAGCAACAACATCAATGCACCTGTATATCCTCAGCAGACTAACGCTTATTTGCAAGTCAACCAGAATGTGGTCTAATATCTTAAACAGCAAACATCTCCCCTCTGTCTGCCCTCCTTTCAACCTTATTATCTTTACCGTCTTGTCAGGATATTCTGTCAGCTTGCCGGTGACAGCAAATAGATTGTTTGATAAAGGCTTTATCATCTGTAGTAGGTTCAATATATTGGCTTCACCGCAGACCTCATCAAATGGCGCCGTTATCACTGCGATACTAAGCTGCTTGCGAATCTGGTTCATATATTCTAGCCCCCAATCCTATCAGTTCCTTAAGATTCTTGAGGCTGAATAAATCTTCTCCTACTTGTCGGCACCTTGTCTGATAGTTCTCATAGTGTATTTTGCACTTCTCGAGTGCAGAGACTAAATCTTCTGTAGTTGGCCTGAATACGCATCCGCATTCATATTCTTCCACTACCTCAGCAATTTCAGCTACATCGGTAGTCACTACCGGGCGCCCACAGGCTAAAGACTCCACTGCTGATAGTGGAATTTCAGGGCTGTTCGTCAGAGTGAGAAAGGGTATCACGGTGACATGAACTTTAGCGTATAGCGGGGGAGTGTCGACCACGCGATCAATCACCTTTACCTGACTTTCCAGATTTAGCTCCTTAATCTTTATACACAATGCTTTGTTATATTGCCCCCTCCATAGGAGATGCAATGAGGCCTTATGATGCTTGATAAACTCGGCGAAAGACTCCAAAAGCAGAGGCAATCCCTTTCCGACAAACGGGCTCTCATCGGCATTCTCCATGTTGGGAGCGCTGGCAAACAATATCCTGAATTCTTGGACATTCGGTGGTTCAGTGTATTCAAATCTGCCTAGGTCAACCCACGGATAGATAAGGTGCACCTTTTGAGGGTCAACTCCCATGGATATTAATCGTTCTTTTATTCGACGGCTCTGAGCGACTATGGCAGGCATTTGAGGGGCGAATCTTGTAGCAAAGATTCTAGCTGGCTCGTCATCACTACGAAAAGGGAGCGTGTTAATGATCGGGATACACTTCTTTAAGTCTAAATGGGGGAGAAACCCGCTATTTATTCCGGCCGATACGAATACTACATCGAGTTTTCTTTGGAAAAACTTCACGAAAGGATAGAAGAAGGCGCCATTAATTGAGGCTAAAACGGGATTCCGTTTTTCCTCTCTCAAGAATCGAGCATTTATTATCAGGTATTGGTCCATCTTCTTGAGGGGCAAGATCCCCAAATTATTGCAGGTCAGTACGGGTGCCTTTAGTTCTTCTGAAAGCAAGTACATCTGGTTGGCATAAGCTTCATTCAAGTAAGGGGCCAGAGCATCCCCTACTATGCCTACTTTAGGGGATCTTTTCTCAGGTCTTCCGTTCATGCCCTTAAGTTCAGTCGTGGCAGTTCCTAAATATAAATTCGTAAATTTGATTAAAGATAGCCAAGTCGTAGTCGGGTGGAATCTTCACCTTATAGATCGGTATCTTTGCTAGAATGCCCCTCAAATGCTCCGCCAGTTTTCTTTCCTGAGTGACAACCGAGTTGTTGGGGAACACGAAGGTATAAGCTAGCAGGTAGCGGAAAAGGGGAGCGGAGTTTATTCCAAAGCCTGGCATGAAACCTGTGAGGTCTTCCAGCTTGTTATTAAGAAGAAGGCTGTCCACGGTTTGCTCTAAAGAGCTCTGGGGCACGGATTCGAAATTCACACGTTTACTGCCAGACAAACCTTCGCTTTTAGTAACTACCAGTAGAGCCTTTAATTCAGCAGACCTAGCACCCTCTCTACCCGTTTTTCGATGTCCGCCCAGGAAATACCGGGTGGCAAATTGAACTTCGCTCAGGAAACCCAAATGTCGCTCGTCAGGTAACCGATGAGTCATAAACTCAAAAATGGCAGAATTCATTGGAAAGTTTAAGACCCTATTTTGGTAAAGAATTGCTCTGTCATCGCCCATGCAAGTAAATCCGGCGTGGCGTACGAAGTCCATACAGAGCGAGGTCTTGAAACAGCCTTCCCTCCCGGTGAGCAGGTATGCTTGGTTATCCTTGCTCACGGCTGCTGAATGAATTAGAAAGTAGCCTTTTGTGCTCAGTTTATGCTCGATCGTTCTCAATAGAAACGCTTGAGGCAAGAACAAGGGTACGCGGATCAGATTGATAGGGTGCATCTGAAATCGGTTGTCCGCGTGGAAGTTGATTGTGGTAGTGCCGCGCTCAAATCCTATGATCTCCACTTTCCAGGCTACTTTGCCCTCAGACTCATGGCAGTAAAAATAGTTATCTTTAATGTAATATTTGTGATCTAGAAGGTAACAGTTTTCTTTTGAAGGGGTGAACTTTCCTATCTTCAGAATTATATCCGGCTTGTCGACTTGCTCAACCTCAAAACATGAGAACCTTAGCTTTATCAAGTCGCTGAAGTCAAATTTTCTATCCCTAATTATCTGGAATTTCACGATGTCATGGATATTATAACTAAGTGTTTGTCTCATTGCCTAGGCTTTCCCTATCTTCATCGTCAGATAAACTGCATGTCGCGGGTCAATATGACATAAAAGCCTGGCTATGCTCACTGGGAAGGGATAATAGCTTACGCCAATCGATTTCTCTACCTTGAACCCATGATATTGGGGTAGCTCCTTTAGCCCACCATAAGTGAAAATCCTTAAGTGGGCATGAGCTAGATAGTTTCGCTCACCCTTAAGTTTGTACCATGGGTTAAAACGATTTCCTAATCCATGCACCTCGTCACTGGCTGAAACGGAGAGCGGTTGCAATCCCAAAATTAGGGAATGTATGATGTAGAGGGCAGCTAAATTCAGTGTTGAAATTATGGCACAACCCGTGGGCTTTAGAATACGATAAACCTCTTTAAGATGAACATCAGTTTTATAGAGATGGTCTATAACTTGGCTAGAGTGGTCAGCATTGAAGCTTTTATCATCTATGGGTGGTTCATTTAAGTCAGCTATATACACTTTTTACTCCTTTTTCAGGTTGTCCCCTAAATTCATTTGCAATCTCTATGCCATAAAGCTCCTTTGTTCCGATTCTCTCGCCTAGTTCCACGGTAAAGCTACCGTCACCATAGCCTATGTCTAGGACTTTAGCAGACTCATCTGGTTCCGGATGGTCGAGGATAACCCCTCTGTTTTCAAGCTCTGTCGATTCCTGAAGCTCCTTTAGCCAGTTTCTCAACACTTGCTTACTATCTCAACTATCCTTTCCAAAGTTTCATTATCATACCTTAGCGGCACCTCAACGCGGTAGAGGGCCTCTGCAGCGTCTAAAGCCTGTCTTAAGTTCTCCTCATATCGAGCCCAATAAGTTGACATAACACTTTGAGGGAATAGGTAGGAGTATTCCATCATGTATTTAATGAATGGGAGGAACTCAAGCTTCTGATTTGGTATCATATGGGCTGTAAATTCCTCTTTGCTGACCTTTCTTGCTTCAAACTTCTCACGAGGCAAGAGAAGAAAAATAGAGTGCAGTTTTGCTTTATCCTCTATTAAACTTGGCAATAAAGTTTTAGGGCTAATTTTTGTCGCAATCTCCTTCCCTGTCATCTTTCGGAGAAGTTGATTGAATTTGAAAGGGATTTTCTGTTTTGTTTTCATTCTTCTTCTAACGAAAGGGGTGAGATTGAAATCCAAAAGGTGCAGTGGCGAGAAAAAACTTAGTACAGCCTCATTGCTTAAGATAACGAAATGGTCTCCAATTAGTTTGAATCCCCGTGCCACAAGGTTCAAGGCAATGGTGGTCTTGCCTGCCGCACCCTGACCAGCGAAAACGTATGCTCGCCCATCTTTGGTAACTCCAGAGCCATGCACAATTGCAAAGCCTTTCTGGTTCAGCTTGAACCAGATCAGGGGATTTATTATAAGTTCAGGGATAAGTATCCAGCCAAATGGATTGGCTGAGACGTAAACCTCCATGTCACCCTTTTCAAACCCTGATATCTTCAGCTTCCACTTGGCATATTTATAGGAATCGGAGCAATAAAGGTAATTCTCCCTTATATGAAATTTATCGTCCAGAACGTAACAGTCGGACTTTTGCGGATTGAATTTGCCCAAGGATACGGTGAAATCAAGCTTAGCTTCTCTATCGTTCTCAAAATCACGCAATTCAATATCCCAGAAAGGAAGCAATCTGCTCAAGAGATTCGCATTGTTCACTATTTTGAAATTGACTATGTTGTGAATGCTGTAATATTTTTCCATTAGCGAATTTCCCGAACTTGCTTTAATTTTTCGATGCAAGCCTGAGCGAATTTCTCTATACTCCCTACTTCAACCAATATTCCATTCTCATCAATCACTTCTGGATGAGGTCCGATGTCGAAAGCGATCACTGGCTTGCCACAGGCTTGCGCCTCTATTATCGGGATGTTAAAACTTTCCCAGAGCGAACAAGTAGCGTAGACATCACAGGTGGCATAGTAGAGAGGGAGATCCTCGTGAGGAACAAAATTAGTGAAAACTACCGAGTCATCGCTCATACGTTTTAGCTCTTCGAAGTAGTAAGGATAGTCGGGACGTCCCACAATAACAAGCTTAACACTTGGCGCTTTCTGTTTGAGCAAGTTGAATGCCTGTATCAACAGATGGACACCCTTTACCGGACGAAGTGACCCCACGAAAAGAATAACCGGATCATCTCTCAAATTGTATTTCTTTCTAATTTCTGTCCCATCAATGTGTGGGTGGAAGCCTTCTAGATTCACTTTATTATAAATTACCTTGCTATCTAAGCCTGTATATATCTTGAGTTCCTTCTGGGCGTACCTGCTTACCGCGACAGCTCTATCTGCATTTCTAACTGTAAGCCTAGTAAGGAATATCTGCAATTTAATGTACATTCGCTCGTAGAGGTATGGGAAGAATTGGGGGTCCATAATTCCATGGTACCAGAAGATATACTTCACCTTGTAGATTTTCTTGGCTAGGTAACCTAGCCAGGTCAAGGGATAAAGATGAACGATAATCATATCAAAGTCTTTAAGTTTGTGAAGCCATCTAGTCACCTTGGGTATGTCTAGCGGGAACAATAGCCGGTAGATTCTTTGCCAGAATAAACTCTTAGGCATACCCATAATGAATAAGTCAGCACCTGTCGGTTTGATGTCGGCAGCGAAGGCAAAGGTAGCCACATAGTTGCCTTGTGCTGCTAGCTCCTCAGCTTGGCAACGAACTACCCAAGCACCACCATCATATTCAACGAGGTTAGGTATTAGGATTGCTATTCGCATGATAGCTCTAGGAATACTCCTTAGATTTTTAGACTTTTCTTGTCCTCATCTCAAGGGCCTTTGCTGCATCGGTGACAAATTGCCTTACGGTCTCGCGTGTGTACTTGTGGTCTGCCATGCGGGCAAGGAGCTGGGGCGGAATAGTGACTATGTGTGCACCAGCCATTGCCGCCTGAAGGACATCACCAACTGACCTTATGCTCCCCACAACTATTTTGCTTTTGAATTTCCAACGTTCAAGCCATTCAATTGAATTCCTTATAAGTTCAAAGGCATTTCCTCCTTCGTCACTCACTCTTCCGGCAAAGATGCTAATATAAGTTGCCCCTGCCTTTGCTGCTAAAATCACCTGACCTAGAGAAAGAGCAACCGTGGCATTTACTTTTACACCTTCGCTTTCGAGCTGATGCATTACCCTATAACAGGGAATCCCGTCCTGAGTTTCCTGAGGGATTTTGACTAGAATATTTGAGGCCCAGGAAGCAAGTTCTCGTGCCTGGCTTATCATTTCTTCGAGATCGTTGGTAGTAACTTCCACACTAACTGGGCGGGGATTGACAAGGGCAGCAATTTTCTTTGCTTCCTTCTCCATGTCACGGATGCCGTCTTTGAGTAGAATGGAAGGATTGGTGGTAACGCCATCAATTATTCCCATCCCGAGCCATTTTTCAATCTCGGTGACATTTGCTGAATCAATGAAGATTTCCATACTTGTCCTCCTAAACCGGGACGATTCACGTTTAAAACAAGTATTTGAAGAAGGCCTTGGCAGATTTAACAGTTCTTCTGATTTCTCTTGGATTAGTAATTAGGTGCTTCGTCTTCATCAGTATATACCGGGGTGCTAGATAATACTCGCGAAAAGCTCGTTTACAAAAAGCATTAATCTCTTCAGCTGGCAAACCGGGTAGATTTAGAAGACAATTATACCACGTCTTTTTTGTTAACCATTGAGAGTAATCGAACGTAGTGAGGTAATTATTCTTCACTGCCCATTCGTAGGCTTCTGTGCCAGGATAAACTTGCAGAGGGTAAAATTGCATCGTATCACAGTTGAGTTCCTTAGCAAATTTGAGGGTTTTTTCCATGGTTTCTTTGGTTTCACCCGGGCTTCCAATGATAAAGCACCCGTGAACTGTTAGGCCAACCTTTTTTGTGTTACTGACAAATTCACGAATTTGCTCAACCGTTATCCCTTTATGCATCAGGTTGAGTGAGTTTTGGTCTGCACTTTCAAATCCCACCCCGACGCCCCTACATCCAGCCTCCTTCATCGCCAACATTGTCTCTAGGTCCAAATCGGCCCTGACTTGGGCATACCATTTTATTTTGATCCCCCGAGCCAGAATCCCTTGGCATATCTCCTTCACCCTCCTCTTATCGACGGTAAAGGTATCGTCGTCTATCTCTATCTCCCTCACCTCAGGAAGGCTATCGACAATGTATTCAAACTCGTCTACTACGTTGGCTGCGCTTCGAGGCCTGTATCGTCTGCCACTGAAGGTTTGGGGATAAAGACAAAAAGAACATCTGTATGGACAGCCTCTACCGGTGAGTATCATTACGTAAGGGTAGTCCAAAGCAGCATAGAAATAGTTCCTAATGTTAAGAAATTTTTTGTAAACCTTGGTGACAAAGGGAAGCTCATCGAGGTTCTCAATTAAAGGGCGAGCCTTGTTATGAATTAACTTGTCGCCTTCTCTAAAGACAAGACCCTCAATGCTTCTCAAATCACCCTTGTCCCTTATACAGAATGCAAGGTCACGGATAGTGTAGTCGTATTCCCCTCTTGCTACGGCGTCCACCTTACTACCTAGCCGAAGGGTTTCCTCTGGCAGTGCAGAGGGATGAGTGCCTACCAAAGTAACAAAGGATGTGGGAAAAATCTCTTTTAACTCTTCTGCCACTTTGACATCATTGTAAATACTAGGCGTAGTGGTATTAATCACTATTAAATCAGGCGGAAATCTCCCGACCTTTTTGATGACATCATTGATTGAAAGACCTTCAGCTGGAGCGTCAATCAGGTTAACATTAAAGCCGCTGTTGTCCAGAATCCCTGTAGCATACGCCAACCAATATGGGTAATACAGCGTGCCCCCAGTCGCTACCCCGGGACTGCGCGAGGTTCTCGAAAATCTGCCCTTGAAAGGTGGATTCAGCATCAGGACATTCATAACTCCCCCAATTATCTCAACTCTTTCTATTCTTTAAGAGCATGGCCCACCCAGTGGCTAACCAGTTTTGTTGCTCTAAGCAGATTAGGAACTATGAAGTCAGGGTACGCATCGAGTTTTTCCATGAGGTGGCAAAGTTCACATTTCATGTTGCCAAGGAGAATGGATTTGCAACCAACAGCCTTTCCTGCCTTTACGTCGGTAAGTCCATCTCCTATCATCCAAGATTGAGACAACTCAATATCCTTGTCTCTAGCTGCCTGAAGCAAAAGGCCAGGCCTTGGCTTTCGACACTCACAATCTACTTTAAAGTTTTGAACCTTTGCCTCAGGATGGTGAAAGCAGTAATATTCGCCATCCAAGCGGACCCCTCCCTTGGCGAACTCTTCTTGCATCTTTTCTCTTATTTTCTGAAAAATCTCCGAAGCGAAATGGCCTTTCGCTATCCCAGGCTGGTTGGAAATTATTATAACCTTAAATCCAAGGTGCTGAAACTCCTTGATGGCGTGAGTCACACCGGGCCGGAGACTAAACTGCTCTGGCGTAAAAGGGGAGTCAATTATTCCATGTTCGGGATAATAGATAAGTTCGTTTATTACGCCATCTCGATCGAGGAACACCGCTCTCGTTTTTGAGTTTGCCGGGCTCACACGGTTTATGTGATTAGCTTGAGTCTCTTGGGAGTCTCCGAAGTTCATAACTTCAGCCCCTTTCATATTCGGCTATTTTTTCTCTGAGCCTGAAGACTATGAGGTGTTCTAGGACGAGGTGGAAAGACTCGACAAGGGGAGTTGAATGGAGGGGGACTACGATGCATGCATCGGCAAACTCCTTCATCGGGCCGCCGTCGAAGCCAGAAAGGCCGATGGCTTTGCCACCGTTTTCTTTCACATAGAGCATCGCCTTAAGCAAGTTTTGGGACCACAGCCCTGCTTTATCTGACCCTGAACCACCATGGACGCTGATGCATATAAGCACATCCCCTGGCTCAAATTTGGTCTTAAGTTGCTCTACGAAAAGGTTTTCAAAGCCTTCGTCATTTATCAGGGCGAGCATAAGGGGAGTATTATCGTTAAGGCATTCAGCTTTGAAGCCTCTCCTCGGTGCAGAGGCAGCGGTCTTAACAAGGTCGCAGGCAAAATGGGTAGCAGTAGAAGCGGATCCCCCGTTTCCATAAGTATAGACATGGTTTCCGTTCTTCCAGGTCTCGAAAAGGATTTCAATTACTTTATCTGTGTCCTCCGCTGATATCTTTTGAGCAACTTCACTCACCTTAGAGAGGTAGCCCTGAATGAACTCTTTGTTCCCCATAATTACCTCCCGGCTCCCAAAGCTCTTGCCCTATGTCCAAGATTGGAGTACGCTATGGGAGGACGACCTAGAATATCGGACATAGGACCTCTCGATGTTCTCACTATGTATTCACCAGTATCTTCGCGCCATCAAAATCGAAGCGGAATCGCTCCCACCTAAGCCCCATCTTTCGCATGGACTCAATTACCTTAGGCTTATCCGTATTATTGCAGTAAAACATTAAGAATCCTCCTCCACCCGCTCCGACCAATTTACCCCCCATTGCACCGTTCTTTCTTGCAATCTCGTAACATTCGTCGATAAAAGGGTAGGATATCTTCGAGGAGCGTTTTTTCTTGATCTCCCAGTAAGTGTGAAAGAGTTCGCCTAAAACATCCACCTCCCCTTTCTCTAGGTACTCTCTTGTTTCCAAACCGATTCGCTTGATTTGATGGAGATTTTCAATCATCTTTTGGTCATCCTCTTTGCTCTTTTCATTTTGCTCGGAGAGAATCTCCGAAGCGCTTCTTTCTCTGCCAGTGAAGAATAAAAGAAGGTTATTTTCGAGTTGCTCTATAGCCTCATCGGGAATTTTAAGAGGCTCTACGATCACCTCCCCATTTTTCTCAAAGGTGAGACAGGTAAGCCCGCCAAAGGCAGCTATATACTGGTCTTGTTTGCCAATGGGCTCTCCTAGGATATCTATTTCAATATGGCAAGCCTCTTCAGCGAGCCGTCTCTGGGATATAAAGTCCCGCTTATAAGCGTGGAGAGCGTTGAGAAGGGCAACAGTAAAACTAGAAGACGTTCCTAGCCCACAATTAGCAGGCACATCGGCGACAGAATGTAGCTCTATACCCTGTCGAATCCCGAGAAACTTGAGAGCTGCTTTGAAGATTCGATGCTCTATATCCTCTACACTATCCTTAATTTCCATCTTGGAATAGCTAAGCCGGATGCTGTTATAGAACCTCTTATTAGCCAAGATAGTACAATATTTGTTTATAGCCCCAGCAATCAAGAAGCCACCGTATCTGGAATAATAGGATTCAAGATCTGTTCCTCCTCCGCCGAGAGTTATCCTTGTTGGTGCTCTGGAGAGGATCATCATGCTCCCCCTCTAAGAATATATCTTCTAAAATCCTCTAGCCCCTCTAGTGTACCTATCTCGTAGAAACGGTCAAACACTTCGTACGCCATAAGTTCTCTTTGCTCTATTAGTTGCGCAAAAAGCTTCTCAAGAGAAAGGAACTGGTTCTCTGGCACCAGGTCCAGAGCTCTTTTCCTTAGGATACTTAACCCGTAGTCAACGTAAACCATTCCTTCTATTCTCTCTTCCTTACTATACCGCTTTACAAGATTGCCCTCAATAACTGCGTTACTCTTAACATACCGGTCATAGTTCTTGTAAACTACCATCAGTCCTAATTTATCGAACTTATTGAAGTAAGACATAATAGCAGAGAAATCGACCAAAAGGTAAGAATCGCCATACATGACGAAGAACTGTTCTTTGAGCAACTGCTCGGCGTTCTTAAGAGCGCCAGCGGTTCCTAGCAACCGTTCTTTTTCGTAGCTGTATCTTATATTGACACCAAATTTTCTCCCGTCGCTAAAGTATCTTTCTATCTGCTCACCTAGATAACCCACACACAAGACGATGTCCTTTACTCCTCCTTTCTTAAGGAAGCCTAATTGGTACTCAAGAAAAGGTTTGCCGTTGATTTCGATTAAGGACTTTGGCCTCATATTGGCCAAAGTCTTTAATCTGGTTCCCAGACCTCCGGCAAGAATGACTACTTGCATGGCTTACCAAAGCAAAGACAGTTTTTCTTTTCTGGCATGTTCTCGCTGAATTTCTGTGCGCCAGTAATCTAATAGATCCGCTAGAGTTTTCTCCAACGGGATCTCCGGTGCCCATCCTAAGCTACAAAGTTTAGAATTATCGCCTATAAGTAGAGGGTCATCCAGAAGACGCATTTTCGCTGGGGCTTGCCGAAATTTGACCGGCTTTCTTGAAAGAGCGATCAGTTTATCCAGAATGTCGCGCATTTTGTATCCTCTACCAGAGCATATATTGTAAACCTCTCCCGGCTTGCCTTTTTCCACTAGGAGCCACAACGCTTTTACGCCGTCCCGAAAGTCCGTTACATCTCGAATAGTGTCCAAATTCCCTACCTCCAAAGTCTCCTGTAACCCACTTTCAATCGCTGCAATCCCTTGAGCGAAATCGGAGCAGGCATCGAATCTCTTTCTTGGCCCCGTAATATTAAATGGCCTAGTTCGAATTATCTTCATTGCATAAGCTTGCCAATAAAGGTAGCAAAGCGTATCAGTTCCGATTTTGCTGACACCATAGGGGCTTGAAGGCCTAAATTCCTTAGATTCGGTAACAGGGATCTCGTGTGGCAAGTTTAGTCCGTATTCGGCGCTGGAACAAGCAATCACGATAATTGGATCTATGTCTGCCTTTCTCACAGCCTCCAATAAATAAAAAGTCCCGAGGATATTAGTAATGAAAGTCCTTTCTGGATCCTGCCACGAAGGTATAACCAAACTTTGGGCTGCAAAATGGAAGATATAATCTGGCTTAACTTTGATTATAATGGACTCCACTCGTTCCCTATTTCTTATATCACACCAAAAAAGCTTGATCTTACCCTTCAAATGCTCTACATTTCCAATGTCGTCATAAACAGTGCCAAATACCTCAAGGTCTTTTTCGAGCAGAAAATCAGCCATATGCGAGCCTAGAAAACCTTCGCATCCGGTAACTACGCATTTTTTCATAAATCCACCTCACTTACCAAATACTAGCCCCTTCCAAAGTCCGATGGAATATGCAGTGTGCTCAATAAAATAGACAAAGGGAATAGAAACTTGATATTTGAGGTTCTTCTCTCGAATAGCGAACCAGGCTCCCTTTGCTATCAGAAGCAGCATATACAGGCTAACTGAGAAAACGAGAGCCCACGTCGTGAACGCAAGGGATATGACCAGCAAGGGGGCCACCATTGCCGGAATAAACTGCATATTCCACGCCCGGACCATCCCTCTCTCCTTGCCATATCGAAACATCTTCTTAGCAAATTTCTTAAGCGTCCAACTGTGATAGTGCTTGACTATCGCTTCTGGCGTGTACTTTAACTTCCCTATCTTAGAAAGTCGTTTGTTTAGTTCCAATTCTTCCCCGCCAGGTAAGCTGGTATTGAAACCACCAATTCCTAGAATGTCCCCCTTACGGTACATACTGTTACATGCACTTATGCTACTCACAAACCGTTTATTTTTGAAAAATCTAGCCTGAATTGTATTGCCACCCCCAAGAAGCGTGTCCATGGCAAAGTTTATTGATTTCTCCCAGAAAGTATCCCCCGTATTTATGATTGCTCCACCAACGCCGACAGTATCGTTATCGAACTCCTTGACTAAGTTAGCCAACCAATGTTCGTCAGGTACGCAATCCGCGTCCGTAAACGCTACATATTCGCCCTCTGCATTTTCTACACCAATCTGACGTCCTCGGGCTATGGAACGACCATCCTCGTAGAACACTTTGACTCGGAATTTTCTGGCTTTCTCTACTGTTCCATCTGTAGAACACCCGTCCACAACAATGACCTCACACGGCTCTAGCGACTGGGAAAAAATCGCTTGCAAGGCTTGTTCAATCCTATCAGCTTCGTTCCGTACTGGAATTATAACTGATATCTTGGGCTCGCTCATTTATTTTTGTTCCTTCCGCTGTTCTTGATGCAAACCTTGAGCAGAGCGAGAGCTACACTCGACCCTTGCTTTATTGCTCTTGTATCAAGTCTTGAGGAAGCACGACAAAGCAACTCTGTTATCAAGGAAATACGTATCCTGTTGTCATGCTAAATTAGCTAGGATTCGGTGCCGGATAACGGCTTAGTATCTTAGGTTCGCTTATTCTTCCGTGTTCCTCGCCGATGCAGACTTTAGTCTCTCCTTTTGACCAATACATTGAGTACTATGCCAGTGAATATGCTGAATATTCCGATAGTGAGAAAGAGTACCGATATCAGAGCAGTGCCAAGGGGAAACGTCCCCGTAGGGGAGATATTCTGAATCACTCTGACTCCAGCGATAAGGCCCCCCGTGGCCAAAATGCCTCCCCCAATCCCGAAGAAGAAGAGGGGACGTCTTTCCGAGATCATGGCAATTATCCGAGTAAAAACCTCCAAACCATGGGCTAGCGGATTCAGAGTTGAGCTATCTTTGGTATAGGCAACGGAAATGGGAATCTCGGTAACCTTTAGGCGCTTTGCTGCTGCCTCGGCTATAGTCTCGGCGGAAATGGCCATACCGTTTTCCTTCAGGGCTAAGGCATGTATCGCCTTCCGCGAAAAGCACCTGAATCCAGATTCGGTGTCAGAGAGCTTTTTCTGGGAGAGGACGCGAGTTGAGTGCAGGAGGACTTTCTGACCAACGCGACGGTAGAAGGGGATATTGTTCTTTTGTAGCTCCCTTGAACCGATAACGATATCAAAGCCTTGAGCGATGGGCGCGGCAAGCTCTGG
>Ga0209426_1000953_pt1 | contig 21926 bp, 19 predicted proteins | sample Deesub1362B_J571_FD_187697 | JGI IMG/M metagenome (GOLD analysis project Ga0209426, IMG submission 187697) | Deep oceanic, basalt-hosted subsurface ecosystem from Juan de Fuca Ridge flank, Pacific Ocean, CORK Borehole 1362B_J2.571 (SPAdes)... ...
ACGGCTCCACCGACGGCACCGCCGAGGCGGCGCGGGCGGCTGGCGCGCAGGTGGTGCGCCACGAGGCCAACAGGGGGCCTGGGGCGGCGGCGCGGACCTGCCTGGAGGTGGGGCGGGAGATGCGGGCGGACGTGGTGGTGACGCTGGATGGGGACGGTCAGCACAACCCGGACGAGATCCCGGAGGTGGTGTCGCCGGTCCTCTCTGGGGAGGCCGACCTGGTGATCGGCTCCCGCTTCATGGGCCGGTACAACAACGTCGCCGCCTATCGGCGGTTCGGGATCAACGTGATCACCTTTCTGTATAACATGGGTTCCTCCGCCAAGATCACCGACGGGCAGAGTTGCTTCCGCGCCTACGGGCGGCGGGCGTTGGAGGTTCTCAACATCACCGAGGACGGCTTTGGCTTCAGCGTGGAAACCCTGATCCAGGCCCGCCGCGCCGGGCTGCGCATCCGGGAGGTGCCGATCTCCTGCGTGTACCACGAGGAGAGCCACAGCCTGAACCCAGTGATCCACGGGGTGGGGGTGGCGTGGAAGGTGGTCGAGCATCGCTTAAGAAGGTTGCTCGAGTGGGATGGGGCTGGCAGTGGGGGATAAGCCTGAGCATATGAGAATAGCTATCATCCTTGGAACACGTCCCGAAATTATCAAAATGTCCCCAGTGATTCGGGAGTGCGAAAGACGTGGTCTGGACTTTTTTATCTTACACACTGGGCAACATTATGATTTCGCTTTGGACGAGGTGTTTTTTCGCGATCTAGATCTACCACAACCCAGATACAACTTACGCATTGGTTCTGCGAGCCACGGTATGCAAACGGGACGGATATTGATCGGCATCGAAGAAGTTTTGATCCAAGAGAGACCAGACGTGGTTTTGGTACAGGGAGACACAAACACGGTAGTCGCTGGAGCCCTCGCTGCTGTAAAACTCCATATCCCGGTTGGTCATGTCGAGGCTGGCCTGCGTTCGTATGACAGACAAATGCCGGAGGAAATTAATCGAATAGTCGCAGATCATATCTCAGATTACCTTTTCGCGCCTACAGAGAAAGCAAGGGGGATCCTGCTACGAGAAGGAATACCGGACGAGCAAATCAGCGTGACAGGTAATACCATCGTGGACGCGGTCTATCAGAACCTTGCTCTTGCAGAGCGGGAGAGAGATATCCTGGAGAGGCTTGGTTTAGAGAGGGGGCGGTATCTCTTGGTCACGATTCATCGGCAAGAAAACGTGGATTATAAGGAGAGACTCGATGGAATTCTTGAGGGGCTTAGGCTTGTGTATGAGTCATTTCGCTTACCTTTGCTTTGCCCTGTGCATCCTCGTACTAGAAGGAGGATAAGAGAGTTTGGGTTACAGTGGCCAGAGGGGGTACGGGTGATAGAGCCAGTAGGATATCTCCAATTCTTGCTGATGGAAAGACAGGCAAGGCTGGTGCTGACCGACTCAGGAGGTGTTCAGGAAGAAGCGTGCATTTTAGGGGTTCCCTGTGTCACTTTGCGGGATAACACGGAGCGGCCCGAGACGTTAGAAGTAGGAAGCAATGTGTTGGCAGGAGCACGCTCTGAGGTGATCGTGTGTCGGGTTGGGGAGATGCTGGACCTGACCAGCGGCTGGCCGAATCCATTCGGCGATGGTCAGGCAGGCAAGAGGATCGTAGACTCGGTTCTCGGTTCCGAGGTAGTGCCCTGGGATATGAACCGCCGGACCGTGGCTAGTCGTGGAACGTGGGTTATGGAATAAGGGCGTTGCCGTTGATCTGGAGCGTCCACCGCGGCAAACGGGGCATTGTACACGCCAAGGATCAGACCGCGCCGCTACGCGGGCGTGTGCCCTTGATCCCTCAGAAGACGGAGGTTTGGGTTGTCGGGGACGCCGGATTTGGTCGTGTGGCGCTGATGCGATGGCTCGGCAGGCGCCATCGGCACTACTACCTGCGGGTGAACAGCGCGTATCATTATTCCAGACGAAGGGCTGGCTGGGCGGCCGTCGCCACCATCCCGGTGCAAGAGGGCAGACACTGCTCCCGGGCTGGGTTCGGTGGATCCGACAGGAGAACTTCGGCTGGGTCCAGTTGGTGGCCCATTGGGAGCGAGGGGAGGAGGAGCCGTGGTTCCTGGTCACCGACCAGGCAGCGGGCCTGTGGACCATCCCGGCTGTACCGGAAACGGATATGGATTAAGGAGCTCTTTGGCGACTTGAAAGAGCATGGCTTCGATCTTGAAGCAACGCATCTGCAGGACCTCGGTCGGCTCTCGCGCTTGGCACTGGCCGCGATGATCGTTTACGTGTGGCTCATTGCCCTCGGCAGTCGGGTGATCAAGCGAGGCCTGCGCTATCTTGTTGACCGCCGAGACCGGCGGGACAAGAGCCTGTTCCGCATCGGCTGGGATTGGATTGAACGATGTCTCGCCCTGGACAAGTAGATTCCGCTGACGTTCAAACCTGCCTCAGGAAGGTGATAAGTAGCTAGCCCAGAGATAAACCAAGTTAGGATTCCAGATCCCCAGTCATTGGCAGGGCAGCTAAGAGTTCGAGGTAAGGAAGCCGGGTTTCGAAATCCGGCAGAATAAATGGCCTTTGTACTTGGGGAGTCACTTGCTGAGGAGAAGTCTAAGGGAGCGCTCTTACTGCATGACGGGGGAGAGTTGCGCGAGCGATTTCGCGGGTTGGGCTACCTTGAGCAGATGGTGGAAACAATGTGGAGAGTGCCAATAGTGAAGCGATGATGGATGTATGCGATGTGAGATGTGATGATGGTCAGTATGTTATTGATGTTTAGGTTGTGGGAAGAACCTAACACCTAGCCTGGACATTCCTAGCGGTAAGGGGCGTACGGTTTACCCTGGCAATTTTCATGGACCTCGTTGATATCGTTCGTGTGGGACCCCAGACTTTGGGGTGAGCAACTAGGATACGCCGTCGGCTGTTGGTATTGCGACGGCAGAGGGTCATCTGATCCTTGAGAGAGGGGAGGACATCAGGTGCGGATTCTAATAACGTCAATAGTGGATCTAGAGAGGTCAGCGCATAATCGCCTTCACGAGTTTGTGAGGTACTTGTCGCGCAGGCACGAAGTCATTGTCATCAGCGTGAAGGATTGGTGGAAGGCGTGCCAAGTTGACAGCGGTTCATACCGTCGTGGTCTTGAAGATGCATTAAGGAACATTCGGATCTGGCACTTCACTGATGCGAAGGTGCCGCCTTTTCTCCAGGAGTTGTTTTCCCCTTTCACTTTAAATCGTGTCTTAGAGGGCGCTGGGCAATCTTTCGACGTGCATCTGAACTACAACGCGTTGATTTCAGGATCTGTCGTGGCCAAGAAATTGCAGAGGGTGGGGATAGGCACCGTGTATGACGTAGCTGATGACCTGGTGGCCATGGTGCGCGAGTCTCCACAGATTCCCCCTGTTCTGAGACCGTTGGCCGGCCTTATGGCTAAGTTGCTGGTTCGTGAGAACATTCGGGTGGCTAGCAAAGTTACGGTGAGTACGAATGCACTAGACTTGCCTGGCCTATCTCGAAGTAAGTCGGTGGTCATTCTCAACGGTGTAGACACAACGATGTTTAGAAAAAGGGACAGCGGGGAACTTCGCAGACGATTAGGGCTTGATGAGGCGTTTGTTATAGGTTATGTTGGTGTGCTTCGGGAGTGGGTAGATCTCAAACCGACTCTCAGGGCACTCACTAAATTGCGTGTCGTAGGTCATGATGTGAAGCTGCTGGTCGTCGGTGAGGAGGGAGGGCGCCGTGGGCTTGAAGACCTTGCGGGTGAACTTGGAATAAGTGATCAAGTGGTTCTCGTCGGTACAGTTCCATACCCGATGGTGCCGTGGTACATCTCCTGTATGGATGTAGGCTTGATACCATTCAAGCTTACGAGGATCAGTGCTGGTGCTCTGCCGCTGAAGCTCTTCGAGTACATGGCTTGTGAGGTGCCGGTGATCTGTAGCGAATTGCCAAGTGTGCAGGGTTTGCTGAAGAAGGTGGTAACTTTTGCTCTTGACGAGGACGAGATTGCGCATGCGGTGCAGCGACTACTGGAGAATCGCGAAGCAAGACGTAGATTAGGAGCAGTAGGTAGACAGCTCGTAGTCGAGAACTACGAGTGGGCGAGGATCGTACCACAGTTGGAGCAAGTGCTGTGTCAAGTGGCAGCGGGCGGTTCCAAGGCCGCTTGTGCGCCCCTAAGTTGGAAGGAGTTGGCCAAATGACTCAAACGCAAGTTGTGTCGATCATCCTGCCAACATATAACCGAGCGGGAAGACTGGGATGTTGTGTGCAGTCGGTATTGGCGCAGACGTTCAGCGACTGGGAACTGATCATTTGTGACGATGCATCCACAGATATGACGGGTGAGGTAGCAAGACGTTGGGTAGAGATAGACCAGCGTATACGATACTTGCGGAATGCAGTGAACCGGGGGCTTCCAGCCTCTCGGAACATTGGTATCTCCTACGCAAAGGGAAATCTTGTGCTCTTCATCGAGGACGATGTGATTCTCGATCGCCACTGTGTGGGCATCCTGGTTGAAACGTTCGAAGATCTCAGTAGAGAAAGCAAAGTTGGAGCCGTGGTGCCAAGCCTGCCGAATAAGTACGAACAAGGGAGCGACTGCCATAAAGGGATCCTTGATTATGCTTGGCGTGGACGCAACGACAAGATGTTGCTGCCTTGCACCGTGAGTCCATTTACTGGACTTGTGCGGTACAACTTCACACCAGCCTTTAGTACAGTGCGAGAGGTTCCCTGTGCCCACTCATGCTCTCTTTATCCGCGCGAAGCTCTCGAGGAGGTAGGAGGTTACGACGATAGAACTTACCAGGGGAATTATCTGTACGAGGAAGCGGACCTGAACATCCGCTTGCGAAAGAGGGGGTACAAGCTCTATTTTCAGCCAGCAGCGATAATGCACCATTACATCGCGCGAGGTGGGGGATGCAGGGTGAATGCTGGTCGCTATGCCTACTACTTTGTAGTGAACCACATAAAGTTCGTTCTCAAGAACTTTGGCCTAAAATCTGTCTGGATGGTTCCGCTTTTTCTTCTACAGACCGGCTTCGTGGCATCCAATGCATTTGGTGCCTACATTGTAGACCAACAGTTGGCGCGGTTTGTTCACAGCCGTTTCTAGATTGGGACTGCTACAAAGTATGCCTACGGTTTCTGACACAGGGGATAGATTATGAGAGTGTGCCTCGTGGGTCATCATCTTCAGAGTCCATATGAAGGCGTGAGGAGTGTAACTTATTACCTTGGCAAGGAGCTAGCCAAGCATCATGTGGTGGTGAAAGTCTGCATAGACGATATTAGTGAATGGCCAAAAGTGGCGTACCACCGTCCGCATATTATTCACCTGTTGTTAGGCCCTGCCTCAGTGTGGAGCTTCGTAGCCACCAAGATCATCAGTAATCTCTACAGGCCGGCCAAAACGATCCTATCGGCCCTTCAACCCCGTCTGCCCCATGTTACTAGGTGGGCAAGGCTGCTTAAGCCGGATTTGGTGGTGGTCCAATCGCGGGATGCTGAAAGGTCATTTTCTGCAGCAGGCTGCAAGGCGGTGCTTATCCCCAATGGTGTGGACCTTCACAAGTACACACCGATTTCTCCAAAGCGCAAGCAACAGCTTCGGTGCAAGTATGGTATTCCTTCCGATAAGTTTGTGATTCTGCACGTTGGATCGATCAAAAGGGGCAGGAACGTGACCATCTTAGGACCTCTGCAGGGTAGAGGGCGTCAAGTGCTCCTTGTGGGGAGACCGGGCGAAGCGGCGGACACGGAAATCCTTGAGTCACTCCGCAAATTAGGATGCAAGGTTTGGACTAGATACTTTACAGCCCTTGAAGAGATCTACGGCTTGTCGGATTGTTATGTCTTTCCATGCACTAGCCGGCACAACAGTATAGACTTGCCCCTTTCTGTACTGGAGGCGATGTCCTGTAACTTGCCGGTAGTAACAACACGCTTTGGTGGGCTTCCTGACTTCTTCACGGAGGGAGAGGGGCTTATTTATGTAGAGGACGAAGAATCTCTCCTAGAAAGAACGGCTGCAATGAGCAGGGGGGCAGAGCCTGTTGCAACGCGCCAGAAAGTCTTAGCTTACTCGTGGCAACGGATCGCTGAGCGGTTTGGAGAGCTCTACGAAGAGTTGACGCTGCCGTCCTATTCTTCAGCTGTGGGGATTCAGTCCACATAGCGTTGATGTTGGTGAGAAACCCTGATGTGTATACCGTCGAGAGAAGTTCCTGGATCCAGCTAGTGCTTGATTTATGGCGCGAAAAAGAATCTCATGAGTAGTACGCACCGACATCGATCGGGCTTCTTGATATGTTTCAGTGGAATTGACGGGTCGGGCAAGACGACCTTGGCGCGGGCAATGCAGACTACGCTCAGAGATATGGGTATTGAATGCGAGTATGTTTGGGCTCGGTTTGGTTCTGCACTCGTGGACAAGGTGGTAGCACTTTATAAGAAGTTCATCCTTGAAACACGAAGTGATCAAGAGAGTGTACGAGAGTTCTCCCGGATAAAAGCTCGCGTGCTGAGCAGACGGCCTGTTGCGATCCTCTATACGTTGTTTGTGGTCGTTGCATATGCCTGGCAGATCTTGTGGAAGTTGTGGTTGCCTCGTATCTTGGGCAAGAACCTCATTTGCGACCGCTATGTTTATGACACAGCGATTGACCTAGCCGTCGATCTGGGATACTCGAGAGAAACGTTCCTTAAGCTGTTGGAGGCCTTTCTTTGGCTTGCTCCACGGCCGAATGTGGCCTTCTACATTGCTGTGCCTGAGACTGTTGCCTTCAGTCGCAAGGATGACATACCGTCTCCAGAATACCTGTCCAGGCGAACACAATTGTATGAATACGTGGCAGCGCTGTACGGCCTAGCCGTGCTCGACGGTTCAATGGAGATAAGCACAGTGCACATGCTGGCAAAACGTGCTGTTTTGGAGAAAATGGAGGCCTAGGATGCCGCGGGTGCTGATGATTGGAATAGACTCACTGGCTCCCACCTTGCTATCCGAGCTTCAAGCTGATTTGCCTACGTTTTCTCAACTGCGCCGTCAGAGCCCCCCGCTGAGGCTAACCTCTATCTTTCCCATCGACTCGATCCCGGCTTGGGCGACGATCTTCACAGGTCTCAATCCGGCAAAGCATGGACTTATTTACTCTTTCGATGTTTTTGAGGCCAACTGGGGTGCAATCTCAAAGATCGACAGCTCCGTCTTCAGGGGACGGACATTTTGGGATTACGCTGGCCAAGGCGGGAAGAAGGTATGTATCTTGTTCCCACTGCTAGCCTATCCAGCGTGGCCTGTGAACGGTGTTATGCTTAGTAGATCTCTAACCGGCGCCGGCGATGCTTGGCCCCGGCGAATCTTGGATGAGCAGAATCTATCGAGGTTCGAGACCCTTTCAGGGAGACATCCGGGGAGAAGACGTCTGCTGGAATACGCGCAGAGAGCTGAGAAGATCACTGAGAAGGAAGCTGCTATTGCTTCGACAATTCTGTCTAGGCACGAGTGGGATCTGGCCTTCGTATTCTTTGGCTATCTGGACATCATCCAACACTTTTTCTGGCGTTACTTTGATCCTAGTGACCCCACCTATCCGGGCCCAACTCCTTTTCAGAACGTCATCCGCGAGTTCTACATCTTATTGGATAGAATCGTAGGGGAGTTGGTCAACTTGCACCCGGACTCCATAGTTGTGGTGTTCAGTGACCACGGGCACGGTATGCGCCCGCCTAGAACAGTGAACATCAATGAATGCTTGCGGGAGGCAGGGCTCCTGTGCTCGAGGAATGGCGTTGTGAATCCCGCGCCATATTTGCTGGAGAACATCAAGCGGGTGGTTCTGGATTTCATTCACAGATTTGAACTGGATCATTGGATGCTGGAGGTTAGTAGGCGGGGGATCCTATCCTCCGTAACGAAGAGCTTATACATGTCTAGAGCCACTATAGACATGGAGCGCACTGTGGCATGTTTGTCCTCCTTTGCGGGCCCTAAATCCTATCCCTACGGTGGCGTGGAAATAATCAGAGAGAACCTAAAAAAGAGAGGGATGGAATACGAGGAAGTTCGATCACGTGTCATCCACTTGCTCTCTCAACTTAAGGAACCGGAGACAGGGAGACCGCTAGTGGAATGGGCTTGCAGGCGGGAAGACTTGTATTCAGGGTCTTACCTCGATTTGTATCCTGACGTGCTCTTTGAACTGAGAGAAGGCTATGGTGTCTATTGGGGCATTCATACGCCGCTGATAGGGACGGCCTATGAGCACAATCTGGCCCCTGGTGGGCATAGGAAGGAAGCAGTGTTCTTGCTCTCGAATGCGGGCCGTCCAGTCTCCCGGTATGAGATGACTCTCGAGGATATTGCGCCAACAGTGCTGGACTTACTGGGTCTAGAAGGTGATTGGCATTTTGATGGGTGTAGCATATTGATCTGATCAGACTTTAACATAACAGGTATCTCCTCACTTAGCCGTGGTCAGGTATGCCATTGAGTAATGAGTGCTTTTGCATAAGGACGTCTTCCCCTTGGGGGTCCAGGGCGGTGGGGCATCTGAGGGAAAAGTGTACCAGAAATTCCTGCAGATAGTAAGATCGTAAAGTGTCGTGAGAAGAAACACCCTTGTTTTCTTAGCGATGCTCTTTTGCTTCTTGCCATCAGCTCTTCTGGCACGAAAGAGAGCGACAGCACCGTACTTCAATCAAACGGTGTCATACGTTGTCGCCGGATTCGATCGTGGCAAGCTTGTCCCAATTCCACGGGGCACCACAACCGCATCTGATCCATACGCACAGGGCCACATAGGGTATCCTGCTTTGCTGCTAGCTGTTGCGAAGCTATGCAATGTGCGTCCCAAGTATGTGCAATTCCTTCCTGTAGGTGGTCTAATGGTGCCCTTCCTTGCTTATGCCTTGGCCCGCAGGGTTAGCTTCTCTGAAGTGGAAGCTTTCCTGCTGGCTGTATACTTCGCGTATGATCCTACACTGTCACAAGGTCATTTCAATGTCCACGCCTATGCGTGGACTCGCGCGCTATTGTTAGTTTTCCTCCTCATCTATGTCCGAATACTAGAGAGGAGGACGCCACGTGAGATTCTATTGTTGGTTCTCATATTTGTGGCGACCTTCCTCATCTATTGGACTACACCGGTGTGGATGATCTTTCTGCTTGTCCCCATGTGTCTTACGCAAGTAGTAGGAACACGTCGTGCCGGGACATCTCGGGTCTCTAGCGGCGCATCCGTGGCTCTTTTGTTGGCGTTTCTAGTTATCTACCTTGCTTTCAGCAAAGTATTGTACGATCAGTATCTCCCAGCAGTGGTTCGCAGCGTCTATGGAGATCCAGAGGAAGCCTGGGTGTCCTTCGTTTGGCATATCTCCAGGTTGTTTTTTGAACCACAGGGGTCAGGTCCTTACCAGTACGCTGGGAGTTCTTTGGCAAATACATGGTTATCCTGGGTGCTTGTCGCCCGTTACGTCGTTCTGTTTCCGCCCCACGTCACTTATATAGTGATTCGACTCTGGAAGAGTGTAAGAACGCGCTCCCTCTCTCCGCTAGATTTGCGGGGGGCCACTGTGTTGATATGGGGCGCCGCGACCACGGTAGTAGGACACACGATAATCTACTCTTTGCGCGGCCATGTCAGCTTCAGGCCTGCTCTAGTACTATTCCCAATCACTGGGCTCATTTGCATACACCGTCTCAAGTTCCCCAGGTCTGTTCGGTTGGGTTTCGTAGCCACGCTCTCGTTGCTGGCGGTGGTGGGATTCTTTCTGGGATATCCGAACACGGTCAGCTTCGACATCGAACCTAGCGCTCAATGGTTCTTCCAACACGCTCGCGGTGTCAGGGTGCTTACCGATTTGCATACTGCTGGCAAGTACCAGCTGGAACAGGTCGAGCGGCAGCAAAGACTCTCGATCGATGTCTACGACTCAACGGCATACCATCTTATTGTCGGAGAACAGTCTGCTGCGCCTGTTCAGGAGACTTTGAAGGAGAGGTGGGACTATCTCATAGTTGACCTGGAGAGGCTGGAGCAACCTGTCTTGGGGAGAGGGTGGCAGGTATATGAGCCGCTCTCTCGCTATTTTCGACAAATATACGACAACCACGCCCTTAACGCGGTATACAATGACGGCCGCTTTCTCATCCTATGCGTTAAGTAAAGCTTAGTCACGCACGTATGGGTCTTTGGTAGTACCCCCGGCAAGTGTTAGTTTTGCGTTTCGGCGAGACGCTTTCAGAGCCCCAGATATATACCTCTAGCGAAGTGTTCGGGTATGTCACTGCCTATGGGGGTGACCGTTGGGCCTTTGGCGAGGGGCCGAAACTCTGTACAAACCGCGGCCGCGGTGCCAATAACTGGCAAGGACGTTTAGTTTTAGGCGCTCATGAATCTCTTTTGAATTCTTTCGTTGCAGCGAAACGGCATGTGGTCTTAAGACACGGGCGACTTGCTGAGCAATGAAATGACCCGACGGGCACTAGAGAGGTCGAACGGCATCTGGGATCCTGCGCGCGCGATCTTGAGGGCTCATTGGCAGCTTGCCGGAAGGCACGATTCCTTTGATGGCCACAGGCCGCCGTGGCACAACTCTTGACGTAGAATCAGCAATCTTCCCATCGGTGCAATGTGTTTCGGAACTCTGACCGAGCCAATGCGCTGGGCGAGCATTCTCAGGGCACCTATGTCGCGTGGTTAGTGGGAGTCGTGGTTAGAATACCCCGAGTCTCTTCTGGTCGCTGACTCGCATGCTCATTGCGTTTCAGCATATCACCATGAGCCTATTGCGATGATTTTCATCTGAAGGACCTATTTTATTGGTTCACTTGGTTCATCTTGAGCGATGCTGCCCTTAATTGTACACCTCCTATGTCGGGAGTCTCTATAAAAACCAGCATCTGTGAGTGGGAGGGGAATCCAATGCCAAGGGTATGTGTAGTAGGTCTGGATGGGGCTAGCGCAGACCTGATTCAGGAAAATTTGGAACGTCTCCCGAATTTACGAGCAATAGCAACCCAGGGCATGTTTACCGTCCTGCACTCCACGAAACCCCCAATGACATGTCCCGCCTGGGCTTGTTTCATGACAGGCCAACCTCCCGGTGCCCTAGGGATATATGATTGGGAGGATATGAGACTGCCGAACCCGCCAAGGCTGTCCGACTGGTCGCTGCGGCATGTTCCAACTTTGTGGGACATCGTATCGGCGGCGGGGAAGGGGGTGCTGGCCATTAACGTGCCACTGACTTATCCAGCCAGGGAAGTGAACGGTGCTATGATTAGTGGCTTTCCGGTCCTCGCACGGCAACAAGATTGGATTTTCCCGCAGGAGCTAAGAGCCCGCCTTTGTCAACTTGGCCTACATCATGTTCAGGAACTTAACCCGGACACTTTTCGGCTGAGGTTAGGGGCGCTGGATGAAGACGAGTTTCTGTCACATGCGAGCCAATCCATCCAGAAAACTTTGGCTGTCACACAGCACTGTATGAAAAACTACCACTGGGACCTGCTGGTAACTGTGTTCGTGGCGACAGATAGGGTTCAGCACCTCTTCTGGCACTATATGGATGTAGCTCATCCCAAGCACAAAGCGGTGCCATCCGAAAAACACAAGAACGCGATCATACGAATATACGAGGAAGTCGATCGGGCCATCGGTGCGCTAGCATGTGCGCTTGATGAGGACACATATCTCTTCGTTATATCGGATCACGGCTTTGGGCCGCTCTATGGGAGCTTTCTGATCAACAGTTGGCTTATGGAACTGGGATTATTGAAACTAAAGCGGCGGTCACGGCCCAGCACAATTGGGTTGGGGATCACTCGCTCTCTGGACAAGCCTTTTGTTGCGCAGTTAAGCCGATTGATGGACAAAATAGGCTTGCTCGGTTTTGTTAGACGAGCCCTGCCTGCCTGGCTTGGTAGCGGGGGGGCAGTCCTTGGGATTCGAGAGCTCTTCGACTCCATCGACCTTGAAGCGACCCAAGCTCTTGCACTCTCGAATGGGAAGATCTACATTAACGCACGTCGTGAGGAAGAAAAAGAGATAGTAGCACAGAGCATCCGTGATGAGTTACTACAACTGACAGACCCGCTGTCCGGTCATCATCTTGACGTGCAGATACTGACCAAGCGGGAATTGTATGGTGACTCCTGCTCGGGGGGACCGGACCTGTACGTTGTCATTGAGAATTATAAATATAGTGTTTCGAGCAAGATTGTTCCTGGCAGACTTTGGGAGGTCCCTGCCAGTGTATCGGGTGCTCATAGGGAAGAGGGAATCTTGCTCATGAAAGGGCCTCCGGCTGCCCAGACAGTCTTGTGGGAAAACGTGCACATATGGGATCTTGCCCCAACGATCCTCTCCGCCCTAGAGATTCCAGTGCCTGCAAAGATTCAAGGGAAAGCGTTAGCGGGGATTCCTACAGTCATCTAATAAGGGACCAACGATGTTCGGAACAAGAATCACGACGGGACTGGCGCTTCTGCTGTTTCTACCAGGCTATTGCTTAGTGGCTGTTCTCTATCCGCGGCGAGGTGACCTCGAGAACCTCGAACGTCTTGGCCTTGCGGTTGGAGTTAGCATCGCGGTGACCACATTGTTGGTGGTCTTCCTTAATTTCTTACCCAGGGGCATAAGCTCGAGTTCTGTTCTTGCATCCGCGATCTCACTCACCTTGCTCGCTGCTCTTGCTGCATGGCTTCGGCTCGTCAACATCCCACCAGAGGAGCGATTCTACCACCAAGTCATCGCCGCATCCCAGGGAGGTCGGCAAGTATCCAGCACCCACGTATTGATGGTTCTTTCCCTCTTGCTCCTACTTTTGGGGTCGTTTGGATTTGTAGCAAATGCAAGCACCGCCGGACGGCTTGGAAAAGCCTTCACGCAGTTCTATATCCTTGGCCCTACTGCGGAAGCGGCTGGCTACCCAGGGGAGATTGGGCGTGGTCGGGCAGTCACTGTAATTATAGGGGTCGCTAACTACGAGCATACTGACATTCGGTACCGCATCGACCGGGAGGTGGGCACTGTCACTGAGCATGTGGCCACCCTGCAGCTCAGCCATGGGCAGATCTGGGAGCAACCATATACGTTTATACTGAGAGATCAGGGAGAGAATCGCAAGATCACGTTCCTTCTATATAAAGAGGGTGAAGAAAGGCCCTATCGTTCGTTGTATCTCTGGGTCACTGTTAAGGGAAACCCGTCCGGTCAGTGAGACATCTGGTCAGCGAGAGATGCAACTGTGCCGCCCCTTCATCAGCCCCGCTGTATGGAGTCTTGTAGAGACTCGAGTGGAAGCAGATTCAGTGGATCGTAAGTTGCGTGGGATCTGGATGACAACCAGCGTTGGGAAAACAGCATGTTGCCAGCAACATTCATACGCAATATCTAAAGGAGCGCATGCCCTCAGATTGCACGGGCTGAACCGCCTAGGTTGCTTTTGGCGGTTTCCTCCCTTTCGCTGTTATCTTCCTAAGCGACGAGTTGATCTCAGATCAGTGCTCCCTGCTCTCCAATCCCTACCCCATACGCGTATCTGTCGTTGCCCATCCCATATGTCTGTTGATCTCCTCATTGCCCTTATCTCAGCTACCGCTCTCCTTGGCCTCGCTATTTCTCCCGATCGCGCTCTCAGTCTCAACCGTCTCTCTCTTCTTCTGCTGGGCGTTGTTTCCTTCCAAGTCATTGCTGCCCTAACTAGGAAGAGAGGGGGAATAATTCGAAGTGCGATTCTTTTAATCCTGCTGGGAGTGGGTGTAGCAGTCTTCAGTCTCATCGTCACCAACTGGTCGCTAGGCATCCTCGTCCCGATCCCCGCCCTCTACGAGCGCATCCCCCTTCTGATCCCTGGCCTACCCGGCAGCGGTGTGCCCCATCACGGCGAGGGGGTCAACCCCCGCGTGGTGGCCGGGGCGATGGCGGTCTTTCTCCCCCTGGCGGCGGCGCTGGCCGTACACGGCTCTCGGTTCCGCGTGCGGCTCTTCGGGGCGCTGTCGACCCTGGTCATCGCCTTCCCGCTCTTCCTTTCCCAATCTCCCCAGGGCTTCCTGGGGGTCGGCCTGGGGATGGCCGTCGTCCTTTTCTGGAACAGGCCGAAGGCGGCACTGGCGCTGGTGCCGCTGGCGGTGGGGCTGGCCTGGGCCTGGTGGGCTCACCGGTGGTGGCTGCCCCCTGCCCTGGCGCAGCGGCTGACCATGGGCCTCTTGGCCCGCATCCGGATCTGGGAGGGCGCCGTCGCGATCCTGCGGGATGTTCCCTTCACCGGGCTGGGGCTCAACGCCTTCCCGGCGGTGTATCCCTTCTATACTCTCCCCCCGGCGATCACGCCTCACGCCCACAACACCTTCCTCCAAACGTGGGCGGATATGGGCGCTGTGGGGTTAGTCGCCTTCTGCGCTCTGTTCGCAATTTCCTTTATCACTGCCGTTCGTGTCTATTGCGCCCTCGAAGCCCCGGACGCTCGGGCGGGGATGGTGGGCGCGGCGGGATCGATCGTCGCGTACCTGGGCTACGGCCTGCTGGATACGATGACCCTGGGCTACAAGGCTGCCCCGGGGCTGTGGGCCATCCTGGGACTGGTGGCCGGGGCGGGCCGGGTTGCTCATCTGCCACCGCTGAGGGTCCCGCGCAAGGTCCGCATCGCTGTGCTTGCCGCGATGGGCGCTCTGGCCGTGGCGTGTGCCCCTATCACGGCCAGTGCCCTGCTGACCAACGGGGCCGCTCTGCTGGCCCACCCGGCCTGGGCCGGGCCTGATCCGGGGCCGCAGCGACTTGCCCTGGCCTCGGACCTGGCCTGGTGGGCCACGCGGCTCTGGGCGGGCAACGGTCGCGCCTATGCCCTACTGGGGCGGATCGCCCTGATGCAGGGAGACAACGCAGCAGCCTTCACCGCCCTCGAGCAGGCGGTCCGGCTCGACCCGGCCGACCGGATCGGTCACCTCAGCCTGGGCGATCTGTATCTGGCGCGAGGGGATGAGTCCCGTGCCATCGCCCACTGGCGGGCGGCGAGGGCGGGGGAGATCCTGGTCAGAAGGGCCTCGGAGGCTCGGCAGCATGAGCAGATGCAGGAAGCTTTAACGTGGTATCGCCTGGCTGTCGCTGTTGATCCCAACAATGATCCGGCGCTGCGAGGTCTTGCCAACCTGCTGCGTGCTACTGGAGAGTTGGAGGCGGCGTTTTCTACGTGGGAGACCTACGTGCGGCGATTCCCTACCCAGCCCTGGGGGTATGTGGGCCAGGCGGAGATCCTGCTGTGGCAGGACTGCGCCGGAGATGCTCGGGCGGTCCTTGAGCAGGGGTTGGCGCAGATTGGGCCCGAGGCCACGCTCTACCTCCTGCTTGCACGCGCCTACGAGGCGCAGGGCGATCTGGAAGCCGCACTCGAGGCGGCAAGCCAGGCGGTGGCCCTGCGAGCCGACTACTGGGCCGCCTGGTACCGGTTGGGGAGCCTTTATGAGAAACAAGGCTGTCCGGAGGAAGCGCTCCAGGCATATCTGCGGGCCGCGGGTGAGCGGGAGGATTACTGGGCCTGGGTGGGACTGCGGGCGGCGGGGAGGTTGTTGCTGTCGCAGGGCCGTCCGGGTGACGCTGTGGAGAGACTATCCCGTGCAGTGCTTATCGGCGAGGTGCTTGGGGAAGATCCTTCGGCTGTAGCGCAGGATTACGTCCTCCTGGGCGACGCGCTGGCAGCCAGCGGGAGGGAGACCGAAGCGATGGAGGCTTACCGCACGGCGCTGGAGTTAGACCCTGGGAACGAGGCCGCACAGACGGGGTTAACACAGATCAGGTGGGAGCCGTGAGATGCACTCGACTACAGAACCACTCCGTGCTCATCCACAAACAATAGATCGAGAGGCAACGGCCCACGATACCCTTTTGGCGCAGGCTGTTGCTGCCTTAAAGGTTGGGCATAGAGAGGAAGCGCGCCGCCTGCTGGAGCAGGTGCTACGTACTGAGCCGCGCTCGGAGCAAGGTTGGTGGCTCCTCTCAAAGGTGGTCGAGGCAGAAGAAGAGGAACGGTTTTGTCTGATCCAGGTGCTCTCGATTAACCCCCGTAACAGCCTGGCTCGGCAGCGTCTCGAAACGTTGGGGTTGAGATCGTGGGGGCCAGGGTCCGTCCAATCCCCGTTCGCGAAGTGGGCTGATCCATATCCCTCGGAAACCAGTTCATGGTCAGTTGTGGGCGGGCGGCCACGCGGTGGCATCCGGCCGCGTGTCGACGGTGAGCGTGATCGGTCGCTTCTTATCGGTTGGGTCTACCTGGTCGCACTCACCGTAGCGGAGGTTCTCACTGCCCTTTTCGAGCCCCGCGTGGGGCTTGTACTACATGCCGGGCTTCTTGTGGGATTGTTCATCCACACTGCTCTCTCCTGGGAACATCCCTACCATCGCTTGCTCCTTGGGCTTTCTTTTGCTCCGCTGATCCGGCTCTTGAGCTTATCCCTTCCCCTGGCACGGTTCCCGCTCCTTTACTGGTACTTCATTATCAGCGTGCCTCTGTTTGTGGCCACGTTTGTCGCGGTACGTGTGTTGGGTTTGCGTGGTAGGGAGATCGGTCTCACGCTTCGCAGACCTCTGGCCCAACTAGGGATAGCTCTCACCGGTCTGGTGTTTGGCGCTGTAGAGTATCAAATCCTGTATCCCGATCCGTTGGTTCAGCGCCTCACATGGGGAACGGTGTGGCTTCCAGCGTTGATCCTGCTGGTGAGCACAGGTTTCGCCGAGGAACTGATCTTCCGAGGGGTAATGCAACGGGTGGCCGTTGAGACACTGGGCCGTTTTGGAGTCCTTTATGTGGCGATGCTTTTCGCAGTGCTGCACGTGGGCTACCACTCCTTGTTGGATGTTTTCTTCGTTTTCATAGTGGCTATGGTCTTTGGGTGGGTACGGGAGCGTACCGGGTCCATCGTAGGAGTTTCCATTGCGCATGGCATCACTAATATTGTCCTTTTCTTGGTGATGCCATTTTCGCCACCAATAGGATGAGCAAGAAACAAAAAAGGGCTATGAGAGCTCATAGCCCTTTTTGTTTTTGTTGTCGGGAGAGGGTCGTTATTTCAACGCCTCTGCCACTCGCACCGCGACGATTAACGCGAAACCCATCAGAAGAGGCACGATACCAATGTTCAGCACACGCCCCAATGCACGCGCTAGGCGCCCTTCGGATGCGGTGGTGAGCTCCTTCTGAATGAGAAGGGCAAGAAGTGTAAGAATGCTGACCAGGGCAAGCGATCCGGCCAGTGCAACAGTTGTCACGGTGGAAACCGTCGTGGTCGTGACCGTGGATACCATTTATCCTGCTCCTCCTGACAAATGACCGTTGGATCTCGCTGCAATGATTATATCAAAACGAGCTGTCAATGTCAAGCGCGAAAAAGGTGTTGGAGACAGTTGGAGACAATATCAGTTTAGTAGGTGGAAGAAGAGAGCCACTGGTCTGGTATACCTTGGGTCAAAGCGAAAAGAGTCCAAGGAGGCCAGACTAGTGGTGCGGCGTCTTGACGTCTCCCGTCCGCCGTGCTAAAATGCAGTTGCACGGTGGGCAAGGTTCATTGTAAGATGGAATGTGAAGGCAACGTGCTGTCTGTTGCAGGACATGCCTGGTTAAACGGGGCCGCGCTGGGGATTCCCCCTGGGGCGGCCCCTGTCTTCTGCTGAGGAGGGTTTGATGGGAGGAGGGGAAGCGATGTCCCCCTGGGAAGGGTATCTGCGAGCGTTGGAGGTGTGGGAACACCTGGTGGCCCAGAGACCCGCACCCGGGGACCTCTTGGTCATAGAGGAGGCGATTCTCCAACTTCGCCCCTACAGTGCACGATAACGTTTGACCTCCGGCCCTACCATCCAGGCCATGGAGACGATTCTCCAACCTCGCCCCTACAGTGCACGGCCCCTCATCGAACGGTGGAACACCCGGCTGGACGGGCCTGTCTGGGTTATCCAGGCGGTAGATCTGGACGGAGATGGGCAGCAGGAGATTGTGGCGGGCGGAAGTGGAGGGTGTCTCTTTTACCTTTGCCCAACGCAGGAAGGGTGGGAGCGGAGAGGGCCATGCAGAGTGCCCGGCGAGGGACGGGTACGGTTTGTGGGGTTCGCCACGCAGCGCGACCTCTTCAGCGTGGGGGAGCGATTGGTGGTCCTTTCCCGATCTTCCTCCGGCCTGTGCCCCTTCGAGTTCGTTCCCCCGGATCAGCCAGGCGGAGATGAAAGCGATCCCTTTAGAAAACTGGGCCCTTTTCCGGAGCGGAGGGTGCTCCTAGCGGCTGTGCTACTCTCGTCGGCTGTTCGCGATGGCCTTCCCGGCCCAGAAGCAGGAGGCTTTCTTCCTCGGCCACGTCTGCGCCTTCCACCACTTCGGCGGGGTCCCCCGGCGGATCCTCTACGACAACCTGACGGTGGCCGTTCAGCGGGTCCTGGAGGGGCGGAACCGGAAGGAGCAGTCGGGCAGGTGGCGTTCGAGACCAACCGGTATTTAGTCCCTGCCGACCGGGCCCACCGGAACCTGGTGCTGAAGGCCTATCCCTTCCACATCGAGATCCTGTACTTGGACGAGGTCGTCGCCACCCATCCTCGCTGCTCCCGGCGCCTTCGACCACGCCCGGCCCATTCGGCGCTGGCGGGCCTCCTGGCCCCCCGTCTACGAGCAGTTGCTGGCCCATCTGCGGGAGAAATGGCCCGATGGGCGGGGGGTGCGGGAGTTCGTCCGCATCCTGAAGCTGCACCGCGACCATCCTGCCGACCTCATCGCCCAGGCGGTGAGCCAGGCTCTGGAGTACGGCTGCGCCCACGCCGACGGCGTCCTGCTGTGTCTCCGTCAACTGACCTCCCCGGATCCCTCACCCTCCTCCCTCGACCTGAGCCGCTGGCCCCAACTGGTCGGGGTGGGCAGCCGGCCGCCCGACCTGGAGGCGTACAACCGACTGCTGGGGAGGGATGAAGAATGACCGAGAACCTGCTGCCTGGTCACCCTGGACGAGTTGGGGTTCATTCCCTTCTCCGCCACAGGAGTTCACCTGATCTTCCATCTCTGCTCCACCCTCTGCGAGCGGGTGGCGATGGTCGTCACCACCAACCTGGCCTTCAGCGATGATGATCAGGTGGGTCCGTTTTCGGTTGACAAAAACAATTCGTCTCCCCGTGGAACGTTCCGTTTGTGCCAGAGGATCGGTTGTGCTATAAAACCAGGCGGGGATCGACCCTCATAGCATACAGGCTTGGTCCGGAAAGGAGGTGTGTATCGGTGTGGTAGGAAGAAATCCCTAGAACGATCAAGCGCCCTCGAACGTTGAGTGTGTGGGAACCGTCCACAATACGTAGGAGATGGATGCTATGCGTGTGTTCAAAACCGCGTTGGTTTCCCTAATTGTTGTAGGTTTGCTGTTTCTCCTCCCCTCCGCTGTCTTCGCAGGAAGACCCTCCCTTATTGCCGACACGACCCTCCGCTCCTCCCCGGCTGCGCAAGTAGGCGTTTGCAACATTGCCGCTGGTGAGGTGGTGATCAACGAGATCCTGCCCGCCCCCTCCAGCGGCTATGAGTGGGTAGAGCTGTACAATACCACCGACACCGACCTAGACATCGGCAACTGCTACATCGACGACATCGCCGACGGCGGAGGGAGCCCCTACCAGATCCCGGCTGGCACCATCATCCCGGCCAAGGGGTTCTGGACGTTGGACCGTACTTCGTATTTCAACAACAGCGGCGACGACGTCCGGTTCCTGAAGGAGGACGGTACGACGGTCCTGGACTCCTACACCTACGGCGCGACCGATTACGACGTCTCCTGGTACCGCAGCCCTGACGGCGGGGCCTGGCAGCCGGAGCCTACCTCCTCCCCCACCAAAGGGGCACCGAACGGGGGGTACGGGTGCGGCACGGGTACCTGGACGCCGGGCTACCTGGAGATCCACCATATCAACATTGGCCAGGGGAACGCTACCCTGATCGTCGGCCCGACCGGCAAATCGCTCCTCTTCGATGTCGGCGAGTCCTACTGGAACAGCAGCGCCGACGCGGAGAAGATCGGCCCCTACATCGAGTCCGTGTTGGGCTGCAAGTACATCGACTATGTGGTGGCCTCCCACTTCCACGTCGACCACATCGGCTACGTGGGCTACGGCGGGCTGTGGCACCTAGTGGAGGTGCAGGGATTCACCGTGGGCCAGATGCTCCACCGGGACTACAACACCTACCTGGGCTCGACCAGTGGGACGTTCAACAACTGGCGGACCTATCTGGAAGGCGAGGGTCAGGCCAAACTGAACCCGACCGTCGCCGTGGAGGGGACCGGACAGGTGGACCTGGGGGACGGAGTGGTCTTCGAGATCGTGACCGTGGACGGGAACGGCACTATCCTCCCCGGCGACTTCAGCGCCGATCCGTCTCCGCCCTCGGAGAACGACTACGGTATTGGGGCGGTGCTCCGGTACGGTGCATTCGACGAGTGGCTCGGCGGGGACCTGGATGGTCAATACTACGTCAGTGACTACGGCTATACCTACCACGACATCGAGTGGAGCGTCGCCCCGGAGGTGGGGGATGTGGACGTCTACCTGGTCAACCACCACGGCAGCGACCACTCCAGCAACGCCGTCTTCGTCAACCAACTCGATCCTGAGGTCTCGGTCATCTCGGTGGGGGCCGACAACCCCTACGGCCACCCCCGCCAGGCGGTGATGGACCTCCTGCTGGCGACCAGCGACGTCTATATGACCGAGCGGGGCGACCCGAATGTCGACATCGGGGACGCGGTCGTCGCGGGTGACATCGTCATCCGGACCGCGGACGGGGTGTACTACACCGTCAACGGCGTGGGGTACACGGCCACCGATCCGGTGCGCACCGATGCCGACGGGGATGGCTACTTCGCCGAGGTGGATCCGGACGACGGCAATGCCGGGGTGACGCCCGCGCCGAACGGCGGCTGTGATCCGATCTACCAGTACTGCGACGGCTGCTACGTCGAACCCGGACAGGTGGTGATCAACGAGATCCTTCCCGCTCCCTCCAGCGGCTACGAGTGGGTGGAGTTGTACAACACCACCAATGGCCCCATCAACATCGGCAATTGCTACATCGACGACATCGCTGGTGGGGGCGGCGCTCCGTACCAGATCCCCGCGGGCACCATCATCCCCGCAGGGGGCTTCTGGACGCTGGACCGATCCCGCTACTTCAACAACAGCGGCGACGATGTCCGGTTCTTGAAGGAAGACGCCACAACGGTCCTCGACGCCTACACTTACGGCTCGACCGACTACGACGTCTCCTGGTACCGGAGCCCCGACGGCGGCGCCTGGCAACCCGAGCCCACCGCCTCCCCGACGAAAGGGACATCGAACGTCCCTCAGTAGGGGCTGCTACCCTGAGCGATCAGCAATCCGACAGCGCCTCGTGACAACACGGGGCGCTGTTCCTGTCAGTACTCTTCTTGTTCGATCGGGAAGCGGTCTTCCTCCTCCCGCGTTGCTGTCGCAGGCCTGTGATCTTCGTCGGGTCATTCCTCTTCCTCGGCGGCCAGGTAGGCCAACTGGTCGCGCACGCGTTGCACGAACTCGCCCGGGCGCAGGGCGGTCAGGTCGGGATGACCGGGCCTGTAGTGCCGGACGTTGAAGGTCACCAACCACCGGCAACCCTCGCGCAACGCCGCCACCAGGATCGGCAGGTCCTCGGGATCGGCCAAACCCTCATGCGGCTTCAAATCGTCCGGCTCACGGTCAGGCACCACGCGGAGGCTGCGGCTGACGATGAGCCGGAAGGTCGGCAGTGCCTGGGGCAGTTTGTCCGCCAGGTTCCGTTCCGCCTCCGCGATTACCTGTTCCGAGGCCAGCGCCTCCACCAGGGTGATCTCGGCCATCCGCAGGACGACGAGGCTGGCACCGTGCTCGGTGGGG
>Ga0209426_1000954_pt1 | contig 21918 bp, 17 predicted proteins | sample Deesub1362B_J571_FD_187697 | JGI IMG/M metagenome (GOLD analysis project Ga0209426, IMG submission 187697) | Deep oceanic, basalt-hosted subsurface ecosystem from Juan de Fuca Ridge flank, Pacific Ocean, CORK Borehole 1362B_J2.571 (SPAdes)... ...
CTGTCTGTGGGACGGCATCCCCACTTCGCCAGCGGTAGGCGATATTGACGGTGACGGTGACCTAGAGGTCATCGTCGCGGGGATGGATCGGCGCATCCACGCCTGGCACCACGACGGCACGGTGGTGGATGGCTGGCCGATCTCCCAATGGAACGGGGACCCCCTCTGGCGGGGCGGGCGTTCCTCTCCAGCGCTGGGGGATATCGACGGGGATGGATTGCCGGAGATTGTGGTCGGCACGATGAGCCCCTACGAGAATGGGCAACAGGATCAGAACGCAACCCTTTGGGCCCTCAACGGCGATAGCAGCATCGTGCCGGGCTTCCCAATCCGGACGGAACAACACATCCACTCCTCTCCCGCCCTGGGAGATATTGATGGCGACAGGTATCTGGAGATCGTCGTCGGGGTCGGGGAGGGCATCTCCAGCGGCAGGGAGAACATCGTCTACGCCTGGAACCACGACGGTACTCCCCTTCACGTGCCGGGCGGTCAGCCGTGGCCCCGTGAGACCTCCAACACTGTTCTGGCTCCACCTGCTCTGGGCGACATCGACGGCGACGGTGAGCCAGAGGTGGTGATCGGCGAAGGAGGGTACGACCTCACCGATGACAACAAGTTGTACGCCTGGAACGCGGACGGCAGCCTGGTGCCTGGGTTCCCCGTCCTGGTCCCCTCCCCCAGCCCGTGGGCTACTGGCTCGCTCCCCCTGCAATATACGCCCATTTTGGCCGATTTCGACGGCGACGGGACGGTTGAGATCCTGGCCACGCACCTCAACGATTGGGGCTTTGTGGTAGTGGAGCCGGATGGCACCGTCAGCGACGTCACAGGGCACCCTATGCGGCAGGGGCTGTGGGCCCCGCCTATGGTGGACGATGTGGACGGCGATGGCCTGCTGGAGATCGTGGCGGCCAGCGGCGACGCGGACGAGAACGGGGAGATACGTATCTGGGACGAGAACGGTACTACGGCGTCGGCTCTGCCCTGGCCAATGTTCCACCACGACATTGAGCGTACCGGCCTTTACACCGCCCCTCCCTCCCTGGGATTCCCCGACCAGGTCTGTGTGTTTCACCAACAGGGGAGTGGCCCGTCCGAAAGTGTGAGAGTCTCCATCTGGAACGAAGGGGATGGGGCGTTCGATTGGGTGCTGGCCTCCTCCACCGGTCTAATTCAGCTTTCACCCACCTCCGGTACGTTGACGGAGAGCACCAGCGTGCAGTTAACTGTGGATGTTAGCAGCCTTCCCAATGGATGGACGACAGTCGGTCAGATCACCGCGACGGCTACCTATGCAGGGGAGGAGGTTGCGGGTAGCCCTAGAACCGCCCCGGTCTCGGTGTACGTCGGCGATGTGTACTATGGCTACCTGCCGGTCGTTCTACGGAGGTACTAGTTTAAGTGGAAGCACTACCACCCTCCTTCCGGCCTAGCCTACTGACTGTTGTAAAGGATTACATCAACCGAGCAGTTCGGGGAGAGCTCCACCTGCCTCCCTGGTGGTTGCGCGACGTAGGCGGCAGCGACTTCAGGGCTACGGGGGAGGAGTTTCTTCGCCTGTTCGTCCAGATCGGCGGCCTGCAGCCCGACGAGCGGGTCCTAGAGATCGGCTGCGGCAGTGGGCGTATGGCTATTCCCCTGACCAGCTATCTGAGTCGCGCAGGGCTTTACGTTGGGATGGACATTACGCGCCCGACCGTCCTGTGGTGCCAGCGACACATCTCCCGCCGCTATCCCAATTTCCACTTCCTGCACGTCGATCTCTACAACAAACGCTACAATCCTACCGGGCGGTACCTGGCTAGAGAGTATCCCTTCCCTTTTAGAGATCAAAGCTTCAGCTTCATTTTTCTCACATCGGTCTTCACCCACCTGCTACCGGAAGATACTGCCCACTACCTGCGCGAGATCGCGCGTATGCTGCGTCGGGATGGGCGGGCATTCTTCACTTTTTTCCTGCTTAATGATGAACAACGACGGCTGGCGAAGCGAGGATGCAATGATATCCGTTTTGAGTACGGGCCGGGATTCTACCGGGTGCGCGACCCTGCCGTACCGGAAAGTGCCGTTGCCTACGACGAGGTTTATCTTCTCGACCTGCTCTCGGAGTGCGGGTTAGTTCTGCGCCAACCGGTCTACTATGGCTCGTGGAGTGGTCGGGACGATGGCGTTTCATATCAGGACATCATAATCGTTCAGCACCGGGAATGACGTTGTAGGGCATGGAGACGGAAACTACGGTTATCATTCCGAACTGGAATACCAGGCACTGGCTGCCAGGTTGTCTAGGCGGCCTGCGTGAGCAGATCTATCGAGACTTTCGGATTATCCTAGTGGATAACGGCTCAACTGATGGTTCGGTCACCTTCGTGCGGGAGTACTATCCTGAGGTCCAGGTTCTGGCTTTTGATCGAAATAGGGGGTTCGCCTCGGCGGTCAACGCTGGCATCCGAGAGTCCCATTCCCCCTATGTAGCTCTGCTTAATGTTGATACGATACCTCTGCCGGGCTGGCTACTCCATCTGGTCGAAACGATCAAGAGCGGTCCCGATGTTGGCAGCGTGGCCTCTAAGATGCTACAGTTGGAGAACCCGACCCTCGTGGATGATGCGGGCGACATGTTCAGTTGGTACGGATCGGCCCGCAAGCGGGGACAAGGAGAGCCAGCCCAATGGTATGATCGTCCGGAGGAAGTATTATCTGCCTGCGCTGGTGCGGCTCTTTACCGCCGCGCGCTGCTTGAGGAGCTGGGAGGTTTTGATGAGTCGTTCGTTAGCTATCTGGAGGACATTGATCTGGGGCTGCGAGCACGGCTTCTAGGTTATCGCTGTCTATACGCACCCGAGGCGAGGGTGCTCCACCAAGGGCACGGGGCTGGCATTGCCCGTTCACGGTATGTCTATCTAATGACCCGCAACCGGTTGGCTGTGCTGACCAAGAACATCCCCTCATCCCTGCTGCGCAAGCACTGGCGGACCTTGCTCTATGGTCAGTTCTATTTCTTCCTGGTCTATAAGCGGCCGCTCCACTCCATTGCCGGCACCGTCGCCTGGCTGGTGGCCTTACCGCGCCTCTTGAGGCAACGGCGCGAGATCCAGGCGCGGAAGGTCATTTCGGATCAGACGCTGGAGGCTCTGCTCTCCACCGAGCTAGGAGAAATTCCGCTCAGGGAGATCATTGTCAACAAACTGCGGCGAGTTTCATAAGTGCCGCACCTTCCAACGCGCATACTCGTGTAGCTGGGTGACAATGCCTCTCGCACCTCCCAGTCGCAAGGCTCGCCAGCCTTTTTGTAGCAGCCGTCGCCAACCTCCCCATTTCCCTGAAGGGATTACCCCCCCTATGGGATACCCCTTGTCAGGTGCGGTGTAAGGGGCGGCGCAGAAATCCGCTAGCGGCTTCACAACGATATCCCATCGGTAATTTTTCGCTACTTCCTGTATGCGGTCCCGACGCTCCTGACAGTCGATCGGGTCTCTCAATACATCCAAGATGGCTCGAGCTACCCCTTCGACGTCACCAGGTGCGACCAGTGTAGCCAGCCCCTGGGCAGCCAGTGTCTCCCCCATCACGTCGCCGACCGTCGCGACAATGGGCAGTCCTGCCCACAAGTAGTCCAGCAGGCGTGTTCGGAAGGCAAAGCGTGTTTCTACATGATCCAGATGCAGGCTGACGCCCACGTCTGCCTCAAGCAGGTAGTTCTGGCGCTCGTCGTAGGGGACCCAGTCGTTGAAGAAAATATGGGTTCCGTACAGCCCCATTTCCTTACTGAGCGCAATAGCCTGCTCTACCGCTGTTGTCCGCGCACGCTCCTGGTTGGAGCGCTTGATGCCCATGAAGAAAAGCTTAACGTCGTCACGATGGGCTAGTATACGTGGCATAGCCTTGATCATTGTTGGTGCGTCGAACCATTCCCAAATGCCCCCGCCCCACAAGATAACCTTGTCGTGAGGCTGGATGAAGGGAGAAACTCCCTTCAGGACGGGGTGGGTGTGCTGTGGCGGTTCTGCAGGCAAGCCGAAAGGCACAACAGCGATCAGTCGGCGCAACGAGGGGTCGTCTTGATAGGTATACGGGTTGACGCGCCCCGCAGCCGAGAGCATACCTAGCCAGTAATCCCGCTGTTTCTCACCTGCGCAGATAAAGAAATCGCCCGCGCGCAGCTGGAGCCAGAGCGCTTCAAGATAATTCTCATACGAAATGAGACGGTCCAGCCAGTCCATATGGGCCTTACGTTGCAGATCCTCTAACAAGAAAGGATCGTAAAGGTCCACCACCAGGGGCTTTCCAGATTCGGCCACGAATGGGTAAAGAAACAGCACAACCCCCAATGTCACAACCACATCGCAGTCCTCGACCAGTGCGCGCAACTCCCGCACTGTAGGGCAGATCCGAAGCCAATCTTCGCCAGAGGGTGGGGTTTGGGGGGCAATGAAGGGCGGTACTGCCAGGGTGACATCAAAGTGCTGGCCCAGCGCGCGCGTTAGCTCCCAGTAGCGGATGCCGGGGCCGGCCATGTTCTTGCCCACGATGTCGTTGCATATAAGAAGAACCCGAGTCATATTCCTCACTCTATTTCCTATTTCTACTGCGGAGCTAATTATACCACTAGGCTACTCGCCATCAACATGATATGGGGAGGTGCTCAAGGTATTCGAATCAGAAGCGTAGGACAGCATCTCTCCACGACATATCGGTTTATCGGCTCACTGCTATCACGGGGGAACAATTATGTGCCGGAGGCGCATCGCACCTGCGACAGGGGCTATAATGGGAGGGACAGGACGGCTTATTGCTTGACACAAGCACTAGGCGGCTTTGCCAGGGCCATGGGGCGTGGTATAATCTGGACCATTCAATCGGGGTGAAGATCGGTAGCGCATCTTAGCGTCGAGGGTGGAGAGGCGATGCCTTTCTCTGTTTATTTTATCAGCGGTTGCAAGGCTGGCACCACTTTTGAATACCGCGTCTTGCAAAAACAGGAGCAATTGGCCGCGTATGGTATCCCCAGCCTGGCACGGCAGGAGCTGGTCGACCGCGAGCAACTCCTCCAAGAGGCAGCGTCCCATGATGTGCTCTATCTCTATCGCATTGCCTATGGTCCCCTCATCGAAGATCTGATTGAGCAAGCGCGCGGGCAGGGTATTCCTGTTGTCTTCGACATAGATGATTTGGTGTTCGAGCCCGAATTGGTTCACTGTGTGGATCCTGTTAGAGCGATGGATCACGAGGAGGCGGCCCTCTACTATAAAGGCGTTTGGCGCTACCGCCGCACGCTCCTGGCCAGTGATGCGGTTGTTACCTCCACCGGGTATCTGGCAGAGAGAGCGCGCGCTCTGGGCAAACGGGCCTTTGTGCATCGTAACGGCCTCAGCAGGTGGATGATCGAAGAAGCATCTCGTCTGGTTGAGCAGCGTCGAACGCAATCGAACTCCGAAAGGGTGATCATCGGGTATGGCAGTGGTACAGCTACCCATCGTAAGGATCTGGCCGAAGCAGCCGAAGCGCTAGGGGAGATTATGGCCCGCTATCCCTATGTCGAACTGCACATTGTGGGTGCGCTCCACCTCAGCGATCCATTGCCTTTGCCAGATGAACTCAAACCATTCGCCGACCGCATTCGGCATCGCCCCGCCGTGGCCTGGCGGGACTGGCTCGCTGTGCAGAGTAGCTTCGATATCAATCTTGCCCCTCTGGAATCCGGCAACCCCTATTGTGAAGCCAAGAGCGAGATCAAATACACTGAGGCAGCCATCGTAGGTGTGCCGACCGTCGCCAGCCGCACTGGCGCCTTCGAGTTCGCCATCCGCGACGGCGAGACCGGGTTCCTGGCTGGTGACACCGATGAGTGGGTGGCTAAGCTGGAAGCATTGGTGACCGACGCACCGCTGCGCCAGCGGATGGGGGAAGCAGCTCGTCTCGATGTGCTCGCCCGATACACGCCGGAGGTGCTGGGGAAGCAGTTGGTGGAAACGTTGACTACCATTCAGACCTTCCACCATCAAACCCGTGCGGCGGTTTCGATCCCTGGCACAGCCGAGGCCCCTCTGATTCTGAACTGGATCTTTCCGGAGCCAATCCCCGGCTCCGGTGGGCACAGGAACATTGTTCGGATGATCAACCTGCTGGCCAGTTTCGGTCATCAGGTCAACGCCTACATTGTACCGCGCTACCACCTGTGGGACAAAAGTGATCTGGAGGTGCGCGCGTTCGTGCGTCGTCACTTCACCGACCTTGACGCCGGGGTTTTCAAATGGGCTGGCGGGCCAATGGTTGAATCGGACGCGGTTGTCCTGACCCACTGGTCCACGGCCTATCTAATCGACAATGTTAGGAACACCTCGAAGATCTTCTACTTTGTGCAGGATTGGGAGCCCTTCTTCTTCCCGATGGGAACCGACTACCTGCGTGCGGAACAGACCTACAAAATGGGCTTTTCTTGCATCACTCTCGGGCGCTGGTTAACCAAGCGGCTGCGGGAGTGGTACAACGCCGACGCGGACTATTTCGACCTGGCGGTGGACCACCATATCTACTACCCTCGTCCGGTTGAGAAAGCTGACCATCCTCGTATCTGCTTCTACGCCCGCCCCTCTACCCCTCGTCGTCTCTTCCCAATCGGGATTGAGGCGCTTGAGCGGATCCACCAGCGCCGTCCAGATGTAGAAATCGTTCTCTATGGCACTGAGGATGCGGAACTGTGCCAATATGAGATCTCGTTTCCTTACACGAATCGAGGTATCCTCACAGAGGAGGAACTGGCTGAGCTGTTCTCAGCCTGCGAGGTGGGCATAGTCCTCTCCCCCACCAATTGTTCCCTGATCCCTCCGGAGATGATGGCCTGTCGTTGTGCCGTGGTGGACCTGAACCGGGAAACGGTGATGGGAGTGCTGGAGCATGAGGTCAACGCGCTGCTGGCGGAGCCGACGCCGGAGGCTATCGCTGAGGCGGTGCTGCGCCTGCTGGAAGACGAGCCACTGCGCCAACGGCTGGTGGAGACGGCCTATCGACAGATGCAGGAGCGCTCTTGGCTCAAGTCGGCGCGGAAGGTGGAGGAGATCTTGTACCGGAAGTTGCCCGCGATGCGCCGAGGGCTTGCCCCGCATCGTTTCAAAATGCTCCCAAATCTGCCCGCGCTGGGCGGTTTACCCGAGGATCAGCAATACCGCCTGAACATCATCCACGCCGCCCGGCGGCGGGTGTTCGCGCAGGGAAAAGCCGTCCTCTGGGCGTGGTGGGAACGGATTCTGAGGACGGTCCGACGTGTGACGCTGAACGGAGCGACAGTGCGGCCACTGGGTGAGCTAACGGGTCGACGGCAGATTGGGCAGCACTTCGTTGCCCGACGGGATGGACTCTATCGGGTGGATGTGCTAGTCGACACCTACGGCCGCTGCAACACACGCGATATCATATTTCGCCTCAGGGAGTCTCCCACTGCCGAGGATGATCTGGCAACCGTGCGCGTCAACGCCAGCCTGCTACTCGACCGGGGGTATGTCAGCTTTGCCTTCACTCCCCTGACTGACTCAGGTGGCAAATCCTACTATTTTGTCATCGAGTCGCCGGAATCAGTGCCGGGGGACGCGATCACTCTATGGGCATACCGTGATGCCGATGTGCCGGGTGCAGAGCTGGAGTGGAACGGGCGCACCATCAGCGGGCATCTGGTCTTCGGGTTGTTCTATTGGGATGAGCGGGTGGGTGTCGTGGGAGAGCGTCCCCTCTTACACGAATGGAGCGGAGGGATCACTTTCTTGGATCGGCTGAAAAAGGGCTTGCACGTACTTGCGGTTCAGGGGCTGAAAGGGCTGCAGCGTGAGGTGGTGAACTACTGGAAGTGGAAGACCGGGCGAGTATGAGGAGGCGCCTGTGACGGGTCCTCCCAATCAGAGAGCCTGCCGCCTAACGTCGAACCGTTTCGCTACCCTGTTTAACCAGTTCAGCAGGCGCATCACGCGGCCCCGACTGATTTGATCGAGTAACTCCCTATACCGCTGAAGCATGAGACGCAGCTCGTGCGTTTCATACTCCCGCACCCAACGATAGTAGGTGCTCATATCCATAGGAGTTATATCTCCAGAGGCGGCCTCTGGTGGTTGGGGGCCACCAGGATACTGGAAATTAAGGGGATATCCCCAAACCGCCATCTCCGGGCCGCAAATCCTGGCAAGCACTTGTTTCTGTTCGCGTGTCCAATCCACAGGATAGAAGAAGTCTCCGACATCTTTTTCGGGAAAAGCCGTGTTCTCCCGCCGTGATTTGAACACATCGGCGACGGCCTGACTCCACTCGGGCACCCCCAGGAAATCAGTCACTCGACGCGCGACTTGGCCAGGTTCGGTCACAATGTGCTCCTGCGCGACCTCAATGTAACGTCCGGTTAAAAGGGGTCGGACCTGGCGCCACATTTTCATCACTGCGACCCAATGCTTGCAGGTAGAGAGGAACACTGCATCCACATTGGCTTTGCTATCGTGGTTTCTCTGCATGTAGGCGATCGTTGAGTTGACGGTGGTGATCGCGTTACGTTTCATGAAGATGAACTGAGCCTGTGGGAATATCTCTGCCAGCATTGGGGCAACCAATACCGCATCCACACCGGGGGACTTGCTTACCCAGCGCACGCACTCGGGTGGCAACTGATCACGGTGGAATTGATCAATCAGCAGCGCTATCTGACGCTCCAGCAGCAGGTTACGCCCCGCTCCCAGTGCAAAGATCTCCTCACGGAGGTGCGCCTTATACTCGGGATCGCGCCACCACGCGAGCGGCTTAATCAGATCATACCACAGATGATCCTCTGGAAACCCGAAGAACCCGGCTACACGCAGGGCTCGCCACATAATCGAGGTGCCTGTGCGCTGTCGACCGAGGATAAAAATCGGGTCGAGTTGCCGCCACTGTGCTTCTATTTCATCCATCCCTGGTATTTGCCCCATCTCTCACTCGCTAGCCCTGGATATTCCGTCCTGCGGCTCGTCGCCATAGGCGTTGGAGGCTCGTTAACAACCGCATCACGCGGCCTTGCATTATAGCCTCGATAGTCTGCTCGAGGTCGGCTATCCGCTGCTCCGCCCTCATCAATCCAGCCTCGTAACTCCGCATAGCCTGCCGCAGTCCCTTGATCTGTTCCTCTTGCTCTCGGATCTGTTGTTGTATCTCACTCGCGTATCGCTCGACGCCTGCAATGAAGATATGCCACAGCTCGTTCTTGTTAGCCGGAGGGCCGCCGTACTGCTGGCGGATGTCGCTCAACGTGGCCCACAGCTCCTCAGCCCGCCGTTCGGGCGTGTAGCGGGCGTACACGGTGCGGCGGGCAGCCTCGCCCATCTCCCGGCGTCGTTGAGGGTGGTCCAGCAACATCTGTAGAGCTTCACGCCACTCGTCGGGCGAGTTGACAAGCAGGCCGTTGCGCCCGTGGGCAATAGCATACTCATAGGCTTCCGCACGGCTAGCCACAGTGGGTACTCCCACCAACGCTGCCTCGACGAACTTGATCTCGCTCTTGGCCTGGCAGAAGGGATTATCTGTCTCCAATGGCACTAGGTTGATGTCGGCCTGAGCGATAACATGCGGTAACTCGCGCCAGGTCATATAGGGCGTACGGCGGATGCGGGACCGAAGCGGTTCGAACGCCGGGCTCAACTCTAGGTAGCCGCCGATGTGCAGCCAGACCCAGGGGTAGGTGGACATCACCCATACGAGCGGTTCAGTGATGGTTTGAAAATCACGGTTGTGGGAAGCGGTACCGCTGAAATAGCCAATGACAACGGGCCGTGCCGCGTTGCTCTCCTCAAGACGGCGCTGCCGTTCAGCCCACGCTTGCTCAGAGATGCGGAACATCTCGGCGTTAGGGGCGTTGCGGTTGACATAGGCTGGCTTGCCCCGTCGCCGCGCCTCCTCTGCCAGGAACTCTGTCGTAGTGAGCACACAGTCGCAATGTTGAAAGGTCTCTTCCAGCCGTGCCAGGTCCGCTCGAAAGCGGCGCGCTACCTCCGGAGGGAGTGTGTCTACCAAGCCAATATGCGCATATAGCTCGGGGTCGAAAACGAGGTCGTCCGTGTCAAAGATGACAGGCTTACCCTGAGCGTGAGCGAGCTCGATGATCAGACCGACCAGCGGGCTGAACGGCACGCGGTGTAGTATGAAGACATCGTAGTCGAAAACATCTGTTAGTAACTGCGGGTCGTCGTCCTCGCGCAGTGATGTGGGTACGCCTTTGAGAGCTAGCTGTTCTTGTTGATGGATGCACCGATAGCGGCGCGTATCACCGCCTATTCCACTGATGAAAAGTACCTTGAAGGCCTCCGCCTTCGTTGTTGTCATAATGTTCAACCCCTCCACTGCACCGCTGTTGTCGCACGCCCGTCAAGTGGTCCTTTTGCTTTTTCCTTCCCCTTCCCACACCCATTCTCCCCGCAATGTCAGAATGCCAAACCGTTCCCCATCCGAAGGTAGCACCCGAAGGGGGTACAACCGGTTATGATAGTCGTATATTTCTGTATCCTCCCAATCGTGAGCGGAGACGGAGAGGTAGTAGAGACCCTTTAGGAGGGGCAAAGCCGGGACGATGTATCGCACCGTTCCTTCCCCTTCTACCCAGGGGATCTCTAGGCCTGCGAACCGGGTGTTCGGCCCGGTAACGTGGACTCCGTCGCTGCGGTGGATGGCCAGGCCAAAGATCGGCCGCTCTACTCGCTCCTGGGCTTGATACCGCATCTCCACCACCAGGGGCTCTCCTACTCGGAACTGTTGCCTCTCCTGGCCCTCGCCATCTAACAAGCGGACAGCGATGATCTTTATCTTGCCACTTCCCCAACGGCGGCTATCTCCCCTAGCGGCGTGAAGCCGCCCCTTCTCTGCTGCCCAGGTGCGGTCCAGATACCGCAGTACCACTCCCTCGGCGGGGCCATCGTCCACCAGTTGGCCCTGGTCCAGCCATATGGCTCGAGAACAGATGGACCGGACGGCCTCTGGGGCGTGGGACACGAAGAGGATGGTCACCCCTTGCCGCCGCAGGTCATCTATCCGCTCCAGGCACTTGCGCTGGAAGGCTGCGTCTCCCACTGCCAGTACCTCGTCCACTAGCAGAATATCTGGCTCAGTGTGGACGGCGACGGAGAAGCCCAGCCGCACGTACATCCCGGAGGAGTAGTGCCTCACCGGCACATCGATGAACCGCTCCAGTTCGGCGAAACCGATGATGTCATCCAGTTTGCGGCGGATCTCCGCTCGGCTCAGGCCCAGGATAGAACCATTGAGGTAGATATTCTCCCTGCCGGTCAGGTCCGGGTGAAAGCCTGCACCCAATTCCAGAAGAGCCCCAACCCGTCCATCTACGACGATCCGGCCGGAGGTAGGCTCGATGATGCGGGAGATCAGTTTAAGGACAGTGCTCTTGCCTGCTCCGTTGGGGCCGATCAGCCCCACCGTCTCCCCCTGCTCGACGGTGAAACTCACATCCCGCAACGCCCAGAACTCCTCCCGGGAGTGCTCGTTACGGCGAAGGAGATGGAGGGCCAGCTCCTGGAAGGAACGGGCCCTCTCGTGGTGAAGTGTGAATCTTTTGGAGACACTCTCAAAACGGATTGCCACACTCAAAGTATGTCCTCAGCCACTCGCGAACATTTTTTGGGACTTACGTCCCAAATAAACGCTACCAAGAGGGTCGGGTTGCATGATAACACACCTCTGGTGAAACGCCAAATACTGTCCGAGTGTTTGGCATTGTGCAGGGAGAGAGGGAACCACACCTGCTGGGTTGACACAGGTGTACTCCGCTTAAGCGGTTTGACGGAGGGCGGCGGATTTGTTAAGATGTCTCCGGTGACCAGCCAGGGCACCCCTTACGGCGCGCTCGGGTGCGCCATAGGGAACCTGCGGAGGGCTCCCTTGCAAAAGTGTCAGGTGGCTGGGAAACTGACCAAGAGGAGGTTCCATCGTGTGCGTGGGGAGAGTCGATGTGAGATTCCGGGTTTTTCTACTACTAGTGCTGTTCACAACCGCCTGCCAGGGAACCTCGCGTGAGCCGTTGGTCTTCAGCGGAGAAGCCGCCTATGCCCACGTGGAGGCCCAATGCGACCTCGGCCCCCGGCCCACCGGTTCCTCTGCCAACCGAGCTGTCGGCGACTACATTATCTCCGTTCTGGAGGACGAAGGGTGGGCGGTGGAGACGCAGGAGTTCGCCTACCGCGATACGCCTGTACGGAACATCGTCGGCAAAGCGGGGGAGGGGCCGGTGGTGATCCTGGGGGCCCACTACGACACCCGTCGCCAGGCCGACCAGGAGGATCCCACCCAGCCGGTCCTGGGAGCCAACGACGGGGCCTCCGGCGTCGCGGTGCTTCTGGAACTGGCCCGGGTGCTCGATCTGGACCGAGTGGATCGTCAGGTCTGGCTGGCCTTCTTCGACGCCGAGGACAACGGCCGGCTCGACGGATGGGAGTGGTGTGTTGGCTCTTCCTATATGGCCAACCACCTGGAGGTCGTGCCGGAGGCGGTGGTCGTCGTGGACATGGTCGGTGATGCGGACCAGCAGTTCTACTTCGAGGGTAATTCCGACCCCACCCTCCAGCAGGAGTTGTGGGAGATCGCGGCGACGCTGGGGTACACGGAGACGTTCCGCAGCGAGTACCGCTGGACGATCTACGACGACCACGTCCCCTTCGCCCAACGGTCCATCCCAGCGGTGGACATCATCGATTTCGATTATCCCTATTGGCACACCACGCAGGACACGCCCGACAAGGTGAGCCCCGCGAGCCTGGAGCGGGTGGGACGGGTGCTGGAGGTGTGGCTGGAGGGGGCTCCGTGACGTGTGGCGTATGACGCTTGACGTATGACGTGTTGCGCCTCACCCGTCACATAATCACCGGCTCCCGGTACGTGCCAAAGACCTCGCGGAAGATGTCCATAATCTCCTGGAGGGTGGCGTAGACTCGGACCGCGTCCAGGATGTAGGGCATCAGGTTCTCGGTGGACTGGGCAGCGATGCGCAGTCGATCGAGGGCCTGGCCGACCGCGCCGTTGTCCCGCTCCTCCCGCACCTTCCGCAGCCGAGCGACCTGCCGCTCGTAGCCCTGGGGGTCCATCTCCAGCAGCGGGATCTCCAGCGGCTCCTTCTCCACGAACTCGTTGACCCCGACGATGATGCGCCGCTTTTCGTCGATCTCCCGCTGGTACTGGTAGGCGGCGTTGGCGATCTCCTGCTGGAAGAAGCCAGCCTCGATGGCCGGGATGACTCCGCCCAGCGCTTCGATCTTGTCGAAGTACTCGTAGGCCTGCCGCTCCAGACGGTCGGTCAGGGCCTCGATAGCGTAGGAGCCGCCCAGGGGGTCCACCGTATTGACCACGCCCGACTCGTGGGCGATGATCTGCTGGGTGCGGAGGGCGATGGTGACGGCGTACTCGCTGGGGAGGGCCAGCGCTTCGTCCAGGCTGTTGGTGTGGAGGGACTGGGTGCCGCCCAGGACGGCGGCCAGCGCCTGAATCGCCACGCGGACCACGTTGATCTCCGGCTGCTGGGCGGTGAGCGTACATCCTGCGGTCTGAGTGTGGAAACGGAGCCACCAGGAGCGGGGGTTCTTCGCGCCGAAGGTGTACCGCATCTCCCGTGCCCAGATGCGGCGAGCGGCGCGGAACTTGGCGATCTCCTCCAGGAAGTCGTTGTGGCAGTTGAAGAAGAACGAAAGGCGCGGAGCGAAGGCGTCGATGTCGAGCCCCCGCTTCAACGCCCAACGGACGTACTCCATTCCGTCGGCCAGGGTGAAGGCCAGCTCCTGCGCCGCGGTGGAGCCAGCCTCCCGGATGTGGTAACCGCTGATGCTGATGGTGTTCCACTTGGGCAGATACTTGCTGCCAAACTCGATGGTGTCGGTCACCAATCGCATCGACGGCTCGGGCGGGAAGACGTATTCCTTCTGAGCGATGTATTCTTTGAGGATGTCGTTCTGGATCGTGCCGCCCAGTTCGTGCATCCTGGCTCCCTGTTTCTCGGCGGCGGCGATGTACATCGCCCAGATCACCGCTGCGGGGCTGTTGATGGTCATCGACGTAGTGACCTTGTTAAGCGGGATGCCGTCGAACAGGATCTCCATATCCTTCAGGGAGGAGACGGCGACGCCGCACTTGCCGAACTCCCCCTCCGCCTCCGGCGCGTCGGTGTCGTACCCCATCAGCGTCGGCAGGTCGAAGGCCACCGACAGGCCGGTCTGCCCCTGCTCCAGCAGGTACTTGAACCGCTGGTTGGTCTCCTCGGCGGTCCCGTACCCGGCGAACATCCGCATCGTCCACAGCCGACCCCGATACATTGTGGGGTGGATCCCCCGTGTGAAGGGGTACTCGCCGGGGAAGCCCAGTTTCTCCAGGTACTCCCCCTTCATGTTGAGAGGTGTGTAGAGCCGTTCGACTGGCTCGCCGGAGGCGGTGATGAACTCTTCGTACCGCTCGGGACGTCGATCCAGGGTCTCCTTGAGGGTCGTTCGTTCCCACCGTTCGTAGGCTTCCTGTAGCCGTTTCCGTTCTTCCTCGTTCATCCTTTCCCCCTCACGTTTCCGCTTCCTGGTCTGGCGTTCTTTCCCCAAGAAACCGCTTCAGCGCGTCCCAGGCCGCGGCCTGCTCGGCGGCTTGTTTAGATCGACCTTCGCCACGGCCAGCTACTTTGCGGCCCAGCAGCACCTCGGCCACGAAGGTCTTGGCGTGGTCGGGCCCCATCTCGGCCACGATCCGGTAGCGGGGGGTCACCCCGCGCTCCGCCTGCGCCCACTCCTGGAACCGGCTCTTGGCGTCTCGGTCGGCCTCGTTGGCCAGGATGGCCTCGGCGGCGGGGGGGACAAGGCGTCCCAGGAGCCGCTGGACCGGTTCGATCCCCCCGTCGAGGTAGAGGGCACCGACCAGGGCTTCGAAGCCGTCTCCCAGGTTGGCGATGCGCTCTCGACCGCCCCCTGTCTCCTCCCCGTGTCCCAGGCGGAGAGCCTCCCCCAATCCCAGCTGGGTGGCGAAGTCGGCCAGGGTCTCCTCTCGCACCAGCGCGGCCCGCAACCGGGTCATCTCCCCCTCGTGGAAGTCGGGGAAGCGCTGGTAGACCCAGGCCGCCACGGCGAAGTTGAGCACCGCGTCCCCTAAGAACTCCAGCCGCTGGTTGTCCGGCCCCTCTTCGGGGTGCTCGTTGACATAAGAAGGATGGGTAAGGGCGCGGATCAGAAGGTCCTCGTCCCGAAAACGATAGCCAATGCGGTCTTGAAAAGCGTCAAGGTTCATCTCAGATCGCGGATTGACGTTTGAGTCTGACGTTTGACGTCTGACGTTTGGCGTTTGACGTAACGTTAGGCTCCTGCCGTTTGCGACCCCGCCCTTCCACTCTGTGCCAGTCGACGTTCATACTTCGCCAGGGCTTCCTCCAGTGCCTCGCCCGCGTCCACCCCGCACGATTCGGCCAGGGTGAGGAGGGAGTAGAGGGCGTCGCCGATCTCGGCACGGAGGTCGTCGGTGGTCTGAAAGGGCTCGTTGCCGTACTCCGTGCTCTCCAGCACCGCTTTGGCGATCTCCCCGACCTCCGCCGCCAGGTCGAGGGCGTGGGCGACGGGGGTGTGGAGCAGCCCGTGTCGGCGGGCGAACGTAGCGACGCGGTGTTGCCAGTTCATTGCGTGGAACCGAAAGGGATGACCGATTGTGCCCCTGCCTTGCGCGGACGGCTGACGAAGCGCTTCAGTCCCTGGTCAAGAAATACCCGACGTTCCTGTAGCCGGTTATCGTTCTCTCTGCGTTCCTGCATCGCTGATTATGGTAGCACAGAATGGGGAAGAGGGCAATCCGGTCTGACCGGGGTGGGGGTCATCCGCTGTGCTTGAGCCCGCTGCCGGTGAGGATCGCCACAACGGTCCCCGTTAGCCGCTCTTGCAGGTGATCCAGCGCGGCGACCGCCACCGCCGACGTCGGTTCAACGTAGAAGCCCCGGTGGGCCAGCCGCTTCCACGCTGCCCGAATCTCCGGCTCCGACACGGCGAGCATTCCACCTCCGCTGGCGCGAACCGTCGTCAGGATCTCCCGCCCGCGCACCGGCGCGGCGATACGCACCCCCTCGGCGACGGTATCCCCCTCGGCGACTGGCTCCGGCTCCTCCGCCCCCCGCTCCCATGCGGCGACCAGCGGCGCGCAGGCGGCGGCCTGGATCCCGTAGAGGCGCGGGACCTTCCGGGTGCACCCGGCGGCCCGCAGTTCGTCGAACCCCATCGCCAGCCCCAGCAGGAGCGAGCCGTGGCCCACGGGGAGGACCACCGCGTCGGGGGCTCGCCGACCCAGTTGCTCCCACAGTTCGAAAGCGATGGTCTTCATCCCATGGTGGATCAGCGGGTGGTAGACGTGGCTGGCGTAGACAGCCCCTCTGTCCGCGGCCTTCAGCACCGCCTCGGCCGCTGCTGCGCGAGGGCCGGGGACCGCCACCAGCCGAGCGCCGTAGGCGGCGATCTGGGCCTTCTTGGCGGGGGAGGCGTGGGCGGGGACGTAGATGGTGGCCCGCAGGCCAGCCCGCGCGGCGTAGGCGGCCAGGCTCGACCCAGCATTGCCGGAGGAGTCCTCCACGACAGCCTCCACCTCGGTGGCCGCCAGCGCGGTGATCAGGATCGCTGTCCCTCGGTCCTTGAAGGACCCCGTAGGGTTAAGGGATTCGCACTTGAAATGGACTGATAGACCATCCCACTCTGCTTCCACCAGGGGGGTCATGCCCTCTCCCAGCGTGACGGGCCGGGCTCCCCTCGGCAACGGCAGCGTGTGTCGATACCGCCACAGGGTGAAGTCGTCCACACCCACCCGCGCCGGATTGAAGGCCGGTGCGTCGGCGATCTTCAACGGCCCTCCGCAGTCGCACCGGAACCGCGTCGCCTCCCACCGGTACGTCGCTCCACAACGGGCACAGGCCAACCGCATAACTACCTCCTGGAACGTGCCTCGCTATTATACCTTCCCCGGCCGGAGGAGCGCAAGGGGGTTTTTGACACCGTGTCTGTAGCAAGTCGGTAGGTAGGGAGGATGCGAGCGGGTGAGGCAACGGGTCGCAAACGAATGTAACGAATCGGAGATGAGCCTCCGATTCGTTCACTCGTTCAGGGTTCGCTGTCCCATCTCTCCTACCAAACTGTTACCACACTTTGACACCGTGTGGGGACGTGTTATACTGCTAAAGGGGGCGCGATGGCGAGCGAGGGTGTGCATTTTCTCAGCCCGGATCGAGCCCGGTATCTGGTGGAAGTAGCAGAGCGGGCGCGGGAGGAGTTGGGCCGCTGGGCCGGTCAGCGGGTCAACTACGACGCCACCGCGCTCCAGTTGCTCGACGAGTGGATCGAGCACGTGGTGCGCTCGACACCGAGCCCACCGCCGTCGATGCAGGTGTTGTGGACCGCGTTTCTGGGAGAGGTTTTCCGCCGCCGCTATCAGGGGGAATGGGTTGTCCGAGAGGATGACGGGAAGGCCCTGGGTGTGCTATGCCCGATGGAGGCCGGGGGACTCCACGTCGTGGAGGTCGCTCGGCAGGTGCGGCGGCGTATCCAGAACGGCTTCGCCGACTCGCTGGCCCTCTTCTACGTCCGCGAGGGAGCCCTGCTGCGGGGACAGGTCGATTAAGAGTGCTGCCCTTCCCTCACTTTCCGTGTGGCTCGCCAGATGTTGGCCCGAGCGCGGTCCTGATGTGGGCCGAGGCTTTGCAGGAAGGCTTCGATCTGTCGGCGCCAGGTATCGGCCGCACCAGGGCATGGCGGGGGTGGGGGAAAGCCGGACTGCCGGGCGTAGTAGGCCAGGTCCTTCGCCGCGACGTAGATCAACGGGCGGATCACCGTGATCCGCCCACCGAAGAACGCCACTTTGGGCTCCAGCGTCTCCAGCCGACCGGTGAACAGCAGGTTGAGCAGCGCGGTCGCGGCCGCGTCGTCGGCGTGATGGCCCAGGGCCAGTTTGTTGCATCCCAACCGGTCGGCGGCCAGGAAAAGGGCCTTGCGCCGGTTCCAGGAGCAGCGGAAGCAATTCAGGGGCAACGGCTCCCCCGGTGGCAGTTCCAGCGGGATAAAGTGGTATTCGACACCCAGTTCCTCAAACCACGGCCTGAGAACGCTGGAGAGGTCGGAGAAACCGGCTGCCGTACCGACCACGTGGAGGGCGACCAGGTCGTAACTGAAAGGGACCCGCTCCCGATAGCGCAGGAGCAGGTCCAGAAGCGTGCGGCTGTCTTTCCCCCCGGAGACGGCCACCGCCACCCGGTCGCCGTCGGCTAGCAGGTCGAACTCCTTACACGCTCGCGCCACCTCCTTCAGCAGCGCTCGTGCTGTCTGCTCCTTTCCCATCCTACCCCTGGTCGCTCCCCGAGCCCAGTCGCTCCGCGTACTGCCGCTGATAGTACTCCTGGTAGTGCTTCCCACTCTTGATCGGCCGCCACCACCATTCGTTCTCCACGTACCAGCGGACCGTCTTTTCGAGGGCCTCTTCGAACGTGTGGCGGGACTCCCATCCCAGGGCGCGGATCTTGCTGATGTCCAACGCGTAGCGGCGGTCGTGACCGGGTCGGTCCTTCACGTGGCGGATCAGCGAGTGGGGTTTGCCCAGGATGTCGAGGATCGCGCGGGCCATATCGATGTTTCGTGTCTCTACACCGGTGCCCAGGTTGTAGACCTCCCCTGGCTGTCCCCTGTGAAGCACCACGTCGATCCCCTCGCAGTGGTCGACCACGTACTGGTAATCCCGCATCTGGCTGCCGTCACCGTAGAGGGGCAGGGGCTGATCGTCGATGGCGTTCGTGATGAAGAGCGGCACTACCTTCTCCGGGTACTGGTAGGGGCCGATGTTGTTGGACCCTCGGGTGATGGTGACCGGGACGCCGAAACTGGTGAAGTAGGCGATACACAGCAGATCGCCGCTGGCCTTGGAGGCGGAGTAAGGGCTGCGGGTGTGAAGGGGGTCGGTCTCCTTCGCGCGCCCCTCCAGGACCTCCCCGTAGACCTCGTCCGTGCTCACCTGGTGGTACCGCTCCAACCCGAACTCCTTCGCCGCCTCCAGCAGGACGTAGGTGCCGAAAACGTCGGTGCGGATGAACTCGTCCGGCTCCATCAGGGAGCGATCCACGTGGGTGGCCGCGGCGAAGTTGACGATGGTGTCGATGTCGTGCTGGCGGATCACCTCCCGCACCAAGTCGGCGTCGCAGATGTCCCCTTTGACGAAGGTGTACCGATCGCCGAAATCCTGGGCCACGTCCTTCAGGTTCTCCAGGTTCCCCGCGTAGGTCAGTTTGTCGTAGACGACGATCCGGTAGTCGGGATACTTCCGGAGCATATACCGGACGAAGTTGGAGCCGATGAACCCGGCTCCGCCGGTCACCAACAGGTTGCGCACGATCCTCCTCCTCAGGTGTTGGGATGGCGATATTGTACCACATCCGAGGCGAGAGGCAATCGCATTTTCCGTAACCGCGGAGGCGCAGAGAGCGCAGAGTTCAACGTTTTTCCCCTCCATTCTCCGTGTCCTCTGCGCCTCTGCGGTGAGATCCGGCTGCCACCACCTACTTCCTGGAAAATGCGATAGCCCTGCCCCCCGACACGGTTTCGGTGGCCTCGTCGGGGGGAGTAGGGTATAATGGAGGCAGATTCGGCGGTCTGGGAGGGATGAGGAGGGATGTGATGAGAACCCGAGCGGTCGTCCTGTTGGTCGGCGTCTGGTTACTCGGGCTCCTGTCTCCGAGCGGAGTGGGAGCCCAGGGGGAGCGGACCGTTTTCGTCCTCACTGTGGACGATGCGATTACCACCACGATAGCGGACTATTTCGAGAGAGGGATCGATCTGGCCGAGGAGGCCGGGGCTGAGGCGGTGGTCATTCGGTTGAACACCCCCGGTGGGGATTTGGCCTCCACGGTTCGTATTATGGAGACGCTAGAGAACGCCCAGGTCCCGGTGATCGTCTACGTCTGGCCCCGGGGCGGGATGGCGGCCTCGGCAGGTACCCTGATCCTGTTGGCGGCTCACGGCGCGGCGATGGCCCCCCGTACCACCATCGGCGCCGCGCATCCGGTCACGTTGCCAGGAGGCGAAGAGGGGGTCCCGGAGGATCTAATCGAGAAGATGACCAACGTGATGGCGGAGCACGCTGCGCTCTTCGCCGAGCGGCGAGGTGAGGAAGCGGCGACGTGGGCGGAGAAGGCGATCCGGGAGAGCGCGACCGCCAGCCCGGAGGAGGCGCTGGAACTGGGGGTGATCGACCTGATCGCGGCGGATATGGACGACCTCCTTGAGGGGTTCGACGGTCGGCAGGTGAGGTTGGGGGACGGCCGAGAGGTCGTGCTGCGGACCGCGGGGGCGGCGACCAGGGAGGTGCCGATGTCCCTCATCGAGCAGCTGCTCTCCGTGTTGATTAACCCAAACATCGCGCTGCTTCTTCTGGCCATCGGGGTGCAGGCCATCCTGATCGAACTCTCCTCGCCGGGCGGGTGGGTCGCTGGGTTCGTCGGCGTGCTGTGTCTCGCCTTGGCCGCCTACTCGATGGGCGTGCTTCCGGTTAACTGGCTGGGTCTGCTGCTGATCGTTGTGGCCTTCGTCCTGTTCGCGCTGGACATCAAAGCGCCGACCCACGGGGCGCTGACGGCGGCGGGGGTGGGCACGTTCATCGCTGGCGCGCTGATCCTCTTCAACGCGCCCGTGGGCTCTCCGTATGGCCGGGTCTCCGTCCCCCTCGTGGTAGCGGTGGCGGTGATGACGGCGCTCTTCTTCGCCTTCGTCGTCGCCAAGGCGATAGGGGCACAGAAGCCCCGTCCGGTCACTGGGAAGGAGGGGCTGATCGGCCGCCAGGGTGTGGTGAAGGCGCGGCTCGATCCCCGGGGCATCGTTCTGGTCGCTGGGGAGCGGTGGCAGGCCGAGTCCTTAGAGGGCCCGATCGAGGAGGGAGAGACGGTCGAGGTGGTGGAGGTGGTCGGCTTCCGCCTCCGTGTGCGGAAGGTCGCGTCCGATGCATAACCGTTCGCTTTTGACAGAGGGTGACCCGTGTGCTACAATTCCCACCTGACTCGCAGGACTTGCGCAGTTTCGTCGATTTTCGCCACAGAGATACAGGGGACGCGGAGTTTCAGAAAACCTCTCGATTCTCCATCCGTTTCTCCGAGTCCTCTGTGACTCTGTGGTATTTTGTAGGAAGGAGATCCGTGCACGAGTTGCCCGTGACCCAGAGCCTGCTGGAGATCGCCCTGCGCCACGCCGAGGCAGCGGGGGCGAAACGGATTGTTCAACTCAACCTGGTCATCGGGCAGTTCTCCTCGATCGTGGACGATTCGGTGCAGTTCTACTGGGACATCATCAGCCGGGGGACCATCGCCGAGGGGGCCCGCCTCCATTTCGAGCGCACCCCGGGACAACTCCGTTGCGTCGCCTGCGGGGAGGTGTTCTCCATCGACGGAAAGGATTATGTCTGCCCGATGTGCGAGAGCACCCAGGTGGTGGTCGTGAGCGGCGATGACTTCCGGCTGGAGAGTATCGAGGTGGAGTGATGACGAGACGTGTCTCCGTGGTGGAAAACATCCTCAGCGCCAACGACCGACTAGCGGCCGACAACCGCGCCCGGCTGGACGAAGCGAGGGTCTTCGCCATCAACCTGATGGCTTCACCGGGAGCAGGGAAGACCAGCCTGATCACCCGGACCGTGGAGGCGTTGCGGGATCGGTTGCGGATCGGTGTGGTGGACGGCGACCTGGCCTCCACACTGGACGCCGATCGGGTGGCCGCCCTTGGGATCCCCGCCGTCCAGGTCAACACCGGCGGCAACTGCCATCTGGACGCGGTGATGCTCCAGTCCGCGCTTCCCCAACTGCCGTTGGAGGAACTGGACCTGTTGATCGTGGAGAACGTGGGGAACCTGGTCTGTCCCGCCTCCTTCAAACTGGGCGTTCACAAA
>Ga0209426_1000955_pt1 | contig 21905 bp, 24 predicted proteins | sample Deesub1362B_J571_FD_187697 | JGI IMG/M metagenome (GOLD analysis project Ga0209426, IMG submission 187697) | Deep oceanic, basalt-hosted subsurface ecosystem from Juan de Fuca Ridge flank, Pacific Ocean, CORK Borehole 1362B_J2.571 (SPAdes)... ...
GATTTTTCTCATGAACGGTCTCCCAGTGCATTCCTTAAAGCAACTGTCTGCATAATTGGTGTTCTAAGATAACGGTTCGGAAAAGTCGTTTTTTGTGTAAAGGTTTGCCCTAATAAAGAAAATTCTTGAGTTGTAGAAATCGAACGCTCACCGCTTCCATCTGGCGCACGAGCAATAATCCCAAGCTGCACAGCTAAAATACGCGGTTTAGCCACACTAGTGTTATATTCCGCAACAGTCATGTAACGCTTGCCCGCCACCAGAAAACGCACATGGAACAAATCTACTCTTTTCATAATAATTTGTCCGCTTCCATATATGCCATCTGTAGCCACAGCCTCTAAATCTGTATCAGAGCTTTCATACTGACTGGCAGCGCATGCCAAGGCCGAACGTTCAGCAGCCGTACCGCCTCCATTCGCATCTGTTCGTACAAAATAACGCTCAACAACATATGAAGAGTTTATTAAATTACCCTCACAGTCATAACCGCCTGCCTGCGTTGGCCTATACTGAATTACCAACTGATCATTTACGGCGTCAGTATAAGTTGTGTTGATTTTTGAACGCATATTACTTGTATGCGTACTAATATTTGCTGTTATAAATTTTGCATTAAAATCAGTAGGTAAGCCTGTCAAACTGGAGCTAAGATTAGCTTTACTAAAAACAATGCCTGAAAATTGAGAGGCATTGTTTAAACTGGCAGAAGGACTATTTAAATTTGCATTTCGAATATTTTTCGCAATGTAGTTCAAACCGAAGTTTTGATCATCCTGCAAATCCGCAGCGCTTTTTTGCATTGCTACATTTCGCTGGCCACTTAAAAACAGCATTAAAGCTGAAGCAACTATAATCAACCCCAAACCAATTGAAATCATCAGTTCTATAAGTGTAAATCCGGCTTGCTTTTTCATTTCAGTAAACCTCCATCATTACACACGTCGAACTTGTTCTATAAGCATTACCGCTGACACATGAGTTTGTATTTGATGTACTGCTTGAAGCCACGGTGTTTCCCCAAGCCACAAATAAACATTGACGACCATTCGTGCTCGGACATGCAGACATACCTAAAGTCATGCCATATTGAACTGCATAAGCTGATAGCTCAGCCACATCAAAATCAGCCAATTGAGCAGCAGTACAATTCGCAGCCGCACAATCTGGCGTTGTATCAGCGCGTGCTTGAGTACCAGAAAACTCTGCCAAATACGTATTTGTCCCGAGCCACCCCTCTCGATTAACCCGCACACGCTCTGCCAAATCACGAGCTATATTAATTGCCTGAATACGCTGTGTTCCCTCAATGGTTGCTTCCATAGCACGAACTTGCAGCATGACATAGCCCAATACACCAACTGCTAACACAACCAAGGCAACAAGGACTTCCACCATTCCTACACCTTTCTGAGATGATCTTGTGCTCATGGACAACTCCCATCTTCTATTTTTTCAATTTGACCAAATTTCGTTAAAGTGATCTTTTTTGCTGTAGTTGGCTTAGCTGTGGTTGCACCAGATGCCTTACAGAGCACAATTTCAAAAAATGTACTAGTCATCACACCATTGCTATTAAATAATAGCTTATTATTTGTAGGCGTTTTCAAAACCACATTTCCATCTTGAGTCCAATTTAAAACCGTTTGCGTGTTAGAAGCCGACGAAGCTAAATTTAAGGTGATTACCCTTTTTTCTAAAATCGCCTTAGTACGCGCAGCCTTAATTTCCTGCACTAGAGTATTCGTACTTTTTTTCAGATTTTGATTCGAATTAATCTCATTAAAAGAAGGAGCAGCCATCATCGCGATAATTGCCATAACAGCAATCGTCACCATCAGCTCAATTAAGGTGAACCCTTTATGTTTATTTTGCATACTCCCTCCCCAAGGCAACAAAACTTTACCCTATTTAAAATCATATTCTAATTCTTTACACAATCAGCACAATACAGGATAAAAGGCATAAAAAAACAGATGATTGCCAATTTACAATCATCTGTCAATTTTTCAATAAAATTAGAATGTTAACCAATCCACCTTTTAGGCTTGAGTTACCGCAATACGTAACTCTTTTGGCAAACTAAAGGTAATATTTTCTTCCGTTCCAGCAAGCTCTTGTGGTGGTGTTGCACCCCAGTCTTGTAATCGTTGAATCACTTGCTTAATTAAAATTTCAGGTGCAGATGCACCCGCTGTGACGCCAACCTTGGCGATATTTTCAAACCACGCCTGTTGAAGCTCATCTGCATTATCGACCAAATAAGCCGATTTACCCATTCGCTCAGCCAATTCACGTAAACGATTCGAATTCGATGAGTTTGGCGAACCGACCACCAACACCACATCACATTGGGTTGCTAAATCACGCACCGCATCTTGACGGTTTTGAGTCGCATAACAAATGTCATCTTTACGCGGCCCTTGAATCTCAGGAAATTTCGCCCGTAAAGCATCAATCACTTTTGCAGTATCATCAATTGATAAAGTAGTTTGGGTCACAAAAGCCACGCGCTCAGGATGCTGCACTTGAAGCTCTGCCACGTCTTGCTCATCTTCAACCAAATAAATCGCACCACCATTTTTCAGGTCATATTGCCCCATGGTACCTTCAACTTCAGGGTGGCCTTCATGACCAATTAAGATAGCCTCAACTCCCTCACGAGCATATTTAGTAACTTCAATATGAACCTTGGTCACCAATGGACAGGTTGCGTCAAAAACCTTTAAACCACGACGTTCGGCTTCGATCTGTACTGCTTTAGAAACCCCATGCGCACTAAAAATTACAATATTGTCATCGGGTACTTCATCCAATTCATCGACAAAAATAGCACCTCGTTGACGTAAATCGTCTACGACAAATTTATTGTGTACCACTTCATGTCGTACATAAATGGGCGGATTAAAGCACTCAAGCGCACGATTTACGATGGCAATCGCACGGTCAACACCTGCACAAAAACCACGTGGATTGGCCAATACAATTTCCATATGTTCCTCGATACCACTTTTCAATCAGCGGAAACTAATAAAATAAATGCAAACAAAGTGACGCCTTGCTATTTCGTTTAAACCTTGTCTGCTCTAAAATAGAGAAGATATTTTATCATATCAGGAAAAATATCATGTCGGGTCTCTTGTTTGTCGTTTCTGCAGCTTCAGGAACAGGCAAAACATCCCTCGTAAAAGCCCTCCTTGACCGTGTAACGAATCTTCACGTTTCTGTTTCTCATACTACACGTGGGCAACGTCCCGGCGAACTTGATGGTGTACATTACCATTTTACCGAAAAAGACTCATTTTTATCCTTGGTTGAACAAGGTGGTTTTATTGAATACGCTGAAGTCTTCGGTAATTACTACGGTACAGCTCAAGCTACAGTAAAAGAACAATTGGCCAAGGGTCATGACGTCCTATTGGAAATCGACTGGCAAGGTGCACAGCAAGTTCGTAAACTTTTTCCTGAATCTAAACAAATTTTCATTTTACCACCAAGCCAGTTTGATCTGCGTCAACGTCTTTCTAACCGTGGCACAGACTCGGTTGAAGTGATTGAGCGTCGCTTAGGCTGTGCAGTTGAAGACATGCAACAATATGTTAACTTCGACTATGTAATTATTAATGATGACTTTAATAAAGCTTTGCACGATCTTGAGTCTGTGATTATTGCCAATCGTCTTGTTCTTTCTCAGCAAGCCAATCGTCATCAAAAAATGATTTCTGAGCTGATCACCCCTGTTGAAAAGTGATTAAAACTTGAGTCTACAGACAAAGCACCTTATACTGTACAGTCTGTTTAATTTTAGCCTTTGTAACGAGAACTCTTATGGCACGCGTAACCGTTGAAGATTGTTTAGACCATGTAGACAACCGCTTTGAGCTTGTACTAGTGGCAAGCAAACGCGCGCGTCAATTGGCACGTCAAGGCATTGAACCTACTGTTGAGTGGGACAATGACAAACCGACTGTTGTTGCATTACGTGAAATCGCAATCGGTCATGTTTCTAAAGATATTTTGAAACAACGTGAGCAAGACTACCAAACTTCGAGTCTTGATCTTGCACTTTCTGCAAACAATTTGAATTTAGATGGTTTTTCTTTCCAATAAGAAAAATTTATCGCTTAAAAGCCTAGTTTTTAACTAGGCTTTTTTATTGGATAACTTTTATATTTGTGCAATACACGTTATAACTAGAACATAGGATTCATCGTGGTTTAGGTGTATCTTTTTTGCTTTTCTCTCAATGAAAAATTTGACAACTCATGCAATATGTTTTTCATTAGAGTATCAGTAAAATTTTCTTGTAATTGCTACGTCTTAAAGGTGTTTTATGCCAGGCCCAATGGTCAGCCAAGCTAAACAACAGCTCAAAACTATTATCGATGCTTACTTAACTGAAAGCGACGTCGAGCGAGTGCTTGCGGCCTGTGATTATGCGGATATTGCCCATAATGGTATTACCCGTAAAAGTGGCGAACCCTATATTTTGCACCCGATTGCGGTCAGCTGTATTTTAGCGCATATGCGTCTAGATGCCGAAACCCTGATGGCGGCACTTTTACATGATGTGATTGAAGACACAGACTTTAGCAAAGAAGATATTGCAGAAAAATTTGGAAAAACTGTCGCCGAACTGGTCGATGGCGTCACCAAACTTAGCCAATCCAGTGATAAAGAATATAATAAAGCCGCTTCTTTCCGAAAAATTCTGCAAGCCACACTACAAGACCCACGTGTCATTATTATTAAACTGGCTGACCGCTATCACAACATGACCACCTTGGATGCACTACGCCCCGATAAACGTGCGCGTATTGCCCAAGAAACCTTTGATATTTTTGTCCCAATGGCACGTATTGTTGGCATGAATGAGATGGGCGATAACCTCGAACATCTGTGTTATCAAAACCTTGATCTCGACATGTATAACAATGTCCAAGAAGCTCTCCTGCAAACCAAACCCAAACGCTGTGAATATCAAAGCAAATGGGAAAACAATCTCACTGAGCTGTTAAAAACCCATCAAATTTCAGGTCGAATTAAAAAGAAAAATAACAATATCGAACTGCTACGCCACTTTGTGAAAAATGACATTGATCTACATGAACTCACGCATAGTCATGCCTTTGAAATTATTCTAAATAGCATTGCGGACTGTGACCGCTTAGCCGATGTGTTGCGAGAGAGTTTTCAAGTTTTACACTTTGCAGACCATATTCGTAAACCCCTCCCAGGTGGTAACCAATCGCTGCTACTGCGCTTAAAAGGTGAAAACACAACCTTATCAGTCACCATTCAAACCGAACTGATGCGTAAAGCTGCGCGTTTTGGTGTAGTCCTAGGCGACAGTGCTCCGCAAGCTTGCCGCTCTGCGATTCAAGCCTCGATGCAGAACTTGAATGTCTTGATCGATGGAGCCTGTGCTAAAACCACTTTTAGCGAACTGCTCGATTATTTACACCAAGAGAAAATTTGGGTGTATACCCCACAAGGTCATCTACACGAGTTACCGCAAGGGGCAACGGTAGTCGACTTTGCATATTCTGCCAGCTTATTTTTAGGTAACCATGCGGTAGGTGCGAAAATCAATGGGGAAACTAAACCACTTTCTACGCCATTACACAGTGGTCAGGTGATTGAAATTATTACTGATGTCTTGGCCACCCCAAACCCGGATTGGCTCAGCTTTGTCAACACGCAAAAAGCCCGTCGTGCCTTACAAAATATACTGCGTGAGCAAGACATCGAAGAACAACGCCTTGTTGGACAGCAAGCTTTAAATCGCGCTTTAAAGCTATTCAATGTATCCATTAAAGATTTAACCGAATCAGATTGGTTAGAGCTTTTACAATGGCGACATATCGAAAGTAAAGACCAACTCTTTGAGCAAATTGCCGTGGGTGATTTACTACCACAATTGGTTGCGAATCATTTGTTTGCGCATGACCAAAGTGTGCAGGAATCTGACCGACTTATTCAAGGTACTGAAGGTGTCGATGTCAAATATGCACATTGCTGTAACCCCGTGTTGGGTGACCCAATTCAAGGACATTTATCACGCCGCGGACTTATTGTGCATCGTGCACGTTGTCACAACCTCCTGCATGAACAACATCTGCACCCAGAAAACATCATGCCATTGCAGTGGACTAATGAGAACGAAGAAGAAATTAGTTTCACTGCATATTTATTGATTAACATGGCAATGGATGACGAACAAATTTCTGACCTAATTTATCAATGCCGTAAAGAAAAAATTGGGGTCGAAATGGTACGTAATCAAGATGACAAGACTTATGTCAATGTTGTGGTACACAACCGCAAGCAAATTGCAAAAATAATTCGCGATCTACGCATGCATTTTGGCTTTCCGCGCATCAGTCGACTGGCTCAACCAGTGAGCATTGCTGAAACATCGATTGCGAGTTAATTGTTTAAATCCGCACATTTTAATGCCAATCTAGGCTATGATTGATGGTGAATATAATAGGAGAACACGATGTCCCGCCAAGTAATCCATACTGAAAATGCCCCTGCTGCGATCGGCACTTATTCGCAAGCAATCTTAGTTGGCAATACACTTTACCTTTCTGGTCAGATCGGTTTAGACCCGTATAGTATGGAATTGGTTGAAGGCATTGAAGCACAAATTCGTCGTGTGTTTGATAATTTAAAAGCTGTCTGTGAAGCTGCTGGTGGAACGCTGGCAGATATCGCGAAGTTGAATATTTTCTTAACCGATCTTTCAAACTTCCAGTTGGTCAACCAAATTATGGGTGAATATTTTGCACAACCTTACCCTGCACGCGCTGCACTCGGTGTGGCTAGCCTACCTAAAAATGCGTTAGTAGAGATGGATGGTATTGTGATTATTAATCAATAAGTTATATTTTTTAAGAAAAAGCCACCGATTGAGTGGCTTTTTTTCATCCAAAATCCCAATAAAGACAAATGAGATTTCAAATGATTTCTATTGACAAACGATAACAATTATCAATAATATCACTTATCTTATTTCATTCATGTGGCTTGCTGAAATGTACGTGTGCTTATGCCGTGGTATTACAGATCAAGATATTAAAGACGCTGTTGAAAATGGTGCGGGCAGTTATCGCGAAGTTCGCGAGATGCTCGATCTCGGGACATGCTGTGGTCGCTGTGCACCAGAAGCACGCTCAATCATCAGTGCCGAAGTATCTGCCATTGCCTCACGCTTAGCCATTGCAGCCTAGACATTTCATTCGTTTTTTAGAATAACCATAATCATAAATTTACTCTTTATGAGTAGCTCCTCCCCCGCTTATGACTCTAAGCGGGTTTTCTTTTTTAAATACCTAAAAATCAAATTTCCATCCCCTATGCTTTTGATTGCGATTTTCATTTGCTGTTCTATAAATTACTCGCCAAACTCCACTTTGTTGTTTAAGATATTTCTCATAAGTTATTGATATTATTTTTAAGCAGCAGTTTGAATGGAGCTTTCTCATGAAAGGCAATCGTGATGTAATTAATCAGTTAAATCAGGTGCTTTATCATCATTTAACTGCAATTAACCAAAATTTCCTACACTCTCGCATGTTTAATGACTGGGGTATTGAGCAACTTGGCTCCGCTGAATATAAAGAATCAATCCGTCAAATGAAGCATGCCGACAAAATTATTGAGCGTATTCTATTTTTAGAAGGCCTACCAAACTTACAGCACCTCGGTAAGCTGTATATCGGTCAACATACGGTTGAAGTATTGAACTGTGATGTGCGTAAAGTGAAAGAGAATATGGAAGCGATTCAAGCAGCGGTTAAGCTAGCGGAAGAACAGCTAGACTATGTGACTCGCGATTTGGTGCAGGAAATTTTAGAGAAAGAAGAAGAATGGTTGGACTGGACGACAACACAGCTCGATTTAGTTGAGACTGTGGGTATTGAAAATTATATTCAGAGTCAGATTTAAGTTGTTTTAAAGCCCGTAATAACGGGCTCTAAATTAAATACCTTTACACGCTGTAGGTAAATATAATTGCCTAATTTCTGTAGATGTACATTCCCAATGTGCAGAGCCATTACCAGCATAATTCATCATTGCAAAAATAAGTTTCTTGCCTGCAACACCAGCATTCATACCAGAACTATTAAATGTGAACTCAAAAGCACATACAGCTGATGGATAAGTTGTATTTAATGCAATACTTTGTACATATTTTGAATTAATTAACCCCGTAGATACCACCCCCATATCAGATAACGATATAGGACAAGCACCAGTATCACCATAAACAGCTATTAAATCCCCTTTATAAGCACTAGCCATGCCTAGAGCCTCAGAAACCTGAGCACGAGTTGTATAATTTTGATAGGCTGGAATTGCAATTGCAGCTAAAACACCAATGATTGCAACAACAATCATAAGCTCTATTAATGTAAAACCCTTTTGCATTTTATTCGTCCTAAGACCGACATAACTCAAAAATACAAAAATCGTGCCAAAACATAATCATTTGTTTTTATTCAAATTTGCAAAAACTATGAGATATTAAACCAAATTAAGTGACATTTTTTGCCACTAATATTTTCAAAAATGTCATACAAATAATTTTATATCAGCAAATAAAAAGCTTTGAAAAAAAAATTAAATCTATTAAAATTAATAGTTTAATAAAAAGGAAATTTTATGAGCAATATCTTTATTGTTGGCACGAGGGCTCAATTGATAAAAGTTGCTCCTGTAATTTACTTTTTTGAAAAAGAGCAATTACCCGTTACTTTTATACTGACGGGACAACACAGAGATACCATGCAAGATCTCATTGATGAATTTAAAATTAAGACCTGTCCAATACATTTAATTCCCAACAACAAAGAACATTCAAACATATTAGCTCTTCTAAGCTGGTTTCCAAAAATTTTTAAACTTCTTATTAATTTTCTAAGAAAATACGAAAATGCAAATGTTTTTGTCCATGGCGATACCCTTACAACACTTGCTAGTGCATTGTCAGCAAAACTTACTAACAATAAAGTCATTCACCTCGAGAGTGGACTAACATCAAAAAAACTTCTCAACCCCTTTCCAGAAGAGATGATCCGTAGAATTGTTTTTAGAACGACCGATATCGCCTGCTGCCCAACACAAAAAGACTTTGATCATATAAAAAAACACTACACCAAGACCGCAGCATTAAATACATTTGGCAACACGATAATCGACAGCATCAATCTTTTAAAGATCAATAAATCTAATATAAGTGAATCTCAAGCATCCATTGTTGTATCAATACATCGATTTCAAAACATTTATAACAAAGAACGCTTGAGTGAAATTTCAAAAATGCTAAATACACTCTCAGAAAAGTATATTTTAAATTTTGTGCTTCATCCAGCAACTGAAAAAAAATTAAAAAAATTCAATTTGTTTAATGACTTAAAAAACAACAAGAGAATTAACTTATTGCCTAGAATGACCTATCAACACTTTCTCACATTAGCATTAGACAGCAATGTAGTTATTACCGATGGCGGCTCAAATCAAGAAGAGTTAGCTTTTTTCGGTCATCCGACAGTTATTTTAAGAGACTATACAGAAAGGCAAGATGGTATTGGCTATAATGCTGTGCTGATTAATAAAACACCAGATTTAACCAATTTTATTATAAATCAAGAGTTCATTAAACTAAAACATGATAAAATCACAATAAATAAGTCACCCAGTCAGACTATTACCAACTATTTTAAATAAAGAGAATAAGCTTACTCATTAATCAAAGTGTAATTAAGTAAGCTTATACCAGTTTTAATTAAACACGACCATAATTGTCTTTAAGCCGAACAATATCATCTTCGCCTAAATAACTGCCAGATTGAATCTCAATCAACTCTAAAGGAATGCAACCAGGATTTTCCAAACTATGTGTGGTACCTAAGGGAATAAAAGTTGATTCATTTTCTGAAACATAATATTCCTCCAGCCCCTTTATTACCTTTGCTGTACCCTTCACAACCACCCAATGCTCTGCACGATGATGATGAAGCTGTAATGATAATCTAGCTTTAGGATTTACAGTAATACGTTTAACCTGATATCTCTCTCCAATATCTACACAATCATATTTCCCCCAGGGGCGAGAGACTTCTTTATGCTGCTGCAACTCACACCTGCTATCATTTTTCAGTCGGCTTACAACTTTTTTTATTTCTTCCGACTTATCTTGATGCGCAACTAAAACAGCATCCTTTGTTTCAACAATAATTAGGTTTTCAACACCTAATATAGTCACTAAGCGTGATGTAGAATTAATATAATTATGATGGCTATCCTCTATAATAACATCCCCAATAGAAACATTTTGCTGATCATCCTTTAAATTACTTTTCCATAAAGATTGCCACGTACCCAAATCACTCCATTTCGCTGTAAACGCAAAAACAGCTCCTAATTTTGTTTTCTCCATTACAGCATAATCAATTGAATCTTCCGGACATTCTTTAAAAGCTTGCGCATCGATACGAATAAAATCGACATCATTCTTTTTAACAGCCCAAGCCATTTCACATGCGTGCATAATATCTGATCGAAATGCTTTCAGCTCATTAAGCATCACATCACTACCAAACATGAACATACCGCTATTCCATAAATATTGCCTAGAAAGCAAATATTTCTCAGCAGTGATTTTATCTGGCTTCTCAACAAATTTTTTTAGTTCAAAAGCCTCTCCATCAGTAAATTCACTACCACATTCAATATAGCCATACCCAGTATGTGCTACCGTTGGCTCGACTCCAAAAACAATTAATCGTCCTTTTTGAGCATACACATATGCTTTTAAAATCATTTGATGAAATAAACCGATATCTGAAATATCATGATCAGCCGATAAAACCAACATTGAAATATTATTATCAGGATAAAGTTCTTTTACTAATAAAGTTGCCAACCCAATTGCTGGAGCTGTATTTCGTGCATATGGCTCTAAGACAATAGACGCATTTTCTATCCCTATTTGTCTCAATTGTTCTGCGACTATAAAACGATGATCTTCATTACATATGATAATCGGCGGCGCAACATCTAATTTCAAATTATCTAAGCGCTTTATCGTTAATTGCAGCATCGTATATTGCTCATCTACAAGCTTTAAAAATTGCTTAGGATAAGCCTGGCGTGATAAAGGCCATAATCTGGTTCCAGAACCACCAGCAAGAATAACTGGAACTATCATTTTTTCCCCTTTTTAATGCTTTTAAACTATACTAAATTTACTATTAATCAGTAAAATACAAAATTGTTAGCATTACTGCTATTGGATTTTTTTATGCTTACTCCAGCCATTTGGTTCCCAACAGTCAAAACAAATAGTGGAACTGACTCATTTACTGAACAGCTTGTAGAAGGGTTAAATAATCACAATATTCGTGCAGAAATTGCATGGTTACCTCATCATACAGAATACTTGCCTTGGCTTGTAGCAAAACCAAAGCAGCCCAAATGGGCGAATATCATTCACACCAATACTTGGCTGCACTCAAAATTCCAACCCAAAGGTAGCCCTATCGTAACAACCCTGCATCATTGTGTACAAGATCAGGCTTTTTCTAGCTATAAATCATTATTTCAGAAAATATATCACCATCTTTGGATAACCCAGCTTGAAAAACAATCTATTAAAAACGCTTCCTGTATAACTACCGTAAGTCAATATACATCAAACCGTGCAAGGGAAATTTTTGGAGTGACTGACATAAAAGTCATCTATAACGGGATAAATCAAGAAATATTTCAAACTAATAATCAAAAAATAAGGGAATTCAAGAATCCGAAATTTAAATTACTATTCGTAGGAAATAGCTCTATACGTAAAGGTTTTGATTTATTACCAATGATTATGGATGAGCTTGGAGAACAATATGAGCTATTTTACACTGCAACACCTCCTAAAAATCTAACAATCCCCAAAAATATGAAGCAGCTGCCATATCAAAAGACTGTGTTTGATCTTGCGCAAACCTATAACTCAATGGATGCACTAATTTTTCCATCACGTTTAGAAGGCTTTGGTTTAGTTGTTGCAGAAGCAATGGCATGTGGACTCCCTGTAATTGCTACAAATAGCTCGGCCTTACCAGAATTAATTGAACATAAAAGAAATGGCTTACTCTGCGATCAAGACAACATCCTATCATTTGTTAATGCTGTAAAGTTCATGAAAGATCATCCTCATCAGGCAAAAATTTATTCAGAACAATCCATATTAAAAGTTAAAAAACTTTTCACTGTAGAAAAAATGATTCAATCCTATATAACCCTATATGAAGAAGTTTTAGTAAAGTATCAAACAGTTTCCAAAATTTGACTTATCGCATCTTTAAATTTTTCTTTAGTAAAACGTAATGAATTATGGTTTCCTAATAGAATAAGAGAGCTACAATAATGATCATCGTTCCACAATTTCTTAATACCTTCTACCATCTCCTCAATGTCCAGAGGATTTTCTAATAAAAGAGCTGATCCATTTGTTACTTCTGGTAAAGATGTATTATTGGATGTCATAACTGGCACACATAAAGTCTGCGCTTCGATGACTGGTATACCAAAACCTTCGCTTAAGCTTGGGAAGAGAAAAGCTCGACTATTCCGCAAGAGCACTAGTTTTTCAATATCACTGACAAAATCTGTTTTCATAATATTATGACTTGCCTTGTCAAAATCTGTATATGAAACCAGATATTCGTTTAGATTATAGTTTTTACTATAGCCGCCATCAACACTGCCTGAAATAACCAAAGGACAGGATTTATCTGAATTCGTCGCGAGCGTATAGGCTTTTATAAGGCTATGTATGTTCTTTCTTTCTTCAATTGCACCAACATAATACATATATTGTTTTGATTTTAAATTATATTTATCTAAGACTGCCTGTTGAACATCAGGTAAAGAGCTTAAATAAATTGTCTGCTCATCTGCAGGCAAAGGTTGATATACAACTTCAACTTTCCCATCCATAGCTGGGAAATATTCTAGATATTGCCGCTTAGAATATTCAGATACGCAGAGTATTTTATTTGCATGAGAACATGACTCAATTCTTTTACGAAAATATCTCGTGAATTGATCTTTATGCTCTAATGGAATTAAATCATGGACTGTCTGTACTACTCTATGTTTTGAAGATTTAATTGCCAAAGGTGAACTGGTAAAGATAATATCTTCTTTAGAAAATTGAGGAAGTACAAAATTTTTTTCATAAAAAGCTTTAAAAAACAAAAGATCAATATTATTTTTATAATAAAAAACTGGCTTATTTATAAAAAAATTAAAGTTTTTAAAAAAATTATCACTGCTTATTAGATTAGATTCATTTTCAATCAAACTAAAATCATGGTTATTAAAAAAATTTAAACCATAATACTTTAAAATTTTTAAAACATGATTATCTTTTAAAAAATAATCTTTAGGATCATTTAACGAATTATAAATATTTTGTAGAGAAATTTCTGGCTCTTTTGCTAAATATGCCTGAGTAAATAATGATATTTTAATATCATTTGAAACAATAGCCTCGACCAAAGATTTTGAAAATTGATAGATACCACGTTGAGCATTTTTATTTAGTTCATAACTTAAAAATAAGATTTCGCTCACTGTAAGCCTCAATTAGCAATATTTTTTTTAAAATCAATTAATACACGTGACATAGTATACGTCTTTAACAATTTTATTGGTATAAAATATGGTAAATCATAAACTAAATTTAAAGCGCTAACAAAACCAGTAAAATCATCTTGTTCGACTAAACCAATTCTTGATTCTACAGTTAAAAATTGTTCAGAAACACCAGAAGAACTATTGAAAGCAACAACAGATAGTCCAAGAATATGAGCTTCAGTAACAACAAGACCAAAGGTTTCATACTTTGACGTTAGTAGTAGAATTTTCGATTGTGCAATTATCTGCTGAGGATTGTATAACCAACCAAAAAAAACAACTCTCTTTTCTAACTTTAGTGACTGAACAAGTGCCTTAAGATTATACAATTCAGATCCATCACCAACTATAGCTAAACAACCAGTTAGCTTACTTTCCGAAAAAAACTTAATTGCCAATTCAACTCTTTTATCTTTTTCTAGCCTTCCCACATAAACAGCATCAAATTTTTTTATAGAAGGAGTAAAACTCTTACAAAATTTAATATCAGGCAAACCATTTCTAATAAAAGTAACAGATTGAGTTAATTTACTTTTTAAAAAAAAAGAAAATAAATCTTTATTAACAACTATTATCTTCTTATTTAAAAATAATATTCTAGCACCTTTTTTCTCTAAAAAAATCTTTCGATACTCATTTAAAATATTTAAAACATTTAAAATATTTAAAAATTTAACTCTATTTTTAATATTAAAATCAAAAAAATCACCATGAATCCAAAAATATTTGTTTTTAGTTAAAAAGAACCGTTCCAACCAATATGACATAGGTGCTATAAAAATTAAAATATCTGGTCGATATTTTATTTCTAGACTCTTTAAAAATTCAATTTTTTCTCTATTTAGAGACTTCCCCTTTACTCTTAATACACTATTATTAAATTGAATCGATAAATCTACAATATCAACATCTTCAACATCCAACCTAATATTTTCAGCATTCAATAAAAAAAATTTTATATCATAGCCATCCTTTTTGAGAGCTTTGATTAACTCAACAGTAAAAAGCTCTGCACCACCTCCATGCAAATTATCACCAAAGAAAAATATTCTCTTCATTTAATACTCTGTTTGATTATGTAAACTGCTAAAGATTTTCTAAAATCAGCTAAAAAATGATCTGAAAAAAACTTTATAAAATAGATATTAATATAAACATTGATACATCTTAAAAAAAATCCAAACTCGCTAAAATTATAGAAATATAGATTAATATAATCACTATTATAAAGATATTTTTTCAAATACCTCCTATTTTCAATAAATCTAGCAGGATAACAAATACCTACATCACCCCAATTAATAATATTAAAATTAAGCGATAAAACCAATTCAGAAATCTTTAAATATTTAAAAGATGTATAGGCTGGATATTTTATATTAATATTAAAACCCCTCCTATTAAGCCAACCTATCATTAGAGCCTGCTCTGGAACCATCCTCTTACATTCAATGCTATTATAAAAAAAAAGTGAACAAAAATTAAAATCAATTAATACCTCTTCAAATTCTAGCCCCTGCCCCCCCCACAAATCTAACATAAACTCCTTACGACCAAATTGAACTATATCACTTAAATGAAATAACAAATGTTCATATGAGCAAGGATTTTTAACTGACAAATTAGATATATTAATAGGTTCAAAAAAAAACAAGTACTTATTTAAAGTATTAGGAACATTAACTTTACGACTTACATAGAAAATTTTATTGCTACGTAAAGATAAATCTGAGCGAAACTTCAATATATACTCTCTTGAACTTTTTAAAATTCCATTTTTTGTAGAAATTAGCATTTTATTAAAATTCCAGGGAGTGCCACCATACATATCAAAAATACTTTCAGGTTCCACATTATAAATAACAAGGTCAACTACCGAAGTATCACAAACCTGCCCCTCCCATGTAGATACAATAATTTCAGCATCTGGCAAATATTTTTTAATCGAATTTACACATTGATAAAAAAGGCAATTATCATCACCTTCAACATAATGAGTTAAACCCTGAATAACCACAGAAATACGTGATGAATCAATTAACTCATCAGCATATTCATTTTGAACTTTATTCATTTTCTACCAAATATTTATCATTAAGTGCACCAGGTATCTTTACGACAACATTCACTGTATCTGTTAACGCTAAAAAATCTGTAATTTCACCGGGCTCTATAACAAGAATATCTCCTTCACCCCACTCCTTACCACACATTTTCACTTTACCACTCAAAACCATCGTCACTTCCGTAGCAATTTTATGGTAATGAGCAGATTCATAATCCCCAGCGTTATATTTTTTAACTGCTACCTCACATGACTCAGTTGAAAGTGCTGTTGGATTAAATCCACCAACAAACCAACCTTTAACCATGTCCTTATAATCAAAATTTTTCATTATTTACCCATACTCCACTAAAGAAAAACTATTTGAACTTAGCTTTTGCATTTTCCAAAAAATTTAGCTGCCTTTCATCTTTTATAGGATGATATACATTGCCATCAATTTCAAAAACACCAATTTTTCTTTGACTTAAAATTAATTCATTAAATACTGGGCAAATAAAAAATATATCATTAACAGAAGAGTCTTTATAAATCATATTTTTTGCAGCTTTAACAAACTCCCCTCCTTGCTTAAACCAATAAAATCCAGCTGTTGCGTGACGACTAATTGGCCTTTTTTCAGCGGCCTCTATCACAAAACCGTCTTTTAAACGGACATATGAATAACGAGGATGAATCGAGTCAAAAGTCAATGTTCCAGCATCAAGGCCCTGCTCTCTAAAATCCAAAATGGGCTTTTGCAGATCTATTTGTAAATAATCATTCGCATTTAAAATCAACAGCTCTTCATTATTATTAATATACTGTGAAGCAAGCAATGCGGTACAAGCTGCTCCTTTTGTATTCTTTTCAATTGATATAATTTTCGCGGCTGGCGCTAAAATTTTTACAATATTATCTAAATAAAATTTTTGTATATCCGAGCGTTTAAATGCAATTATCAAATTAATGTTTTCATCAATATTCAGACAAACTTCAATTAAATACTGTATCAATGGCCGCCCATTAAATTCAGTTAATGTAAGCGGAAACCCTTTTTCCTCGACTTCATTTATATTTCCGCCAGCTGCCAATAATAAGATATTCATCTTATATTGCCTCCTCAATTTTAGAAATATAACTTTCAATATTGGTCAAGTTTACCTCGTAAATATCCCTAACCTCCAAAACATGTGCTCCTGAAGCCCTAGCAGCTTTTATACCATTTTGATTATCTTCAATGATTAAACACTCTTCTGGTAAACAACCTAGTTTTTCCATTGTAACTTGATAAATTTCAGGATGCGGTTTCGGATTAATAACATCAGACGCCGAAACAATCTCATCCAAATATTTTTTCAAACTAGACTTTTCCATCATAATATTGACAGTTTCACGTACTGAATTTGAAGCAACAGCTAAACTATACCCCCTAGACTTCAATACTGAAAGTGCATACTCATGTATGAATTGCGGCCTACATTGTGTATAAACCATTTCCATCGTATATTTTTGCTTCATTTCATTAATAAAAGCATGTAATTCAGTAGGCAGTTCCGACTCCAAGGAAAGCATTTCTAACTTTTTCTTAGTTGGAAGTCCATCATAAGTTGTCAAATGATCATATCGACTAATTGAAAAGCCAAATAGTTCTAGTGCTTTATTTAGAGCATCATAATGCCAATCTTTTGCATCAATAAGCACCCCATCCATATCAAAAATAACTGATTTTATTTTCATTATTTATTCACCAAAGAAAAAGCTGTGAGCATCTTCAGGAAAATCAGTACACAACATAAGAGCTGCACACGTCCTCAAAGGATATAACATATTCCAAACTTCATTATAATCACGCTTATGCAATTCAGGTGAAACAACACAAACCTGTTTACCAGTAGCTAATAATTTATGAATGACCTCTATGTCATACCAATCATGAGAGAAAGCATCAAGCCAAATTCCATCAGAATATTCTAACCAAATTGGTATTTGTTCAACATCACTTACACGCGTAAAAACAGATATCCCTAAATCTAAATATGACTTCATATCAGGGATTGACATATCAAAAACAAAATAATTTAGTTCTGGATAACCCTGTAAAATTTTCTTCAATTCTTTAGCCAACCCATCTGCTTTAACATTTAAAGCTAGAGTTAAAGGCTTATCATTTAAAGCTTTTAAAAAATTTTTAAAAAGCAGTGAATCGTTTTTAGGAATGTCGTGCGAAATGACTATTTCACCATTTTGATCACGCAAATCAGTTTCTGTTCCAAAATTTAAATTAAAGGATCGTAAAAATGCTGTAACAGAATTTTTTTCTGAAGCCTCTTTCCAATATCCTCTGTGACTTAAAATTTTCATCATTTTAATATTACCTTCTTAGAAACTGGCAAACTTAAAAACAGTTCCAAATCTGAAGGAATACCTAACCCATACATTCCATTTGCTTCAGATCCAATATTATAAATACCAATTTTTTTATTATTAACAATTAAATCATTATAAACTGGAGCAACATAATATTCATTATTTACTTTTTTTTTACTTTTAATCATATTTTCTGCAGATAAAATAAAATCCTTACCATGCTTAAAATTATAAATTCCCACCGTTGCTTCATTAGAAATAACTTCTTTTTCAACAACTCTTTTAACCAAATAATTTTCAACCTCAACAAAAGACCATTTAGGATCATTTGCTGTCATTGTCATTATCAGACCATCTAAGTTTTCATCACGTAGTTTAGACAAATATCTATCTATTGAGCAATCAATAAATTGATCACTATTAGCAATCATTAATTCATCATCAGAATTAATATACTCTTTTGCACAAAGTACTGTGCATGCAGCACCTTCAGTTAAACCATCAATGCCAATAACTATAGCATCAGAAGACCAGTTTTTAAGTTTATTAATTAAGTCATATTGTTCAATATGCTTATTTTGGCAAATAAAAATAAATCTATGATTAATTTTTGGCTTTAAGTTGTTAATAACCACCTGAATCATAGGCATATTATTAATTTCAATTAACGGTTTAGGATCTTTGTATCCAGCTAAACTAAATCTACTGCCTGCACCTGCCATAGGAATAACTATATTTAACATTTTCAACCTAATTCTAAACTAATATTTTTTTATGACAATTTTCAATAGCACTTTCTCTATGTGCAATAATTACCATAGTCATTTTTCCATTTAAGCTTTGAATTGCTTCATTTACTGCTTTTTCTGTTTCCACATCTAAAGCGCTCGTTGCTTCATCCATAAAAATAACTTGCGGTTGCACATATAATGCACGTGCTATACCCAAACGCTGTCGTTGCCCGCCTGAAAGCAGAATCCCCCTTTCCCCAATTATAGTTTGATAACCATTCTCTAAATTACTAACTATAAACTCATGAATTTGCGCCATTTTTGCTGCCTCTACAACAGCATCCAGATTAATCTGCTGTTGAGGAATACCAAATGCAATATTTTCAATCACAGTCGTATCAGCCAAATATATAAATTGAGGTACATAACTCACAATTTTTTGCCAAGATTTAACATTATCTTGAGTTATAATTTGCTCATCTACTGTCAAAACGCCTTGTGTAGGTTCAAGCAGTCCTAACATTATATCCATTAAAGTACTTTTACCTGACCCACTTTTACCAACAATGCCTAAACTTGTATTTTTTTCAACTACAATATTAACATCAGAGAAAATTACTTTATTAGGGTTATTGGGATAGTAAAATTTTACATTTGATAAACTAAACCCTTTATCAAATTTTATTGGATGAATTACATTATCTTCCTTTAATTTTTGATGTTTTAATTCAAATTCAACAACTACCTCTTTCAATATATTTTCTGAAAACTTCAAAGTAGTAAATGAACGATAAATGTTTTGTGCAGCTGGCAGCATTCTATATGCCGCTACACCATACAATCCAATGACTGGTAAAATAGTACCCACATCTTGATTTTGCAATACAAGAAAAATTGCCAATAAAATTAAACATCCATAGCCAATTGTTTCAATTACATGTAATGGAATTTGCCCTAAAGACTCTTGTGTAGCTAAATGTCGTGCATATATACGGGAGTTAGAGTCAAAACGCTTTAAATAATGTGCATGTGCATGATTAATCATGACATCCTTAATACCACCAAATACTTCCTGACAGCTTTGATAACGCTCTTCATTCGCTTTCGAATATTCTTTGCTGATTCTACCCATCATTCTTTTTACAACAACAAACATGAGGGTGTAAAAAAAAATAATAATAATAGCCGTAGATAATGCCATGATTGGGTCATAAAAAACCAATATTACAATCATGGAGAACACAACCAATCCATATGACACAATTGTTAATATTGGTTTAATAACCCCCCAGACAACCTGATCAACATCTGAAAGAATATGCTTTGACAATTCCGCACTATTTCTTTGGGTAAAGAAACTATAGTTTTGCTGAAGATATATATCCAGCAAACGGGTTGAAAAGTAATGACGCTGCAAACTTGCAAAACGATTTAATGCATATTGAGTAATAATTTTTAAAAAAGCAGAAAAAACAACAATAAAAAGTGAAATACCGCCTAAATAAACAATAAATTCATTAATATTATTTACATCAAGAAATATATACAATTTTTTTAACAATTTATTTTGATTAACTAATTCAAAGTCGGCTAAAACTGAAAGAAATGGCATTATAGATATAACACCAATAGATTCAACTATAGCCATTAAAATGACGAGTAAAGAAACAACCCCTATTTTTCGTTTATCTAAAGGCGTAAGTATATTCCAAATCCCAAATACAGTCTTCAGCACTTTAACACTCACTCATCTTTTTTATACATTAAAGATGTAATTTGCTCTGAGATTAATCCCATGAGAAATATCATAATACTTCCTGTGTAAAGCAGAGCACTCATGTTTGTAAACCGCTGATATTCATAAAGTGTATAGCCATACCACCCAGTTCCTAAAATAAACAATAATACTGAAAACGGCAGGAACATTTTTAAAGGGGAATATAAGGTCGCTATTTTAAAAATGATAAGAAAAAAGCGAATGCTGTCTTTCACTGGATGAATATGGCTCTTTCCAATTCTTTTAGCTGCATGTATTGGAACATAGCTTACAGAATATCCTGCTCTAAAAAATGCCATAGTGCTAGTGGTTGGATAAGAAAAACCGTTAGGTAAAAGATAAATAAACTCTCTAAATTTTTCTGCCCGCACCGCTCGAAAGCCTGATGTTAAGTCTTCTACAGGATGATCAGACATATAAGTTGCTAAATTATTATAAAGCTTATTTGCTATTCCACGACCTATACTTGCTTGTGAACCTTTTTGACGAGCACCGACAACGAGATCATAACCTTGGTCTATTCTTTCAATAAGCTTAAAAATATCATTAGCATTATGCTGCCCATCTGCATCCATAAATACAATGATATTACCCGTTGCATTTCTCGCACCGGTCTTAATTGCTGCGCCATTTCCTTTAGAATAGGGGTGACTAATAACTTTTGCTCCAGCAGTTTCAGCAATTTCTTTAGTACTATCAGTTGAACCATCATTTATCACTATAATTTCATGAACTAATTCTAAGCCCTTAATTCCCTTAATAGTCTGTTCAATTGCACCTGCTTCATTTTTTGCAGGAAGTACGACACTAATCTTCACTTTTTATTTCCTAGTAATTCAGCATGCTCAATATTTCTATTTTCTATAGAAATTTCTTTATACCAACCATGCCTTACATCCAATTCTTTTGCAATTTGCACATACTTTCTAGCAAAAGTATAGTTTCCTTGCATTCTATAAATTTGAGCAAGAAGTAAGTTTCCATTTACATCATTTTTATACTTTAATGCATCATACATAAATTCCTCACCTTTTTTATAATCTGCAGCCACAGAAATAAAATATTGAGCTAATAATTTATAAATTTCAGCTTTCATTTCAGAACCAGCATTTGGATTGCTTAGACCAGCCACAATAATTAAAATTGCTTGATCATGCGGAACTTTACAATTTTGCTGTATTTGACACTGTATAAAAGCATTTAAAAAGCCAATATTACTATTATAAAAAGGATGATTTTTTAAATTATATATTAATTGTTGAATTATACCTTCAGAAATAGG
>Ga0209426_1000957_pt1 | contig 21881 bp, 8 predicted proteins | sample Deesub1362B_J571_FD_187697 | JGI IMG/M metagenome (GOLD analysis project Ga0209426, IMG submission 187697) | Deep oceanic, basalt-hosted subsurface ecosystem from Juan de Fuca Ridge flank, Pacific Ocean, CORK Borehole 1362B_J2.571 (SPAdes)... ...
AAGGCCGTTTTTCCCCCACATTTTCCGCTTTTCTGTCCCGAAGTGTTCCGCCGTTGTTGCTGCGGGATGGAGGATTCCTCCCGTATGAAAATCAGCCGTGGGCGGTTTCCAGTGACCTTCCCGATTCCTTGCTGTGGGGGCAGGATTCCATATCCTCTCCGTTCAAGTTTCATGGATTTGTGCTGAATATTTCCCGCTGGCACCTCTATCGGTTTTCATGGCTTATCAGTGCGGCTTTTGTACGCGGAAAAGAATATCCGTTTCCGCTGCAAACCGCAGATTCGCTTTTGCACTGGAAAAGTTCCAACGCCTATTGGAATGCCGGTATCTTCCTGCGTTGGTTCTGGCAACCCGGGTCCAAGTTAGTTCTTCGAGGAACATACCAGTATTGGCATACCGGGGCATTCAAAATTGCTCCTTTTCTGGAGGTCCCAGCTCACCGGGCCTATTTGCAGCTCCGGGGCCAGCAAAAGTTTTTCAGCGGAAATTTGCTTGTTACCGCGGTAGTGGGACTGGAATATTTTACGCCCCGGAAGAGCGTGTTGCTGGAAAAGGTGGGATTGGGTAAGGTGGTGGAATTGCCTGAACTTTTTTTGCTTCATAGCCGGCTGCACTTCTCTGTGGGAGATGTGCAGATCTTTTTGCAGTGGCAGAATCTGTTTAACAGGGCTTATTCTATGCGGGCAGGCTATTTGGTCCCCGGCTGGCAGTTCCATTATGGTGTTATCTGGAAATTGTGGGATTAGTCAATATATAGTCATTATTTTAATATTTTTTCAATATTTTGTATTTCTCACCAAAAAAGTGCTTGACAATTGTTGCAGAAATTGTTAAGTTACTGATGTGATTTAGCACGAATGGAAGCTGGAGTTCTTTGAAATAGCCATTCTGGTGCATCCCGGTTTTTCCGGGATGAAGAGGGAATCTCGTGAAAATCGAGAGCAGCCCCGCTACTGTGAGGGGGGACGAAAGCCGCAACGAGCCACTGTTCCGGTAAGCCGGAATGGGAAGGCGCGGTGAGTAGGAAGATCCCCGAGCCAGGAAACCTGCCAGAATGGTTTTTTTGCGGCAACCTTCGAGGGTGAGGTTGGACGCAGCCATTAGGCTCCCCATTAACCTTCGAGTGTTTGGGGTATTTTTTCGCTCCCCCATCCCGCAAAAACCATCTGAGCAGGATTCCCAATTAAAACCGGCAGATCAACCATGCAGGAATCGGTTTGACTCGTGTTCATGCCGCCATGCCGGATTCTGGGAGAATCTTTCTGGCCGGCAGCCGGCATGTAGCAAGCCGGCGCGCTAGTCTGGCCGGTCTGGCCTAATATTCGGATTTGATGGAGGCAATATGAAAAAACCAAAATTGGAACGCGGCTATATTCAGGTCTACACAGGCGACGGCAAAGGAAAAACCACCGCGGCTCTGGGACTGGCGTTCCGCGCTCTAGGCAACGGATTCCGCGTGTTTATGGGGCAGTTTATGAAGGGGCAGAGCTATGGCGAATTAAAACTGGCCCGTCAGTTTGGCGACCGGTTTGTAATTGAACAGTATGGCAAGCCCACGTTTGTGCATGTGGACCATCCCGAACCCGAGGATGTGGAAATGGCCCGGCAGGGGCTGGCCCGCCTTCGGGAGATAATTCTCTCCGGTGAATATGACATCGTCATCATGGATGAGGTGAATGTGGCCCTCTACTTTGGGCTTATCGAAATTCAGGACGTCCTGGCTATTCTGGATGAAAAACCGCTCCACGTGGAAGTGATCTGTACCGGCCGCCGGGCGCCGCAGGAACTGGTGGACCGTGCAGATCTGGTAACCGAAATGCGGGAGATCAAACATTATTACACGAGGGGGGTACCGGCGCGCAGCGGCATCGAAAAGTAAGTTCCGGTGGGCCCGTCCGGAAAGGAGTGTCGAATTCTGGACCCAACAGCCTGGAGGAATGAGCATGAAAAAGAAAAAGTTCAGTCAGCTGATATGGGGATGTCTTCTTTTTCTGGTGACGGCGAGCGGCTACGGCTCCGAAATCCGTGGCAGGGTAGTGGATGCGGAAACCGGCGAGGCTTTGCCCGGAGCCGCTGTGATGATTCAGAATACCGGCATGGGTACCGAAACAGACGGTGCGGGGCGTTTTGTCCTGTCTGGCATTTCGGAAAACGCAGTCCGGCTGGTGATCCGGTTGATCGGCTATGAAGTGAAGATCACAGAACCCATAGCGGCTGGAACCAGTGGCCTGGAAATCCGCTTGCAGCCGCGGCCCATCCGGTTTGATGCGGTCGTGGTAACGGCAGCACGGGAAGCTGGATTTCGGTCGGATTTGCCGCAGCCAGCTTCTGTGCTTCCCGGACAGCGCTTGCGGGACATGAACCTCTTCCACCTTGGAGAAGCCCTCCAGTCCGAAATCGGGGCCTTTGTGAAAGAGTATGGTGATTTCACGGCGCCACAGACCATTTCCATCCGCGGGTCTTCGGAAGGCCAGGTGCTGGTCCTGTTGAATGGACAACGGCTGAATCTTCCGCAGGGAGGAGGCGTCGATTTCTCGACATTGCCACTTTTTGGGATAGACCGCGTGGAGGTGATCCGCGGTGCCAGCTCCTCGCTTTACGGCTCCGACGCCATAGCCGGAGTGGTTAATCTGATCCCGATCCGCTCACCGAAAGGCCGATCGCTTTCTGTGCGGACGCGTTTCACAGGTGGTTCCTGGGGACTGCGCGAGCGGGGGCTCCGCCTTGCCACCGCGAAGGATGAATTATCCGCCTGGACCAGCTTTCACCGGATTCACAGCAATGGGGATTACGAGTACCGTTTGCCCGATGGGACCGTAAAGCGGCGCCAGAACAACGCTTACGACGGTACGGTGTGGTTGGGACAGGTGGCGTATGGCAACGTGGCTGGTGGCGAACTCAAAGTGCTGGGGCACTACTTTCAGAAAAATCAGGGAGATCCAGGGCGAATCGGTTTTGAATCCTCCACCGCAAAGAAGGATGAGACCCGCCAGTTCTGGGCAGTTTCCTATTTCCGTGCCTTGGGATACGGTAGCGAATTTCAGTTCCACCTGTACCAGAACCGCTACGATCAGCGGTACGAGGAGCCTGCGTTTGGTATCCGCAGCCGCCACCGGAACCGCACCGAAGGGCTCCAGGCACAGCTGAGCCTGCAGGCAGCTTCAACGGTCCGCTTCCTTTTCGGGTACGAATTCCGCACCGAAAGGCTGAACAGCAGCGACGTGGGCAGGCAGCGGCGTTCCGTCCACGGCCTATTTGTGCAAACCCGGCTGCAGCTGTTCCGCTTCGGGGCCCATGCCGGTGTACCGGAACAGAGTCGCCTCCTGATTCTTCCATCTTTGCGTTTTGACCGGTACGACAACATCAGCGAACTGAACCCGCGCATTGGAGTCCTTTACTCTGTTTTCCGTACCGGCAAACTTACGCTGCGGGCCAACCTGGGCCGCTCTTTCCGCATGCCTTCCTTTTTCGACCTCTACTGGCCGGAAGATATGTGGAGTGCCGGCAATCCCGATCTGAAGCCGGAAATCGGGTTCACGTACGATGCCGGCTTCCTGTGGCAGGTACCACTGGGGAGGCAGCAGAATCATCTTCTGGCGGTGGAAGGTACCTATTTTGTTAACCGTTTGAAGGATCTGATCGTCTGGGGACCGGCCAGCGATGGCAAATGGCGGCCGGATAACGTGGATCGGGCGCGGATTGCCGGTGTGGAAGCCCGTGCTGAGTGGCAGTGGATTCCGGTGGGATTCTCCCTCTCCGCCGGATACACGTTTATGAATGCGGAAAATGATGCGGCTGGCACGCCAGCGTACCGCAAGCAGCTGATTTATCGCCCGCAGAACAAAGCCGATGTGCGGCTGGCCTTCCGAAAGGCCGGCATTGAAGTGGCCTACCGTTTCCGTTATGTGGACAAGCGCTTCACGAAGGAGGATAACTCCGCTTTTCTGCCCGCCTACCGTACAAGCGACGTCTTTGTGTCCCTGACTCTCCACTGGAACCGCTTTGAGGTTCCTGTCAGGATCGGGGTGTTTAATCTGTTTGACCGGACATTTGAGGTCTTGGAAGGCTATCCGCATCCTGGCCGCCAGCTGCGGCTGAATGTTGGGCTGAACTACTGAGAAATAGGGCTCCGGACACATTCCCGGGGCCCGAATTTTTCTTCCAGGCCGAATCTCCTGTTCTTTCTGGAGTTATACAACGGCCTGCTTTCCGGTAAGACAAAATGCTTGATTTTTTGAATTAGTGTTCTACATTTTGTAGCATATATTGTTATTCACACCATATCTGGTAACTGATCCGGATCATTTCAGACAGCATTGGGAGGGAAAGAATGGCAGGAAAAGCAGTGCAGAAGCAGGTGTCCCTGCAGGAAGGACCGGAATTCGGGGGAACCGGAATGCGTATTCACCGGCATTTTACCCAGGCGGGGAAGGACCCGCTGGATCAGATAGAATACGAACGCCGCTCTTCCAGAATCACTGAACCGGACGGGACCGTTGTGTTCGAAATGGAGAATGTGGAGGTTCCCAAGTTCTGGTCTCAGCTGGCAACGGACATCGTAGTTTCCAAATATTTCAGAAAGGCCGGTGTACCGGAAACCGGCCATGAGACTTCCGTCAAACAGGTGATTGCCCGAATTGTGGAGCCCATTGCCGGATTCGGGAGAGAACAGGGCTATTTTGCCTCGGACGAAGACGCGAAGAATTTCCGTGATGAACTGGCTTACATGCTGGTTCACCAGATCGGGGCTTTTAACTCGCCCGTATGGTTTAATGTAGGCCTCAGCCATAAGTACGGCATCAAAGGGAGTCCAGGGAATTTTGCCTGGAATTTCGAGAAAGGAGATGTGGAAGAGATTCCGGACAGCTACGTTCGCCCGCAGGCGTCCGCCTGTTACATCCAGTCCGTTGAAGATGACCTCATGTCGATTTTCGAACTGGCCAAGACCGAGGCCCGGCTGTTCAAGTACGGTTCGGGAACGGGAACCAATTTCTCCAAAATCCGCGGAAAGCAAGAAAAACTTTCCGGTGGCGGAACCTCTTCCGGGCTCATGTCCTTTCTGGAAGTTCTGGACAAAGGCGCAGGGGCCACCAAATCGGGAGGGACCACCCGGCGTGCTGCCAAAATGGTTTGCCTAAATATGGACCATCCGGAAATTGTGGATTTCATCACCTGGAAAATGCGGGAAGAGAAGAAGGTTGCTGCCCTGATGGCCGCCGGTTATTCGGCCGACTTCAACGGCGAAGCATACCGCACCGTTTCCGGGCAAAATTCCAATAATTCCGTCCGCATTACCGATGAATTTATGGAAGCCTATTTTAACGATGGGGATTGGCAGACCACGCTGCGGACCACCGGCGAAGTTTATGAGACGTACAAGGCCCGTGATCTGATGCGCCTTATTGCCGAATCCACCTGGCATTGTGCCGATCCAGGGGTTCAATACGATACGACCATCAACCGCTGGCACACCTGTAAGGCGGCCGGGCGGATCAATAGCTCCAACCCGTGCTCCGAATTTATGTTTATCGATGATTCGGCCTGCAATCTGGCTTCGCTCAATTTGACCAAGTTTCTGCGCGAGGATGGGCGGTTTGATGTGGAAGCTTTCCGGCATGCCGTGCGGATCTTCATCCTGGCACAGGAAATCCTGGTGGATTTTGCCTCGTATCCCACTGCAAAAATTGCCCGCAACAGCCACGATTTTCGGCCACTGGGGCTGGGCTATGCCAATCTCGGTGCCCTCCTGATGATCAAGGGCTATCCTTATGATTCCGAGGAGGGCAGGGCCTACGCGGCAGTACTCACCGCCATTCTGGGCGGCCACGCGTACCGCGTTTCCGCGGAAATCGCCGCCCACACCGGGCCGTTTCCCGGTTTTGAAGCCAACCGCGAGTCCATGCTGGAAGTGATCCGCATGCACCGTGCCGCTGTGGAGGAAATCCGCAAGGATGTACTGGAGGATGAAGCTCTGCTGGAAGCCGCGCGGGAAGACTGGGACGCCGCCCTCCAGCTGGGCCAGCGGTACGGATTCCGGAACGCCCAGACCACCCTCCTGGCTCCCACTGGAACCATCGGCCTGTTGATGGACTGCGACACGACGGGAATCGAGCCTGACTTTGCCCTGGTCAAATGGAAGAAACTGGCGGGGGGCGGATATTTCAAGATTATTAATCAGTCGATCCCGCGGGCACTACAGACCCTGGGGTACGGTCCCGAAGCGATTGAAGATATCGTGGACTATGTTCTGGGGCATGGTACGCTGCAGGGGGCTCCTTACCTCTCCATGGCCGACCTGACACGGCTGGGATACCGGGATGAGGAGATCCGCGAGGCAGAGGCATATGTCAATAAATTCAAAACGCTGGACGATTACACGCCACATTTGAATCCCAAAGAGTTGCGCCGCCGCGGGCTCTCAGATGCCCAGATCCGTGAGATTCAAATCTACGTAGGTGGAGCCCAGACGGTGGAAGGAGCGCCTCATCTCAAACCGGAACATTACGCAGTTTTCGACTGTGCAAATCGCTGTGGGCTTGGTAAGCGTTTCATCGCGCCAATGGGACACCTGAAAATGATGGCGGCTGTGCAACCCTTCCTTTCCGGCGCCATTTCGAAGACTATCAACGTACCAAAGGAAACATCTGTGGAGGAGATCGAACGCCTGTATGTGGAAGGCTGGCGCCTGGGGCTAAAAGCGGTGGCCATTTATCGCGATGGGTCCAAACTATCGCAGCCGCTGCGTACAGGGAGCGAAGAAGGGCCAGCGGAAGAGAAGGTCCTGAAGCGCGGCGAAAAGCGGCCGCTCCCACAGCGGCGGCACGGTATTACCATTGGTGCCGACATTGCCGGAAATAAGGTGTACCTGCGAACCGGCGAGTATGAAGACGGCGAACTGGGCGAGATTTTTATCGACATGTTTAAGGCTGGCGCTTCATACCGGAGTTTATTAAATTGTTTTGCCGTAGCGGTGTCGATGGGACTGCAGTATGGGGTTCCCCTTGAAAAGTATGTGGAAAAATTTGTGTACACCCGGTTCGAACCCGCGGGGGTTGTGGATCATCCCAATATTAAAAGCTGTACATCCGTGCTGGATTTTGTGTTCCGGGTTCTGGGGATGGAGTACCTGGGCCGCACTGATTTTCTGCACGTGAAACCGAACATTCAGGGGGACCAGCCCACCGGTGAGGAGGGCAGTGCCAGCACCCTGCAAATGGAAGCGAAGGCTCCAGCAAGTAGCGGGCCGGGCGCAGAGGCATCGGGAGGTAACGGCCATACTGCCCACGAACTGGATCATCTGCTGGCAGGCCTGATGGGAGATGCGCCAACCTGTAACGTGTGCGGCCATATCACCGTACGGAACGGAAACTGTTACCGCTGTCTGAATTGTGGAAATTCGCTCGGCTGTTCGTAGGTAAGTGCTGAGTCATATGGCCGTGGGCGGGTCCGGGATTTACAGGACCCGCCTGCCATCGAGCCTGCTGACAGGATGGATTGGTGGAGCGGAGATGTGTGACACTCTGGTTGCCCTGCCGGAAAATGGCCTGAAATGCACTTTTTTTGCCAAAAACTCGGATCGTGACCCGGACGAAGTGCACGAGGTTCACCTTTTCCCGCCGACACTGCACCGTCCGGGAGACCGTGTGCAAACGACCTATTTGACGCTGCCGCAGGCCGCCGAAACACGCGGGGTCCTGTTGTCCAAGCCGTTCTGGATCTGGGGCGCCGAAATGGGGGTGAACGATGCCGGCCTGGTTATTGGCAACGAAGCCATTTTTACCCGCCTGCCCAGGGAAAAAACGCCCGGGCTCATCGGAATGGATCTGCTGCGGCTGGCACTGGAACGCTGTACTTCTGCCAGCGATGCCGTGCGGCTGATCGGCCAGATGGTGGAACAGTACGGTCAAGGCGGAGGCTGCGGGTACCGGAATAAAAAGTTCCAGTACGATAATTCCTTCCTGATTGCCGATGCCGTTGAAGCCTATGTCCTGGAATGCTACGGCCGGGAATGGGCGGCACGGCGCGTGCAGGGAATGGCAGCCATCTCCAACCGGATCTCGCTGGAGGGGGATTGGGACCTGGCATCGGAGCATTTGGGAGAAGCGGCGAAGAAGCGAGGCTGGTGGAAACCCGGTACGCCGCTTCATCTGGAAGCGGTCTATTCGGAACTGGTGATCACCCGTTTTGCCCGGGGGCGAGAACGCCAGGCCTGTTCCCTTGAATGGCTGCAAAACGAGGCCAACCGCCGCGATCCGCAGGCATGGGTACAAGCGCTACGACAGCACGGCACAAACCGCCGGATGTACTGGCCGGATCAGGGAAGCAACCGCGATGTGTGCATGCATGCGGCCGATCCGCTGATCCGGAAGAGCCAGACCACCGGTTCGATGATTGCCTGCATTCAGGGAAACCAGGTGCCTCTTGTTTTCGTAACCGGAACTTCGGCGCCCTGTTTCTCCATTTTCAAGCCGGTTTTTCTGGATGTGGAACTGCCGTGGACGTACCCGCAGCCCACACCCGAAACCTACCATCCGGGGCATTTGTGGTGGGCGCACGAGCGGCTTCACCGCCGGCTCCTGTTTGCTGACCGGATTGCCGCTGTCACATTCCGGGAAGAACGGGATGCGATGGAACGGGAATTCATCCGCGAAGCGTTCGACCTGCTGGGGGCACCAAAAGCCAGCCGTCAGGAATTCGTAAATCGCTGTTTCCGCCGTGCACAGGAATTTGAGCAGCGATGGCTGGCCCGTCTTGCGCGCCGGAAGCCGCGCAGGACAAAGTGGGGCTACCGGCTGTACTGGTGGTGGCTGAACCGCCGGAACCGCATGCCAGCAGAACCGTAATCCGGTTGCTTCCCGGCGGAAAATTTCCTTCTGAGAAGCCTTTCCTTCTGCCTAACTGCCCCTGCATCAGGGTTTGAGGAAATTCTGCAAGGTTTCCAGAACAGGGGAAGCGTTGCCATGCGGGGCCGGTCGCCCAAACCGTGGCTAAGTGAACAGGTATTCGATGTCTTCGCGGGTTAGCCGCTTGATGAATCCCGTGTCGGTGGTGATGATCTCGTCTGCCAGCTTTTTCTTTTTCTCCTGCAGGAGCAGGATTTTCTCTTCGACACTGTCTTTTGTAATGAGCTTATAGCTGAAGATTTTTTTGTCCTGCCCGATCCGGTGTGTGCGGTCGGTGGCCTGGATTTCTACGGCTGGATTCCACCACGGGTCGTAATGGATGACGTAGTCGGCGGCCGTGAGGTTAAGGCCCAGTCCTCCGGCCCGCAAACTGATGAGGAACAGCGGGGTGCTGTCGTCATTCTGGAACCGGTCCACCACTTCCTGCCGTTTACGGGTGCGACCATCCAGGTAGGCGTACGGTATGCCACGCTTATCCAGCTCCTTCCGGATCAGCGTTAGCATGCTGACGAACTGGGAGTAAATCAGGGCTTTGTGTTTTTCGGCGAGGATGTCTTCCAGCAGGTCAAACAGGGCTTCCATTTTGGCAGAATCGGCGCGGCTACCGGGTTCCACCAGCTGGGGATGGCAGGCAATTTGCCGGAGGCGCATCAGCCCTTCCAGGATGCGCATGCGGGACCGATTCAGGCCTTCCGTTTCGATGAGTTCCAGCAGCTCCGCCCGGTAGGCATTCCGCCATTTTTCGTAAATTTTCCGCTGCCGCGGCGTCATTTCGCAGAAAGAGACCGATTCCACCTTCGGCGGCAGCTCTTTGGCGACAGCTTCCTTTGTGCGGCGAAGAATGAAAGGGTAAATTAATGTGCGCAGAAATTCGGCTGTTGTTTCGTCGCCTTCTACCTCAATAGGACGCGCGATGGCGCTGCGGAAGTAGGTCTGCGTGCCAAGCAGGCCGGGATTGATAAAATCGAACTGCGACCACAGCTCGAAGGTGTTATTTTCGATGGGGGTTCCGGTGAGGATTAGCCGGTAGCGCGATTTGAGCAGCTTCACCGCCCGGGCAATTTTGGAAAGGCTGTTTTTGATCTTCTGCGATTCGTCCAGAATGACGTAATGGAACGGAAATTCGAAAAATTCTTTGATATCCCGGAGCAGCGTTCCGTAGGAGGTAATGATGATGTCAAACGTGCGCCAGTAGGCCGGATCTTTTTCCCGCTTGAGGCCGTGGTGAAGGTAGACCTTGAGTTCCGGTGTGAAACGTTCTACTTCCCGTTTCCAGTTGAACAGCACGGAGGTCGGCGCCACGATCAGATTGGGGCGGTCAAGCCCTTTTTCCTTTTCGCGCTGGAGGAGGGCAAGGGCCTGTACCGTCTTGCCCAGGCCCATATCGTCGGCCAGGCAGCCTCCAAAGCCGAATTCCTGAAGAAAACAGAGCCAGTCGAAACCGCTTTTCTGATAGGGACGCAGGGTTCCGCGGAAGCCTTTTGGCACGGGCTGAGGCGTAATGCCCGAAAAATTTTTCAGTTTTTCGCGAATCTCCTGATAGCGTTCGTCAAAGCGGACGGTCCGAGACTGGGACGCCAGGATATCGATAAGATGAATATGGAATTTGGAAAGCTTCAGATGATCTTTTTTGACTTTTCCGATGGAAAAAACGTGGGCGAGCTTTTCACGCCACTCCTCTGGAAGGATTGCCAGGCTGCCATCCGCCAGCTTCACATAACGCTGGTTGAGAGCCAGGGCATCTTTCAGAGCGGAGAGGGGAAGCGGTGTGCCGCCGTAGTCCACTTCCACGCGAATATCAAACCAGTCGATGTCGCTGGAAACCTGCACGCGCAGCTGGGGCTGCGCCCGGTTTACCCGAAAGAGGCGCAGTTTTTCCTCGCCGTATACGGAAAATCCTTTCTCAACCAGGCGGGGCAGCTCTTCAAAAAGCCACCAGAGGGCCTTGCGCCGTGACAGCTTGAACTGCCCTTTCACTTCCTGCACGCCGCTGCGGAGGAGCATGTCCGCATACCGTCGCTCTGCCTGGACGTCCCGTTGCAGCCGGTAAAAGGTGCGTTTTTTCCCGGGTGCCACAAATACCATCTGTTGAGGATCATGCAGAGATACTACCTGATTCCCATAGCGGAATTTCAGGTCGATCTGGAGACCTCTGGGTTCCTCGCGCAGGTAGAGTTCTGGCGCCGTCAGCTCGGTAAGAGGCTCGATGACCCAGCTCTCGGGAAGCTGAACAAACTCAGATAGGCCCGAACGCGGCAGAAAATCTTTGAGGAACAGATCCAGCGCCTCCTCCGGAATGGTAGAAGGAACACTTTCCCACAGAAGTGTTTGCAGAACCGGTCCATTGCCGTAATTTTCCAGCCGGATAAGACGGTTGCCGTGCAGCAGATAAATGGGATCGCGGGTGAGAATCTGGGTATCCTCCAGGGGAATTTCCTTGTTTCGGAGGTGCACCCACATGCCAATCTGCAAACTGCCGTCTTTCAGTTCCCGCAGATGGATGGAAAGTTTGGCCGGATCTGTTTCGACGGCGAGGGGCTGCGGCTTTTCGATCGGAAAGCGAGATTGGTAGTAGGGGGCAGGTTCGTCGATCAGGTAAAGCAGGCTATTCCTGAGATTGTCGAAAATCCGGCCGGGAGCCTCGCCTTTGGGGAATTCCAGTTCGACTTTATCGGAATAATACCCTCTGCTGTAGAGGAGGAAGGGAAGCACTTTTTCCTCCTCGGGGGTAAGCTGGAGCTGGCTAAGGGAGCCCGTCAAAGCGTAAAAGGATCCCAAGGAACCGTCCTTGCGCACGCGGATGCGTTTGACCCGCAGGGACCAGGTGGGGGATGCTGGCGGCACAAAAAGCAAGAAGGCAGCCCGGTAGGCAGCTTCATCGGAGGGCTGCCGTGCTTCATCCAGCGCATGGATCAGTTTTTCCCAGGCGTGTTTGGCATGAATGGAATCGAATGCCGCCTCATTTTTTTCCAGATGCCTGGAGGCTTCCAGAAGGGTGGCGGCCGCATGCTTGCAGAATGCATCCGGGTGCGGACACGTGCAGTAGGCATACAGATCGTGGTCTTCGGGGAATGAGACAACCACGCGGTACTCCGAAGCACCCGAAACCTCGGCGGTGATGCTATCCCGCGAAATTTTGAGAATTTTGACCCGCCCTTCCCGCTGGTATTGTTCTCCGCGGAGCAGAATATGCGGTTCAAAATAATGGCGCAAAAAATGAGGTTGAAGTTTATCTCTGGTAATCATAGAACTTCCGGGCCTATCGCATTATTTTAATAAATAAATGTATTGCAATTTTTGAAGGCGGGCAACATGATTTGACCTTTGTTCGCTCTGCACGCGGGGGCTTCTGTCAGGACCTTCAGCCACCAGCTATTTGCCCGTAGATGAGGGGGACCGATCCTCTGGGTTAAGCCAGGAGAGTGGCGGGCATTTGCGGCTGTTATTCAGGCCAGATCGGGACGTTCTGTTCGAATTCGGGAAGGGCTCACAGAAAACAGCCCTGCCAGAGGGCAGGGCTGTTCCGTTTATCGCAGGTGCAGCAGCAAAAAGCTACAGCTTGGGTCCGGCTTCTATAACTTCTGGTGGACACTGGCTTTTGAATTTTTTGAAGTTCTCGATGAACAGAGTTGCCAGCTCCCGGTATTTGTTCCAGTATGCCTGCCGATCGGGCCAGGATTCTTCCGGATTCAGCAGCGAAGCCGGAACGCCTTCGCACTGGGTGGGTACTTCAAAGCCGAAGATGGGATCCTTGCGGAATTTCACTTTCTGCAGTTCGCCGGAGAAGATGGCATCCAGGATCCGGCGTGTGTGCCCGATGCTGATCCGTTTGCCTACGCCAAAAGGACCGCCCGTCCATCCGGTGTTTACCAGCCAGCACTGGACGTTGTGCTTTTTCATTTTCTGTTCCAGCAGTTTGGCGTAGACGATTGGATGATGGACCATAAACGGAGCGCCGAAACAGGTGCTGAAGGTAGCTTCTGGTTCCAACCCCAGGCCGATTTCTGTGCCGCTTAGCTTAGAGGTGTAGCCGGAGATGAACTGGTACATAGCCTGAGCCGGATTCAGGCGGGCAACGGGCGGCATTACACCGTTGGCATCGCAGGTGAGAAAGATGATGAACTTGGGATGCCCGGCCATTTTTTCCGGCACCACATTCTCGATAAACTCCAGCGGGTAGGAGGCCCGGGTGTTTTCGGTGATGTAGTCGTCATCGTAGTCGATTTTGCGGGTAACCGGGTCGAACACCACATTCTCGATGATGGCACCAAATCGCCGGGTGGCGGCGTAAATCTGCGGTTCGTGCTCCGGACTCAGCCGGATCACTTTGGCGTAGCAGCCGTTCTCGAAGTTGAAAACGCCGTCGTCGTTCCAACCGTGCTCGTCGTCACCGATGAGCCGACGTTTCGGGTCAGCCGAAAGCGACGTTTTTCCGGTGCCGGAAAGCCCGAAGAAAAGGGCGACATCGCCGTCCTTGCCCACATTGGCGGAACAGTGCATGGACAGTATCCCCTGCAGGGGCAGGAGGTAATTCATAACGGTGAAGATAGACTTCTTGATTTCACCACCATAGGAGGTCCCGCCAATGATGCCCACCTTCTGAGCAAAATTGAGCACGATGAACGTGGTGGAGTGGGTCGCATCGATTTCCGGCAGCGAATTGAGATTGGGGGCACTGATAATGGTAAATTCCGGCACGTGATTTTTGTACTCTTCCAGGGACTGAATGGGCAGGAACATATTCCGGGCAAACAGGCTATGCCAGGCATATTCGGTGATGATGCGGATTGGCAGCCGCGATTCCGGGTGGGCGCCGACGTAACAATCCTGGACGAAGATGTCCCGCTGCTGCAGATATGCCTGAACCCGGGCGTACAGTTTACTGAACTGTTCCGGGGGAAGCGGCCGGTTATACTCGCCCCACCAGACGTGTTCTTCGCTGGAGGGCTCACGGACGATGAATTTGTCGTTGGCTGCCCGGCCCGTATGCTTCCCGGTGTGCACGATTATGGGGCCCTTGTAGGCAATTTTCCCTTCCGAGCGGAAGATAATTTCCTCGTAGAGTGCCGGTTCCGGGAGGTTCCAGTACACCTTCCGGAGATTGCGCAAACCGTGGTTGCTCACACCAAATCGGCTTGCCAGCTCCTTTGCTTCTTTTTCAGCCGGTGTTTTTATGTTGAAGATGATGTTCATAGCCAATCCCTCACCAGTTTGCGTTCACCAATGACGATTTCGTTGGGCGCGGAAGGATCGATCACCCAGCGGATGCGCTCCACACCTTCGACGATGTCCTTGATGCTGCCGCAAAAACTGATGCGCAGGTGTCCTTCGAACCCGAATTCTTTGCCCGGGATGGTTACCACCCTGGCTTTTTCCAGCAGCATCTGAGCCAGTTTGACGGAATCTTTTTCGTAGGCGCTGAAGTCCGGAAAGCAGTAGAAAGTTCCATCTGGCTTGGTGATTTTGACGCCGTCGATTTTGCTCAGTTCGGTAACGAGCACATCCCTTTTGTTTTGCAAACTGATGCGCAGCGATTCCACTGTATCCTGCACGCCGTTCAGTGCGCCAACGGCGGCCGCTTGCAGCAGCGCCGAAGGACAGCTGGTGGTTTGTCCCTGGATTTTGTCCATTGCTTCGATCAGGCGCGGGTTGGTGATGGCCCAACCAATGCGGAAGCCGGTCATGGCGTACATTTTGGAAACGCCGTTGATGAGGATGATGTTTGTATCGTCCGGGCTTTTGGTGCTGAATTCGAAACAATTGGCAAATTTTTTCCCATCAAACATGAGCTGGTTGTAAATGTCGTCCATAATCAGGTAAAGGCCTTCTTTTTCGCAGAAGCGGACAATCTGTTCGATAAATTCCCGTGAATAGGCGATGCCCGTGGGGTTGTTGGGGCTGTTGACGATTACGGCCCGTGTATTGCTGGTAACCGCCTGTTCAATGTCTTCCATGCGCGGATGAAAGCGGCCATCCTCGGAGTAGATGATCACAGGCTGTCCGTTGGCGATTCGCACCATCTCCGGGTAGCTTACCCAGTAGGGTGCCAGAATGATCACCTCCTCCTGTGGATCCAAGATGGCCTGCAGGGCGACAGAAATGGCCTGCTTGGCTCCGTTGGAAACCAGGATGTGTTCCGGTCCGATGACCCGATGATAGTGTTCTTCTGTATAGCGGATGATGGCTTTTTTCATCTCCACGGTTCCGCTGGAAGGTGTGTAGCGGATTTCTCCCGAATTTAATAAAGAGGAAGCAGCAAGAATGGCATCCATCGGAACTTTGGATTTGGGTTCGCCACCACCGAGATGGATCACCGGTTCGCCGCGCGCGCGCAATTGCCGTGCCACCTCGTTCAACCGCAGGGTCGCAGATTCTGGTAAGGATTTAGCTAACTGGCTGATTTTCATGTGGGGTCCTCCTGCCTTAGCATCCCGAGTTCAAATTTCAGCACACCTGGCGCTAACAAGATAATAACTCTATCTGGAATTTCAATTTAAAAGAACGAATCGTTACCCTTTCCGGGAATTTTTTTACCGATCCCCGGATCTGCCTGAAAAGAACATTTCGGCTTTTGCCGGCACCGTTTCTGGCTGCAATAATAATATCATCTGCATTCAGGGGGTTCAAATAAATTTTCACAATTGTTGAATCATGAGAAATTATTATCTCCCCGCTGTTTTCGAACATCGCCACCGGGAACCCGGACTGTACCTCTGGGGGGAGGGGAGCTTCGGCTGAGCCCTGTATGGCAAGTATGGGTGTCCCAATAGGAAAAAATGTCCCATTCTGGCACAAAGATGTATATGTGTGTTGAACAGGCCTCTCTGATACCGAATGAAGCTCAATGTGGTTAATTTTTGCCACAAAAGGAACGAATTTTGCAAATAATCGGAGAGTTTTCTTAAAGGATGCGTTCAGATGATAGGGTATCCGAAAAAGTGTCGGACAAGTTTCCGATTTTTGGGTTTTAGGTGCTTCGATGAGAAAGAGCTTCGCGGAGGTAGGTTTCATGCAGATTCGGAAGCGCATTGTGGGGCTGTGCCTGATTCTGGGAATGGTGATAGGAGCTGGGGAGGAAACGCGAGCGCAAAACGGCTTTACCGTCCAGCCTGAACATCGCGACGATCTCATTGCCGCACGGGAATATCTCCAGAAATTAAATGATCTCGATTTTTTTGGACAGGACCATGTGCTGCGGAATTACGTTTCGCAGTCTGCCTATAATACTGTTCTGGATGAATTGACCCAGTTGATCGATAATGGGGGATTTGCCAATTACCTTTATCAGAATGTTGACCGGGCGCAGAGTATTTATCACCTCATACAGTTCGGCCAGGCACTCAAGGATGGGAAGATGGTCAGTGAGACGGAACTCCATGGGGCGCTCAGCAACCTGATTTCCCTGCAGGTGTGGCAGATCTCTTCCGCTGCGGGAGTTTCGTTGGGGTGGTTTGCTCCTTTTCTTTCCGGAGTGCTGGCGGTGGAGTTCTCGTTTCTGGACTGGTTCACAGGAGTTATCGAAACAAAGCAGGAATACGACGATTATCTGGGTCGGTATCAGGCGGGAGATGCCTTTTCTCTTTTTGCCGAGTTGAATGAAGACAGTGGGGCCTACCGGGGGCCCTATACGTTGTACACCGGCTGGAAGCCTGCCTATCACCTTTCGAAGGTCCATTTTCAGTATCGTTTTTATACGGGGTTTTTCAAAAAACCTATTGGTGCTTATTTCCTGATCAATATTCCGAAAGAAGATTTAGCTCAATTTGATGAAGGCTTTTCGCTGATTACAGAACTCCTGCTGGTTTTCCAGTTCCACAAAAGGGCACCCTTTAACGACGAATTTGTCCTTTTTCCCATTCGGGATCTAAACATCCTGTCGCAGCACAAACTGATTTCGAAGTGGGTTCCGGATGAGCTGATAGCCAATCTCCGGGATCGTACAGTGGATTTCTACATTTTCAAAAAAGTAAGCACCCTCAGTGGCTCGTCCGTGGGATGGTACCAGATCTACTATGAACCCATTTCGCTCGCTTCGTCTGTGGAAATTCCCGTCACGCCGGATTTTGAGATCCTGGGCGCAGTCAACAACCAGCTGGTTATCAGCACGCTCCCATATAACCTGGATGTGAATGTCACGCAAATTGGACAGGGGCGGTCCCTGGAGAAGGTGGAGGTTTTTGTGGACGGGACGCCCATAACGGTGGCTCCTTATTCCGGAACCACCTGGCGGGCAACACTCAACAGCGTCAGCGATGGGGCAGCCATCACCGTCCGGGTGACGGAATCGTATTCGGATTTTTTTGGAAACCAGCAGATGGTTTCGAGGGAAAAAACAGTGACAGCGGTGGCCCGTTTCCGGCAGGAGCTTTACGGCGGAGGGGTTACGCCGGATCCCGGATCCACGGATGATCCATTCCTTTTCTATGTTTCCTACCTGTCGCAATTGGGCGTACCTCCGGACCGTGTGCAACTTCACCTGGACGGAGCGACTCCGGTGGATCTGCAGCCCGAAGGTAGCAGCTGGACTACCGGGGTCCGGTTTACCGGGAATGTGGGCAGCCTCTCGGCTGGAGAGCACAATTATTATTTTACCGCCACGGTAGGGGGAACGCTACTCCGCTGGCCGGCCACGGGAACGAAACAGCTATTTGTAAGCCAGAGTGCCACAGGATATGACGCCGCAATCGGCGTTGGCTCGCATTACAGTCCGACCTCGGTAAAAGCGGGCACCCGGCTGACCCTCAACGTTGATGTGACCAACAAGGGCACAAAAGCCTATAGCGATGTGCCGATACGAGCCCAGCTAATCGGACCCAGCGGGTCGGTTCTTCAATCGACAAACGGAAACAGCGGACCGGTTCAGCCCGGATATGTGGTTTCAAAGACCCTTTACCTGGATGTTCCCAGCAATGCGGCCAATGGAATTTACACAATCACCGTTTCCCTTTTGCCTGCTTTGGACGAAAATCAGCTCAACAATAGCGTCAGCTGGCAGTTTTCCCTCGGTTCTTCATTGAGCAATGAGCAATACCGGGTGACCCAAAGCGGGATTTATTCTCCTCAGGATGTTCTCAACCTCAATGGAATGAATTTTACGTTCTGGGGAGGTAATTCAAATGAAGTTTATGTTAAAGACCCCAGCGGAAACCTGAAAACCATCGTCAATGAGGCCGTTCGGGTATGGTCCAGTTATGGAAGCGCCATTGTGAATGAAGGGGTGTTCGGTTCAGGAGCTTTTTTGAAAGGGGCCGTTGCCGATCTGAATGGACCCGTCTTTTCGGTGAATCAAATCACGGCTTACCGCGGCCGGACGGCCTATTTTGAAGCCCGTTCCAAGAGCGGCCAGCAGTTCGTATCCACCAGTGGAAATTACGCCATTTACACCATTGGTACTTCCAGCAATTACATGGAAAACTGGATTCAGGGCGTGGAACTGTACGATAGCCGAACCCGGATCCGCATTCTTCTCGATATCCCTGCCGACGCTCCTCTGGGCACCAAGACGTTCTACCTGCTCACCGAGTACAGCGGTTCAGGAACGGAGTATATTACCCGGCTTTCCATGACGGTAAAAGATCCGCCTCCAGAAATCACTTCCCTGAGCAAGAACATCTTCTCTGCGGATGACGAATTGGTTATTAACGGAACGGGATTTGGAACGGGCGGACAGGTTAAATTTAATGATATAGCCGCATCGAAGATCCTCGCCTGGGCAAATACCCGCATCCGCTGTATCGTTCCTGAAGGAATCTCTTCCGGAAGTCTTTTTGTGGTGAATTCCAGCGGGACGAGCAACCCGGTGGCGTACCAGGTAATCAGCCCGACGGGCCGTCCCGATCGGATTGCGCCCCTGCCGGATCTCACCCTAATGGCGGGATCCAGATACACGGTTGGGACGCTGGAGGATTATTTCCGGGATCCAAACGGAGATGCTCTGGTCTTTGGGGCCAACGTCATTGGGAATGGACTTCAGGTGGATCCGGATTCGCTGACAGCCGGAGTTCTCCATCTTCAGACCATGCCCAATGTGAACGATTCGGTGCAGGTCATCATAACCGCCCAGGACCCGGGAGGAAAAAGCGCCGCGGACACCTTTCTGGTTGTGGTTTTTGACATCAACGATCCACCGCAGATCTCTGCCCTGCCCGATACCAGTTTTGCAGAAGACGATTCCCTTGTTCTGCCACGCTCGTTCTTTTCTCGGTTTTTGAGCGACCCGGACGACCCTGTGGAAACTCTCAACATCCAGCTGCAAAATACGGATCCTCTGCGACTGGATGTGCGGGATTCGCTGCTTGTTTTGCGGCCTCCGCTGGACTGGGCGGGGGAGGTGCAGCCTCTTGTAGTGGTAAGTGATGGAGAAGCGTCGGCCCACAGCAGCTTCCGGGTCCGTGTTTTTCCGGTTAACGATGCACCTCGTACGCGTTTTCCGGATTTTTCGTTTCCCGAAACCGACAGCCTGGTGATCTGGCTGCCCAATTACCTTACCGATCCCGATCATCCGCTAGATAGCCTTCGATGGCAGATCCGCTGTTTTTCGTTCTTCAACCCCGCCGTTGCCGACACTGCTATCCTGGATTCGGCTTATACAGGGAATGTAAAGGTGTCCTGGGATTCATTAGGGCAGTTTCTCCATTTTGTACCGAAGAAGCCTCTGCCCGGAAGCTATGGGTTCCGGGTTTTTGCCGAAGATCCGATGGGGGCCGCTTCAGCGGATACTTTTCATATCATAGTGGAGAATGTGAACGACCCACCGCTCAGGATAGGACACGTCGCTGATATCCGTTTTCCGGAAGACTCAGGTGAGCAGCGGTATTCGGTTCATCTGGCGCAGATCTTTTCAGATCCGGATTTGGGCGATTCATTGCGGTTTTTTGTGGCAGCTCTGGATTCAGGGGTATCCGTGCAGCTGGTGGGAGATACGCTGGCATTGCGGCCGGATCCGGACTTTTTCGGACAGGTACATATTCTGCTGGAGGCCCGCGATTCGCAAAATGCTGCCGCATATGACACTCTACTGGCCACGGTTCTGCCCGTAAACGATCCGCCGGTTCTTTCGGTACCGGATACGCTAAGCCTCGTTGAGGATCTGACGCTCTCCATCTACCTCGATTCGCTGGTGAACGATGTGGATGACCTGCACGCCAACCTGACTTGGAATGTTGCGTTTCTTGGCCAGGTGCCAGATTCCCTGCTCCGCGTTATTCTAACGACTGTTGGAGGCAAGAGAGCGGCGGTTATCAAACCAGCTCCAAACTTTGTGGTAGATAGCCTGCTGCTCTTTTTCGAGGTTCGTGATACCTCAGGTGCGGCGGCCGCAGATACGGCGCTGTTCCGGGTTCTTCCTGTAAACGATGCGCCCGTCAGCCAGGCTCCTCTTCCGGAAATTGTGCTCCAAGAAGATGATCCCGGACAGTGGGCTCCCTTCCGCCTGCGGGATATTTTCACCGATCCGGATCCGGGCGATTCGCTGCAATTTGCGGCCGCAGTCTTGGATTCGGGCATCACCGTTTCTATGGTGAAGGACAGCCTCTGGCTTCAGCCCGGAAAGGATTTTTTTGGGCGGGTAGGAGTTCAGCTGCAGATTCAAGATCGGCAGAAGGCTACAGTTTATGATACCCTCTGGGTTCTTGTACAACCCGTTAACGATGTGCCTGTACTTTCGCTGCCGGATTCTCTTGTTTTTCTGGAAGATCATGTGTTGAAGTTGAGTCTGAACTCCGTTGTAACAGATGTCGATGATCCCATTGATAGTTTAAAATGGAACTTCATCTTTCTGGATTCTCTGGCCGGAGCAAATGTTTACGTATTAAGAATCAAACGTTTTGGTGTGAGATACATACAGATTACTCCAAAATCCAATTTCAATACGGCTCCTGTTCCTCTTGTGTTTGAGGTACAGGACACCTCTGGTGCCACCGATAGGGATACGGTCTCGCTTGAAATCATTTCTGTAAATGATCCGCTGAGATTGTGGGATTTGGAATTTAGAATGCTGGAAGATGACACGCTCAAACTATATGTCAATCACCTTCTTCACAGCAATTATTTCATTTATGATCCCGATACGCCGCGTGACCAGATGAGCTTGGAAATCATTTCTATTCCTCCTGTGTTTCATCTGGTGGATTTCCGAAATGCCATCTATTATTTTCTGCCGGACCCGGATTGGACGGGCACGGATACGTTAGTCGTTTCGGTTAGCGACGGGGAATATTCGGACACCGCCCGGATTATTGTCACCATTGTTCCTGTCAACGACCCGCCCGTAGCGGTTGCCGACACGTTTTTCGTGGTGGAGGATCAGCCGGATACCCTTTACCCACTGGCCAATGACACAGATCCGGAAAACGATACCCTTTCGATCAGAAAAGCCTGGAGCAAGATGCAAGGGATTGTAATTGTCCCTCCCTCCGGACGGCAATTGGTTTACACGCCTCCAAAGAATTTTTACGGAACGGATACTTTATATTATGAAGTTTCAGATGGTCAGCTCTTTCGCGTCGGCCGGATATTGGTTCATGTACAACCGGTGGAAGATCCCCCCGAGCTTGTAAAACCGATCCCGGATCTTTACCTGAATGAGGATTTTCCGGACGTGCAGCTTCCCGATCTACACACCTATTTCGCGGATCCGGATGGCGATTCCCTCATTTTCCAGGGCGGTTCTGTAAACGGAAATGTGCTCATCCTAGTGGAAGGCAGCCATGCCACCCTTCTTTCCACAAAAAATTTCTTCGGCACAGACAGTCTGTACATCTGGGCATCCGATGGACATTCCGACAGCGTTGCCGTTGCCGTTTTTTCAGTACATGTAAAACCGGTCAACGATCCGCCACAAATTCATTTGCCCACGTGGATTCCAGTTTTGGAAGATTCCAGCCTTACTCTGGGTCTGGACAGCCTGGCTACCGATGTGGACAACGATGCCTCACAGCTTTTTTGGCATGCCACGCTCCGGAGCGCCATGCGGTATGT
>Ga0209426_1000958_pt1 | contig 21862 bp, 27 predicted proteins | sample Deesub1362B_J571_FD_187697 | JGI IMG/M metagenome (GOLD analysis project Ga0209426, IMG submission 187697) | Deep oceanic, basalt-hosted subsurface ecosystem from Juan de Fuca Ridge flank, Pacific Ocean, CORK Borehole 1362B_J2.571 (SPAdes)... ...
TTTTCTAATTTCGAGGATTATTAACGATATTTTCTAAAAGCACGTTTTGGGAGTTGTTAGATGAAAATATTGGATTGTTATCGTGGTTGTTTGGTATTATTCTGAAAGGTGATATTAGTAGACCCTATAATAAAAATAGAGTTATAGTAGAGATCCTTAAAAAGGAAATTATACATTATGCTATTTCGAAAGGAATGTTTTATTACAAAAATAAGAATAAATTATACTACCCTTGTTCAGAAGATAAAAGAAAAGTAAGTTGGACGAGCAGATACGGAAAATCATCAACAAGAACAGTAGCCAAGAAAATATATGCTGAGCAACTAAAACGGAATGTCTACTGGCACGTCGCGTTCAATCCAGATTTTATACAACTTGGAAAAGGAAATTTCTTTTTTAGAGTATTACCATCGTTTGTAATTACAGAAGATGGTAGAAATGAAGTTACAAAGGGGTTAAAAGAAGGGACAGTCATAACAAGGCTTTCTTACAATAAATATAACGATAGTTATTTGAATACAGTTCTTTTTTGGATGGAACAGTTAGGTGACGGAGGAGAGATTAAAATTAACGACTACCTTATAATTTCTTCAGAGCCACTAAAGGGGGAGACTCCTGTTGGTATTATATATGATATACCCTCTTCAGAATTTAGATTAGAGTTAGATGATGAAATTGATTTTTTAGAGGGGAGTGACGAAATTGATTAATCTTAAGGTTAGATATGTCCCTGAAGAGAACTTAGTGTTTGGAGGGCAACAGGAAGAGAAAGATCCACGTATTGGACTGAAATACTTTGGGCCTTACTATTATTCCTCGGAGAACTCAGCTCTTGAAAAAATTGGTTTGGGAATTGTTGGTGATAAATCAACAATTGAGAAAATAAAGGACATAATAAAGTTGATTAGCAAGCCTATAGAAAGTCAAATGTCAAATAAGTGGTTATATCCTTCTTTTCCAAGCATGTCTAAAAATACAAAATTTAATTGCTCTTTAGAGACGTCCGAAAATTGGCAGGAAACGATTAAACAGGTTGAAATTAAAAAAATAATGGAGATAACCAATGTCAATGAACGCATTGGGGCCACAGTTAATTTATATATAAATAAGATAGAAAATATTATTGACGAGGATAATCCTCCACACGTGATAGTCTGCGGAATTCCCTTGGAAATTGAGGAGTATTGTGGCATATCTGAGAAGACTAGGGGGGCAAAAGTACCAAAATTAACAAAATTAGAAAAACAAATTCGAAGACTCGAACGTGAAAATCAAAAGTTCTTGGATGAATGGGGGATTATAATAATAGACGAAGAAGAAAAGAAAGAGAGAGGATTTGACCTAAGAAATGCTCTAAAAGGGAAAGTAATGGGACTTAGGTTTCCTGTCCCAATTCAGTTATTGAGAGAATCAACAGCAGATGCAATTTTAAATTATTATTCTATTGACGTTAAAAAAAGAAGACAAGATCCTGCCTCTTTTGCTTGGAACTTTTCAACTGCGATATATTACAAAGCAAACGGAAAACCTTGGAGACTTGCAAAATTAAGACAAGATACATGCTATGTAGGAATCTCGTTTTACATAGACAAGCTAAGCTATAACGAAGACGTGGGAACATCTATGGCACAAGTTTTCACACATTACGGCGAAGGTCTTGTACTAAGAGGTACAGAAGTTTACATTGATGAAAAAACTAGGGAATTCCATCTCTCTGAGACACAAGCAGAAGAATTGTTAACGTCAGCTATTGAAATGTACAAGAAAAAAGCTGATAGAAATCCCGTAAGAGTAGTTGTTCACAAATCTACTTTGTTTACTGAACCAGAAAAAAGTGGATTTGAGACTGCAATTGGAGATCTTAGACAAGATTTTGTCACCATTAGTAAAAGAAATTACGGTATCAGATTTATGAGAGTTGGTTCTTACCCTGTACTCAGGGGCACTTTAATTTCACTTACAGAAAAAGAACACATCTTATTCACATTTGGATATATCCCACGAATTAGAACTTACCCAGGTCACAGGATTCCCTCCCCATTGTTTATTACACATGAAGGCGATACAGAAATAGTGGAAATATGCAGAGAGATACTGGGATTAACCAAACTCAACTGGAATACAACAGCATTCTCTACAGAATTGCCTATAACATTAAAATTCTCTAAAGAAGTTGGAAAAATATTATCCGAACTGGATAAAGAAGCCCCTCTTCAGAACCACTATAGATTCTATATGTAATCATGAACAAAATGAAATATAAAGTTCTCAGGCATTAATACTTCTAAGATTCAATAAATAGTTATAGTATAACAAAAAATAAAAATTAATCTATCTCAATTTTTTTAATTACCTTCCTTTTCTCTCCCTTCTCTATCTCATCAATTTTCTTTACCTGTTCGTCAATTAAGCTCCTGAATGCAAGCAGAAATTCCTTATAAGCTTCCAGCATATGTTTCTTGAAATCTTCAGGCATCATCTCATCCACAGTTGGAACATTTACCTTAATCTGTCTGGGCATACAATCACCCAAATTTAATATGAATCTCCCCATTATTAAAACTTGCTCCACTTGGTTCCCTCATTGCAAGAGATTGTGGGAGGAATAATATCCGCTTCCACTTGCCTGCAATAATAATAAGTTCTTCACCTCTCTTCATAAGGTTCAACTCCTCCTTCTTCACAAATGGAGCTCTCACTGCAAGAATAAACTCATCCCCTATCTTTTCGATCCTCATTGGCTTTTCGTGGCTGAAAATATTGAGGGGGTCTTCGCCATCATACAGGCTATCTGATAGGTCATAAAGCAGATTACCAACAATTTCTGCTGATTTGAATGGTATCTTAAACAGTGTTACTGGAAACTTCTCTTCAATTTCTTTCAGGTTTTTTCTCTGAATCTTTACCCATTCAGAAAAGTATTCGCCCACCTCCTCAGGAAACACCTTGTTCACTATAACGCAATCAACTCTGTAACCAAAGAGGTTAAGGTAAGTAAATGCTCTCTCTGACTCCTTGACGACCATCCTCTCGGGATTCATGACCAGTCTTACCACTGTATCATCACTCTCGAGAATTTCCTTTAGCTTTCCCATCTTCACATACATGTCCTGAATTTTGTCCAGAACATCATCGGTTGGAAGCGGTAGATTGATGATGGGTTCAGCAATCGGTTTCACGATTTTCAGAACTCTCTTTTCAATCCCGAAAAATCGATTCATGTACCACTTTGCAACTTCCGGAACGCTTAACAGTCGTAGAGTTTCGCCCGTTGGTGCACAATCAAGTATAATGACGTCGTATTCTCTTTCTTCGTAAAAATTAAGCAGATGCAGAAGGCTTGCCACCTCATCAAATCCCGGAAATATTGCCAGTTCTTCAGCAATTACATCATCAATTCCCTGCGACTTGAAAAAGAGTGTGAGATATTCTTTAATAATACTCCAGTGTCTTTCAAGCTCATACTCAACATTTACTTCCATACCGTAAAGGTTATCGTTTATTTTTGTGGGATATGGGTTCAGAGCAGTCTGAAGAGAGTCTGAAAGACTGTGTGCCGGGTCTGTGGATATAATCAATGTCTTTTTCCCGCTTCGGGATGTTTTTATTGCGGTTGCGGCGGCAACAGTGGTCTTTCCAACTCCACCCTTTCCCGTGAAAAGGATTATTCGTGCTTTCATCTTCCAATCTTGTCTGAGTTACTTAAAATAATTTGCCTGCGATTGTATGTCGCAGTAGAAAGTCATTCAAGGAAAGGCTCTGCGGATTTGGATACTCTCAATATCACATAAAGAGCAACTATTGCAGCAAGGGACTCAATTGGTATGTATGCCCTGGAAGTTAAAGCCATACTTATGATTGCCACTCCAGAAAACATAACAACAAGAAATGAATTTGAGAACACAGCAGAGAAATTCTCGTAGAAGAAAAACACTTTCAATTCTTTGATGACCAGTAATGGGTACAGAAGTACGAAAAAAACAGGCAGTGCTATCAGTCCGGGAATCATAAAGGGCTGCAATTTTAGAAACGCCAGTTCCTTCCCCATAAGCCACGTGATTGATGCATACAGTATTCCATTTTTAAGTCTGAAGTAATCTATGTGGCCATCTATGTGTCTGTTAACCTTTAATTTCAATTTTCCATCAAATAAAATACTCCACAGGAGATAGAAAGCAGCCACAGTTATTGAAAAACCGAAAAATAGTTCGACGAACAGGTGATTTACCTGATAGAATTGACTGTACATGTGAATGAACAGTGAGAAACATACGATCATATAGAAATTTATAATTGATGATAAATATTTTTCTTCGTTTAATTTTTTTTCAGGGATGATGGAGTATCCGATTAACCCGATTAAAGTTGCAACGATTCCGACAACTATAATCATAATAATAGTAGTGCTGAAAAATGTTATAAACATTTCGATAGATGCTTCGCAACTGATAATGTCGTAAAAGATTCTTCAGAAATTTTAATGCTGAATCTGAAACTCTTTCCAGTAAATTTGATTGCGATATTCTTTCTCTACCTTGGAGTGCCAGTCAAGAGCCTGTTTGCTCTGATTGAATGACGCTGGAAATTTCTTCATTATCAATCTATTCAACAATTTATGGTATTCAGCAATTTCGTTGCTGTATGCCCTTCTGTGGTAAACTCCGCCTATCATGTTAATCAATACCTTAATCCCTGAGAATGTATAAAGAACTGCTGAAAAAACTCAATATCATTATAATCTTAAAGCAAAGAATGATGCTTAAAAGGTAATGTTATATACCCACTTAACTTTCCGAGGAAAGGTGTTCAAGATGGACAGAATCAAAATTGGTTTGGTAGTTGCAGAGTTTAACAGAGATATCACTTACATGATGGAAGTCCTCGCAAAAGAACATGCTGAGATCCTCGGGGCTGAAGTTACAGAGGTAATAAGAGTTCCCGGTGTTTTTGACACGCCAATTGCAATAAAAAAAATTCTGAAGAAGGGAGGGGTAGATGCCGTCGCAACAATCGGGTGCGTCATAGAGGGTGATACTGAACACGATGAAGTTGTTGCCCAGCATGCTGCAAGAAAAATTATGGATCTCGGGCTTGAATATGACACTCCTGTAACTCTTGGAATCTCAGGACCGGGTATGGGAAGAATTGCGGCACATCAGAGAGTCGATTATGCAAAAAGAGCAATTGAGGCTGCTGTTAAGCTCGTCAGGAGATTGAGAGAGTATGATGAGCAAAAGGGTTGAAGCTGTTCAGCCTTCAGCGACATTAAAGATTTCTGGAGAGGCAAAGAAACTCGCAAGGGAAGGAAAACCCGTAATAGATATGGGTGTGGGTGAACCTGACTTTACAACACCAGAACACATTATTGATGCCGCTGTTAAAGCATTGCACGAAGGAAAGACCCTATATACTCCCGGTAAAGGTATTCCGGAGCTGATAGAAGCAATTGTTGAGAAATCAAAGGAGAACGGCATTGAGGCAGAAGCGGAAAACGTTATCACGGCACCGGGTGCGAAATATGCGATTTTCGAGGCAGTTCTGGCTACAATCAACAGGGGGGATGAGGTGATTCTTCTCGACCCATCCTGGGTCAGTTATGAGCCATGTGTTCAGATTGCAGAAGGTAAGGTTGTCTGGGTGCCTCATGAAGATAACTTTCAGGATGCACCAATTGAAGACCATATCACTGAAAAAACCAGAATGATTATCATTAATTCGCCAAGCAACCCGCTTGGGGTAGTTTATCCAGAAGGATTATTTAAAAAAGTAAGAGACATTGCAATTGATGAAGATTTGCTTGTAATGTCTGACGAGATTTATGAGAAAATAATTTTCGAGGGAGAACATCTCAGTATTGCGAGTTTTGATGACATGTTTGATAGAACGATCACAATAAACGGATTCTCCAAGAGTTATGCAATGACTGGATGGAGACTGGGTTATGCGATTGCCCCTGAGTGGATTATAAAAGGAATGTCAAGAATACAATCCCATTCAGTAAGCCATCCCACTTCATTTGTACAGTATGCCGGCGTCTCTGCCTTAAAAGGCGATCAGAGGTGTGTAGAGCAGATGAGAGACGAATTCAAGGTTCGCAGAGACATTCTGATGAAAGGACTTGATGGACTGGGAATCGAGTATGCACCTCCAAAGGGCGCATTCTATATGTTTATCAACGTTGAGATGGACGGAATGAAATTCAGTGAGAAGTTTCTGCAAGAGGAGTTTGTTGCAACAACACCAGGCAATGCATTCGGCAGAGATTACTCAAACTGGGTGAGGTTAAGTTATGCAACTTCTAGAGAGAATATCGAGGAATTCATCAGGCGATTCGAGAGGTTTATCCAGTAATCTTCCTCTCAATCTTCCTAAATTATCACAAACTTTCACAATAACCTTTTTATGCATAAATTATCAATACGTTGGGAAAATGAAATATAAGGTAAAGATATGAAAATATTGGTGGTAGTATGAGGATACTCTCAAAACCTGAAGTATGTATAGGATGTCATCTATGTGAGATATGGTGCGCAGTTGCCCACTCACGCTCAAAGGATATAATAAAGGCTTTTCTTTATGAGGAGCCAAAGCCCGTCTCAAGAATAGTTGTGGAAGACAGAATGCCTGTTTCTTTCGCAATACAGTGCAGAAACTGTGACGAGCCTGAGTGTGTAACAGCCTGTATAAGCGGTGCACTGTACAAGGATATTGATGGAAGGGTTGTTCACGATTCTTCGAAATGTGTGGGGTGTTACAGCTGTGTGATGGCATGCCCCTATGGAAGTATCAGAATAGATAAGAGCACACAGAAGGTGGTTAAATGCGATTTGTGTGATGGAGACCCAGTATGTGTGAGAATCTGCCCGAACGATGCATTGATGATTGTGGAAGAAGGTGAAGCTTATGAAGAAGTATGATTTCGTAATCATAGGCAACTCAGCCGGTGGAATTGGATGTGTTGAGACACTGAGGACGCTTGATAAGGATGCAAGCATCGCAGTCATCTCAGATGAGAAGTACCATACATACTCCAGAGCATTAATACCGTATTATCTAGATGGAAAGATTGAATTTGACAAGATGTATTACAGACCGCTCGATTTTTATGAGAGGATGAGGGTGGATGCTCTTCTGGGTATAAGGATTACGGAAATTGATTTTGATAAAAAGATTCTCAAATCTGATGATGGGGTTGTAGGTTACGGTAAGTTATTACTTGCAACGGGAGGAAAACCATTTGTACCTCCGATTGAGGGCATTGATAAGAAAAAGGTGTTCACATTCGTGAAAATGGATGACGTTATAGGCATCAAGGATGCACTCCAGTCAGCAGAGAAAGCGGTTGTTCTTGGTGGTGGAGTCATTGGTTTAATGGTGGCTGAAGTTCTGAAAAAGAGAGGACTTGAAGTAACTGTTGTGGAACTCGCAGACAGAGTTCTTGCACCAGTGGTGGACAGAACAACCTCGATGTTTGTTGAAGATGCTTTCAGAGAAAATGGTGTTAAAATTATTACAGGCAATACCATAAAGAAAGTACTTGGTAAGGAGAATGTTGAAAGTGTCGTTCTGGAGGATGGAACGGAGATTCCAGCCGACTTGCTTGTTGTAGGTATCGGAGTTATGCCAAGAATAGAACTTGTAAAAGATACTGCTATCGAAACAAATAGAGGTATTGTGGTGAATAGCAGAATGGAGACAACTGTAAAGGATGTTTACGCATGTGGGGACTGTGCTGAAGTTTATGACTTTCTGTTCGATGCCAAGAGACCGCTCCCTCTCTGGCCAATTGCATATGCTGGGGGCAGGATAGCAGCCTTCAATATGTGTGGAATTGACAGAGAATATACTAATGCAATTGCAATGAATGCAATGCACTTCTTTGACCTTTATATTATTAACGCAGGATTGAATGTTGCAGACGATGAGGAAGGATACGAGATTCTGAAGAAATTTGATGAAGAGAATAGAATTTACAGAAAGATTGTTCTGCGGGAAGGAAAAATTGCTGGAATGATTCTTGTGGGAGAAGTTGAAAGGGCTGGAGTAATAATCAATCTGATGCGAAGAGAAGTTGATGTTATTTCATTTAAAGAAAGACTGCTTGATGGTGATTTCGGTTATGCAGATTTGCCTGAAAGTATCAGGTGGAGACTGCTTTACAATGACGTGATTTTAGGGGTGGTGCGTGAGCCATGAGACGAAGTCGCAGGATTCTTGAACCGGAAAAGGATATGCAGGCATGCGGGCTTTTCGGTGTGATGGATAGAAGTGGCAGGCGATTTGACGGTAACATAGCAATTGATGCAATGAAGAACATGAAGGTCAGAGGAAATGGGCTTGGCGGAGGATTTTCAGTCTATGGCCCTTATCCGCACTACAAAGACCAGTATGCTATTCATGTGATGTATGAAGGTGGTAACACAGATGCAAAGAATAGAGTGGAAGACTTTCTCCATAAAAACTTTGAAGTTGTCAATGAGGAGGAAGTCCCCACAAATTCTGATGCAAATGTCATCAATCCACCACTTGTATGGAGATACTTCGTAAACCCCGAAAAGAAAGGAGAGGAGAAGAAGATTTCAGATGATGATTACGTGGTGGCGAAGGTTATGGATATCAATACAAAAATTGACGACGCCTTTGTATTCTCATCGGGAAAGGATATGGCTGTGTTCAAGGGAGTTGGATTTCCTGAGGACATAGCTGAGTTCTTCATGCTTGATGAACTTTACAAGGGCTATATATGGACGGGACACAGCAGATTTCCGACAAACACCCCCGGATGGTGGGGTGGTGCCCATCCCTTCTGTATTCTCGACTGGACTGTCGTGCATAATGGAGAGATTTCATCATACGGAACAAACAGGAGATATCTTGAGATGTACGGTTACTACTGCACTCTTTTCACCGACACAGAGGTGATAGCCTATGCAGTTGATTTGCTTATGAGGAGGCAGAAGCTTCCGATTGAAGTTGTGTCGAGAATTTTCGCCCCTCCGATGTGGTATCTTATTGAGCATATGGATGAGAGAAGAAAGCAGCTTTATACAACTCTTAGAAGAGTTTATGGACCACTTCTCGTTAATGGGCCATTCACATTCATTGTTGCACATCATGGAGAGATGTTCGGACTTACAGATAGAATCAGACTTCGTCCAATCACTGCAGGTGAGAAAGCTGACTTTATTTTTATGTCCTCAGAAGAAGCCTCAATCAGAGCTGTCTCACCTGACCTCGATAGAATCTGGACACCTCATGGTGGTGAACCAATCATTGGAAGATTGTGGGAAGATGAGAAGAAAAAGAAGAAGGAGCAATTAATCCTTGAGCAGACATTCAGGTGATGTTTATGATGTCATACCAGCTTCCTGAGTTTGTTATAGAAAGGAGAGAGGATAAATGTATAAAATGTCGAGTTTGTGAGCGGCAATGTGCTTTTGAAGGTCATGAGTATGATGAAGAATTCGACAGGATGTTCTCGTATGAGGATAAATGTGTCGGATGTCAGAGATGTGTGGTATTCTGTCCGACAAATGCATTAATTATCAAGCCTCATCCGGGCGATTACAGACCGAATGCCAACTGGACGAGAGAGAAACTTCAGGATTTAAAGAAACAGGCTGAAACAGGTGGAGTTATTCTTACCGGAAGTGGAAATGACAAGGGATACAGGATTTACTGGGATCATCTCGTCCTGAACGCATCTCAGGTTACAAATCCATCAATCGACCCGTTGAGAGAGCCTATGGAGTTGAGAACATTTCTTGGAAGGAAACCAGATTCCCTCCAGCTTGAAATTGACGGAGATGATGTGCAAATCACGACTGAGCTTACACCAAATGTGGCGATTGAGACGCCCATAGTTTTCACAGCAATGTCCTATGGGGCTATAAGCTATCAGGCATTTAAATCTCTTGCAATGGCTGCAAGCGAATTTGGAACGCTGTTCAATACAGGAGAGGGGGGCTTGCCCACTGAATTGCGAAAATATGGAAAAAATGCAATCGTGCAGTGTGCAAGTGGAAGATTTGGAGTTGATCCCGAATATCTGAACTGTTCAGCAGCAGTAGAGATTAAAATTGGACAGGGGGCGAAGCCGGGAATTGGTGGCCATCTGCCGGGTGAGAAAGTAAGTGTATGGATTTCAGAGACCCGTATGATTCCTGAAGGTACTGATGCGCTATCTCCTGCTCCCCAGCATGACATCTACTCAATAGAAGACTTATCAATGCTTATATACGCTCTGAAGGAGGCGACAAATTACGAGAAGCCTGTGAGTGTTAAGATTGCTGCTGTGCACAACGCTCCTGCAATAGCGTCAGGTATGGTTAGAGCAGGAGCTGATATTATTGCGCTCGACGGTTTAAGAGGTGGTACGGGAGCAGCGCCCAAAATTATCAGAGATAACGTTGGAATTCCAATTGAGATGGCTCTTGCTTCTGTTGACAGGAGGTTAAGAGAGGAAGGAATAAGGAACAAAGCATCCATTCTTGTTGCGGGAGGTTTCAGAAACAGTGGAGATGTTCTGAAAGCCATTGCACTCGGAGCAGATGCAGTCTATATTGGCTCACCTGCGTTGATAGCAATGGGCTGTACTATGTGCCAGAAGTGCTACACGGGCAAATGTAACTGGGGAATCTGCACTCAAGACCCATATCTGACAAAGAGGCTCAATCCTGAGATTGCAAGTCAGAGACTCGTCAATCTGCTGAGAGGATGGAGTCATGAAATAAAGGAAATGCTCGGCGGGATGGGAATCAATGCAATCGAAAGCGTGAGAGGGAATAGAGATCACCTCAGAGGTGTTGGGCTGGAAGACTGGGAGCTCGATGTTCTCGGAGTGAAAGGTGCGGGCGAAGTGTAGGTTGAAAGAAGTGAAACGTAAAAGATATAATCTGAAAGAATAGGGTGAGTGAGATGGTAAGTACCAGCGGTGCAATAAAAGACATGTTCCTTGGAGAGGTAAGGAAAATAGATGAGTTATTCAGATTCATTAAAATAGATGGAGAATTGGCTGAAATAGACGCTACCGAGCTCAAACATAAGGAATTGAATGATTTGATGAGAGAATGTATCTTTAAAGGAGCTGAGAAATTCGTTTTAAAAAATGTGTATGGACACAGATATATCGGGACAAGACTGAATATCTCAAATCCAAAGAGAGTCCAGATTGACATATATGGAACAGCAGGGAATGACCTCGGTGCTTTTCTGAATGGTCATAAAATAGTTGTTCATGGGAATGCCCAGGATGGAGTCGGGAATACAATGGACGACGGCGAAATAATCATAGAGGGCAGAGCAGGAGACGTGGTTGCGATGTCAATGAGGGGAGGAAAGATTTTCATAAGAGATAACGTCGGATATAGAACTGCTATCCACATGAAAGAGTTTGAGAATAAAGTTCCTGTCCTCGTTGTTGGAGGTACAGCTCAGGACTTTTTTGGAGAATATATGGCAGGTGGAAGGGTAATTCTGCTTGGACTGAACCTGAAAGAGAACGAAGCACATAAAGCCCATTATATTGGCACTGGTATGCATGGCGGTATTATATACATCAGAGGTAAAGTAGAAGATTACCAGCTTGGAAGGGAAGTGGGAGTTCTCGAGCCTGAAAAAGAAGACTGGAAACTGATTGAAGAAAATGTTAGGAGATTCTCAGACTGCTTCGGTTTCAACAGTGACGACATACTCTCGGACAAGTTCATAAAATTGATACCTGTGTCAAGAAGACCCTATGGTAAAATCTATGCTTATTGATTGAATAAAATGCGCTTTTTTATTCTTTTGATAATAAGTTTAGCTATTGCGGGATGTTCACAGAATACTGAGGAGATGCAAGGAGATAATGCGTTAAACAGCACTCATACTCCCGGTCAAAATCAGAATCTCAAAGTCTTCTTCTACTTTCTGCCCGGATGTCCGAGCTGCGAAAAAATTAAGCCCTATATGAATTTGATGAGAGAAGAAGTAAAAGAAGTTGAATTCGATTTCTGCGACGTTTCTGACTTCCCGGCATGCTCGAAAGAGAGTATTGAGGCAATTGATAATAATCTCAAAGGAGCGCCCACTGTCTTGCTTATCAATGGTGAAAACATTACTGTCTTGCTTGGCTGGGAAGAAATCTCAAGACTTGGCGACAGCCTTAATAAGTTAGGAATCGAAACTCCAACTGTCATCTACAAGAACGAGACGTATCATGTTCAGGACTGTGTAGCCTGCCATTACCAGAGAAGTATTCCTCCACCCTCGACGTACACCTGTACTTACTGCTGTCATAGTTGTTAGTTTTTAATTTAAACTGGCTAAACCCCAACTTTGGGGCAACATTTGTTAAACTTACATTCAGAACACAATGGTTTCAGCGGCTTGCATACTGTCTGTCCATAACCCACAAACGCCCTGTTCAACTTTCTCCAGAACTCCTCAGGAACAAGTTGTTTCAACTTCTTTTCAGTTTTCTCAGGTTTATCTGTTCTAACAAAACCCATCCTGTTAGATATTCTGTGAACATGAGTATCAACGGCTATCGCTGGCTTTCCCATAGCAGTGAGAATAACGTTGGCAGTTTTTCTCCCAATTCCGGGCAGCTTCACAAGTTTATCAAATTCCGATGGAATTTCACCCCCATATTCATTGCTTATAATTTCGGATACTTCCCGTATTCTTCTCGCTTTAATCCTGTAGAATCCGACAGATTTTATTTCCTCCTCTATTTCACTTACTGGTAAATTCTTTAGCTCCTCAGCTGTTTTAATCCTGCTGAATAACTTTTTAGCAGCTTTTGCAGTATTTTCATCTCGAGTTCTTGAACTCATAAGAGCGAAAATAAGATGTTGAAACGGATTCTCAAACTTTAATTCCAGAACAGGAGCTCTTCTTTTTTCAGCCTCACCCAACATTATTTCAAGAATCTTTTCCCATCCGAGGTCTTCGCATCCCATCAGTCGATATCAAAGATTCAGATGTATTAAACCTTACAGTGAGTGATTGAAGAGTTCTATTAAATTCCCAGAACCTCAATCAATTTGGCATTTTCTTCAGGCTTTCTCACAGAGAATCTGATGTGGTTTTCCAATCCGAACGATTTGCAATCTCTTACGATGATCTTTTTGGATTTCAGTCGGGTTAATATTTCCTTACCAGCTTCCATTAAAAAGAAGTTGGCGTCGCTTCGCACTCCAAGAATTTTTTCAATTTTGTTCCTTTCATCCCAGATTTTTGGTATTGAATCCCTCAGAAATCTAAACTCATCTTCAATAACCTTCTCAAGAAAAGCATATCCTGCAGAGCTGTTCCATGGCATTCTTGCCCTTCTGAATTCTCTTGCAAAGCCAGCAACATATCCAGTTCTTATCCCCGGCATTCCGTAGCTTTTTGTAAACGTTCTCAGCTTAATTATTCTCTCACCTTCCGGAGATTTGAAGTCTTTTACGAAATCCATGAAAGCTTCGTCCAGAATTAAAATTGATTCTGTATCTTCCACAGTTTCAATCAGTAGTTTAAGATTGTTTGGAGGAAAATACTGTCCATCCGGATTGTTGGGGTTGCAGAAGAATACTACGGTATTTTTCTCAACAGCTTTATGCAAACTTTCTGTTCTGCATTTTACAATTTTGCAGTCAAACATTCGTGAAATTCTTTCGTATTCGGAGTATGAATATTCTGGAATAAGCACTTTTTCAGCCTGTCTCAACAGGAGGATGCCTGTGAGATATATCGCCTCGGTTATACCTGCAGTAATCGTTATTTCTTCGCCAACTAAATCACCAAGTTCTTTTTCTATGTCGTCTACGTATATATAGTTCATAGATAACTCATTTGCCCTCCGGAACACCTCGTCTCTCCATTCCGGCTGATACGGATTAACAGAAATTGAGAAATCAATGCATTCTTTATCTTTAAATTTGCATTTACCACCATGTTCAGTTGCGAAATCAGGCATTTGCGGCATCATTAAGCAAAATTCAGCAGGGGTTTTAAAAAATGGTCTTTTTTCGATTAAATTCAAACTCTCAGATAAAATTCTAAAAGCAGAATTGCGAAAGTTACAAAAAGCCATTCAGTAAGAACAACTCTGAATATCTTTATTCCCCTCAAAATGTCTTCAAGCTCAGCCGTCCTTCCCGGAAAAGAGTAAACCCCTCTCTTTTCAAGATTCACCCCTAAAACCGCGCTCATACAGGCTATTGGCTTATCACCGTTTATCTTGAATCTCGCCATTCTGTAATAAGCGAAAACTCTGCGTGATAGTGGCAGGAAGAGCAAAAACGAGATTCTTGCGGGAATAAAGTTGAGTATGTCGTCAAGTCTGGCTATAAATTTTCCGAAATATAAATACTCCTCACTTCTATATCCAATTACAGCATCCATTGTATTCACAGCCCTGTAAATCATCGCACCGGGCAAACCGAACAGAATGAAGTAAAAAATTGGGGATATGACGCTGTCAACAAGATTTTCAGATAAACTTTCAATAGATGCTGAGCAGAGTTCATTTCTCTTTAGTTTTGATACATCCCTGCTTACAATAAGGGCTGTTTGTTCCCTCTGAACTTCTATATCCGCAACAACAGTGTTTCTCACATGTTCCTCAAGACTTCTGATTGCAAAAGTCGTTTTTGTTAGAAAGACTGATAACCCAAAACCAATCCAGAATGGGACAAACTCAGGGATTAGGGAAAGAAATAAGGCAAAGAGAATAACAATAAAAGAGGATATAAAGCCGGTAATAAAATCAAGATATCTGTTTCTTCTCATGTAAATCTTATCAGCATACGAAATCAATTTTCCAAAACATACAACCGGATGAAATACTCTTGGCTCGCTTGTAAGCAGGTCGAAAACAATGGCTAAAAACAGAATTACTATTTTCTCCTGATTATCTGATAAATCCAGGTATATTATGTCAAGCATTTCTACACCTTGCTAATTCAAATTTGCAGGATTATAGCTTAAACTTTCAGTATTTCTTAATTTTAACTGTATATCAAAATAGAGCTATCTGTATCACTTCTTGGAATACTACCAAATAACTATATTTATGTCACATCATCAGTTCTGGACATCCTCGGAATCAGTGCATATATTCCTCCAGCTACCATAAGCCCGCAACCGACCCAGACAAGTGAGACAAGAGGCACGATGTATACCTCAAAGAAAGCACCCTCGAAATGGCCTGTCATTCCACCCATGGCAATGTATATGTCCTTTTCAGGTTTTGAAAGAATTTCTACGGTCGATACGACTCTATCCTGTCTATCAAGCTTATAGAACAACTGTTTTGGCTGTAAGACTCCCTGAACTTTCCCATTCTCATAAATGTAGATATTGGAAACAATGGTATATTTCTGCGGATCCTCGAATAATTTCATATCTTTGAATTCAAGCTCCAAGGAGCCCAGTTTAATTTTCTCCCCAACTTTAAGTCCAACGTTGTTGTAGCTGTCTTCATACAACCACGAGCCCATGACACCAATGAAGAGGAAGATTATACCGATGTGAACGATGTAACCGCCAAATTTTCTCCTGTTTGACAAATCCTTTACCCTGAAGTCCTGCAAATGGCTCAACAGTGAGAAGACGAAGATTCCCGCTCCAAGACTTGCTATATTAACCCGGAATAAAGCAAATACAACTATACCTGTGATTAAACCACCAGCAAGTGCAATTTTGCCCCTTTTAGCGAACAACTTTCGGTCATTTACCCAGTTGAGTGCTGCACATAAACCGAGAAGAACAACAAGTGCTGTTCCGAGCGGTATTTCAAGTCTGTTATAGTATCCCTTGCCGACGGACACATCGGGGTTGAACAGTGGTGTAAGTGTTCCAATTAAAATTGTCAGGGTGGATAGAAGCAGTATTAGAATATTAATTAAGATAAAAGCCTCTCTGCTCAGATTGGTGAATTTAATACCTCCAATGAAACTTCTCCTTTTTGTCCAGACAATAAAGCTCATAAGAGATGCTGCGCCTATCAGGCCGAGATACGCATAACCAATTGGATTCTCACCGAAAGCATGGACAGAACTTATTATTCCACTTCTTGTTATGAAAGCAGCGAGTATTATCAAATTGAATGAGGTTACTGCAAGGAAAAAGTTCAGATTTTTAAAAGATTTTCTTCTCTCTTCGACCATCACTCCATGAATCAATGCTGATGTGGTGAGCCAGGGCAGAAGAGAAGCATTCTCAACAGGGTCCCATGCCCAGAATCCGCCCCAGCCAAGGGTCTTGTATGCCCACCATGCCCCAAGAAAGTTACCGATGGTCAGGAACATCCACGAGAAGATTAGATAACTTCTTGCTCTCTTTATCCAGTTTTCTCTGTAAATTAGTCCTGCAACTGCAATAGCAAAAGGTAGAGTTACTCCAGCATATCCGACAAAGATTGTGGGGGGATGAAAAGCCATTTCAATTGTCCTCAGTAAAGGATTCAGCCCGTAACCCTCGGGCGGAGTGAATGGCAACCTGATGAAAGGATTTGAGTGTTCTGTCAGCATCAATGAACTTAGGAATAAAACAACGAATGAGGCTATTGCGATGCTCAGGTTCGTAACCGAATCTTTTTTACTTCTCGATATGAAGACTGCATTGAACAGGGCAAGAAACCACGCCCATATCAGGAGAGAGCCCTCTCTTCCCGCCCAGACTGCACTTATCGTATAAATTGGTTCGAGGTTGGAGTCTGAATATTCCCAGACGTATTCAACATTGAAATCTCTTAAGGTGAAGTATCTGAGGAGAATGAAAAAAGCAAACGTTAGGGCAGCGGCATAAACAAAAACGGAGTATTCTACGTATTTTGACAGACTTTCTCTACCCTTTAAAGCCATGAGAGATAGCAAGATGGTAATTGCTGAGGAGCATACAGTAATCCAGATTAAAATTTCACCGGGATCTGTCAAGATTATACCCCCTTGCCTGAATAATTCTCTTCCATTGCTTCATATTTGCTCGGACATTTGAGCAGAACCTTCTGAGCATGGAAAATTCCATTATTATAATCTCCTATAACCACAGCAGGAATGCCCTCCTGATAATTTGTCAGCGTACCTGTAAATATCACAGTCATCGTACTTTTTCCGTCAGTTATATCAAAAATTCTTGTGTTATTCTCAGGATAATATTTTGTCGAACCCAGAACAATTGTTCCATTCACCTGAACATTCTCAATTGACTGTTTCTCTACCACATATGATACTGAAACATATTGAGAGATATTGCCTTTAAATGAAAATGCCATGGCAATTACAAAAATGATGACAACACCACCGAGGATAAGTCTTTGCTTTTCATCCATTTGTCACACCCTTTCCATATTTTACTTTACTTTGAAGCTTAGATTTAACTATTTATTATTTATGCCTTTTTGGGTAAGATGAGTAGTATTATGAGCAAGTGCAATAGATTTCGAAAGTTATTTTATGAAAGCAAAATACAAAAATTTAAAAGGGTAAAGTGTTTAAAGCAGTTCCACAAACCGCATGTAATTCAATACAATAACAAACATCATTAGGTAGGTTGTGTAAGGATGATCGAGGACTGGGTGGAGTACAGAAAAGTTAATGAGGCTATCAATAAATTAGTTGACTCTGCTGATACAATTCCCAAAATTAGAAAAGCCTTAAAACACGTAATAAGAGCAGGTGGGAAGAGAACCCGACCCGTAATCGTTCTTTTGAGCAGTAAGCTATGTGGCGGGAGTCATGAAGATGTTATGAATGTTGCACTCGCAGTTGAGCTGATTCACACGGCAAGTCTTGCCCACGATGACGTGATTGATAAGGGAATGATGAGGAGAAACGTTGAAACACTCCACCTGAAGTATGATACATCACTTGCGATTCTTGTTGGAGACTGGCTGATTTCGAAGTCGGTTGAGCTCGTCTCTGTATATGATGAGGATGTAATCGGAGATTTTGCTCGTTTGGGTATGATGATGGCAGATGGAGAAGTCATAGACATATACAGCATACAGGATAATATCGATGAGAAGGTCTATTTTGATTGCATTTCTGCAAAGACTGCTGCAATATTCGCTTACAGCGCAAAGAATGCATGTAAAATAGTATGTGATGATTCAGAGGCTGCCGAACATCTCTTCAACTACGGGAAAAATCTGGGGATTGCCTACCAGCTTGTTGATGATTTGCTGGAGTTTCTTGAGATTTTCGAGGATAAAAAATCTGAGTTCGAGTCAAGAACTTTACCGATGATTTACGAAGAGGTACATGGCTTTGAGGAATCTGTGGCGAGAGTTCTTGGACTGATCAGGAAACACACGGGCATCAGCGAGGATGCATTAAATTATTTTGACTACTGTGAGAACAGGGAGAGACTTTCGAAGATGATTGATTACATGACCGCAGATCTGCTCAGAAATTACGTGAGTAAGGACAGGGAGATACTGAATCTGATTGAGAACTATCAGCACGTAATATAAGCTGTCCACGATTTACCTGTCTCGCTTTCTCATTATCGTCTTCGCATTCTCGAGAACTTCATCTGGATTGTTAACGCCTGATCCCCGTAATATTTCAGATGCCATAACTTTATCAATAAAATCAGAGGGCGAGTGAGCATCCGTATTGACAACAAGATTGCAGTTTGTTTCTTCTGCAACTCTCACGACATATCCGTTTGCAAGACAGTGACCTTTTCTTGCAGATATCTCCAGATAAATTCCATTTGAAGAAGCAAGTTCAGCCGCTTTCAAATCAATTATGCCCGGGTGTGCGAGGATATCCACTTCCTCCTGCACTGCCGAATAGTTAGTCCCTTCTTTTACAGGCTCGACAATTGTTTCGCCATGAACTATCACAATTTCTGCGCCTTCTTTTCTCGCAAATTCTACTGCCCTGCCAATCAGCTCGGGAGGAACATGAGTAATCTCCACACCGAAAAGAACTTTCAGTTCGTAGTCATCTCTGTAATCCTGTAATTTCCTCAAATTATCCAGAATCCACGAAATATTCGTAAAGTCTGCATGGTCAGTAATTGCCATGCCTTCATTGCCAGTTTCTGCCATCCTCCTTATGATTTCAGAAGGGACAAGTTCACCGTCGCTGAAAATTGAGTGTATGTGTAAATCAATCATACACAAAGAATTTAATATACTGGTGAAAAAACTTTCTGTGTGGCGGGCATAAGAAGGCTGGTTCTTGATGTTCTAAAACCACATCAACCCTCTAACATAATTGTTGCAAAAAAACTGAGTGAAGTGAAAGGTATTGAAGGGGTAAATGTAGCTCTGAATGAGATTGACCAGAACACTGAAACCCTGAAAATTACAATCGTGGGTATGAATATAGACTACGAGACAATAAAAGAGACACTCGAGGAACTTGGGGCTGTAATCCACAGCATTGACGAGATTGTTGCAGGTAAAAAAATAGTGGAATCAGTTGAAACAGAACAGGATTAATTCAGAATTCATCCTATACCGAGAGTTCTGTTCGTAATCTTCATACTTTCCTCTTTACTTGCTAAATCGAACATAGCCCTTACGACGTCGATGTTCTCAGGGATTACTATTGACTCCTGATGAATTGCCTGAGTAACATATATCTCGCCATCATCCATTCCAATTGAGTCTTCCCACACAACATTTTCATAGAGGTCATACCTCAATCGCAATTCTCTTGCATATTCTATTACCTTTGCAGTTGAAGTGAAACCATCATCTGCTGAAACAAGCATTATTCTTGGCTCTTTATCCAGCGAACCCTTCACATCATCCGCTGTCACATTTTTCTCAGGTACGATGTTCAATGCGTGCAGGTGCATGAGCGTTGTTGGAACCTTGAATGCAGTTGTAGTGATGTTCACATCAAGAACTGTCTGCACATCTGGACCGTGATGGGAAGGAACGCTGACAGGATGCGGCATAATTCCATTAACAAGTCCCTTCTTATCCTCTTTAGGGTCAACAACTCTTCTTATCATGGTTGCCCTGACCTTCTTTATTCCAAAGTCTTCTTTGATTGTGTAAAGAAGTCTTGTCAGACCGGTCGTGTTGCAGCTTACAACTCTGACATAATTTTTACCTCTTGCCGCATCATAGTTCGAGAGCGTGCTGAAAGACACCTCAACCGTTCCAGCTTTCTCTCCACCCTGAAAAATTGCCTTAACATTGGCTTTCTCGTATCTGGGTTTGTTCTCTGCTCCAATTTTCCCGGGACTGCAATCTGCTATGACATCAACTTTTTCAAGTAAATCATCTATTGTTCCCTCAACAGGTAACCCGGCTTTTTCAAAAACCTCTACCCTGTCAGGAATTGCTGCATACAGTTTATATCCTTTTTTAACTGCATTCTTTGCTTCAAAATCGGGTTTTGTTTTCGTAACGCCCACAATTTCCATATCCTCTTGCAGACTGACCGCATCGGCAATTCTCTTACCTATTGTTCCATATCCATTTACCCCAACCTTAACTTTCATTCAACCACCACAGTATGGTTTTTCATATCTATCAGAATAACTTTTCCATTAATCTCAATTTTCTCACCGAGAATTCCAAAAACAGTCAGCTTATCACCATCTACTTCTATTCTCATTGCCTCTTCCATAACAACCTCTTCACCTTTTTCAGTCTTTTTTACAACTTTTGATTCACACATAGTACCACCTCAGATTTTTAAACTGGATATTCTTAAATCGTGCACATCTGGGCATGCCAGCACTCCTTAATCTTGAGGACATTATTCCCATCAACGATTCCCATACTTATCGCAAGTTTAACTGCCCTTTCACCTGAAATATTTGCAATTGTTGCCATATTAAGCGCTTTTTTAACCTCATCCTCCCCAACTTCCTCACTTCCATAAAAATTCTCGGTAATCTCTATCCTCAATTCTCCTTCTTCAAATTCCCTTCCAATTAATTCTGAATCGCAGACAGCAACCAGAATTTCTCTTTCAACCCTGTAAACCTTCATTCTGAACATCAAACTGTCCTCACAGAGTGCTTAGCCCCACATGCCAGACATCTGATAAAAAGAATTCTCTCTTCTTTTTTAAATTCAGTATCCGGAGCGCCACATTCTTTACACAGGACATAATCTCTCACATAGTTGTCAACTTCCTTCTGAATCTCTTCTTCTGTAAATTTTCCCTGAAGTATCACCCTTCCTGCTTCTAAAAAACCTGCAGTGCCGAGGGACTTGATAATATACTTGAAAAGGTGTTCTTCTTTTCTGTTAAGATTTTTTGCAATACTGCTGAAATTTTTGATTATAGTTCTGCTCCCTTCTCTCTGAGAGCTGACCTTTGGATGTTCAAATCTCCCCCTGCTCACGACTTCAGAGGGAAGCTCGCTGAATGCTTTTTCGAGCAGTTCGTCATAACTCCTCAAGTTTTCACCACCTGTTGCTTTTTAAGTAACCTTTTTTCTGTGTAATAAATAAGTCTTTCCGAGCCAAGGTTCGATAGAACTGATTTAAATAACAACAAACCTTATTAAAACTCAAAACAAAAGAGAACCATCATCACACCTCCAGATAACCTTCCCTGATCAAATAAAGCGGATGAATCCATCCGTTACAAATCACTATGTTATCAAAGCCAAAGAAAACAGAGAAGTTAACGAGACTTGAAGAGATTGCTGTTACGAAGTCAAGGCTCTATCATCAATACGATGAAGAGGAAGCAAATGTAGGCAATGTTAGCTTCTCAGATGTAATCTTTAACATTTCGTGGATAGATGACAGGATAGTTGAAGTTTCTACAATGGAATTAAGGTACTTGCCAACTCACATCTCAGCCAACCTCTGCAAGACTCTCTTTTCTCTTATACCAACAGCTACAACCATCCCAATCAAAAGGACATTGACAACAGTATACTTATAAACGGATCTCATACT
>Ga0209426_1000959_pt1 | contig 21793 bp, 18 predicted proteins | sample Deesub1362B_J571_FD_187697 | JGI IMG/M metagenome (GOLD analysis project Ga0209426, IMG submission 187697) | Deep oceanic, basalt-hosted subsurface ecosystem from Juan de Fuca Ridge flank, Pacific Ocean, CORK Borehole 1362B_J2.571 (SPAdes)... ...
TTTCACGCACTTCGAGGGAGATTCATCATAAGACCACGAAGGAGTTTTTTCTGAAGATATACGAGAACGGCTACATAACCGAGGGCGTGCTCCTCTTACCCTACTGCGAGCACGATAAGCGATTTCTACCCGACCGTTACGTCGAGGGCACCTGCCCAAGCTGCGGCTATGACTCTGCTCGAGGCGATCAGTGCGAGCGCTGCTCCACCCTCTTAAATCCGGACGAGCTTATTGAGCCGAGGTGCGTTCTGTGCGGAAACACGCCGGTCTTTAAAGAAACGCGGCACCTGTTTCTCAACCTAGACAAGCTGGAGCCGAAGCTTAAGGAGTGGATAGAGTCCAAGCGCGGAGTGTGGAGCCCGCAGGTTTACAACATGGCTATGGGCTGGATTAAGGAAGGGCTTAAGCCTCGCTGCATTACCCGTGACCTGGAGTGGGGAGTAAAGGTTCCCCTGAAGGGCTACGAGGACAAGGTTTTCTATGTGTGGTTCGACGCGCCCATAGGCTACATCTCCTCCACCAAGGAATGGGCAAAGCTTAAGGGCGATGCCGATGCCTGGAAGCCCTTCTGGAAGGGCGAGGCGAAGATATTCCACTTTATAGGCAAGGACAACATACCCTTCCACACCATCTTCTGGCCGGGGATGCTTCTTGCAAACGGGGAATATGCCCTGCCCTACCGCGTCGCTGGCTTGCAGTACCTCAACTACGAGGGTGACAAGATTTCCAAATCGCGAGGATGGGGTATATTCTGCGAGAACCTGCCAAAGGCACAGCTCAGCAGCGATGTGTGGCGCTTCTATCTAACCTATATCATACCCGAGACCAGCGATACCGAGTGGAAGTGGAGGGAGTTTAAGGAGAGGGTGAACAACGAGCTTGTTGCTAATTTAGGAAACTTCTTCTATCGCACGCTGAGCTTCATCCACCGCTACTTCTCTGGGGCTGTGCCTGAGGCTGAGCTGAGTGACGAAGACAGGCGAACGTTGAAAGAGAGCAGGAGAATCGCTGAAGAGTACCACTCTCTAATGTGGGACGTAAAGCTTAGAGATGGTCTGCGCAAAGTGCTTGAACTCTCAGATATCGGCAACGCCTACTTCCAGGCGCAGGAGCCCTGGAAGAAGGTTAAGGCTGAGCCAGAGCGCGCGAAGGCTGCGCTTTATGTGTGCGCCAACCTGTGCTACGACTTGGCTATACTAATGAGCCCATTTCTGCCCCAGAGCGCTCAGGAGGTGGCCCGCCTCCTTGGCACAGAGCTGGGCATACTGAGCGACGTTGGTACTGAAAAGATTAAGCCCGGGACGAAAATTGCTAAGCCAAAGCCGCTGTTTCCGAAGCTCGACGACGAGGCTATAGAGAGGCTGCGCAGCATAACATCGAAGGTTACCCAATTTGAGGAGATTTTCAAGTCAAAGCAGGAAATAACCTACGACTTCTTCTCTCGCTTCGACTTCCGCGTGGCTCGCGTGAAGGCAGTGGAGAAGCTTGGCAATGGGTACTGGAAGCTCACCCTCAGCCTGGGCGATGTCACAAAGCAAGCGGTGGCGCAGCTCAGCGACGCGGAGAAGCTGGAAGGCAGGCTGGTGGCGGTGCTTACGAACGTTGAACCCTTCGAGGTGGCGGGGGAAATTAGTGAGGTGATGCTGCTACGGAGCGTTAGAGACGGCAAAGCAAGGGCGATAACCCCTGACAGAGAGGTTAAAGAGGGGAGCAGGATTAGGTGAATTCCCCATTCATTTTTCCAAATATTAAACAAAATTTTTATATTGTACAAATAAGTATAAACATGTAACAAAAGTGATGCACACGTGTGAATTAAAAAGGAGGGGGTGAAAAATGGCAAAACTAAATTGCTGGGAGTATAAGGATTGTGGCAGGCAGCCTGGAGGAGCAAAAGTTGACGAACTTGGCGTATGCCCTGCATCAGTGGACACATCCAGCAACGGACTTAATGGAGGGAAAAACGGAGGCAGAATCTGCTGGACTGTCAGTGGCACATTCTGTGACGGGCAAGTACAGGGGACATTTGCTGAAAAGCAACTCTCCTGCATGAGCTGCGATTTTTTCAAAAAGGTAAAACAGGAAGAGGGGGAGCAGTTTCTTCTGATGCCTGGGTAACTACTGGCGATTACTAGCAAGTAGTAAATTACCGAAAGTAATAAGAAACAACCGAAAACTATTTATGTCATTAATATAATATTTATCTTACCGGAGAGGAAATCAAGCGGGCAGTTCGGCAGGGCGCTCGTCCTTGCTCGACACTCTCCCTCGGGGAAACCCGGGACGAGAGTGAAGGTGCGGGACAGCTACCTGTTCGCCGGGCTGTATACCTGATAGGCAATGCTAAAGGGGTTTATCCCGTAAAAAGGATAGGTCTTTGAGGCGTGCCTTAAGGTATAACTGCTTGACCTCAAATCCGGTATTTATATTCTTTTTAAGCTTTTTATCAGTTTTGTGAGATTCTCCTCTTTACCTCCTCATAGTACTTGAGCACATCACCGAGATCGCGTCGGAAACGGTCTTTGTCCATAATTTCCTTTGTTTTAGCGTCCCAGAAGCGGCAGGTATCGGGAGAGATTTCGTCCGCAACCACTAGGTTGCCCTCAGAGTCGTAGCCAAACTCCAGCTTGAAGTCCACGAGTATAATCCCCTTCTCCAGGAGAAACTCGCGGAGCACCTCATTCACCTTAAGTGCAATTTCGCGCATCTTCGCAAGCTCTTCCCTCGAGGAGACGGCGCCCAGAGCAAGGGCTATGTCTTCGTTCACCATGGGGTCATGGTATTCATCGCTCTTCAGGCAGAATTCCACTATTGGCGGTGAAAGCTCGGTACCTTCTTTAAAGGGATAGCGCCTTACCAGGCTGCCCGTGGCGATATTGCGCACAATAACCTCTATTGGCACTATCTTAACCCGCTTCACCACATGCTTATTCGGCGCCTCGTAGCCAAGAAAGTGGGTAGGTATCCTCTTCTCTCTGAGAAGCTCCATGAACGTAGCTGAGATCTCTGCATTGAGCGCCCCCTTACCAGCCTTTCTCGCCTTCTTCGCCCCATCGCCTGCGGTGAGGTCGTCGCGAAACTCCATTAGTGCTCGCTCTTCGTCCAGCTCATACAGACTCTTAGCCTTGCCAGCGTAGATCAGCTTCATTTTATCACACCTTTAGCTCCTTTGTTCTGAGGTATAAAAAATCTTCCGCTACACGTACGGTCTCTCACCTTCGTACTCGCCTATCGCTCGCGCCTTTCCGCGGAGCATTGCATTAGCTGAGGCGAGGGCACCAGCCTTGAAGAGCGGACGATTGTTGTTACCGCACTGGTAGGAGTAGGTGCATTTCGGGCAGCCGTCATCGCGCTGGCATTTACATAGCTTTAGAATCTCCGTGGCGCGTTCTACGCCCGCTTCGAAGCGATCGTAAAGCAGCTTCGCTAGGCCGTTGCCTCCGGGGGAGCCGTCATAGATGAATATTACGCCTGAGCCTCCCATGGCGATGCCTCCAAGCTCACCTGCTCCTCCCCCAAGAAGCATGTTGTTCCCCTCTATGAGCACATGCTCCAGTGCGTGGAAGGTGCCAGCGAGCAGCTCGTCGTAGCTGAGAGTGCTGCTCTTCGGCTCTGGCATAGGCTCAGGCTCCGGCGCGCGAAAGGCTACACCATAGGTGGTGAAGGTGTACTCTATCGCTTCTGGAAGCTCAGCCTCCTCCAGCTTCCTGTCTGTGTATATATCCCTCACCACGTAGCCGTGCACCACTTCTGTAATGCGCAGTTTCGCATACACAAGCTCAGCGCCCAGAGCGCGGCGCCTGGAGACAACCTCAACCACCTCGGGCACAGAGAAGCGCAGCGCTTCTGTTTTGATATTCTCCTCCCCGTGGTAGCGCTCAACCATCGCTACCCCTCTGCCATCGGAAAAGTGAAAGCTTCTGCTTATGTAAACCCTGCCTCCATGCAGGTATATCGCCCCCGGAAAAAGCTCACGTGCCGCCATGGGCATGCTTCGCGTGCCTATTCTGCGCTTACCCTCGCGTATAACCACTTCCTCACCCGTGCCTCGGATACTGAACTCGGCTAAAGCTCTACGCACCTTCGTATAATCAGGGTATAGTCTGCCTCGCCTCTCCATCAGCAGCCCCTCTTCCACAAGCTCCTGAATGAGCGCCTCAAACTCCGCGAATTCTCCAATGCGCAGAGGCATATCGAGCGCTGCCGCAAGCAGATGATGCCGCGCTACCACCTCATTGTGCGGCTCCACGTAGCCCTCGCCCAAGTCACCAAAGTAGTCGTCGGGATGCTCTAAGTAGTAGGAGCTTATGGGGTCGTTGTTGCGGAGCACAAGAAGAGCCAAGCTCTCCTGCCCCTTTCGCCCCGCCCTGCCAATGCGCTGAAGCACCCGCGAGAAGCTGGTGAGCATCGTTACGACGGCGTCGAGGTCGCCTATATCTATGCCCAGCTCAAGGGTTGGCGTCGCAACAAGGCAGCGAAGTTCTCCGCTCTTAAAGGCGTGCTCTACCTCTGAGCGGTGCCTCTTAGTCAAACCCGCGCGGTGAATCTCAGCTTTAAGCTTCTGCCTTCTGGCAAGCCTGAGTATTACCTCAGCATTCTTGTGGGTGTTGGCAAAAACCAGAGTTTTGAGCCCCTCTTGATATAGCTCCCGCATTATCGCCAGAATCAGCGAAGTATCACTTCCTTGCTCTGGGTAGAGCATGGCGAAATGCAGCCTCCCCCTGCGTCCCTCCTCTGCCACAAGCTCCGCCTCGCGACCAAAGAGCTGGGAGGAGAATTCCTTTGGGTTAGCCAGGGTAGCACTCGCCGCTATCAGCTGAAAGTCAGCAAATCTGCGCAGTCTTCGAAGGATAAAGTAAATGTTTGCCCCAAAGGCGCCGGTGTATTCATGAATTTCGTCGAGCACCACAAAGCGAACGCTGTGAAGAAGCCCCCGAAACTCGCTCCAGGGCAGCATTAGGTGGATGTGGAGCATATCGGGGTTGGTTATTATCACCTCAGGCGGAGAGGCGTAAATCTTCTCCCTCTCCTCGCGAGGGGTGTCGCCGTCCAGCACAGCGAAGCGCACGCCTGTCGCTGCTTCAATCTCCTTAAATTTTGAGAGCTGGTCTCTGGCAAGAGCCTTGGTGGGGTAGATGAAAAGCGCCCTGGTTGTGCCTCTGCCGATCCGTATTATGCTGTGAACCACAGGTAGAGCGAAAGCTTCTGTCTTGCCGCTTGCGGTGGGCGCGCATATAACCACATTTCTTCCAGCTAGGATTTTTTCAAGCGCCTCCTCCTGGAAGCGGTACAGCCTCTTTATACCCCTCGCTTTTAGGTAAGCCTTCAGCTCACGTGTTATGTCCAGCTCTTCAACTTTTCTGCCAGGGGGAAGTTCCACCTCAGTGAAAAGCCTATACCTTGCGAGCTTCACACCCCGCTGCCTCAAAATGCGCTGTAGAGGGAGGGGTAGTTCTTCAAGTGCAACCCCCTCGCGCTCAAGCTCGCGCTTGACCTGCGCGGGAACTCCAGCATCACCCTTTTTGTAAGCTTCAATAAAATTCCTGTACGCCTCCTTCTCGTCCATTCCCGCAACGCGAGCTCGAATCCTACACCTCAGGCACACTACGCCATACTCTTCTCCCCAGCGCATCACCAGTATTTCTTCACCACAGCCCGGGCATCGCATAAGTAGAAGTTGTGCCTGCTCGGATTTAACATCTGCGCCGGTAATTTTTTATTTGCTCAGGAGAAGTACAAGGGCGATGAAGCTGCTGGTTAGCCCCGTGGATGCCGCTGAGGCACAGGAAGCGGTGAGAGGTGGAGCAGATATAATCGACGTTAAAAATCCGGCTGAGGGCTCGCTGGGGGCGAGCTTTCCCTGGGTTATCCGCGAGGTTCTTGAGGTTGTGCCTTCCAGGATTGAGACAAGTGCAACGCTGGGAGACCTGAGCTTTAAGCCGGGTACCGCGAGCTTGGCGGCGTATGGCTTAGCCTCTCTAGGCGTTGACTATCTCAAGGCTGGGTTTTATAAGATAAAAAGCGAAGAGCAGGCTCTTGCTATGGCAGAGTCGCTGGTCAGGGCGACTGAGGACTTTGATGCCAAGGTGATCCTCGCTGGCTATGCCGACCACTCGCTGATAGGCGCAATCTCACCCTTTTCGCTAATCGACGTTGCATTGCGCGCAGGTGCAGATGGGGTTATGATAGACACCGCCGTAAAGAACGGCAATGGGCTGCTCGCTTACCTGAGTATGGAAGAGCTTGCGCACTTTGTGGAGCAGGCGCATTCTCACGGGCTAATATGCGCTCTTGCAGGAAGTCTGGCTGCAGAGGACCTGCGGAAGATTAAAGAGACGGGGACGGATATAGTAGGTGTGAGGGGCGCAGCCTGCACCGCTGGAGACAGAAACCGCGGTAGAATCGTCGCAGATAGGGTGAAACACCTCAAACGCTTGGTGGAGCCATGATATCGAGGGTAAGCGAGTGTGTTGAGGCTGTGAGGGAGATTAAGGGTATCGTGCTCGCCATGGCGGGGGTGCATGCCTTTTTTCTCCTCGCCGGCTACGCTGTTGCAGCTTTGCATTTCCCATGGGCTATTTCCATGAGGGAGGAGTTTCTTACATCGCTTAGGGGTTTCATGCCCCTTGAAATGGTCGCAGCGAATGTGCATGATGGCAGCCTTATAATGGCGATGGGCATAACCTTTGCGTACAACCTGAGCTATGGCGCCTTTTTGAGCACCACGCTCACGGGGGTTCTGCTGTTTCTCCCTGCGCTCATAAGCTCCTTCCGCGCCTTCTATGTAGGGCTTGCCTTCTATGACAACATCGCGAGCATAGAACACCTTGTTCTGATTGCGGGCACCATCTTTTTGGAGTTCGGAGCGTATAGTGTTTCCTCCGCTCTGGGCACGGCGCTTGGCATAGAGCTTGTACGAAGAGGTGAGGTGAGGCGTGCTATCGGGAGAATAGTCAGGGGATACGTGGTGGTGGCAATACTTCTGTTTTTGGGCGCCATATGGGAAATAGCTGGTATATCCCTCCTTCTGAGGTGGACGTGATGTACCGCGTACTATGGATAGACCTTGCAGAGGAGCGATTCTGGGAGGAGGAAGTGGGAGACGAGGAGGTCAAGAGATTCATCGGAGGCAAGGGCTTTGCCGCCAAGCTTCTGTATGAGCATCTCCCTACGCGGGTTGATCCGCTTTCGCCCGAGAACCTCCTGATTTTTGCAGCCGGGCCACTTACAGGCACTCCAGCGCCCTCTTCCGGGCGAATGTGCGCTTCCTCCAAGTCTCCGCTTACAGGTACTATCTTTGAGTCCCACTGCGGGGGCCATCTTGGCTATGAGCTGAGGAAAGCTGGCTATCTTGCGGTTGCAATAAAAGGCAGAGCCGAGGAAAAGGTTTACCTCAGAATCTCTCCCGATGGGGTGGAGTTTAAGAGTGCTTCCCAGCTGTGGGGTATGGGTACAAGGGAAACGGAGCGCGCAATTAAGCGAAAGCCTGGCTGGGAGCGCTCCAGCATCGCATGCATAGGCGTGGCTGGTGAGCGACTGGTGCGCTTCGCAAGCATAATCCACGAGGGGCACCGTGCCTTTGGCAGAGGCGGCCTGGGCGCTGTGATGGGATCCAAAAACCTCAAAGCTATTGCGGTGAAGGGTAGCGGGAGCATAAAACTCGCATACCCGGCGGAGTTTAAGCGAAAGGTGAGGGAGTGCTACGCAAAGCTTGCTCAACATCCCACCACGGGCAAGACTTTGAAGCTCTACGGCACACCAAATGTGCTGGCAAAGGTGAACTACGTGGGGCTGCTCCCCACGCGGAACTTTACCGACGGCGTCTTCGAGGGCGCTGAGAGCATCTCCGCCGAAGCTATGGTGAAGCATGTGACCTCTTCCTACGGCTGCTACTCCTGCGCTATCAGGTGCGGGAAAGTGGTTGAGGTAGGCGGAGTTAGCACCACTAGCCTCGAATATGAGACCCTCTATGCCTTGGGCTCAAATGTTGGAGTTTCAGAGCTTTCGTGGGTGGTTAAGTTCAACGAGCTTTGCAACGACCTGGGCATGGACACCATCTCAGCGGGCACTACAATAGCAGCCTACCTCGAGAAATATTCGCGTTACGGCGACGCTGCCTGGGGCGATGCAGAGAGAATTTTAGCTTTGCTCGAGGACATTGCGCATCGCAGAGGCGAGGGCGAAGGCCTGGCTGAGGGGAGCGCAAGAGCCCTGCCGGAGTATTCCATCAGCATCAAGAGCCTTGAGCTTCCCGGTTATGATCCGCGTGGCGCGAAGGGTGTAGCTCTTGCGTATGCCACCTCCAACCGCGGCGCTTGTCACCTGCGCGCACCTGTTTATATAGACGAGATACTCACCCAGAGCGTCGACCGCCGCGCAAGGGAGGGCAAGGCTAAGCTGGTTAAGGAAATGCAGGACTTTCATGCTGCGCTGGACTCGCTTATCCTGTGCAAGTTTACAGCCCGAGCGTTAGCCGCGCAGGACTATGCTGAGCTTCTCAGCTTTGCCACGGGAATAGAGTTTACCCGCGAAGAGCTCCTCCTCGCAGGGGAGAGGATTTTCAACCTTGAAAGGATGTTCAACCTGCGGGAGGGATTTTCGAAGCGCGACGATACGCTACCCAAAAAGCTTCTTACTCAGCCAATTCCCAGCGGACCCTCCCAAGGCATGGTGGCAGAGCTTGAAATTCTGGAGGAGTACTATTCTCTGCGTGGGTGGAGCAGCGAGGGTGTGCCTACCCGGGAGAAGCTTAGAGAGCTGGGGTTGGAGTAGCAAACTATATCCTCCGTGCTCGCTCGAAGAAGGGCGGATGGTACTCCTTTTTGCAAATAGTTAATACTGGACATAGGATATCAGCCATCGCCACGCTTCGGTTTCTCTATGCATCTGCAAGAGACCATTTTCTGTAATTCTCATAAGGCCATTGAAAGAAACAGTACTAAAATACCCAAATTCAGATTAGCCCAGACTAAATTCATCTGCAACTTTTGCAATTTAATAAATGATTCACTTGCTGGCTCTCTGACCGCCATTTGCTCTAATCTTGGCGCAATAACTTTATTACGGCAGAGATGTATACCAACCATTGCAAAGACGAATGCAAGCTTAATCGCAAGAATAACTGACAAACCATTAGAATTCTCATCTGCAGAAATGCTGAGGATGATTCCTGTAATTATTAAGACAGCTATAGAAACATTTACCAAAAAAGTCATCTTTTTACCAACAGATTTAATGAATCTCTTGAATGTAGAATCCGTTCCTAGTACTTCTTTGGCACTGGGGATTATCACAAGCAGGAGCATTATCATCGCCCCAATCCATACAACAGCTGCTAATAGATGCAACCATCCCACAATCAGATGAATTATATTCATTCTTCACCCTCTGCTGTTAGAAGGTAGGGTAGGGCGTAACCGCCTCATTCCAACCTCATCTTACCCCTCGTTTTATCTCTTTTATCGCTTCTTCCACGCCAATAATCTCCTTTTGCAACTGCCTCCTGTAATCCTCCAGTATCTCTATCTCTTCCTCCGGCGTAAAAAATCGCCTAACTCCCAAACAGCCACAGCCGCAAAAGAGAGGCTTAATTCCTCTGCGGAGTTGCGCCGGTGTAATACATTCTTCACACATTTTTCTACCTCCAGTGCTTTACGTTCTGTAGTAAGTATAAACAATAAAGTATTTAAATTACCCAGTTTATAGTAATATAGAAAGTAAAGAAAAGGTAATGCGCTATGCAAAAAGAAAGTAAGAGTCATTGTACCGATAAAAATAAAGGAGAAAATGAAATTTGTTTATGCCCAATTGAAGGCATCATAAATGTTATCAGTAAAAAATGGGCACTGTTAATCATAAGCATAATCGGTAATAATGAAAAATTGAGATTTAATGAAATAATGGAAAATTTAGGAAATATAAGCCCAAAAACATTATCAGACAGGCTAAAAGAATTAGAAAAGGCAGGTTTAATAAGAAGAAAAGTTTTTGCAGAAATACCGCCAAGAGTAGAATATTCATTAACTCGCGATGGAATTGAACTTAGAGATGCAATGATACCTTTGATGGAATGGGTTTCTAAAAGAGAAAAGGGACATTAATTTATAATTTACCACCCAAACCCTCCACGTCGATAGTAGCGTACACAAACCCGTGCTTCTTCGCAGCTTTGAGTATCTCCCCCTTCTTCTTCAGGGCGAGCTCCAGCTCATCTTCCAGGAACTGAATCCTGAGCAGGGAATCGTGGACTCTGGCTCTAACTGCAGCAAAGCCGAGCCCGCGAACATCCTCCTCAAAACCCCGCACCCTCTCTACAACCTCCCCTCTTATCCACACCTCATAGGGAATCCTCGTGGCAAGGCAGCTCTCAGGCGCAGGCAGTGGGAGCCCTTCTTGCTTTGCATATTCAGCTATCTCCTCCCTGTTTAGCCCTGCATCTATTAACGGTGTTACCACACCCTCCTCATACAGCGCTACCACAGCCGAGCGGTAGGTCTGCATGTCGCTCTCATCACTGGCGTCCATCACGTAGGTGTAACCCTGAGCCTCTGCAAAGCGCTTAAGCGCGTCGATCATTGCCTTCTTGCAGAAGTAGCACCTCTCTGAGCTGTTCTCGATGAAGCATCTATCACTGAGCAGATCTATCTTCACAACCTCGTGTCTTATTCCCAGAGCGCGAGCAACTTCAGCTATCTCAGCCACGCTCGGTAGCAAGCCGTGGTCAACTGTTACAGCTACAAAATCCTTGCCCATCTCCTTCAACAAGTGGGCGAGAAATATACTGTTAAGTCCGCCTGAAAAACCCAGCACTATCCTGTCCTTCTCCCTAAGCAGGGTCTTAAGCTCAGCCAGCTTGGTGTTCATTATTATCATCCTCTGCTCTAACAAAGAAAACTTTAATTGACGGTAGAATTATTAATTCAAAATGGTGAAGGCATAGAAAATGCGCAAGCATGTGCTGTTGCTTATAATCCTATTCGCAGGCTGTACAGGAAGTGTGGAAGAGACCACCTCTCCAGGGGAGACTCTAGAGCAGTCCACTGGCTTCCTCGATGTCTTTGTTAACTATCCCTATGCTTACGTCACCTCAAACTGGGGGCTGAGCATAATTGACTTCTCAGACTTTGAGAATCCCCGCCTCGTGGGGAGCATAAGAACCTCTGGACAGGCGGAAGGCATATTTGTAAAAGATGGCTACGCCTTTGTGTGCGATGGTCTCGACGGACTGAAGGTTATAAATGTCTCAAACCCGGAGGCGCCCAAGCTTATTGCCAGCTTCAGATACAGGGGGAATTTAAAGCAGATTGTGGTTAAAGACGAGGTGGCGTACATAGCGAACTTCCATGAGGTGGATGGCTTGCTTGTGCTCAACATCTCCAGCATAGAGAACATTACCCTTATAGGCAAATTTGACCCTCCTGGCTATGAGCACGTGCGCGACCTTTTCGTGGGCGAGGACTACGTCTACCTCGCAGATTTCACCGGGGGCATGCAGATAGTTGACAGGAAAAATCTCAGCCTGGTAGCAACCTACAAGAGCAGAGGCGTGGCCTACTCTGTTGCTGTGAAAGATGGCATCGCTGTGCTGGCAGACTCCGACACTGGCGTTGATGTGATAAACGTTTCACAGCCAGCAAAGCCTGAAAAGATCAGCAATATCAACACCATGGGGTATGCCATAAAGGTAAAGCTTCTGGGAACCATCGCCTTTGTTACCACTGGCAGCCATGGGTTATATGTGTTTGACATAACCTCGCCAGCGAAACCAAGGTTGCTGTCCCATTATGACACCCCCGGCAACGCTTTTGGCTTTTTCATAGATGGAAGTTACCTCTACCTGGCGGACTTCGATAACGGCTTACTCGTGCTGGACATCTCAGACCCCACTTCGCCATTGCTCGTGTCCCACTTCGTCACACAGGGGGGTGAGGGCTATTAGAAGACTGAGCGTGGGCACCAAGGTGATGCTCCTCGTAGGCTTTGTGATGATAATGCTCATCTTTGGGTTATTCTCCTGGATATACGTGCTCAATGAGAGGCACATGGAAACGCTGCTAAAGGAGCAGGCGAAGAGTATCGCCGACCAGGTTATACTCGTCAGGCTGTGGAATGCCCAGAATAAGGAGCGCATTGAGCCCGTGTTATCTGTGCTCTCCAACCGGAAGTTCTCATACAAGTGGAAGATGGTTTCCAAGAAGCCCATAGGTACTGAGAACCTGCCGGAGAATGAGTTTCAGAGCAAGGCTATAGACTCCTTCCACAGCGAGCCCCGCGATGTTTACCGCATATACGAGGTAAACGGAAGGAAGTACTTCGAATATGCGGGGCCCATAATAATGGAGGAGCCCTGTCTGCGCTGCCACATCGACCAGGGTTATCGTCGCGGTGATGTGCACGGCGCAATCGTCGTGACGATACCCATGGATGAAGCGATGCAAAACCTTCGCGAGACCAGAAGAACTCTCGCCTTTTCGGCACTAATTCTGCTGTGGAGCATCCTCGTGCTTCTCTACTTCATACTAAACGGAACGATTATCATGCCCATAAGCATTCTTAAGGATGCGCTGAGCAGAGTTGGCAAAGGTGACTACAGTGTTGCAATAGAGATAAAACGCAACGACGAGATAGGCGACTTAGCCCAGAGTTTTAATCAGATGGTACGCGATCTGCGCAATAAAGAAAAGCAGATTATAAGGAGCGAGAAGCTTGCCACGGTAGGCAAGCTCGCCGCAGGCGTGGCACATGAAATCAACAACCCTCTGGGCAACATCTCCCTCTACGCTCAGATGCTTTCCCAGAAGATTAAAGATAAGGAGGCGAGGAAGAAGCTTAAAATCATCGAGGAGCAGGCAACTCAGGCTGCGAGGATAGTTAAGAGCCTCCTGGAATTCTCCCGGCAGATGGAACCCAAATTCAGAAAGGTGAATCTAAACGAGGTGGTTAACAAGACTCTGGAGATACTCCAGCCTCAGATATCTATAAATAACATAAAGGTAATAAAAAATCTGGATAAAGATCTACCAGAGGTAAAGGCAGATCCGGCGCAGATACAGCAGGTGCTGGTGAATATAATAAACAATGCGATTGAAGCCATGTCTAAAGGAGGTACCCTCATAATAGAGACCAGGCGAAGGGATGGCGAGGTGGAGATAGGCATCACCGACACCGGTGAAGGCATTCCTGAGGAGAATCTCAGCAGGATCTTCGACCCCTTCTTCTCCACCAAGGGCGTGGGTAAGGGCACGGGTTTAGGACTCAGTGTGAGCTATGGCATAGTGGAACGCCATGGCGGCAGGATAGAGGTGGAGAGCGAAGTTGGCGTTGGAAGCACCTTTAAGGTAATACTTCCATTGGGTGATTGAGATGGCAAGGATATTGATAGCGGAGGATGATGAAGGTTTGAGGACGGGGCTTGAGGAGATGCTACGGGAGGAGGGCTATGAGGTTGAGAGTGTGGAGAACGGCGAGGAGGCTCTGGAGAAGATAAAGAACGAGAACTTCGATGTGTTGTTGACAGACTTAGTTATGCCTAAGATGAGCGGGATGGAGCTGCTCACAGAGGTCAAGAGAATAAAGCCAGAGGTTAAGGTGATAATAATCACCGCCTTTGCCACAATAGACAGCGCTGTGGAGGCGATTAAGAAAGGGGCAAGCGACTATATAGAGAAGCCCTTCAAGATAAATGAGGTGCAAAACACAATTCGCCGCGTTCTCGAGGAGGCGAAGTTTGAGAGGCGCAGCAGCTCACTCACCGGCAAAATTTCGGATGAGATTATAAAGGCGCTTTCCAATCCGATAAGGCGACAAGCGTTAGAATATCTGTACTCCCGCGGGAAGGTGAGGTTCAGGGATATCCGCGATCACCTGGGAATTGAGGATCCCGCGAAGCTCAGCTTTCATCTCAAGATTCTTAAGCAGGCTGGCTTAGTGGACCAGGATCAGGAGAGGAAGTATTTCCTCACCACCACGGGCAGGGAAACCCTGGAAGTGCTTGGGAAGGGTCCATGAGCAGAAGAGCATTTTCTGAGATTAAGTCCATTAAGAGGGAGATCAAGATAGGGGTGAGTGGGACTAATGAGCCTGAGATGGAAAGCTTTCTTGAGAAGCTCAGAAGCGCTTCGCCATTGATAAAAATTGTAGAAGATGCTGAGATAGCGCCTGCGCCAGCGCTGCGCATTGAAAACATCTATTACCACGGCATACCAAAGCATAAGGAAGCAGAGGCTTTTGCGGAGATTGTTAAGATGGTAGGCGGCGCTTACAAAAGCGCTGAGGAGTTGCCAGCGGTAGACTATGAGGTGGAGATAAAAATTTTTACCACGCCCACGTGCAGGTACTGCCCAAAGGCGGTTATTGCCGCAGCAAAGCTCGCCAATATGAGCGAAAAAGTGAAGCTCCATATCTACGATGCCACAGAGTTCAGCGCGCTGGCGGATGAGTATGAGGTCAGTGCGGTGCCCAAGATTGTAATTAATGACATGGTGTTCATAGAAGCCCAGACCACAGAGAAGAAATACAAGGAGCTTCTGCTGAATGCGATTGAGCACCTGAAGGCTCATACGCACCATTCTCATGAGCATGCGTAAATTTAATTATACTTCCTTTTTGCGACGTTTTATAAAATTGTGTTTATAAAATATGAATATTATTTTTTAAAAAGATTTATAAATCGCATTTAGTAAAAATTAGACTGGTGATGGGGCATGAATACCAAAATATTGTTGGTTTCCGTCTTTTTAGGGGTGTTGGTACTGGCAGGTGCTGCAAGCGGCACAGAGGTTTGTATTTCCTGCCACAAGTCAGTAACTCCCGGAATAGTGGCGGACTATGAGAAATCAGACATGGCCAAGGCGGGCGTCACCTGTCTGGACTGTCACCAGGGCGACCCTGCCAAGGATCCCAGCGTAAGGGACCACAATGGCTATCAGATTACGCCAGTGGTATCTCCGAAATACTGCGAGAGGTGCCACGAAGAGCAGGTGAAGCAGTACAGCGACAGCAAACACGCTTGGACAGCGTTCATAGGGCCCTTAAAGCCCTGGTATCTGGAGATGAAGAAGCAGGGCAAGGATCCACTGAAGCTGGAGACAGCATTAGCGAACAACCCCAGAGACTTCATAAGGGACAAGCTCACACCGCTTTACCCAGATAGCGGTGCATTGAAGCGCGCTGGTTTGCTTGACCTGGAGAGCTACAATCACGAGAACCAGGTGCTGGGCTGCCTTGAGTGCCATGGTAGCTACGTCATAGCCAAAGATGGCGAGATTCTTGACGGCTGGCCCAATGTGGGCGTAGGCAGGGTAAACCCGGACGGTTCGCTAGGCTCCTGCTCTGCCTGTCACACCAGACACAGCTTCAGTAAGGCAGAGGCAAGGAAGCCAGAAACCTGTGGGCAGTGTCACCTTGGTCCTGACCACCCGCAGATGGAGATATACGAGGAGAGCAAGCATGGCAACATCTTCTTCTCCATGGAGGACCATAGCTTCCTTGAAGAAGAGGAACTCACGCCAGAGAACACACGTGCGCCTACCTGTGCAGTGTGTCACATGTCTGGGTTCAATGGCGTGCCTGCGACGCACGACGTTGGGGCAAGACTCTACTGGGAGCTGCAACCCAAGAAGTCAGTGCCTCAGTGGAAGCCTCCAAGCCAGGTTAATGACATAGTCAAGGAGCGCGTGCCCGACGAGGCTCTGGCAAAGGAGAACAGAAAGCGCATGAAGAAGGTGTGCAAGGGCTGCCACTCCCCAGCGTGGGTAGACGGTTACTTCGAGAGCTTCGACAAGGTGGTTAGCGACTACAACAAGGTCTACGAGTATACTGAGAAGCTACTTAATACTGCGTACGAGGAGGGCTTGATAAGCAAGGATAACCCGATAGACGAGATTCCAGAGATAATGTACTACTACATCTGGCACCACGATGGTCGCAGGTGGAGAATGGGTGCCAGCATGATGGGACCAGACTGGACACACTGGAACGGTGCAGTGGATGCGCTGATGGACAAGCTCAACATGATGGAAGAATGGATAAAGATGCAGCGCAGGATTAAGCAGCTCGAAGCGGCAGTGGCAAAGGCTCCCGCCGCTGAGGCGCCTGAGGCTAAGGGCGTATGCGGTCCAACAGCGGTTGCAGCTATCGCAATACTGCCACTCGCTGGCTATGCTACACTGAGAAGAAGAAGGAAGCTTTAAGCTTCCTTACCATTTTATTTTTTTAGATACCTCGCTGGGCTGAGGCAGGATTACGCTGAGGGGTATGAGTTTCCAGGCAGAAGCTTCGGGCTCTACAGCAGGATAAGTACCCGCAGATACCTATGCTACAAGGTTGCCGGAAAGAGATACTACTGCAGATCATTAGCTGCTACCGTCTGGGCGAGGACTGGAACGTGGGGAGATGCCCCAGAGCTATACCACTCAAACAGCGCAGCTAGTTTTTTGAGGTGTGGCGATGAAGAAAATATTTAAAACACACCTAAGCATATACTCAAGCACAAGCTGCTTTCTATCGTTACAGAATTATAATGAAGAGGTCAGTTTAGTGGTGGTATCCCAATGGGAAATCGCGAGCATGCGTTTAGGGTAAGGGACATCCTCAAGGAGCATCATCGCTGGTTTGGCGAGAGTTTACCGTTAATAGCGAGTGAGAACATCACCTCACTTCTGGTGCGCGAGGTGTGCGCCAGCGACTTTTCGCACCGCTATGCTGAGGGCGAAGCAGGAAAGCGCTTCTACCAGGGCTGCAAGTACATAGATGAGGTGGAGTTTCTTGCGATAGAGCTTGCCCAGAAGCTTTTCGAAGCGCCCTACGTAAATGTGCAGCCCACCTCGGGCACAGTTGCCAACTTAGCGTGCTTCTTTGCGCTGGCGAATGCTGGAGATACCATGATGGCACTTCAGGTCCCCCACGGGGGGCATATATCCCACGCGGAGCTTAGTGCTGCGGGTGTGCGCGGATTGAAGGTTAAGAGCTTCCCATTCGACGAGCAGGAAATGAATATCGACGTTGATAAAGCTGCGAAGAAGATTCGAGAGGTTGAGCCAAAGCTGGTGCTATTCGGCGCAAGCATCTTCCTTTTCCCCCACCCTGTGCGCGAGCTCAGCGATGTTGCGAAGGAGGTTGGGGCTACGGTGATGTACGACGGTGCGCATGTACTCGGTTTAATCGCGGGCAAGCAGTTTCAGCAGCCCCTTAAAGAGGGCGCCGATGTGATCTCAGCGTCGAGGCACAAGACGTTTCCAGGTCCGCAGGGTGGTGTGATTCTCGCAAAGGAGGAGTATGGTAAGAAACTCACCCGTGCAGTTTTTCCGGGCTTGGTTTCAAACCACCACCTCCACCACATGGCTGGCTTTGCCGTAGCCCTTGCGGAGATGCTGGAGTTCGGCGAGGCTTATGCCAGGCAGGTGGTCCGCAACGCGAAAGCCCTTGCTCAAGCGTTGAGTGAAGAGGGTTTCGACGTGCTGTGCGAGCATAAGGGCTTTACTGAATCGCATCAGGTGCTCGTCGATGTGGCGAAGCAGGGTGGCGGCACCCGTGTGGCAGAAGATTTAGAGAAGGCGAACATCATCCTTAATAAGAACCTCCTGCCCTGGGATGATATAAACAAGAGTGCAAACCCCAGTGGGATACGTATAGGCACTCAAGAAGTCACTAGGCTCGGGATGAAGGAGAGTGAGATGCGCACAATCGCCGAACTCATCGCGAGGGTAGCTATCAAAGGTGAGAGCACCGAAAAAGTTAAAAAGGACGTTGCAGAATTGAGGAGAGAATTTAACCAGGTACAGTACAGCTTCGATGGTATGAGGAGTGCTTACGAGTATATTGAATTCTTTTAGAAAACTTACGACGTGAAAAAACATGAATATAGGAAAAGGGTGTAAGGCATTAGTTGCGAGCGTGTTGCTCGCATTCTGGAATAGGAAAACACTTTACAAAGGTTAAGCTTACTCTCTATATCGCCATTACTTATTGGAGAGTCTGATATGGAAGCGAAGTTGGAAGAGCTCACAGCGAAGCGCGACGAACTGGAAACTGAGATTAGGCAGATGAAGCAGCAGGTGGTTGCGAAGCGCAAGCGCCTGCGCGAGCTGAACAAGCGCAAACGCGATATCATCGAGGCGATAAAGAAGAAGAACACCGAAGCCAACAAGGCGAGGGAGAAGCGGGATAAGCTTAATGCGGAGATAAAGAAACTCAAGGCACAGCGCGAGGAAGCCAACGCGGAAGTAAAGAAGATTCTGGAAGAGTACAAGGCAGCTAAAGAGCGTGCCCCCAAGGGCGATTTCAAACGCCTGCAGAGGGAGAAGAATCGTCTAGAGTGGAAGCTCCAGACGAGTGTGCTGGAGATTAAGAAGGAAGATGAGCTGGTAAAGCGCATCGCCGAGATTGAGAAGGAGCTTGCAAATTACGCTGAACTTATCGAGATTTCAAAGAAGCTTGAGAAGAAGCGGAAGGCATCAAGGAAGATTCATGAGAAGATTATAAAGCTCAGCGATGAGTCACAGAAGTACCACGAAGCCTTTGTGGCGGCGGTGGAGAAGATAAAGGAGCTGGAGCAGAAGATAGATGAGATTAACAAGGAGAAGCTCACCCTTACTCAGGAGCTGGACAAGCTCAACGCTGAGCTGGACGAGAAGGTGCCCCAGCTGAAGGAGCTGGAGAAGGAGATTGTAGAGCTGGAAACGGGTATTGAGCTGCTGCACCGCGAGAAGAGTGAGAAGGAGCTGCGCGAGGAGGCGAAGGCGATATACGAGCGCTTCAAGCGCGGTGAGAAGCTCGACCTGGAGGATATATACCTGCTGAGAAGATTCAATCTCGTGTAAAAGGTTATGGAGATAAGGCGAATATATGTAATCTGCGTCGACCGCGATGCAGATATTACCCGTAAAACAGGGGAGAAGGGGCCTATCCTAGGTAGAGAGGAGAACCTGCGTGTGGCTGTGAAGCTGGGGTTAGCTGACCCCACGGAGAGCGACACCAACACAATATTCGAAGCGGTGAGGCTGTACGACTTCTACCGCGAGCAGGGGCGAGAGGTTAGAGTAGCCACGCTTGTTGGCGATGAGAACGTAGGCGTGGTGAGCGATGAGGCAATTGCAAGACAGCTGGATGAGATCCTCGCTGAGTTTAAACCAGACGGCGTTGTCCTGGTTACAGACGGTGCTGAGGATGAGCACATCTTACCCATAGTCGAATCCCGCGCAAAGGTTATATCCATCAGCAGGGTGATTGTGAAGCAGAGCGAGCAGCTCGAGAGCACATACTACCTGCTTCTGGACTTCATGAAAGGAATAGCCAACGACCCGAAGCTTTCCCGGATAATAATAGGGTTGCCCGGCATAGCACTGATGCTGTACATGCTTCTCGGCCCGCACAGCTGGCGCCTTATCGGTGGTGTGCTCGGCGTTTTTCTCATAATCAAGGGCTTCGACCTCGAGGGTGTGATTTTCCGAAGCTTTCAGGAGTTCAAAACCTCCTTCATAGCGGGCAGGCTCTCCTTCTTCACCTACCTCGTTGCGGTGATTCTCGCAATTCTCGGTGCCTTCATAGGCTGGCGTGAAGTTGAGGCCCACGGATATGTGAGCCTTGCAGAGGGTGTGCCAGACTTCATCGTCGCTTCCATAGACTTCTTCATGTTCGCTGCCCTCATCGCCCTCCTTGGGAAGAGCATAGATGCGCTGCTCGAGGAGGAGAGTGTCAGCAGGTACATGATTCTCATGGTGTTCGTCATCGCTCTTAGACTTATTCTGGACTCCGTGGCGCTTTACATGCGGGGCAAGATAGCCAATGATATGTTTGCCCTCTCGCTCACCCTCGGGCTGGTGCTCACTATGGTGGCTTTTCTTGGAATTCGTGGGCGAGGCAAGAAGGCGGCGAAGGCTTAATATACTGCCGGATAAAGCATAGCGTATGCAGCGCATAGCTATTATAGGCGGTACTGGAATATACGACCCCAAGGTTTTCAGGGAGCGGGAGAGGAAAGTCATAGAAACACCCTACGGCGAGGCTTCACCCGCGTTTATAGGCGAGCTCGCTGGCAGGAGCGTTGTTTTTATGCCCCGCCACGGGATAAAGCACGAGCTGCCCCCGCACAGGGTAAACTACCGCGCCAACATCTATGCGCTCAAGCAACTAGGCGTAACTAGGATAATCGCCACCAACTCGGTGGGTGGGATAAATCCAAGCCTTGCCCCCGGCGACATCGTAGTGCCCCACGACTTCATAGATTTCACCCGCTCTCGCAGCACTACTTTCTATGACAACGAGGCGGTGCACGTGGACATGACCCAGCCCTACTGCCCTGAGCTCCGTGGAGTGCTGATAGGCGCAGCGAAAGCTACCGCTGGCAAGGTGGAAGAGCGAGCGGTGTACGCTGCAACAGAGGGACCGCGCTTTGAGACGCCCGCAGAGATACGAATGCTCGCTCAGCTTGGATGCGATATTGTGGGGATGACCGGCTTTCCCGAGGTGGTGCTCGCGAGGGAACTGGAGATGTGCTACGCAAGCATAGCCACCGTCACAAACTATGCCGCAGGCATTAAGCAGGAGAAGCTCACCGCCACTGAGGTAATTGAAGTGGTGAAGCAGAACGAGGAGAAGCTTAAAAAGCTAATACTCGAAGCGGTGAAGCTCATACCCGAGGAGCGCCGATGCGGCTGCGCCCATGCCCTCGACGAGGCCAGGGTGTAACGTAAAAACGTAAAAAGCTTTTTTAATCGCCTACCGCCGCCACCTGTCGAAGACGCTGGCCAGCCCTCGCGGCGCAAAGATTACAACGGCCACTAAAAGTATGCCGATTATCACAAAGCGCTCGAAGTGCAGGCCCAGGTTCTTGAGCCCCTCCCAGATCAACGTTATCGCCACAGTACCTATTATCGGCCCCTCCAATGTTGCTAACCCGCCAGCTATTGCATAAATCACCGGCCAGAAGGAGTTGTGCACACTATAAATCTCCGGCGTAATGTATGCAAAGCTGTGGGTCTGAAGCGCACCAGCTAGGCCAGCGAGGTATGTGCTTATCAGAAAAGCTATGAGCTTGTACTTGGTGGTGTTAACCCCCAGCACCTTCGCCTCAAGCTCATTCTCGCGTATTGCCGCGAAGGCAAAGCCGAGCCTAGAGCGCATTATAAAGTAGATGAGCAGAGTAGTGGCGATGGCGAGGAGGAGCATAAAGTAGTACTCGTACAGGTAGCGGTGCTCCAGGGTGGCGCCGAAGAAGCGCTTCGCGGGCATGCCATCAACGCCACCGAAGAGGGAGGTGAACTGGTTTAGGAATATGGTGCCTATTATTATAGAAAAGCCGAAGGTCACCATGGCCAAGAACCACTCGCGCAGGCGAACGCATATTATGCCCACAAACACGCCGGCAATGGCGGCGAAGGCAGCGCCTATGAAGATTGCAAGGAACGGTGATGTCCCGAGCTTCGCAACCAGCAGCGCCGAGGCATAGCCGCCGATTCCGAAAAATGCCGCATGTCCAAGCGAAGCCTGCCCTGAGTATGCCAGCAGATTCCATGCGTGGGTGTAGATTATAAAGATTATCATTATTATGAGAACCTTCATAAGGTAGGGGCTTTCGCCCACGACTAAAGGCAGGAGCAGAGCAATTGCAAGCGCCGCGAGCCATAATAGAAGCCTATGCCTCATTCCTCTCCCTCCCCAAATATGCCATGAGGCTTGACTATTAGCACTGCAATGAGTATCAGGAAGGAGATCGCATCCTTCCAGTAGTTGCCGAACAGGTAGCCGCCTGCGTTCTCAGCTATGCCATAGATGAGCCCGCCCACAATGGCGCCGG